>Ga0070737_10000335_pt1 | contig 107490 bp, 95 predicted proteins | sample Coa_R1_10_FD_66438 | JGI IMG/M metagenome (GOLD analysis project Ga0070737, IMG submission 66438) | Surface soil microbial communities from Centralia Pennsylvania, which are recovering from an underground coalmine fire - Coalmine... | ecosystem: Environmental > Terrestrial > Soil >...
TTGCAGCGCAGCGGGGTGCCGGGATGCGTGCAGCGGGTGGGCTCGTTGCTGACTTTGTTCCTGGGCGTTCATCAGGTCGAAAACGCCGAGCAGGCACGCGCTGCCGCCACCCCCTTGTTCGCGCGCTTTTTCGCCGGCATGCTGGAGCGAGGGATCTTTTTGCCTCCATCCCAGTACGAGGCGTGGTTTATTTCGCTGGCTCATAGCGATGCCGATTTGGCCGAGACCATTGACGCCGCGCGGCAGGCGCTGGCCCAAGTTGCCGCCTAAGCCGCTAGCGTGAGTCTGGATGCGATCAAGCTCGCGCGCTACGCCTCGATCGGGGTGGAATTTACTTCGCCGATCATCGCCGGGGCGATCCTGGGCCATTATCTGGACGCCTACCTGCATACCGATCCGCTGTTTACGCTGATTCTTTTCCTGGCCGGGGTCTTTACCGGTTTTTACCGTTTGATCGTCGCCACTCGTGACTTGCATCGCAATTCCTAACCGCGCCGGCCACCGGCTACCCAGTCTTGGGGCAATCCAGCGCACCAACGCGATCATCGGACTGCTGGCGAGCGCGGCCTTGTTCTACCTGCGCAACCCGCTGGCGGCGCTGTCGTGCGCCCTGGCGGTCGCGGTCGTAATCGGCAATCTCTACTTCTTGGCCTGGCTGGTTCGGTCCATCCTGGAGGGTGCCGCCACGGGGGCGGCTGGCGGCTGGGGTGCGATTGCCTTACCCTTGAAATTGTTATTAATTGCCGGGCTGGTCTACCTGCTGTTGCATGGCGCCCACCTCGACGCCTTGGGCTTTGCTGCCGGCCTCCTGACCCAAATGGTGGCGGTGGGATTGGAAACCGCGCGGTGGCGGCGGCTTTGGCCGCGCCGGCTTCATCTGGAGTGATTGAGCTTGGGTAAGAGCGTGTCATTTTTGGATATTATCGGCGGCGGTCATCTGCCCCCGGTAATCGTGGGTACCTGGATCGTGATGGGCCTGCTGCTGGTATTCGGCTTGCTGGCGCGCGCGGCGTTAGCCGAAACCAGCGATCCGATCGTTCCCGACCAGGCCATCACCTTGCGCGGAGTGGCCGAAGTTATCGTGGAGTGGATCGACAACTTCGCCGCCGGGGTGCTTGAATTTCATGGCTATCGCAAGCTGGTGCCCTATCTGGGCAGCCTGTTCCTGTTCATCCTGGCCGCCAACTTCTTCGGCCTGATTCCGGGGATGGAGCCGCCTACCAGCTTTTCGGACCTGACTTTTGCCCTGGGCGCGATCAGCTTCGGGGTCTATCTCAGCCTGGGATTCAGAGAGCGCGGGGTGGGTTATCTGCGCAGCTTCCTGGGGCCGCTGCTGGCCCTGGCCCCACTGATGCTGCCGATCGAGCTGGCGGACAATCTCTTCCGCCCCTTCTCACTGGGGGTCCGGCTCTCGGCCAACATGATGGCCGACCACCAGGTGCTGAGCCTATTTACAGGCCTGACCAGGCTTATTGTTCCGGTGGCCTTTTACGCCCTGGGTTCGATCTTTTGCGTCATTCAGGCCCTTATCTTCATGGTCCTGACCATGAGCTACATCAAACTTGCGCTCAGTCACGAGCACTAGCGCACAGTAACCGGCGCCGCCTGCTACGAGCACCGGATGCAATCGCGGTGGCGAGGATAAGAGAAGGTGGGCATTTACGGCGTGGTTCGGCGGCCGGTCAATAAGGAGGAACGTGGAATGGTACGACGATTGGGAGTGATGCTGGGCACCGTGGCGGCTATGGTGCTGACCTCGCCGCTGCTGGCGATGGCGCAGCAGAGCGCGGCCGGCGGCAGCGCGGGCGGCGTGGCCTTGCGCGCCGGGCTGATTGCGATCGGCGCCAACATCGGCGTAGGCATCGCGGCCCTGGGCTGCGGCCTGGGTCAGGGCAAGTTGATGGGCTCGGCAATGGAATCCATCGGCCGCAATCCCAACAGCGCCGGGCAAATCTTTACCCCGATGATCATCGGCTTGGCTTTCATCGAATCGCTTACCCTGTATGCGCTGGTGGTGGCCTTTCTGCTGCAAGCCAAGATGTAGTTCCTGCCCGAGATATTGGCTCAAACGGAGCCGCGGTCGCGGCTCCGTTTTTTTTGGGGGCGCAGTTTAGTTCTAGTGGGGCGGCGGCTGGACCTGAACCCGCCTTTTAAGAGCAGCGCATTCGATGTGCTCGGGATTACGGCGGCGCGCCCTGAAAATGCCACAAGCCATCGGTGGCTGCTGCCCTCGCACCCGCCGCTGGTCGTCTCTCAGGGCCGACGCTTGGTGCCATTAAGCACGTCGAAGGGCGCGCGCTTGCGTGTGCGCTGCAACAGCACATAAAGCGCCCCGGTCCCGCCGTCAATGGGGCGGGCGGTAACAAAACCCAGCACATGCGCGGAGAGCGAGCCATGCGACAGCCATTCAACGCTGGCGTGCTTGAGCACGCCCTTGCCGCCGGGCGATCCTAGTCCCTTGCCATGCACCACCAGCACCGTGCGCCGTCCCTGCCGGATAGACTCGCGCAGGAACCGAGCCAACTCCTCGTGAGCATCGGACTGCGTCATGCCATGCATGTCGAGATAGGCTTCGAAGGCGAATTCACCTCGGCGCAGGCGCACGATCAGACGTGGGTCGAGGTCCATCCGGGCCCCTTCCACATACTCCTCGGTCTCGGTGATATCGAAAGCGCCCTGTCCGCTGACCAGATCGGACAGTTCGGCGAGAACCTCGGCTTCCTCACTGACGATCACCCGTTGGACCGCTGCCTTGTCTCCGGGAGGTACCGGCCGTGGACCACCTAGTGGTACTACTCCCGCCAGCGCATTGCTGAACAGTTCCTGGTCGCTTTCCAGCGGCACGACGGCCGGTGGTGGGGTAGGCATGGCTTGGGGTGGGGCGGGTGCGACACGCTGGGCCGCCAGCATCCCCTTAAGCCCCTTGAAGGGCGAGTCGAAGGCCGGCTTTGGCGTGGGGTCTGCGGCGCGATGATGAACTGAGCGCTTGCGCTTGCGCACGACTTCACTCCATCGCGATCATAACTGGGCCAGGGGCGAGCTACTTGACGCTTGCCGGCAAGTCCGGATTGCCTGCCAGCGCAGTGCCGTTGGCGCCCGCCGCCGCTGGTGAGTCCGCCGCGACATTAAGCAAGCCGCCAATATGGCGGCGAAGCTGAGTTTGGATTAGTTCGGGCCGCCGGCGCGCGTCCACGGTTACAAAACCGAATTCTTGAGCCATCGCGTTGAATTCACGAATCATGCGACGCTGATAGTTGCGGAAGGACTCGAACAAGTCCTTACCATAGCCCAGATGCATTCCCGACTCCCAGTAATTTATCCCCTTGCCCTCCAGGGCGCGGGGGATGAGGGTTTCGACATCGATCTTAAGATACAGGACCAGGTCCGGAATGAGCGCAAAGCCGAATAACGCGCGGCTCCACGCCGGGTCGGCTCCCATCGCTTTACTGCGGGCAAAGGCGGTGTACATGTAGCGGTCAGCCAGCACCACCCGTCCGGCCTCCAAGGCGGGAATGATTTCGTTCTCCAAGCGGTCGGCGAAGTCGGTGGCATACAGCAGGGCAAAGGTACTCATGTTGAGGCGATGGCCAGCCTTGGCCTGATTGATGGTGTCGAAAAGCAGTGCGGAGCGGGTCCAGCGCGTGCTCGTTACCCCATGTCCCTGCAGTTCAAGCCACGGAATCAGCCGTTCGATCTGGGTGGAACGGCCCACATTGTCGGTGCCCTCGATCGCAATCAGATGACCCTTAAGGTTCCCTAACTTTCGATAGGGCAGCCCTTGGCCGTAAAAGCGCACGTCTTTCATAAAGCTTGCGCGGGCGTACGTCGCGCAATACCTCCTCGACCAGGCTGCGCACCAGGATCTGCTGCGAAGAAATTTCCTGCTGCGCTTCGATCACGCGCAAACCGTACTCTTCCACCAACCCATCGTACTGAGCTAGCACCCGGCTCTGAAAGAGGCGAAAGCTTTGGGTCGCCTCACGGGCCAAGCCCAGATCCATCCCAGCCTCGTAATATTTGAGCTTTTGCCGGCTGCGCAAAATACGTGTCAAGGCCAATTCGATCGGTACGCGAAAGTACAACGCCAGATCGGGGCGCGGCGCCAGGGTATAGATCCGTCGCACCCAGTCCGGATCGACTCCGCGGGCCACGTCGCGAGCGAAGGCAGTGTAAATGTAGCGGTCGCAAAGCACCACCATCCCGCCTTGCAGCGGCGGCATGATCTGATAGCTCAGTCGATCGGCGAAGTCCGAGGCATGCAGCAGGCTGAAAGTGGTTGGGGTGAGCAGGTTCTTGCGCTTGGCCCGCCGAATCGCCTGGCGCACCAGGTCGGAGGAGTTCCATTGAGTGAAACAAACCCGGTAACCCTGGGCTGCAAGCCAGCGATGGAGCAAGGCGAGCTGCGTCGACTTACCCGAGCCGTCGATTCCCTCGACTACGATCAATTTGCCTGGATAGGGGTGAGGTGGCTTGTGTGGTTCCATCAATGCTCCCCAGTCCGTGGGCTCGCGGCGCGAAAGCGCAAAGGTTGAGCGAAAGTGCGGTCCCAGATTTCGGCCTTGCGTTGCGCCGCCCACAGCTCCAGTTCGGCATCGCGCCGCGCGGTGTCCAGGCTCACTTCCAGGGCCCCATTGCTGCGCGCCAGGTGCAGGTCCCGCACCACGCTATGGTGGCTCCGGTCTAGGCCGTCGGCGATCCGCAGCAGCGCGGCCAAGCCGATCGCCAGTTTTTGCGCTTCGCTGCTCAGCCCCGCCAGTTCCACGGCCGAACCTTTGGGTGGCGCCCCCTTGTGAAAGCGCGCCACCGCGGCGATGAGCTGAATTTCCGCCGGCTCGAACCCTCGCAGCTCCCCTTGAGTGATCAAGTAATGGGAATGGCGATGGTGCTTGGCATGGCTAACATAAAGCCCCACGTCGTGGAGTAGGGCGGCGTATTCTAGCAGTTCGCGCGCCGCTGCGCCCAAGCCGTGAACACCCCGCGTGAGGTCAAAGAGGATCAGAGCCAGGCGGGCGACCTGGCGGCTGTGGGCTTCTTCGACCTGGAAGCGGCGCGCCATCTCCAGCACGCTGCGTCGGCGCAAATCGGGCACCAACGCGGCGGCTTCCAAGTCGCGCTGATGGTGAGCCATGAAATCGAGCAGGATGCCTTCCCGCAGGGCCCATTCGCAGACCCGTAGCGCTTTCATCTTGAAGCCGTCCATCAGCACCCCCGCGACGATGGCACCGGCCACGATGGTATCCACCCGCCGCCGCTCCAGCCCGGGCATGCGGCTGCGCTCGCGCGCACTCTGCTTGGCCAGCAGTGCGCTTAAATCAGCCAGCGCCTGCCGCTTGAGCGTGTGATTGTGCAGTTGGGGTGGGACCTTGCCGCGGCGCAGCGCAGAAGCCATCGCGGTCAGGGTCAGCCAGGTGCCCGAGGTCCCAACCATCAGGGTTGGGCGCGGACGGCGGACGCGGGCGAAGGTGGGGGCGAGCAGCTCCCGCGCGTGCTCACGCAATGCAGCTATTTCGCTGGACTTGGGCGGGTCGCTCTTGATGAAGCGCTCGCTCAGGCGCACCACCCCCAGTTTGAGACTTTGCTGCCATTTGATCCGAGTCTCGTCGCCCTGGACGATTTCGATACTGCCGCCACCGATGTCCACTACCAGCGGCCGCTGACCGCGAAAATCGATTGCATGGCGGGCCGCACCAAAAATTAGCCGGGCCTCCTGGGAGCCGGTGATAACATCGATGTGCAGGCCCAGCTCCTCCCAGGCACGCAGCACGAAATCGCCGCCGTTGGCGGCTTCGCGCACCGCGCTGGTCGCAACCGCTAACACCGGATCCGCGCCCTGGCGGCGGGCCAGGCGCTGGAAGGTATTAAGCGTGCGAATGCCGAAATCAATAGTTTCAAGGGAAAGCCGGCCCTGGAGCAAGGTGCCACGCGCCAGGCCGACCATCTCTTTGGCGCGATCCAAAATCTTGAAGCTGCCGTCTTCGGCCAACTCGGCGACCACCACATGGATGGAATTGGAGCCGATATCGATGGCTGCGATGCGCATCTCCCACCATCCCCTGGATCTTCCGCCCCATCCCTTTCGCGCCGCTCGCAGAGCAAGGTCTGGCAGCCGTAAGTCTGAGCGTGCCGACGGCCGCGATCAAGTTGGCGCTGCCGCCTGTGCGGCCGGCTATTCACAGGGGTACTGTTACAACGTAATCATAGCGCGCGGAGTGTAACGAGGCACTTAGCGGGTGCGTCTTACCTCGGCAGAGCGATGCGCAAGGGTTGGTATATCGCGAGTGCAGCCGTAGCCGCAGCCATAGCCCTGGTGGGCGGGCTGATGCTCTACGCGCTGATCAATCTCAACGAAATCGTGCGCGATCATCAAGCTGCGCTGCTGGCGCGCGCCTCGCAACTCCTGGGGCGCCAGGTAACGGTCGTCTCCCTCAAAGCCAGCGTAGGTCTGGGAGCGAGCATTACCGTGGACGGTTTGCAGGTGGCCGGCGATCCCGCCTTCTCGCCCTTGCCCTTGGTTACCGTCCGCGAAGTGCAATGCGGGGTGCAACTGCTGCCGCTGTTGTCTGGTCGCCTGCATCTGTCACATCTTGCCTTGCTCGCTCCTCGGCTCAATCTGCAGCAAAAGAATGGCCGATTCAATTTCAGCACGCTGGGCCGCCCCAGTGACCCTCCCTGGGCCACCGCGTCAGCGAAACCAGCTTCACCGCCGGCCGCCCCAGCCGCTCAGTTGATGATAACTGGCAAACCGCGGCAGCTGCCTAACCCGATCAATCGCCTTCTGGCCGATCTGCGGGTGGCCAGCCTAACCATTGAAGATGGCACGCTCTCATACCAAGATGCCGGCGCACCCGCGATTAACATCACTCGGATTGCCCTCACCGCCGACCATTTGCGCCTGGATGCTCCGGTACCGGTTTCCGTGGTCATGGCGGTGTGGTCGGTCGAGCCCAACCTCAATGCGCACGGATGGGTCGGGCCGGTGGCGCGCGGCCACGTTCTGAATGCCAATGCCATTCCACTCAACTTGGCTCTACGCGTGGGTCCGCTGGCACTGGACCAATTGCGCCAAGTGCCAGCTATCGCGGACCGTGTCCCTGCGCAACTGACGCTGTCCGCCCCCCTGGGCGCCCAGCTTACCCTGCGCGGCACCCCGGCACGCCTGGCCTTTGAAATCACCACCGACTTGAGCGCGGCACGGTTGGGGTACACGAGTTTGTTTGCCAAGCCAGCAGGCTTGGCTTTACACCTAAGTGGCCGTGGCGTAGCTTCCCCGGCGGCGATCGAAGTGCAAAGCGCGACCGCGCGGATCGATAACCAGGAGGCCAGCTTAAGCAACTTGGTAATCGCCCCCGGGTCCTGGCATGGCGAGCTCGAACTGCAGCATTTCGCGCTCGCGCCGTTGGCAATGCTCATTGGTCCACTGCACGGCGATGTCATTGCGGGCACGGCGGATGCTCATCTTCGGGTTAGCTCCGGCGCGCCGGTCCCTGCTCTGGAGGGGAGCGTCGTCTTGAGCGGCGCGGGGGTTAGGCTTAGGGGTGGTACGTTCCCCGCCTTGAGCGCGGTGGATGCGCGCCTGGAGCTGCAAGGCCAGCGTGCCGTCTTGGAGCCGACGCGATTTAAAATCGGTTCCTCCCCCGCGCAATTGGCCGGGCAGGCCCAGAGCCTGTACCCGTTGCAGGCGCACTGGACGGCGAGCGCCAGCGATATCAAACTGGCGCAGTTCATCCCTTCCCGCGCTCCCGACGATCACATCGATCAGTTGAACCTGGAAGGCAGTCTGGAGGGCGCGGGCGCCACCATGCGAGCTATGGTTGATGCGCGCTCGGCGTCTGGGCTAGTTGCGCGGGTTCCCTATCGCCAGTTCACGGCCAGCGTCATGTACGCGGGCCAGACTCTAACCATTCAATCGCTCTCGCTGCAGGCCTATGGCGGCAGCGCGCAGGTGCAAGGTCAGCTTGTGGTCAAGCAGGTTCCCGCTTTGAGTGCCACCGCGCAAGTGCGCCAGATCGACCTTGCCCAACTGCTTGCCGCTCAGCACGATAAGGACGCTGGCGCCGTGCAGGGCACGCTTAGCGGCGAGGTCAAGCTTGCTGGTCAAGGGAGCAATTGGACCGCGCTTCAACCCACTCTGCGCGGTACCGGCCAAGGCAGCTTGGTGCACGGCAAGCTGCTGGGCATCAACCTAGTGGCCGGCGCGATGGAACAAATCAATCGCGTGCCGGGTATTGGCGGTCTGGTGACTGCCAGCTTGATCGCGCGCCATGCCGAGCTGTTCCACAGTCCCGACACCGACCTGGGTAACGCCCGGATGTCTTTCACGGTGGCCGGCATGCGGCTGGTGTCGCGCGACATTACGGCGCAAGCCCGTGACTACCGGCTGTCGGGTGCGGGTTGGTTCGGTTTCGACCGCCGGCTCGATCTGGAGATAGCGGTGCTGTTATCGACGGGATTATCGCGTGACTTGCAGGCGCAGAAGAAAAACGTGGTTTACCTGATGAATCCCCAGGGCGAGATCGAGGTGCCGATGACGGTCAGCGGACGGCTACCAAAGCCGGTGGTGCGGCCCGACCTGCAAGTGATGGTGGCGCGGGCGGCGCAGCAGGCCCTCAAGCGACACGGTCGAGCCCTGCTGGGAGGATTAGGTAAGCGGCTAAACAACTTGTTGGGGGGACTGCCCTGAAAGGACCCGTGCCACGGGTTAAGCCAGATGAGCGGCGCAGCATAACGCGCGGCTTGGTTTCGCTACGGCACCATCGGCATGAAACCTGGCATCGGCGCCATCGGCATCATCGGCGCCATTGGATAGCTCGGATACCCTGGGTAGCCATAGCCTGGATACATCCCCATCCCCATCCCGCCGGGTGAGATCATAACTCCGCTACCCATTCCCATACCGCCGAAGCTGCCCATGCCGCCGCCGATCGATAGCCCGCCCAGCAAGGGCGCCAGCATGCTGGTCCAGCCTCCCGGGCTCTGGCCTTGAGCCTGGTACTGCTGGACCGCGCCATTTGACGGAATCCCGCCGGGAATACCCGGTATCCCCAGATTGTTGCCCTCGGAGCCGCTAGCAGCCGGCGCTTGGGGTGGGGTCATTTCGGCTAGTTGCGGTCGCACCATGATGGAATTGTGGATGTCGTTGAAGTTCTGGCCGAGCAATTGGCGGGCCTTGTTTTGCGCGTCATCCTTGCCGAAGTCACTGGCCACGAAACCGTAGAGCAACACCTGTTGCGAACCGCCGCTGGTGCGTGAGACCTGCGCGCTGACCAAGGGCAGGCAATGATCATGGAAGTATTGGGTGAGTTTGGTACTCAGCTCCTGGTCGCTCAAATTCGCCGTGTTCAACGGCGCGGGCTTGACCTGCGCGCCGCAAGCTGAGGTGGGGGCAGCCGAGGTTTGGGTGCCGGTTAGGCTACCCAGCATCGGCGAGCCGTTCCAAGCATTCATGGGCGTTGAACACGCGGCCAGCGGTAGAGCCAGTAGGCTCAAAAGCAAGCAGGTCGGCACTTGCCAGGCGTGCGGTTTGTTTAAGCCGGATAAAACTTGCATGTGTGTGATCATCGAGCCGGCCTGGGAGCGGGCGCGAGCCATCAGGCGAGCCAATCGGTGCATCTATCATACTCTGCCTCGAGGGCAAGCTGAAGAGTTCGGTCCGCCTGCGAGCGTGGTTCTCGAAAGTTCCTCGCTGCCAGTCGCTATGCCGGGCCCCGCCGCGAAATCACAAGTTTATCGAAACAATCGTGGCGCCGGCGCCTCCTCCGTGCGGCGGTGCTTCATGAAATTCGGCACAATAGGGGGAAGCGCGCAAATATTCGTGGACCGCGCGGCGCAACGCCCCAGATCCCACGCCGTGAACCACGCGAACCTCTGTTTGATTGGTTAGATAGGCCTGATCCAAAAAGCTCTCCAGCCGTTGCAAGGCCTCGGGCGCGCGCAGTCCAATCAGATTGACCTCGGCGCTGGCCGGCGGCGCCGTGTTTACCAGCGTAAAAGTGGGAGTGTCGGGACGGGTGGCGCGTGCTGGGCGCAGACGCGAGGGCGCGACCTCGATGCGCATTCCACCGCGCGCAATCACGGCGCGCTCGGGCTCCAGGGTCAGCAGCTCGCCTCGGATGTCCGCGTCAACCAGTTCGACCTGATCGCCCACCTTAAGTGGCGCGCCGGAGAAGGTTTCGGAGACCAGCGTCTCGGGCCGCAGCAGAGCGGCGGCGGCCACGGCTTTGCGAATCGCCTGGCCCAACTCGCGACGGGGCTGATGGCTGCCCTTCAAACCATCCAGCACTCTTGCCCCCTCACGGCGAAAGTCTGCCACGATGCGCTCGAACTGGGCGCTGAGCTGGGTCCGTAGCTCACGCGCCCGCTGCTCTTCCTGCCGAGCACGATCGATCGCCAGCGCCGAGGCTTGTTGGCGTTGCTGTTCCCGTTGACGCATTTCCTGCAGCTCTGACTGGAGCGCTTGGCGTTGCCGATCCAGCCCCCGTATCGCCTCTTCCAGTTCGGCGCTGCCGATCGGTTGGGCTGCCCGCGCCCGTTCGATTAGCTCGGCCGGCAATCCTAAACGCTGGGCCACGGCCAAACCAAAGCTCTGGCCGATGGTGTGCTCTTTGAGGGTGAAGCGTGGGGTCAAGCTGCGCTCATCGAAATCCACCGCGCTGCTCTCCAGTTGATTGCTAGCGTAGGCGTAGAGCTTGACCGCGGTTGAATGGGTCGCGATCACGCACAGGCTGTGGCGAGCCAGCAGGTATTCGATCAAGCCGATGGTCAACGCACCACCCTCGGCTGGGTCGGTGCCGGCTCCGGGTTCATCCAGGATCACCAGCGCAGGGCTTACGAGCAAGCGCAGAATTTCAGCCAGATTGGCGATGTGGGCGGAGAAGGTGGAAAGGTCAGCCTCGATCGATTGCTCGTCACCGATATCGGCAAAGATGGCCGAAAAGACCATCAAGCGGGTTCCCGCGGAGGCTGGCACCAACAATCCACTCTGCGCCATCAGGCAAAGCAGGCCAGCGGTCTTCAAGGCTACCGTTTTGCCCCCGGTATTGGGACCCGAAATTACCATGCCACTGCGCTCGGGCGAGATTTTGAAGTTAATCGGCACCACCGTCCGCCCACTGGCCACCAGTAAAGGATGGCGGGCGTTGATCAGTTGCAGGCCGCGCTCGACGATCTCGGGTTCCACGCAACGCCAGCGCTCGGCAAAAATCGCCTGCGCATTGAGCACATCGAGCTCGACCAAGGCGCGGAAAGTCAGAGCCAATTCCGTACCGTAATTGCGCACCATCGCGGTAAGGTGGCCCAGAATCCGCCGTTCCTCGGCCTCCACGTCGCGCTCCAGCATGATCAGACGGTTGTTGAGTTCGACCGCCCACAGCGGCTCGACGAACAAGGTTTCGCCGGAGACCGAGCGGTCCTGCACGATTCCCTCCAGGCGCTCAGCGTAATTAGGGCGCAAGGGTAGAACAAAGCGCCGATTGCGCAGCGTCACCAAGTGGTCGGTCAGGAAGGGCGCCATCCCCGAGGAATCAAGCATTCGCCCCATGCGCGCTTCCAATTCCAGCCGTTCATCGCGCAAGCGCGTGCGCAGCCGCTTGAGTTCGCGGCTGGCGTCATCGAGCAGGCCGCCATCGTCGGCGAGCGCCCGCAGCAACGCATCGGCCAGTTCCTTGGGTGCCAGCAACGAACGCGCCAGCGCCGCCAGTGCGGGAAAACGTTCGCAGCGCGAGCGCATAAAAGTCTCCAGATGGCGGGCAGCGAGCACGAATTGGCGAATCTGGACCAGACTGACGCCATCCAGAGTCGCGCCCTGGCGCGCGGCGATCATCAAGAGTTCGTTCTGATCGACAAACTCGCCGATAGGGAGGGAGCCGGCATGAGCACGCAAGTCTACCAACTCGCGCGTGACGCCGAGCCGGCGCCGAACCTCGGCGACCTCGAAAGAGGGTCGCAGTTGATGCAGTCGCGCGCGCGCCGGCTCGGAGACCGCAAACTGCGCCAACAAGGCTCGCAGTTTGTCGAACTCCAGTGAGATCAGGTCGCGTTCACGCATCCTTAGGAGCCTGGCTTGTGCGAACCGCGATGCGGCGGGTCATGAGCAGCAATCTAGCGCAAGTTGCGAAGACGAGGCAGCTCCTGAATACCAGGGGTGCTTCAGCGCCCTGCTAAACCTCGGTGATGCCCAGGTGCTTGAGCAGCAAGCGTACGTTTACCTGCGTGCTCTGGGCCGCTGCGATCACTTGACGGCACATCTCGGCGTCGGCGGCTGGGGTGGGAAGATCGTGGCTGGGGTCGAAGAACAAAGGTTCACTGGGGTCGGGGTCACGTCCGAAGCGGCGGCGAAACAGGTTCATTCGCCAGCGCGCGACCTGAAGCAGTGCATAGGCGAAGCCGCCTTGGCGATGACAGCGGATAGCGCGAGGGTTCGCCGCCAGCCGCGTGCTCTGGTCGGTTACTGCCGATGGCGAGCGTCTAACTACTTTTCTCATCACGCCACCTTGTGCCAATTCCGTCTGCACCATTACGCAAAGCCCGGGCCAAGAGCAAGCGTGGGGCATTGTCAAGAGATGGCGATTTGGCGGTCCTTGATAGCTATTAAGTTGTAGCTGCAGCGCGCCGTTTCGGCCCGTTGGGGCGGCTGCGAAGCTGGCTGTCCGCCGTGGTTCGTTTCCGGCCAAATCCTGCTGGAGCCTACCGCTCCGATGCGGGGTTGGCATGGCTTTTCCCGCGCTGCGCAAGAAGCTATATATTTCAGGCTTAACCGGCAACGCGGTTATCCCTAAGGCAAGCGAGGTAGGCTCTTATGGCCTGGATCATTACCAGATTGTGCAGGGACTGTGTGGACACTAGCTGCGTCAGCGTTTGTCCTGTGGACTGCATTTACGAATATGTCGGCTCGGATCGCGAAAGCTTTCCGAATCAGCTTTATATCAACCCTGACGAATGTATCGAATGCGGCGCGTGCGAACCGGAATGTCCCTGGCAGGCAATCTATGGTGAGCTCGCGGTGCCTGAGGTTTTCCACGACGATATCCCACTCAATTACAAGGTTTCCGCCCAACCCGGCGACTTCAAGGTCAAAACCCGCGATTCCGACATCAAAGCGCCTACGCCCGAACAGGTCGAGGCGAACAAGCGCAAATGGGGTCTGGATCCCAACGCCTGAGCTTATCTTAAGCGCGCTCAATGGCGGCAGGCGGCGGCCATTGAGCCCCAGCCGGTGAAACCGGCATTGAAGATTCTCAAATCGCGCGCCGTATCGTTATCGACCTCGATAAAGGGGACCGGATCGCCATTACCTACCGCTACCGGATGGATGGGTAATGGCGGCCAGGTTCGCATCGTCGCGAAGTAGTGGTATTTCAACACGATCTGCCCGGGCTGGGCGTCCTTGACCACGATGCAATCGGTCTGCGCATGCACCGCGCGCGCCTGGCCCGCCAATAGGTAGCTGTGGACCCCGGCCACGCCGAAAAGCGCGTAAGGGGGTTCGGCCAACAGCGGTTGTACATTGGGCACCTGGCTCAGGAAATCTCTGGCGGCCTGCGACCACACGATTATGCGGCCGATATTGTAGAGCTCCAATTGATGGGCAAACTTGGCTGGATTCCAGTTCAACAGAGCCTTGCCAAAGGCAAACCCGGCGCCGAAATCGACATAGCTGAAGGTGGAAAACCCCTCGCTAGGCGAACCGCCAATCAGCTCCCGATCCTGGCGCAACGCCCATAACAAGCCCAAGTCGGCGCCGAAGTAAGGCAGCAACACCTCACCGTACTTTCCCTCCGCCCAGCCTGATTCGATCGCGATGCGGGCGTCGTCGTTGACGCTGGGGATCCAGCTTTCGATCTCCCGGGCGTGCACAGGCAGGGTGGTCGCGATCGGGCCGTGCACTCCGAGATCCAAGTTGCTCAGCTCCAGCGAGGCCAGGGCGAAAATCACGCCAGCGGCCGCCATCGCGCCGCGCAAAACGCGCCGACTCCCCGGCCGCCAACCGCTCAGCGCGCGCCAAGCTTGGCAAACTCCCAGCGCGGCCATCGGCGCGGCATAGAAGTAGAAGGAGATTTCCAGGCGCGCAGGTTCGATTTCATCAAGCGGTCCGACCACCGAGCCAAAGTAGGCAGCCCATGCCAGCAGAACGGTCGCGGCCAGCCAAACCAATACGAAAGGCCGAATCATGGGTGCTTTCAGGCAGCCATAGACCGCTGCCGCCAGTACCAGCAGGGGTGGGAAGGGTAGCCGAAAATTAACCATCAAGCGCAGGCTGGAAAGCAGCGTGCTGGGCGTCTGCCACCAGTTGGCGAAGGGCAAACCGATCGACCAGGTAAACAGCATCGGCAGCACCCAACCCAGGGCTACGATCAGGGCGAGTGCGAAGCAGCCGATAAGCTCGAGCCTTCGCCGGCCCGTCTGGGCGCCGGCCAGCGCGCCCAAGGCTGGCGGCACCAACAGGAGGCTGGCCAAAGGATGGAGATAGGTGAGCGCGCCGCAGCCCAGGCTCAAACCAAACAGGGGTTTCCTTTCTGCCTGGCCCAGCCAGCGATACATGTAGGCGCCCGCCAACACGCACAGACTGGAGGTGGATAAGAAGGCGAACATCCCCGAGCGCATCATCTGTATGCCAGGGATGCTGAACAGGCCCAGCACTCCCAGGCCGGCACTCAGAGCAACCGCGCTCCCGCCCAGACCAAATATTGAGGCGGCAAGCGCCATTGCAGGGGCGGCGGTGGCGAGCAGGGCCACAACCATCAGCTTGTAGAGATTCGCCGCCTGGCCAAAAGAAAGGGCACCGAGATGGAACCATCCCGCGACCCAGAACAGCAAGGCCGGGGCAAAGCCCATCGGCTCGCTACGGGTACCGGCCGGATAACCTGCCATCAGCGCTGGGCTGTAGCACCACAGGCGCAGATGGCGGCGGAGGGCCTGCGCGCCGATCAAGCCGCGGGCAAAATGCAGTGGATAGCTGTCGGTGTAAAATGGATGGGCGTTAAACCAGCCCGAGGGGGGGAAGAAGTTGCACAATCCCCACAGCTCCAACCCGCAGACCAACCCCACCAGCGCCCAGGTGGTCGCCCATGGCAGTTGGTCGCCAAGGACCGCGACGGGCAGCGCCTTAGGTTTCTCGCCCGCGGGTCCGACGCGTACAGCTTTGCGGCGACGGCTCAAGCGCGGCCCAACAATGTGGCGGCCGGATCCGAGGCTTGTGCTACCACGTCCGGCGCGAAGCTTCTTGCAGAGGCGCCACTTCCGCGTAGCCTGTACTGACCATGGCGCGGATCAGATGATGCGTTTCTGGCCACCCTTGAAGCCGCCTTGCTCGCCAAGCGGTTCCGCTGGGGAGGGGCGTGAGCGCCGCGGGGTGCGCTCGCTGGAGGCGTGCTCCAGATCGGTTGGAACAACCTCCACCATGCGCGCATAGCCGCTGCCCACCGAACGAGTGGTAATTAATGGATCGTCCTTGAGCGTCAAATGGATGATCCTACGGTCGCGCGGCGGCATCGGTTCCAGCGCCACGGTCTGATGCTCGCGTTTGGCACGCTCGCCCATGGTCAGTGCCATCCGCTCCAATTGCTGTCGGCGGCGCGCGCGATAGGCCGCGATATCCAGGATGATCGGCACTACAGGTTCGGCTACCCGGCGCGCCATCAGCCGGTTCATCAGGTATTCCAACGCGTCGAGGGTCTGCCCGTGACGGCCGATGAGGATGCCGGAGCCTTCGCTTTGGATCTCCAAGGCGATCCCTTCCGCGTCCTTGTCGGTGAGCACGATTTCCGCCTGCTCGCCCATCAGATCGAGCACGCTGCGCAACAAATGCTGGGCCTCGCGGGCCTGCTCCTCGAGGTTGGCCGGCGGGATGGCCGGCTGCTGCGCCGGCTCGGGCCCTGAGCCACGGGTCTGCGGCGCTGCTTTTACCTCTGCCGCTGCCTTCGGTGCGGGTGGCGAGGCGCTGCTGGCTGGTGGCAATGGGGCAGCGGTTCGCGAGGGGGTAGGGCGAGACTCCGGAGCCGGACGTGACGGCGGCGTCGCGCGCGGTGGTGGTGCGGGGCGAGGCGAGGCCACCGCGCTGCGCGCCGGATTGGCCGCGCGCCGGGTCAGCCGCACCCGGGCCCGCCGGGCACCTAGGCCCAGCAATCCCGCACGCGGGGTGCTCAATACTTCAATTACGACGTCGTCCTCACCCGCGCCGAGCTGATCCAGAGCCTGACGGATAGCCTCCTCGACGGTGGCGCCTTCGACTTCCACAAATTGGTTGGCAGTCATGCGTTTGCCGGTCCGAGTTGTTTGAACTCGCGGTTCAAAAAGTATTGCTGAATGATGCCCAGCACGTTGGAGGAAAAATAATACAGCGATAGTCCGGCGGGCAGATTTAAGAACATAACGGTAAACATCAGCGGCATCAGCATCATCATCTTCTGCTGATTGGGGTCCGCCGCCTTGGGTGCCAAGGCCTGCTGCAGCCAGGTGCTGGCACCCATCAGCAACACCAGGATGGGCAAGCCACCACAGGGCATGAAAGGCAGCTGCGGCATGCCCGGAATCACCAGGCATTCAGGCGCCGAGAGATCGCGGACCCAAGCGATGAAGGGCGCGTGACGCAATTCAATAGAATTGGCCAAAGCCTCATACAGCCCTAAAAAGATCGGCAGCTGGAGCAGCATCGGCGCGCATCCACCCAGGGGGTTGACGTGGTTGCGCTTGTACAAATCCATCATCTCGCGATTGAGCCGCTCTTTATCATCTTTCAATTTTTCGCGCAGCCGCTCGACCTGGGGCTGCAAGCGCTGCAAGCGCATCATCGAGCGCTGGCTTTTGATCGACAGCGGCAGGAATAACAGCCGGATCGCCACCGTCAACAATATGATGTCCACCCCGTAGTTGGGTGTGATGTGATGAAATAACTTAAGCGCGCGCAGGAAGGCAAGCGCCAACAGTCCGGCCCACCCGAAGTTGATTGCCCGGCGCAACTCGGGGTTGACCGCCTCCAGGGTGGTCAACTCCTTGGGCCCCATGTATACACGGGTCGCCAAGTCGACGCGGCCCGCCTGGGCCGGATAAAGGATAATCGCAGTGGCTTGATCGTGCCGCACCGCCATCGTGAGCGTGCCCGGTGCCTGCATCTGGGGCAAAAATACCGACAAAAAATAGAGCTGGCCGATCCCAGCGTAGGTTATCTGCCCCGACAGCGGCGCCACGCCCTTTGCCAGCGCCTTTTGCGGCTCGACCTTGGCCGAACCATTGACCAGGGCCTGAATCTCGGGGATGTCGAAATAATTCGTTCCCTTGCCCAGCGGCAGACTCATCGCCACACCCGCGGCGCTAATCGTGTTGGAGCCGCCCGCGGCACTCGCATTGAGGTCGAAGACGTAGCCGGCGGCGGTAAAAGTCAGCCGCTTCTCCAACTTTAGCCCGTCCGCCGTGCTGGCGGTCAGATCCAGGGTTGCGCTTTGTCCGGAATGCAACTTCAGCGAAGCCGGCGAATTGGTTTGATAAACCACGTCGCGGTCGTCCAATTGTCGCGCGCCTTCTTCCACCACCAGGCCCAGGGGCAATTCGCCGTCGGGCGCGGGAGTGACCAACTGCAGCAACGGGCTATGAGGAGCCGCGGTCTGATGAAAATGTTTGAGCTGCAAACTTTCCAGTCTTCCTCCGGCGGTGGTAAAGCGCGCGATGTAGTCCTCGGTTTCCACGCGGATGGTGTGCGCCGCAGCGGTCGCCTGCGAGCCCAGGGGCAACGGTTGTCCACTGCCAAGCTGGGGCGCCGCGACCAACGGTAGCGCTGGGCGCTGAGCAGGGGTTGGAACACTGCTGGCGGGCGCGTGGGGTGGTTGAGGTGGATAGAGACGGTCTAAAACCAATTCCTGATAGGCGAAAACCACCGCCAAAGAAAGAATGATCGCTATTAAGATTCGTGTGTCCAAAATGCTCCTGAAAGCCGGAAGGCCGATGGAGGGGGCACTGGGTCATAACCGCGGCCGCCTAGAGGATTACAACGCATCAGGCGCCAGCCGCTGAGAATAAGTCCGCGGGCAAAGCCGTGGGTGCGTAACGCCTGGGTCGCGTAGTGTGAGCAGGAGGGTTCGAAACGACAACCCCAACCGCATTGGCCTGCCAGCCATGGTGAAAGAATTCGTCGATAAACCGCAAGCAAGCCGACTGCCGCTGCCAGTCCCAACCGGCCCACTAACTGCCAGGGCCGCCTGACTCGCCCAACTCTGAGACATGCACGCAGACCCGGTTCAGCGAGCTTCAATTTTGCCCACCAGATTGATTAGAGCTGGGGATAATTCGGCGCACACCGCCGGCATAGCTAATTCATCGGCACCCGCGCGCGCGACTATTACCAATCCCGCCGCGGGCATTAGCAACTCGCGCAGGGTACGGCGAAAGCTCTCCCGCAGCCGGCGTTTGACCCGATTGCGAACCACAGCATTACCGATCTCGCGCGATACCGTTACCCCCAGGCGTGGGGCTGTTTGATCGGAAAACAGGGCCAGATAAATGGCAAAATGCGCCGTGCGCTGGCGCCAACCGGTACGTTGCACGCGAAGAAATTCGCTCCGCCGATGTAGCCGGTGAGCGGGTCGCAGCGCGGCCCCAAAGTCGGTCAGCCGGGTTGCTTGGCCGGAATGCTGACGGTCAGCCGATGGCGTCCCTTGTGTCGCCGCCGCCGGAGCACATTCTTGCCCCCGGGCGTGGCCATCCGGGCAAGAAAACCGTGCGTTCGCTTGCGCCGCCGATTGCTGGGTTGGTAAGTCCTTTTCATCTGTAAAAATCAAGTTCCTTAAAGCCGTCCACGCTCAGCCCGATGCCGCGCGGGTCTTTACCCAATCACGCAAACCACTGCCCCCTTGCTAGCCCGGCCCGCAGCACCGAACCGCCTTAACTGAGCTATGCAACCATACCGCGCGGATGGGAGCAAGGCGCAAAACCGCATAATCCGAAGCGCTGGCCCGCGCCGCGGGTTGAACCGAGCCCTGTCTGCGCACACCGCAGGTTGCGACTTGCCCACCCTCGAAGTTGGGGGACTATGCTTTTGCCATAAGCTCTCTTTCCGCTGCCAGCCAGTCTTCAAGATCCCGCCCATCTGTTCCGCCGCGCGCCAAGTACAGCTCATAGGCGCGGACCCTGATGGTCTCGGAGCTGGGTGCGTTTGCACGAGAGTTGTCGGCGCCGGCGATCTGGATGGGGATGGACCGCGAGGGTTCATTGGCGGGGGCGGTCGTTTCACCGATCGGCTCGAGGATTACTTTGCTTTTCTTGCTTGCCGCTTTAACCGTCGATTTGCGCGGAGCCTTGGGCTTTTTCGGCTCCTTTTCCTTGGGTGGCGTCAATGGCACTGCTCCCTTCAATTTGAGCAGGCCCATTGCCAGGCCTCTGACAACGGGCCCGCCCCCAAGATCATACCAATTTATTTATACAGATTTGCCGGGCATATTAAGAGATAAAGACGCTTTTTCAGGAACAGTGGGCCAGCATGCCAGGCCATTAGGACGCGCGATAGGCACGGGGCCCTGGCGCCGGAGGCCAGCTTGTACGAGGCTGATACCATAGTTGCACCCGCGACCGCACCTGGGATGGGAGCGGTCGCGATCGTGCGCCTGTCGGGACCTCAGGCCATGGCGATCGGACGTTGCCTGTGGCAGCCGCTTCGCCCCAAGCGGTGCGACTCTGGTCGGCTCTATCTAGGTGAGATTCGTGACCCCAAAACTGGTGCGCCCATCGATCGCGCGCTGGCGGTCTTCATGCCCGGGCCGGCCACTCTGACCGGCGAAGACATCTGCGAATTGCATTGCCACGGCGGTCCCTTCATCGTGCGCCGAATCGTCAGCTTGGCTTTGGCGCAGGGGGCGCGAATGGCCCAGCCCGGAGAATTCAGCCGACGCGCTTTCCTCAATGGCCGCCTGGACCTGACCGCGGCCGAAGCGGTTGCCGACCTGGTCGCCGCCCACAGTGACGCCGCCTTGGCCCAGGCGCTGGCTCAACTAAACGGTGCCCTGCGACAACGCATCGAGGGCTTGCGCTCTCAGCTCATCTCCATCCGGGCTCACCTGGAGGCTGAGATCGATTTCTCCGACGAGGAGCTGGCGCTGCCCTCGCGCCCCGCCTTGGCCCAGGCGATCGAGGCGCTGCGCGCCGACGTAGCCGAATTGCACGACAGTTTCGACCGCGGCCGATTGCTGCGCGACGGCGCGCGGGCCGCGATTATTGGCCGCCCCAACAGCGGCAAATCCAGCGTCCTCAACCTGCTTTTGGGGGTCGAGCGGGCGATCGTGACCGCGATTGCCGGCACCACCCGCGACCTCATCGAGGACAGCCTGAGCCTGGATCCTTACGCCCTGGTGATTATCGACACCGCCGGCCTGCGCCATGGCGCCGATGAGGTCGAGCGCATCGGCATCGAACGCGCTCGTACCCAGGCCCGCGACGCCGACCTGCTCATCGCCGTTTTTGATGCCTCCCAACCGCTGGGCGTCGAGGACGAGGAAGTGATCGATCTCTGCCGCGGTAGGCGCGGCATCGCGCTGCTCAACAAAGCGGACCTGCCCCCGGCGATCAACACCGACACCCTTGCCGCACATGGGCTTACGATCCCCGCCATGTCCATCTCGGCGCTGCGGGGCGAGGGTGCGGGTGAGCTGCGCACCCGGCTGCGAGACGCGGTGGCTGCACTCCAGGACGGCGGCGGCGCGCCCGGTCAGATCGCCATCTCGCGCCAGCGCCATCGCCAGGCGTTGGCCCACGCGCTGGACGCGCTGGCAGTCGCCCGCGACAACCTGCGCGCCGGGTTGCCGCCCGAGATCGTGGTCGTGGATCTGACTCAGGCCAGCGACGCCCTGGGGACTATCTGCGGCGAGGTCGGCAGCGAAGATGTGCTCGACGCGATCTTCCGCGAATTCTGCATCGGGAAGTAGGGGTTTGAGCCCCCTTACACGCGGTCGCGGTTGCTCTACAAACAGTAGCTATTAAGAACTATTAGTAGAGTATGCGGCACCGTGCATGCTGGCGAGGCACTGCCCGGTGCGCCATAATGCGCTTCAGCCATGAACTATGACGTGATTGTCGTGGGCGCCGGCCATGCCGGTATCGAGGCCGCCCTGGCCGCGGCCCGAATGGGCGCCAGGACCCTGATGCTGACCCTCAATCTGGACCACATCGGGCAGATGTCGTGCAATCCCGCCATCGGAGGCATTGGCAAGGGGCACCTGGTGCGCGAAATCGACGCTCTGGGCGGCGAGATGGCGCTGGCGATCGACGAGACGGGGATCCAGTTCCGCTTCCTCAATACGCGCAAGGGACCGGCGGTGCGGGCGCGCCGCGCCCAGGCCGACAAGGCAGGATACCGGGCGCGGATGAAGCGGGTGATGGAGGCCACGGCCAACCTTACCATCCGCCAGGCCAGCATCGAGAACCTGCTCGTGGAGGACGGCCGAGTGCGGGGCGTCCAGTCGCTGATCGGCGAAGAGTTTTACGCCCCGGCGGTGATTCTGACCACCGGCACTTTCCTCAAGGGGCTGGTCCACGTCGGGCTCAAGAATTATTCGGCCGGCCGGGCGGGCGATTTTGCCGCGATGGGGCTGAGCGAGCATCTGGCGGCGTTGGGTTTTAGGATCGGGCGGCTTAAGACCGGGACCTGCCCGCGCTTGGACGGCCGCACCATCGATTATTCGGCTCTAGAGATGCAACTTGGGGACGAGCCGCCGCCGCCGTTTTCTTTCCGCACCACCGCGATTACCCAAACCCAGCTTCCCTGCCATTTGACCTACACCAACGGCCGGACTCACGAGCTGATTCGGGGTGCCTTGGACCGCTCGCCGATGTACTCGGGGGTGATCCAGAGCCGTGGGCCGCGCTACTGCCCCTCGGTGGAAGATAAGGTAGTGCGTTTCGCCGATAAGGAACGCCATCAGATTTTCCTTGAACCTGAGGGGCGCGAGACGGTGGAGGTTTATCCCAACGGTTTGTCCACCAGTTTGCCCCTGGACGTGCAGATTGCGATGGTGCGTTCGATCAAGGGGCTGGAGCAGGCCGAAATCATGCGGCCAGGGTATGCAATCGAATACGACTTCAGCGACCCGACTCAACTCCACCTAAGCCTGGAGACCAAGTTGGTCAAAGGTTTGTTCTTTGCTGGCCAACTTAACGGGACTACGGGCTACGAAGAGGCGGCTGCGCAGGGGCTGATGGCGGGAATCAACGCGGTGCTAGCGGCTCGGGGCGAGCCGCCGCTTATCATCGCGCGCCATCAGGGTTATATCGGGGTACTTATCGACGACTTGGTGACGCGCGGCATCGGCGGCGAGCCCTATCGGATGTTCACCTCGCGGGCGGAATACCGCCTGTTGTTGCGCGAGGACAATGCCGACAGCCGGCTATCTCCGATCGGCGAGCGGTTGGGACTGCTGGGTGCATCGAGCGCTGCGCGCCGGGTGCTCAAGAGTGAGCGCGTGGCGGCGGAGCGGCTCCGCCTGGCGGCGCGGCTGGTGCCGAATAGTCCGGCGGTTCAGGAGCAGTTGGCTGCCGCGGGGTCATCGCCGATCCGCCAACCCGTGCGTGCCGAAGAGTTGCTGCGGCGGCCCGAGCTGTCCTACGCGGCAGTGCTCGCGATGGCAGATCTGGGGGAGGGTTTGAGCGGCGATGAGGCGGCCCAGTTGGAGATAGAGGTCAAGTACGAAGGGTATGTGCGGCGGCAGGCGGACGCGGTTGAGCGCTATCGTCGGCTGGAGGAGACCGGCATCCCGCCCGCGCTGGATTATGGGGCGGTGGCGGGCCTGTCCAGCGAGGTGCGGGAGCGGCTGAGCCGGATACGGCCCGAGTCTCTGGGTCAGGCGGCGCGGATGGCCGGGATCACACCGGCCGCGATCGCCGTGTTGGCGGTGTATCTCAAGGATCGCACGCGCAGCCGCGAACTGCGCGGCTCGCAGTGAGGCAGGCGCGTGGTTTCACGTGAAACCAAATGTTTCACGTGAAACTTGGCGCGCGAATCGTGGCGGACTCCTTCCATGCCAATTCTGCTGCTATCGGCGACGGCGTAGCGGCGATCCTCCGCGCGCAGCGCGCCACGCCATCTTTTGACGTCATTCTCGATGATCAATTCATCAGCCGCGCGTGCCGCTTTGCCGCCCTCTTGGCCCATTGGGGCAGCCGAGTCAATCTGACCGCCGCGCCCGACCGGTCGGCTGAAATCGCCTTTCATATCCTTGATAGCCTGGCTCCCTTGCTCGGCGAGCCCGGGGCCCTCCTGGCGCCGTCCTTCGGCGCTGGCCGCGCCGTGCTCGATATCGGCAGCGGCGCCGGCTTCCCAGGCCTGATTCTCGCCAGCCTGTGCCACGCCCGCTTCGTGCTGACCGAAGCTCGCCGCCGCCGCGCCAGTTTCCTCTCCGTTTGCGCCACCGAGCTCAAGCTTGCCAACGTCCAGGTCAACAATCAGCGTATGACGCCCCAAACCGTCCCCAGCGGTTTCGACGTCGCCCTGACCCGCGCCGTATCCGGCCCCGAGTTCTATCCCCTGGCCGCCCGCGCGCTCAAGCCTGGCGCCCTTGCCCTGATCTATTCAACTCCCGCCCAACGCCTCGACCTGGCCGCCGCTTGCCGCGCCGGTCTAGCCAGCTACCAGCGTTTTTCCTACCTGATTCCTCGTGCCGGGCGCGCGCAGGAGCGTGCCTTGGCCTGCTGGATGCGGGAGAAAACCTCGCCCGATTAAAGAGTTTTTGCGCCCGCCTGGACAAGCTTTTGCTTGTTGCACATCCTTGGCGCACAATAGGGACGCGATCGAGGAGTAGGACGGCGTGGTTGGGGCGAGGGGCTGACGTGGGGCTGGTAGTAGCGATTGCCAACCAAAAAGGTGGCGTTGGTAAGACCACTACGGCGATCAACTTGGCTGTGGCCTTGGCCAGCCGCAAGTTGCGCGTCCTCCTGATCGATCTCGACCCGCAGGGTAATGCCACCTCTGGCCTAGATTCCAAGCGCGACGCGGGCCGCGCAGGCCCCGCCCGTACCATCTACGAAGTTCTCATCGGCCGAGCCACGATCGCGGAAACTCAGCTTCCGATGCGCGAGTTTCTGTCGCTGGTACCCTCCAGTCCCGACTTGGTCGGAGCCGAAATCGAACTGGCCACGGCGCAGGGCCGCGAGCGCCGGCTGCGCGCCGCGCTGGAGCCGGTTCTCGATAAATATAACTATGTTTTAATTGATACCCCGCCCTCGCTGGGCTTGCTGACCCTAAACGGGCTGGTCGCGGCCGGCTCTGTGTTGGTGCCGATGCAATGCGAGTACTACGCCCTGGAAGGACTGAGCGCGTTGCTGGCGACCATCAAGCGAGTCAACGCGGCGCTCAATCCCCGGCTCAAGCTCGAGGGGCTGGTACTGACCATGTTTGACGCTCGCAACCGGCTTTGCCATGAGGTCGCCCGCGACGTTCGGGAGCATTTCCCCGGTCAGGTCTTTACCAGCGTGATTCCCCGCAACGTCAGGCTGTCGGAGAGTCCTAGCCACGGGCTGTCGGTATTGGAATACGACGACAAGTCCAGCGGCGCCCTGGGTTATCGCGATTTGGCCTGGGAAATGATGGAACGCGACGGGGTGACGCCACCGCCCCTGGATGAAACCAACGGTTCGGTATCGCGCTGGTGGAAGGCGGTCCGAGTCATAGGAGGACGAAAATGACGCGCAGACCACTGGGACGGGGCTTGGGCGCGCTGATCGAGGATTCGCTGGAAGGAGTTGTCGCGCCTGGCGCCGCCGGCGGATATCGCAAAGTATCGGTAGATTCGATCGCGCCCTCGCTCTTTCAGCCGCGACGCCAGTTCGATCCCGAGCGGATGGCGCAACTGGCCGAGGCGATTGCGGCACAGGGGGTTATCGAGCCGCTGATCGTGCGGCCAATTCAAAACGGCAACGGGGCCGAGCATTACGAGTTGGTAGCGGGCGAGCGGCGGCTGCGGGCGGCGCGTCAAGCCGGTTTGGCCGAGGTTCCGGTTGTGGTGCGCGAGCTCGATAACAAAGGGGCGTTGGAAGTCGCCCTGGTGGAGAATCTGGCCCGCGAAGATTTGAACGCGGTCGAGGAAGCGCGCGGTTTGCAGCGCTTGGCGCGGGAATTTTCGCTCAGCCACGAACAGATCGCCCAACGGATCGGCAAGAGCCGACCATACGTGAGCAACGCGATGCGGCTGCTTGAGCTGCCCGAGGCGATCCTGGCGCAGATCGAGCACGGCGAACTGAGTGTCGGCCAGGCACGCCCGCTGCTGGGTCTGGCATCGCCCGGCGAACAGCTTGCGGCGGCACGGCAGATCGCGGCGCACAAGCTTTCGGCGCGCGGGGCCGAGCAAATCGCCGCCGCCCGGCGCAAGCCGTCGGCCGCGACCGTCAACGTATCCAAGGCCGCCGATCCACATATGCAGGCCTTGATCGAGACCCTCCAGCGCGCGCTCAAGCGCAAGGTACGTGTGGATCGTCAGGGTAAGGGGCCGGGCCGGCTGGAAATTGAATTTTACAACGATGAGGATTTGACCGCGCTGGCCGCGACGCTCACCAACCAGCATCTGGGCGGCGCCTCCTGGCCCCAGCCCTGAGCGAGCGTGGTCAGCGAGCGGATGGCGGACCGGCAAGCTCGAAGCGGAAGATCGACAGGCGCGCCAGACGAGGCCGGCTGTAGTCACGCCATTTACCTGCCGGCACGTGAGTGGGCGTGACCTTGCGAAAGCGCAGGCGCTTGAAGAAGCGAGCGGCATGCTCCTCGCTGGTGCAAGCGAAGACATAGCGCAGCTTGCGTGCCCGCGCTTCCTTCAAGACTTCGCGGACCAATTCGGCCCCCACTCCCTCGCCCTGATAGCGGGTCAGGGTATAGAGCGCGGTAATCTCGCCCGCGCGCTCGCGATGGTAAGGTTCGGTCAGCAGCGAGCAGATCCCCGCCAAATTTTCGTCGCCCACCCGGTAGCCGAAGCAGGAGGGCAGGATGCGGGCGATTTGCTCGGCGCTGCGCGCCAGCAGCGCGCCTTCGCTCTGGCCGCGTTGGATGAGCGCCTCGGCCTCCTCGAAATCGTCGATCGAAAGCGGTTTGACCGAGCCATAGGCGGCCTGGGTCAGCAAGGTCCCGGTGCCCGAATAGCTGAACAGCTCGTCGTACACGGCACGCGGCGCGGTCAGGCCGATCGAGCCGACGCCGTCCTCCAGCGCGCGTTTGGCCGCGCGCAAGATGGTGCGGCGAATTTTCAGTCGCTGTTGGCGGATCAGCGTGTTGATGCGCCGGGCCTGGACGAAGGACACCCGATGGCCGCTTTTGTCGGTCAGGCCGCCGATCGGATCGAGCAGCAGCAGCTTGAAGACCCGCAACCGGCTGGCCAGTTCCTGGGCGAATACCGTTAGATCTTCGGGGTCGGCGCTGCGCGCGGCGCCCACCACGGCCCCGCCGGCGCGCAGACTCTGCCAGATTTGCGCCACGGTAGAGTCGGGAGGATAGGGACGCGAGCGCAAGCCGTGGGCGGGATCGAACACCGGGGGTGCATAGCGCGAGGCCAATTGACCCATCCGCCGGCGCAGCCGCGGCAGCATCGCCTCGCTGGCGATCACGATACAGCGGGTCTGGTTGCGTACCAGCACGCGTAGCGCGCTGATCAGCGAATCCAGATCGCGCAAGCGAGCCGGATCGGGCTGAATCAGCGCAAAAAGCAAGCTTTTGCCGTAAAACTCTTCGAGATAAAAGGCCTTTTCGTTAAGTGGCGCGGCTGCGGCCACGATCGTCTCGGTGCCCGTTATCTCAGTGCCGGGTTTGCTTTCGCTCAAGCTCGTGCCCGCTGGTTCGAGTTGCAAGCTGCCCGTGCGCCGTTTATCACGGGGTGCTCGATCGGGCAGCATCATGCCTGCGCTGCAGAGCCAAGGCGAGTGGATCGGATGACGCGCTTAGGCCTTGAAGTTGGCCGAGGAAGAGGACAGCGGCGCTACCTGGTTCATCAGGGCCGGCGGCAGCTTGGTGGTGGCAATCTGCTGAAGGTTGGTTTGCGCGAACACTTCCAGCAGCGCGTGTTGGCCCTGTTCCCAGACCCGGAACATGCGGCAGGCGGGCTGCAGGCTGCAGGTCGCGGTGTCCTCCAGGCAGACGTTGAGATTGATCGGCCCTTCCACCGCCTCGATGATGTCCTTGAAGGAGATGGTCTCGGCCGGACGGCCCAATTGATAACCGCCGCCGGGGCCGCGCTGGGAGCGGACCAGGCGGTTGCGCATCAGGTCCCGGATAACCTTTTCGAGAAAATACTTGGGGATATGCTCCTGCCGCGCAATCTCGTTGCCGTTGGCCACCCCCGTGCCTACGTCGGCCAGATGGATCATCGCGCGAAGCGCGTATTCAATTTTGCGCGGAATTTGCATCACGCTCATGGCTGAACTCCGGCGCTGGCCGTGGGCCAAGCCTGCGCGATGGACGGTTTGCGCGCGGCGGAACGCCGCGGCGCTGGGGCCACCAAGCGTTCAAGATACTTGGCGATTAGGTCGCTTTCCACATTGACCCGCGTGCCGACGCGTTTTTGCCCCAGCGTAGTCACTGCCAGGGTATGGGGAATTAAGGCGCAACTGAAACATTGCCCGCGCAGGGCGAAGACGGTCAGACTGACGCCGTCCAACGCGACCGAGCCTTTTTCGACCAGGTAGCGCGCCTGTGCCGGCGCAACCTCAAAGGTGAACAAACGCGAGGCGCCCTCGGGCACGATCGAAACCACGCGCCCCAGCCCGTCGACGTGGCCGCTGACCAGATGGCCATTAAGCAGGCTGGCCATGGTCAAACTGCGCTCCAGATTGACTCGCTCGCCAACCCTCAACGTTCCTAAAGTGGTACGACGCAAACTCTCGGCCGAGATATCCATGGCAATCGTCGCCACGTCCTTGGCCACAACGGTCAGACAGACGCCGTTAACTGCGATCGAATCACCGATACGCACCCGCGCCAGCGGCAGCCGGCTGCGGATGGTCACCCGCAATCCCTGGTCCAGCGGCCTCAGAGCCTTAACCACGCCTAAATCTTCGACGATACCGCTGAACACGAATCTTCCTGCGCGCCGTCCTTGGCCTCTGTAAGCCTGCGACCGCGCCTTGCCATTATAATCCCTGAGATAATAGCGCTTTAAGCGCCCGTCTCGCAAATCGCTAACCAGACGCGCTGGACCGGACACACGGCGCGCAGCTCAATCCATGACTGCCAAGCTCACCCTGGATAAACTGGGCCGGATTTTGCTGCCGAAGCCGGTGCGGGGCAAGCTGCAGCTTGCGGCCGGCGACCAATTGGAGCTCGAGAGTCTGGGCGATCAGATTACCCTGCGCCCCTTGCGTGGTTCTGCGGAGCTCAGGAAAAAACGCGGGTTGTGGGTCTTCCATTGCGGCGAACCCCGTCTCGGCTGCCGTTGTTCAGGAGACCATCGATCAGGTCCGAAGCGAGCGCGATCAAAGTAATCTAGGCAAAAACCGTCGACCGTCTCCAGTGTGACATCACGGCCGCCCGATGGTGTTCATGCCGGCGCTGGATTAAATTATGAAGGCGTGGAGAGCAACACCAAGGCGCTTCTGTTCGATTTCGGCAATACCTTGGCTTTTGTCGATTACCACGCCCTTGCGCAGGCCCTGGCCGACGAATGCCCCGGGGTGAGCGCGTTGGCCCTGGAGCGGGCCGAGTACGTCGGCCGACGGGCTCTTGATGAAGTCCTGCTGGCGGATAACACGCTCAGTCTGGAGCAAGCCTACCTGCTTTATTTCCACCGCTGGATGGAAGCCGCCGGGGTGGCGTCCAGTCGCCTCCAATGGTGCCAAGAGCGTTTCACCCAGTTGAACCAGGTCGAGACGATGTGGCGCGTGGTTCGGCCGGGAACCCGCGAGGCGCTGGCCGACTTTCGCCGCCAGGGCTTCAAGCTGGGGGTGATTTCCAACGCCGGCGGCACCATCGCGCGCGACGCTGAGCGCTACGGTCTGGCCGAGTTCTTCGACGTCATCATCGACTCTCACGTGGTGGGAGTCTCCAAACCCGATCCTCGGATCTTCCACCTTGCGCTAGACCATCTCGGCGTGCGTGCGAATGAGGCGCTATTTGCCGGCGACATGTATTCGATCGACGTGCTGGGTGCCCGTGCCGCCGGAATCGACGGCGTGCTGATTGACGCTCTCGGCCATTATTTGTGGATCGAGCATACCCGGATTCGCGGCGTCCACGAATTGCAACCCTGAATCAGGCGGCGAGTTGCAGCTTCGCGGGCACCCTGGCCGGCGCCCTTGACAAGCTGCGCCCCCATAGTTTCATAATTTTGGAACGATGAAGACGTCGGCCGCAGTCCAAACGTTGGCCGCTCTGGCCCAGAAAACCCGGCTCGAGGTCTTTCGCCTGCTCGTCCAGCGTGGTCCCGAAGGGCTGGCGGCCGGCGAGATTGGCGAACGCCTGGGGTTGCCGTCGCCGACCTTGTCGTTTCATTTGAACCAGCTGCGCTTCGCCGGGCTGGTTGGTTCGCGGCGCCAGAGCCGCTCGATCATCTACCACGCGAATTACAAGACGATGGGCGATTTGCTGGCGTACCTGACCCAGAACTGCTGCGGCGGACGTCCCGAACTCTGCGCCCCGCTCGCGGACACGCTTGAGCCGGTAGCCGGATGCAAGCCGGCGCAAGCCATCAAACCAAGGAGCCAACGGAGGGTATCGCGATGAAGCGCTTCCACGTGCACGTTCAGGTGGGCGATCTCGAAGCGTCGGTCCGATTCTATTCCGCCCTGTTTGGCCGGCCGCCGGCGGTCCTCAAGCCCGACTACGCGAAATGGATGCTCGAGGACCCGGGTCTCAATTTCGCGATAACCTCGGGAGCGGCGACTCCAAGCATTGATCACCTGGGATTCCAGGTCTCCTCCGATGACGAGTTGGAAGTCATCGCGCGCCGCCTTGACGCCGCCGGACAGGCGGTCGTCAAGCAGGAGAACGCGGCTTGCTGCTACGCGCGCGGCGATAAGGGATGGGTGAGCGATCCCAGTGGCCTTTCGTGGGAGACCTTTTATACTTTCGGCGAACACCCGGTGTACGGCAACGATCTTGCCCCGCGCGCGCAAGCCTCTGCCTGTGCGGCGTCGGAATCGTGCTGCGCCCCGGTGAAATCGTCAAGCGGCGGTTGCGGGCCGGTCGCGCGATGAAGGGGCTCTTGTTCCTGTGCGTGCAGAATTCCTCGCGCAGCCAGATGGCCGAAGGGCTCGCGCGGGCGATACTGGGCACCGCCGTGCGCGTGCAAAGCGCCGGTTCGCGGCCCGCGGGAGTGAATCCGCTCGCGGTTGCCGCGATGGCGGAGATCGGGATCGACATTTCCGCTCAGCGCTCGAAGCCGCTGGAAAGTATTGACGCCAAAACCGTCGATACCGTGATCACGCTGTGCGCCGAGGAAGTATGCCCGGTTTTTTCGAGCGGCGTGCGCCGACTGCATTGGCCGATCGCGGACCCCGCTGCGGCGGACGTATCGCTGAGCCAAGCGCGCCGGCTTGCGAACTTCCGCGCGGCGCGCGATCAGATCAAAGCGCGGATCGAAGCCCTGGCCGCCGATTTTCGCGATCCTCCAACTCCCGAAACGAGCCGGTGATGCCGATCTTAATGTTGGGGTGAGACTCAAGAATTGGGAGCAGGCGAATGAAGAGTAAGTCACCAACTACGGCCGGCTCCGTCGGGACTCTCGCGCAACCATCGAAGGCGCATCGGCTTTCCTTTCTCGACCGCTTTCTCACCCTGTGGATTTTTCTGGCGATGGGGTGCGGCGTCGCGCTGGGCTATTTCGTCCCGGACACCAAGGCGGTAATCGACCGGCTCGGTATCGGGACCACCTCGATTCCGATCGCGGCCGGGCTGATCCTGATGATGTATCCGCCGCTTGCCAAGGTGAACTACGACGAATTGGGCCAGGTCTTCCGCGACTGGAAAATCCTGGGGCTGTCGCTGGTACAGAACTGGATCGTCGGTCCGCTGTTGATGTTCGCGCTCGCGGTGCTCTTTTTGCGCGGCCATCCCGCATACATGGTCGGCTTGATCATGATCGGCCTGGCCCGTTGTATCGCGATGGTAATCGTCTGGAACGACCTGGCGGCCGGCGATGCCGAGTATTGCGCCGGCCTGGTGGCCTTCAATTCGATCTTCCAGGTGCTCTTTTATTCCGTGTACGCACTGATTTTTGTGACCTTGATTCCCCGTTGGCTGGGTCTGCAAGGCGGGATCGTGCACGTCACGATCGGTGAGATCGCCCAGAGCGTCGCAATCTACCTGGGCGTGCCGTTTGTCGGCGGACTGCTCACCTGGGTTGTGCTCACGCGGGCCCGGGGCAAGCGGTGGTACCGCGAGCATTTCCTTCCGAAGATCAGCCCACTTACCCTGCTCGCGTTGCTGTTCACGATCGTAGTGATGTTCTCCCTCAAGGGTGGCGCGATCGTGCAGCTTCCGCTGGATGTGTTACGGGTGGCGATCCCGCTGCTGTGCTACTTCGTCATCATGTTCGGCGTGTCCTTTGTGATGAGCTACGAAATCGGCGCCACTTACGCGCAATCGGCCACGCTTTCGTTCACCGCGGCGTCGAACAACTTCGAGTTGGCGATCGCGGTCGCGATCGCGACGTTTGGCCTCAACAGCGGCGAGGCCTTTGCCGCGGTGATCGGACCTCTGGTCGAGGTCCCGGTGTTGATCACGCTGGTGAACGTGGCGCTGTGGGCCCGCGGCAGATATTTTCCCCAGGCGGCGGCCAGTATCGCGACAGTTGAATGCAGCGCTGCCGGCGCCACGCCGCGACTCAGGGACCAGGGGACTTAGCGGCTTGGTCTGTGCCGACCTGCCCGTGGTCAGGCGGGTGACGGCCGCCACTCGGACGGTGGTGGGGTCAGCTTGCCCAACAATGCGGGTACGCGCGCGCCGGTAACGGAAGGAAAGTTTCCGGGCTGTCCGCTGAGCAACGCATATCCCAGTAAGGCGAAGGCGATTGCCTCCAGCGCCTCGCTGTCCACTCCCAGCGCCTCGGCCCGCATCACCGGGATGCCGGGCAATTGCTCCTCCAGCATTGCCACCAAAGTGGGATTGCGGGCGCCACCGCCGGTTACGATCACCTGGTCCACCGGTCCCAGGGGCATCACGAAGTGGCGGCAGGCCTGCGCGATCGAATGGGCGGTCAGCGCGGTGGCGGTGGCGATGGTATCCGCCGCGCTCAGCCGCAGCGCGCGGGCGCGGCGCAGGACGCGGTCGACGAACGGGGCGCCGAATTCCTCGCGTCCGGTGGATTTGGGTGGACGGCGGGCGAAAAAGCGATGGCGCAGCAATTCCTTGAGCAGCCGGGCATGGATGTGGCCTCGCGCCGCCATCCGTCCGTCCCGATCCATCTGCGCCCGCCCGCCACTGAGACGCACCATCAGGCCGTCGATCAGCATGTTGGCGGGCCCGGTATCGAAGGCAACCAGGCGCGGATCGCCAGGCTGCGCGCCCGGCGGCAGGTAGGTGGCATTGCCGATCCCGCCTAGATTTTCCACGACCCGGCCCAGCTTGGGATCGCCGAAGAGCAGACGATGGGCCAGCGGTGCCAGCGGCGCTCCTTCGCCGCCCAGGGCGATGTCCATCGGGCGGAAGTCGTCCACCACCGGGCGGCCGGTCAAGGCCGCGATCACCGCCGATTCCCCCATCTGCAGGGTCGAGGGGATTTGGCCGCGGCGCGTCCGGCGGGGCGGCAAATGGAAGAAGGTATGGCCGTGCGAGCCGATGAAGGCGACGCGCTCAAGCGGCATCCCAGCCTCGCGTGCCAACGCTACCGCGGCCTGGGCCAACGCTCGCCCCAGGCTGAAGTTGAGCGCCGACAACTCGCCGGCGCCAATAGCCGCTCCGCTCGAGGCGGCCAGCAGGCGGCGGCGCAGCCGCGGCTCGAAGCCATAGCTCTTGAAGGCGATCAAAGTGACCGGCGGCCGGCGCTCGAGGTCGATCTCGACCAGGGCGGCGTTGATGCCGTCGTGGGAGGTTCCCGACATCAGCCCGATTGCGATTTGCGGTCCCGGCGTCAGCTCAAGCATCATTATTATCGTCGTTCTCGGGTGGACGACGGGCACGCAGGTGCAAACTGCCCAGCGAGGCCAGGATCAGGCGCCATCCCGACGGGAATTCCAGGCTGCCGGTGTCGGCGTGGGCGTCGGGATGGATGATCACCTTGACCCCGTCGTGCCATTGCACCAGCAGGACCTGATGGCCGATCTGGCGTCCGGAGTTGGGATCGATCGCGAACTCGCCCAGCAGGGTACGGATGCGCAGATTGGCGAACGCCTCACGCATTCGATCCGGCTCCAGGCTGCCGCAGGCTTGGAGGGCAGCCAGAGCCAAGCAGCCGGCGGCGTAGGCTTGGGCTGCGGGATAATCGGGCTCTCCCGCCCCGGCCGCTCTCATTTCCCGCGCGAAAGCGCGCGGAGTGGACCCTAGTTGAGGTTCGATCTCCAGGCTCTCCTCCCATGGGCTGGGGCCGACGATACCTTCGGCGCGCGACCCCAGTTGAGTGTAAAACTCGGCTACGCCGGCCGCCACGCAGGCCAGCACAGGAATATTCAGACGGGCGCGAATCACGGCGTCGACCAGGGCGAGATCCTGGGCAAAATCGCCCGCGCTGACCAGGACGTTGATCCGCGCCCGCCGCAGATGGAGCAGCCAATCGATCAGGGCCTGGTCGCGCGGTGTGCGTACCTCCTGGTGGATTCGCAAGCGCACGCCGCGGCGCGCGTTGGCCCGCTCCTCGCAGGCCTGGGCCAGACCCGCGACCACGGCACGGCAAAAGGGCGTCGGCGCGGCGATCGCGGCGATGCGCTTGCGCCACAGCTTGAGTTGGCTGACCAGCCGGGCCAGGCCGACGAAATAGGTGCTGGCCGGGCTCGCCACGCCCACCAGCCGGCGGGCGTGGCGAGTGTACAAACTGTCGTCGGCGCCGCCATGATTGATCATCACCAAGCCTGCGGCTTCGCTAATCGGCAAAGCGACGCGGGTAAGATTGCTCGAATAGGGGCCGAGGATGACGTCGGCGCGGTTTTCAAAGCACAACGAGCGGTACTGCGCCGCGCATCGGCGCGCGTCGCTGCCATCGTCCAGGCAGCGCAGCGCGACTTGATAACGGTGGCCGCCCAGTTCCAGGCCCGGCTGATTTTGGGCCACGCAAAGCTGCAGCGCGTGCAACGCCTGGCGTCCCATCGCGGCGTACCGGCCGCTCAACGACAGGGTCAGGCCCAGAGTCAGCGTACGCTCCATTAAGTCGGTTCGCTTCCGCGCAAGGACTCAGTCAATCTGCGCGTATCCGGCGCGAATCACCGCTTGGCCGGCCGGGTTGTAGGCCTCGAAGTCGTATTGTGCGCCCTTGCCGCGCCAGATCCGGATTGTAATCGTTTGCCCGGGAATTACCGGACGGCTGAAACGCACCCGCAGGCGGCGCAGGCGGGCGGGATCGCCTTCGCACAGGCGATCGACCACCGCGCGCGAGCACAAGGCCATCGTGCACAAGCCGTGCAGAATCACGCCGGGCAGCCCGGCCATCCGCGCCACGGCTTCTTCAAGATGGATCGGGTTGAAGTCGCCCGAGGCTTCGGCGTAGCGGCGCGGCAGATCGAGCGCGACCGGATAGTTTTCCTCCACCAGCGGCGGCTCCGAATGGTCCACGCTATCGCTGGGGCGCGCCAGCGCCGCGCGTGCCCCGCGGGGGCCGCGAATGAAAACCGTGAAGCGGGTGTTTTGCACCAGCGCGCCGCTGGAATCGCGGGCCGGTAGTTCCACCGTCATCCGCTCGCCGCTGGGCGCCGGTTCGATGGTCTCGATCGTGGCCTGGCTGTAGATCAGCGCGCCCGGCCGCAGCGGAGCGAAAAACTCCACCTCATGCTCGCTGTGCACCAGCCGCAGCATATCGACCTGCAGGCTGGGATCGCCCATCACCTCGACCACCGAGGGCCAGATCACGGTGGCCCCAAAGATCGGTGGCGCAATCACCTGCGCCTCGGCGGCGGCCAGATAGCGCGGATTGAGATCGTCGCAGGCCCGCGCATAGCGCTCGATTGCTTCGCGGGTGACGCGGGTTTCGCGCACCGGGTACTGTTTGCCAAGGCAGGCGGGGTTGAGCGGCATAGCGATGCTCGTCGTGTTCGGTGATGGATTTCAGCGCGCCCGCGCCACCACCCGGTTACGCTGCATCCCCAGCCCCTCGATCTCGGCCTCCACCACGTCCCCGACCTTCAGGAAATGGCCGCTCTGCATGCCGATCCCGTTGGGCGTGCCGGTGGAAATCAGATCGCCTGGCTCCAGGGTGAACTGCGCCGCGACATGGGCGATCAGCTCTTGCGTAGTGAAAATCATTTCGCCACTGTTCGCGTCCTGGCGGGTTTCGCCGTTGACCTTGAGCGTCAAATGCAGGTTGTGACAATCGCCGACGAAGGCGCGCGGCACCAGCCACGGGCCCAGCGGGGCGAAGCTTTCGTGGCATTTGCTGCCGAACCAGTCCGGGCCCGGAATCGAAACCTTCTCGCCCGGTTTGCGGAAATCGCGCACGGTGACGTCGTTGGCCACCAGGTAGCCGGCCACGTTGTCCAAGGCGCGCTCGGGCGCGATGTCGCGAGTGCGCGTGCCCATGACCACGGCCAACTCGACCTCCCAATCGACCTGCTCGCAAGCGGCCGGTTTGACGATGTCGTCGTAGGGGCCGGTGATGCAATTGGAAGTCTTCTGGAACATCAAGGGACGGGAACCGCTGGCCAACTCCGCGCGGCTGGCGCGGCCGGGGCGCGGGTAATTAACCGCGGCATAGATCATGGTCGGCGGTTGCAGCGGGGCATGGAAATGGAGCCGCTCGGCGGTGCTGACCGCCTCCCGCCAGCGCTCATCTTCCAGCCCCTGGGAGAGCAGAAAGCTGACCAATTCCTGCAGCAGGTCGAAATTTGCTTCCCAATCCGCCAGCAGCTCGAGCATCCCGGCTACTTGCAGGCGCCGGCGCGCGCGGCCCGCGGCGCTGAAATGGACCAGCGCCGGATTAAGCGCGATCACGCTTTGGCCCAGGCCCAAGGCGACAAAGGGGGGGCTGCCCGCACTGGAAACGGTAGCCAACTTGAATTGCTCGCTCATCGCATCAACTCTCCCTTTGGCATGAAACTAGGCCGCGCAAATAGCTCGCGCAGCTTGTGCGCTTCGGTGATGTCTTGGCTGGCCCGGCTTTGGAAGAACGCAAAGCGCTCCACTTTTAGGATAGGCGCCACACTAGCTTAATTCCTCGCCGCCCAGGAAGACCGCCTTGAGTCGCAGTTGCCGGTCGAGGACCAGGAGATCGGCGCGCGTCCCCGGCGCGATCCGCCCGCGTTCCTCCAGCGCCAGCACACGGGCCGGGTTGGTCGCCGCCATCAGCGCGGCCTCGCCCACTCCGGCTCCCACCTTCTCGACCATGAAGCGCAGCCCGTCGAGCATCGTGATCAGGCTGCCGGCCAGCCGCGCTCCGATGCGATGGGCGCCGATGGCGGGCGGCGGCGCTGGTTCCAGCGATGCTGGCGCCACGCTGTCGCTGGTGAGCAGCAGACCGCCGGCGCCGCGCGCGCGATAGAGCAGGCGCACGATTTCAGGATGAAGATGGACCCCGTCGGCGATCAGCCCGGCAAACGCGCTACCGGGCGCCAGCGCGGCACCGACGATCCCGGGCTCGCGCTGATGCAGCGGACGCATCGCATTGAAGACATGGGTAAACATGCCGGCGCCGGCCGCCAGCGCGGCGCGGGTTTGCTCCAGGGTGGCATCGGAATGGCCCAGCGAGACCGCCACGCCGCGCCGGCGCAGCGCTTGGATCGCCGCTGGCGCGCCGGGCAATTCCGGCGCCATCGTAATGAGCCGTAAGCGCTCGAGCGCCGCGATTCGCTCCAGCGCCGGCCCGCGTGGTTCAAGCGCATGCTGGGGATGGACGCCGAGCCGGACCGGTGAGATGAAGGGCCCCTCCAGATGCAGACCCAGCAATTCGGCGCCCGGCGGCCGCTGGGATTGAATCGCTTCGGCCACCACGCGCTCGACTTGCGCCAACTCCTCCAGCGGCGCGGTAATCGCGGTCGGCAGAAAAGCGGTGGTTCCCGCCAACGCCAAGCGGCGCGCCAACTCGCCCAATGCCGAGGGGGTCGCGCGGGGCACGTCGATCCCGCCGCCGCCGTTGACTTGCAAATCGATCAGGCCGGGCAGGATATAGTCGCCGCCGGGCGCGCCCGAACTCAGGTCAACCTCGGTAATCGTTGAGCTGAAGACCAGCCTGCCCGGCGCCAGCGCGCCGTCGGGCAAGGCAACGAGACCAACTAGTGCGCGCACTGCCGCTTAGTTGGCGCCAAACCGCTCGGCCAAAAGTCGTGAGAAGCGAGGCAAATAGACCAGATCGAAGACCTGCTCCTTGCCCGGAAACATCGCCACCGCCGCGGCCTTGAGCGCTTCGACGTGCTCCCAGGCTTGCTCCAGGGTAAGGGAGGCGTCCTGCGCGATCAGGGCGGTGGTGAGGTCGGCCAGGATTCGCAGCCGGCGGATCAGGCGCGTCTCGTCAGCTATCATCCGGGTACGTTCATCAACTGACATAAGCCTTCTCCGGGCGGGCCCGCGGAGAGCCCGATCGTTGCCCGCATTATAGCATCGTGCGCCCAGAAGTGGCGCAGGGTTGGGTCAAAGGCGCGTCCCGCCAGCTTGTCTTGCTGCGAGCACAGTGCCAACCTTGGCGCTAATCGTGGCAGAGGCGCGACTCAGAAGCAGTTTCATTTATCTCGCCAACGCGGTGCGTGAGATGACCGCCTATTGGCGGCTTATCGCGCTGGGCTTGGCGCCGATCGCGTTGTTGGCCTCGCTCTGCCTGCTACCCGACGCGCTCAACTTGCAGCATTCCCTGGTGCGCGCCTTCGAGCCCGGCACCCGTTCGGTAAGCTATTTCGCGGTTCAGATGCCTTATCCGGCACGCAGCTCAGCGGCGCTTGCGCCGCTGTTTCCGTTGTGGATGACGCGCAGCCTTCATCTGCTGTTCTTAATCCTGACCGCAGGTGCCAACCTGGTTGCATTGTGCATCATCCGCGCGCTCAACGATGGGACCGGTAAGCAGGAGATATGGCCGGCGACCCGCGCCGTGTACCGCGAGGCGCTGCGTCTGGTGCCAGCATTTTACTGGGTTGCGCTGCTGCAAATCGTCGCGATGGCGGTGGGTGCGGTGATGCTGATCGTGCCTGCGGTGCTGGCCTTTATCTGGCTGTATTTTGCCCAGTATTCACTGGTGATCGACGGTTACCGCAGTTGGCCCGCGCTCTTGCATAGTCGCGAGTTGATGCGCGGGCGGTTTTTCGCAGTCGCGGTTCGCATCGTGGTCTTTCTGGCGGTTTGGTCGGGATACAATTCCTGGGCGGGTGCTGCTTTCGTGGGTATCAGCCTGCTGATCGGGCTGCTCGGCGCGTTGACCGGCTCGTTGTGGTCGGTGATCTGGTTGGCCGACCTGCTTTCGGTCAGCGTGGCTTTTTTGACCAGTTACTTTTTCCTGGCCGCCGGCTATCGGCTCTACCAGGATCTGAAGGCTACCGCCACGATTGCCATCCCGGTGCAAATCAATGGCGCCCAGCCTTCCACCGGCCCTTTGCGCCGCGCTTCTACCCCCGCCTTGGCCGGCTGACCGGCTTACTGATCCATCGCGCTGGCGGCGAAGACTTCCTCCAGCCGCATCAAGCGCGGCGTCAGCCCTTGCTCGTGGGAATATTGCGCCGCAGTCTCCAAGGTCTTGCGATTGGCGCGGATGCCGTGCTGGACCAGCGGAGTTTGCAACGCGGCGCGGCTTTCAGGCGTAAGCAGCCCGCAGGCCAGGTGGTACTCGACGTGCTCGAGCCGCTCGCGGTTGGCGATCGCGTTGGCCTGCTCGAAGGCTTTAAGCAAATTGAGGATCGCCCAGGGATATTTTTGCGCCAACTCGCGCTTAATCACCATCCCATGATTGATCGGCAGGATTCCGGTCTTGCGAAAATAGCGCGTTCCCTCGGCTATCGGATCGAACAGCGGGTGGATTTCCGGATGGCCTCGCAAGTCGGCGCGGGCGCGATCGACCAGGTTGTTGTCGACGATATAGCGCAGGGTGGCGTCCAGCTTGCCCGCCAGCAACATGGTGCCGATGTCTTCGTCGGCCGGGATTTGATGCACCACCACCCCTGGCGGTGGGGTAAAGCCGGTGGCGCCGCCGTGGCTGTGCTCGGGCGTGCGCTCCATCCAAAACTGCATCTCGCGCGGCTCGACTCCAAACTCGTGTTGCAATACCCCGCGCGTCCACAGCGCCGCCGTCATCTGATACTCCGGTACCCCCACCCGCTTGCCCTTGAGGTCCTGTGGCCGCTCGATGCCGGCATCGCGGCGCACCAGAATGCGGGTGTGAAAGAATTCGCGAGTGGTGAAGATTGGTAACCCGACCCAGCGCTCATCGCCACGGGCGATGGTCATCATCAGGGAAGAGAAGGACATCTCAGAGACGTCGAAATCGCCAAAGCGCAACTGGCGCCAAAACAGCTCGGAGGGATGGACCACGCTGGGGATTAAATCGATGCCGTCGGGCTGCACCCGGCCGTCGAGAATCGGCCAAGTTCGCGGATTGGAAGCCATCCCGATACTAAGCTGGATTTTCATCAGGTTCCTTTTCGCCGGCGTGGCGCTCCGCTCGGCCTGACGCCTCTATTATCTGCCGCGAGCATAGATCGGCCAGGCGGGTTGGTCAAAGCAGGTTCCAAGGAAAGCGCCAGATGCGCCATCAGGCTTGCGGCGCGACTGCGCTGGCCAGACGCGAGATGAGCCGCACCGCTACCCCCAAGGGAGCCAAGCCGAGGTTGGCCGTCGCTTTGAGCTCGGCCAAAGTGTGCTGGACCTGCTCCATCCGTTTGCGATCTCGGCCAGCCAGCCAGCGGCCAAGTTGCTCGGAGGATTCCACCAGCAGCGGTGGCTCAGCCAGCAGTTGCTGGGTTAGCCGCAAGCGTCCCCATTGCAACTCCAGGGCAAGATCTTGCGCCGCGCGCCGTTCCCATCGATCGTGAGGGCCGATAGCGGCTAGCGCCTCTTCGATGAGCGCGAAGTCGATCACCCCAGCCAGAGCGAAAAAGGCCTGCGCGGCGCGGCTCGCGGGAGTCGCGGTCTGCACGCTCAGCCCGATGATCTGGAGCAGGTGATCGGCGAAGTTTAGGCGGGCCAGAGGATGAGCGTCGCTCTCAGCCAGCCCGGCTGCGCGCAGATCGCGATAGTAGCGCTCGAAACGGGCGCGCTCGCCTCCGGTTAGCGCGCTTTCGAATTGCATGCCGACCTCGTTCCAGGCAGGCGCCAGTTGCGCCACGCGCTGTGCGATTGGCTGCTCGGAAGCGGCCGCGCCCAGCAGGGCGCGAGTGGCGCGGTCGGCGGCCTGTTCCAGCGAGAGCAAGGCCGCCACCTCGGCGCCGGGAATAAGCTGATTCATGCGCTGCTTGACGCGGTTGAGATGGGCGCGCAAGTCGAGCACGTCGCTGGCTATCAGCCAAGCCCTGATCGCGTCTTGCGCGCTGGTGTCGAAATCGCGCATCAGGCTGAATATGAAGATTGCGCCCATCAGATCGACCAGCTCATTGACCAGGGTGGTGGCGATAAGCTCGCGCCGCAGTTGATGTCGACCCACCTCGGCGCCGTAGTCGCGTACGATCGAGCCAGGAAAGTAGGGGACCAGGAAACGCGTGTTGAAATACGGGTCGTCGATGAACGCGGCCTGATGCAGCCGCTGGGCCAAGTCGATCTTGGTGTAAGCCACCAGCACGGCCAATTCCGGGCGGGTCAGGCCGACGAAGCGAGTTTGCCGTTCGTGCAGCGCTTCGTGGCTGGGAAGCGCCTCTTCGCGCCGGCGCAACAGGCCGCGGTGCTCGATCTCGTTGAGATGCTCGCGAAAGACGCTGGGCTGGCGGGCGCTGCGGACTTGTTCCAAGCTGAGCAAGAGAACTTGGTCGCGATTGTTGGCCAACACTTGCTCGCACACCTCGGCGGTGGCCGCGGTCAGGGCCTGGTTACGCTGGGCGAGATCCAGTGAACCCCGGAGCAGGGCGGGCGCGAACAGGATCTTCAGATTGACTTCGTGATCGGACAGATCGACGCCGGCCGAATTGTCGATCGCGTCGGTATTGATACGGCCGCCTGCCAGTGCGTATTCGACCCGAGCGCGTTGGGTAAAGCCGAGATTACCCCCCTCCACCACGATTTTGGTGCGTAGCTGATTGGCTGCTATCCGGCAGCCATCGTTGGCGTGATCGCCCACCTCGGCGTCGCTCTCATCGCTGGCGCGCAGGTAGGTCCCGATGCCGCCGTTGTAGAGCAGATCGACCGGCGCCCGCAAAATCGCCTTGATCAAGCTGTCGCTGTCCAGCTCGGACTCTTCGATACCCAACGCGGCGCGTACCTGGGGACTGAGCGCGATGACTTTTTGGCCGCGGCGAACGATCGCTCCACCCGGGCTGAGAAGAGCGGGGTTGTAGTCCGACCATTGCGAATGAGGCAGGGCGAACAGCCGCTGGCGCTCGGCAAAGCTGAGCCTGGGGTCGGGATCGGGGTCGAGGAAGATGTGACGATGGTTAAAGGCGGCCAGCAACTTCAGATTGGCCGATTGCAACATGCCATTGCCGAACACGTCGCCGGCCATGTCGCCGATTCCCACTACCGTGACCGGCGCGCCGCCGTCGGGGTCGCGGCCCAATTCGCGAAGATGGCGTTTGGCGGATTCCCAAGCCCCGCGCGCCGTGATGCCCAGTTTCTTGTGGTCGTAACCTTGGCTGCCGCCCGAGGCAAAAGCGTCGCCCAGCCAGAAGCCGCGTGCGATCGCCAGTTCGTTGGCGATGTCCGAAAACTCCGCTGTTCCCTTGTCAGCGGCTACCACCAGGTAGGGATCGTCGCCATCCAGAATGGCGCCGTCCGGGGGATGAATCACCCGGCCCTTGACCACATTGTCGGTCAGGTCGAGCATGCCGTTGATCAAGGTCTTGTATGCCGCGACCACCTGCTCGGGGCCCACGTTTCCCGCATGCTTGAGTACGAAGCCGCCCTTGGCGCCCACCGGCACGATAATCGCGTTTTTGACGGTCTGGGTCTTCATCAACTCCAGGATTTCGGTGCGAAAATCCTCCAGCCGGTCGCTGGCCCGAATTCCCCCGCGCGCCACCATGCCGGCGCGCAGATGACAGCCCTGCATGAGCGGACTGTCAACGTGGATCTCATAGAGCGGCGCGACATCGGGTAGATCGGGAAGGCGGTTGCTAGCAAGCTTGATTGCCAGGTATGGGACGGTGTCGGCGGCGGGGGTGACGAAATAATTGCTGCGCACGGTGGCTTCGACCAGGGCTAGCACGCGGCGCGCGCTGCGATCGTCGCTCAGGTTGTCGATCGCGCCCAAGCTGGAAAGATAATCCGCCTTGCACGCCTCGATTTGCGCGGCCGGCGTAGCGGCCCCGGGGCGTAGACGCAGGCTGAAGAACTCGATGAGACGCTTGGCTAGCGCCGGATGGGATAAAAAAATCCGCCGCAGCGCGGCCAGCGCGGGCGCCAGTTTCATTTGAAATGCCGCCGCCAGATACAGCCGTAACAACGCCACCTCGCGCCATTGCAGGCCGCCGCTCACGACCAGGGCATTGAGCGGGTCGTCCTCCAGCCAGCCGGCGCGCACCGCGCTCAGCGCGGCGCTCAATTCAGATGCGCGCTCGAGCCCAGCGGCGCTATCGTGTGCGCCAGTCTGCACCACGAATTGCAGCACGAACGCGCGCTCGCTCTGGGTGCCGGCGCGGGGAGCAAGCTGGTAGGCGGCTTCGGACAGGACGCGCAAGCCAAAATTTTGCAGCATCGGCATCAGGTCCGAGAGTGCGGGCTCTTCACCCAACTGGTAAAGACGCAGTTCCAGGGCCCCCGCTTGCTCAGTTGCGGATATCTCCACCGGTGGCTTGCCACCGGCCAGCAAAATCTCCAGTCGCTCGATATCGGTCAGGGCGCGGGCAGGGTCAGCGGCAGCCTGATAGGCCGGGGGAAAGGCGTGGTCGTAGCGAGCGGCTAGAAGGGCGGCGCGCGGGTCACCCCAGCGTTCGATCAATCCCTCTCGCAAGCGATCGCTCCAGGTTCGCGTTAGCCGACCGACGTCGTTTCGAATCTCGGACAAGACCGCAGCCGGCGGTGGTGGCGCGGCGAAGCAAAAGTGGAGCTGCGCCTCATAGCCCTCCTGTAGTTGAAGGTGGTAATAAATCAATTCCCCGCCCAAGCGCCGGCGCAGCGTTTCTTGAATTTCCACCCGCACCTGGGCGGAGAAACGCTCACGTGGCATCAGGACCATCACAATAACCATGCGGCGCGGCGCATCGGGCGCGATCGTAACCCGCACCGCGTCTTCCCCCGCGCCCTGACGCAAGGCGGTCAACTGCATACCCAACTCGTCCACCGAGGCGCGGAACAGCTCGGCCTTGGGCAAGCCGTTGAAAGCGGCGATCAGCTCCTTGTAATCGTGGGAGCCCGGCTGCAATTGCTCGCGTTGCAGCAACTGGCGCAGTTTGTCGCGCAGCAGGGGCACTTGGGCGGCCTCCTCGCTTGCCGCCTTGGTGGTGAACAGCCCCAGGAAGTGCTCGAAGCCGCTGACCGCGCCGTTGACGCCCCGGCGAATGAGAATTTCGTCCATCAGATCGGTGCGGTGCACGAACGCAGGTTGGCGGCTTTTGCCCACAATCACCCGAGGGCCAGTGAACAGCCACTCCCGCTCGTAATGCTCCAAGCCGCCCAACTCACGCACTGGAGCGCGCAAGATGCCCAGGGAGGCGTCGCGCTGTTCGTTTAATTGATGGTCGCGGTCCAGCTCGTAGTGACGGTAGCCCAGGAAAATCCAGCCCCCGCCTGCCATCCAACGCAAAAAATCGCGCACCTCGATCAATTCGCGGGCGCGCGCCAATTCCTCGCACAGTTGCAAGCAGCGCGCGCTCATCGGCGCGAAATCGGCAGTTGCAGCGGCCACCTCGCGCAGGCGCGGCGCCAGTGCGGCGAGTAGGCGGTTGGCCGCGACCTGATCCAACTTCTCTTCCAGCACGGCCGCGACATATGCCTCCCGGCTTTCGCGCACGCTGGCCAGTTCGAAACTTGCCAGCTTGCCCTCGCCGTCGCGGGCCACGCCGAAGACTGGATGGAGGAGCGCAAGTGGGGTGAGTGAAACCTCATGAAGATAGTTGCGAATGCTATCGACGATAAAGGCGCCGTCGCGCATCGCTACCTGCACCACGCTATGGAGTTGCCCGCCCAGCCTCTGCTCGCGCAGCGCCAGAGTGGGGTTATCGGTGCGACTCGCGAAGAAATCCAGCCCTGCTCGCGCCAGCTCCAGGGCTTCTTCGTCAAGCAGGCGGCGTGCTAACTCCGGTGGCATTCGCACGAACAGGCGTGCCGCGAATAGCTTGAGCACCCGCGCCTCGTCCCCCTGTACTTGTGCCTCGATCAAAGTCTCGATGGTTTCACTGCTCACTGGCGCTTTCCCCTGACCCCGCCTGCATGGCCACCATTTGGTCCGCTCCGTCGAATCTCGGAACGCTATGGGGTAGGATTATAAGTGCGTGAGCGGGTCCAAAACCATGCCTGCCGTCGTCGAGCGCCTTCGCCCGGCTCGGGTCGAAGTGGCGATCGAGGAGTTGAGCGGTCCTTTCGGCCTAGGGCGCTATCAGGGCCGAGTGCTGATGGTCCCGGGGACGGTGCCGGGCGATCTGATCGAGGCCGAGATCGAGCGCGATCGAGGTACTTACGCGCTCGCCACGCTACGGCGCGTGATCGAGCCGGCGCCGGCGCGCCGCTCTCCGCCCTGTCCTTTCCTTCCCCGATGCGGCGGCTGTGACTGGCAGCAAGTCGTATATCCGGCCCAGCTCGCGGCCAAGGGGCGGCTGCTCGCCCAGCAATTCGAGCGCGGATTGGGCCTGCGCTTGCAGACCAACGATCTGGTGCAACCCGCGCCGCGCGAATTCGGCTATCGGGCGCGGGTGCGGCTGCAAGTAAGTTCGGCGGGCCTGCTTGGATTCTACCGTACGGGCACCAACGATTTGGTCCCGATCGACCAATGCCTGCTAACCGTGCCCGAGCTCAATCTCGACGTCGCTAGAGCTGTGGTCGCGGCCTTGCCCGGATGTGAAGAGCTGGAACTGGTGGCTGCGGGAGTGGGTCCGGTCGCGGTGGCGATCCTTAATCGGCGCGCTCAGGAGCAGGACCAAACACGTGCGACCAGGGCGATCGCGCAAGCGGGGCTGGCGGGGCTGGTTGTGCGGGCGCGCGATCGGCGGATCGCGGTGGGCGAGGTCGAGACCAGCTTGGAATTGGAACCGGGCCTGGAATTGCGGCTGGCGGCCGATGCCTTCAGCCAGGTCAATCACCAAGCTAATCGTGCTTTGATCGCGGCGGTGCTCGAGCGCGTAGCGCAGGCGGATGCGCGCAAGGTGCTGGACCTTTATTGCGGCGCGGGCAATTTCAGCTTGCCACTGGCCCGGCGCGGGCTGGAGGTCTTGGGGGTGGATGCAGACGCACTGGCGATCGAGGCCGCCGAGCGCAACGCGCGCAGGTTGGCTCTGCCCGTCCGTTTCGTGGCGATGCGGGCGGCGGAACTAGCGCCGTTTTTGCTGCGCGCGGGCTATCGCCCGGACCTCGCGCTGCTCGATCCACCGCGCGGCGGTGCCCGTCCCCTGATGGCCTCGTTGGGGCGCTTGCGCCCACGCCAAGTGGTGTACGTATCATGCGACTGCGCCACCGTGGTGCGTGATTTGCGCTTGCTGTGCGAACAGGGCTATCGGCTGGAAAGTGTGCGCGGGTTCGACTTTTTTCCCAACACTCATCACCTGGAGGTGGTGGCGGTTGCGCTATTGACTTGACTCCAGAGCGGCTCATACTCTGAACCAGAGTTCCTGGGACACCTGGCCGCCGCAAATTAAGGCTAACAGATGGCCAAGCAAGAAAAATCTCCCCGCCCAAAAGTAACCATCATACCGGGCCGTGGGGTCGCCCAAACCATCAACTACCTGCTCGAAGATCGTGATGATCTGGAATGGATTATCGCGGTTGGCCGAACCAAAAACGGCGAGCTGTTCTTTTATGACACTGGCGGGGATATTGTCGAAGATCTTGGCACGCTGGAATATCTCAAGTCCCGCATCGTACGGGCCCATTTCGGCGATGAATACGAATAGCCCTGATCGTGCCTGCTGAGCGGGCTTAAATTCCCGGCTCCGGCGCGCCCGCCGGCGGGCATGCGTAAATCTGTCCGGCCTCCGTCTCCAAAGGAATGCGAAATAACGTCTTTCCACACGTGTCCCCGGGCCCACTTACGCACAGGCCCGAGGCCGGCAAGTAAAGCGCACCGTGGGTTTGGCAGATCAGATAGCGACGATCTGGGGTAAAAAACTGGTTATCCACCCAATCCAACGGCAGCGGTACGTGTCGGCATCGATTGACGTAAGCGTAAAATTCGCCCCCTAGGTTGATCAGGAAGCATTCCTCTTCGATCCCGGCGATCGTCAAAAGGAACTTCCGCGACGCGCCCGGCGGCAGCTCCGCGCTCGCCGCGATTCTGAAGCGCGGGCGCCGAGGTCGGCCAGCTTTCTTGCTCGTGGCTGCCACAGCTCTTAACCTGTCTATACGGAGTCCGCCGATCAATGGACAAGCCACGAATTCGCGCGGTGGAGGCCTTCCCAATCGAGCATGAGGGGCAACGGCTGATTTGCCTACGCGATCCCCTGGGTCTGGCTCCGCAACCATTGGCGATGGGTGCGGCCGCCTACTTCCTGCTCAGTCTGATGGATGGAACGCGCTCCGCCGGTGAGATCGGCCAAGCCTTTGCGCACCAATTCGGGTATGCTCTGCCGCCCGCGCAACTCGACGCCTTTATCGAGACTCTTGACCAGGGTTTTTTTCTCGACAATTCACGCTTCGCCCGTCGTCGGCGTGCGGTTGGTCAGGAATTTGCCGGGCTGGCCCAGCGACCTGCCGCTCATGCCGGGCTTTGCTACCCGGCCCAGCCGAGCGAGTTGCGCAAGGAGCTGATGAGCTTTTTCGAACCGCCACAAGGTCCGGGTTGGGCCGAAATCGCGAGTAAGCCCAGTTTACCCAATCTGGCCGGGCTGATCGCGCCGCACATCGATCCGCGCCGCGGCAGGTCGGCCTACGCCCGCGCTTATCATCAGATGATGGTGCGCCAACCACCTCAACTGGTGATTATCCTGGGCACTTCCCACTACGGCAGCGGCCCGGAGCTGTTCACGGCCACCACCAAAGACTATGCCACCCCGCTGGGTAATCTCACCACCGATCGAGCTTTTTTGGCGCGGCTGGCCGGGCGCTATCGCGCGGGCGATCTCTTCGCCGACGAGCTGCTTCATCGCAACGAGCATTCGATCGAATTTCAGACCCTCTTTCTTGCCCTCACGTTGGGCTTGGAGGACTACCAGATCGTGCCTATCCTGGTGAGCTCCTTCCATGAACTTGTACGGGACCGTCGAATGCCGAACGCCGATCCCAGGGTTGGCGCTTTTCTCGACGCGCTGGGCGAAGAATTGGCCGCCGACGGCCGGCGGGTCTGCATTATTGCCGGAGTGGATTTCGCGCATGTGGGCAAAAAGTTCGGCGACGCGCAGGCGGCTGATGACGACATGATCGCATGGCTGCGCGAAGAAGATCGGCGCCTGATTGAGACTATCGAACAGGGTGACGGCGCGGCTTTCTTTCGCGATATTCTATGCGACGGCGACCGGCGCAGGATCTGTGGTCTATCCCCCATTTACACCCAGCTTGAACTGCTGCGCGGCCGGCGCGGCCGTCTGCTAGCCTACGACGTTGCTCTGGAGCCGCCCACTGAATCGGCGGTTTCCTACGCCGCGTTGGCGATCGACTAGTATGTTGAGTTGCGAGTGATGGCGTCGGTCGCCTAACTCAATTTGCGACGATCCCTGCATACCGAATTTGTATAAACCCAGCGCTAACCACGCTAGTGGTGCTCGCGAGTTCTCTGACTGAAGCACGAATGACGAAAAGCCGTTGCCTCTTCGGCTGAGTCCCGAGAGCGCGTCTGGCAAGCATCATTGTGGTTCGTGTCACAGGGGACCTCAGGGCTGAAAAGGGCGCCATCCCCTTCCGCGGCCCTATTCTCGCCCCCCAAGTCCGGAACCCCGGGTGCTCGCGCTTGAGTGTCTTCCCCTAGCTTCGCGGATTTTGACTTCCTGCCCTGCAAAGGCCGCTCAATTCATTGGGTGGCAAAACTTACTTCATCGGCTTGTAACATCCCGTGGCTATAAATCCTGGCAAGTTCGCCGGCGGTCGGCGCGCTGTAGCGCAGACAACCCGAGCTTTCGCGGCAACCGAACCGAACTGGAGGTATGAAAGATGAAAAACCCGCATTTGGCGATACTGCTTCCGGTGGGGCTGCTTTTTATTGGCGTGGCCTGTGCTACCGGCGCGGCGGCGCAAGGGCCGTCATTAAAATCCGATCCGCCATCCCAAGCGGCCAAAGCCGATCCCCCTCCCGACGTGACCAACTGCGCCATCGTCACGGTCTCGACCCCGATGCTCTACGCCTGCAAGGGGAAAGTTTACACCGCTTACCAGCTCCAGCAGCTCCGGGAAGCCGCGCAAGCCGCCCATAAACAATAAGTCAATCTAGGAGAGAAGGCAGCGTGTGCCCGCCCCGCCGGCGGGACTCAAAGGGCAACATATGATACCGACTAGACCAAAAAGCGATTTGAGCTTCAAACTGATCGAGCTCTTGCCGGTCATCTGGATCCTGGCACTAGCCCTATTGGTTCAACCCCGCCCGCTCTTTGCCCAGATCGCGGCCTCCTCGGCAGCGGCGGGAAGCACCGGCAGCTTGACCTTATGGACCGACCCCCGGACCAGTCAGGTTTTCACCCGTCCGGGGCCGGGCCGCGTGCCGCTGAATCTGGGCGTGATAGCCGCCCCGGTTCAGCATTCGCTGGAAAATCAGATCCAGAAGCAGCAAGTAGCGACCACCAAGCTGACCCAGCAGGTAACGCAGCAGCAGGTGCAAACCGACGCGGTGGTTCATCAGGTCAATACGATGCGGCCGGCCTGGCAAAACTACGTCGACAGTTTCCAGAACAAGGTATCTATTGGTGGCCAATTCTGGTTTGCCTACCAATATTTTACTCACACCGGATGGGGCCCGCAGTATTTGACCCAGGAAAACTGGCCTGGGCCCGGCAATAACGGGTTCAACTCCTTTTTCATGCATCGGGGTTATATCAACCTGTTTTTCTATCCCACCAAGGACTGGACGCTGCGGCTTACGCCCAACATCTATACCATGATCGGCAATACTTCGGCCCAGGCCTACGGACGCAGCTCGGCGATGCCCAACGCCAATGTCGGCAACCTGGGCTATCGGATTAAATACGGCTACGTGCAGTGGAATACCCCGTTTTTGAACCTCGGCATGGACAGCATCAAAAACGACAAGATCATTGTTGGAGTCCAACCTCAGCCAATCACGGCATGGGAAGAAGATCTTTACGGCTACCGATTCGTCAATCTAACGACCTGGAACATGAGTCTGTCATCGACCTTCCCCGGTATCAGCGTGCAGGGGCCGATTACGTTTGGACCAGAGCACCTGCAATATGCCGATTACAATGTCGGGGTCTTCGACAACGCCAGTTTTCACGCTATTGAAGCCACGGATACCAAAGACGTGATGGCACGGCTGTCGATCTATCCTTTCGGTGCCAAATGGCGCTTTGACGGTCTGGGTTTCACCAGCTTTTACGATTTCGGTTATGGCAACACTACGCCAGATGCCGCCGATTTGCCGACTGCCCTTAAGGGTCCCAACGCCGAAATCGAGCGCTTTGCGGAGATTGTTCATTATACAGCGGAAACCTGGGGCATTGCCTTCGAATATGATTGGGGCCGCAATGCCTGGAGCCCTGGCAACATGTTCTCGGCCTCTGGCCCGGCGGCCGTATTCGGACTTACTCCTAACCTGCCGGCACCGCTGGCCCTCAATTATGCAGCCTATTCCAACCTGGCCAATGCGCTACTCAATAACGGACGCTCATATCAGCAAGGTTTCAATTTCTTCGGCCATTACCATATCCCCAATAGCCGGGTGACTTTGTTCGGCTGGCTTGAACAATGGAATCCAAACACTAGTGTAAACACCAATCCGTTCGACTTCTACCGCGTTATCTTAGGTGCAGCTTATCAGTGGAATGAGTACCTGCGCTTCGCGATAGATACCCAAAACACGCTGTTTTTCCATAATCAGTACAACTTCCCTGTCAGCTACGCCAAGTCGTTCGGGTTTACCCCGCCAACCGGTTTTACCAGCGGGTCGATTCCCAACGTGGTGACGCGAGATACCCACGTCTTCATGCTTAACGTCGAGTATGTGTTCTAAGGTAATCGGCAATGGGTAACCACAATTTGTCGCATGTACAATCCGCGTCGAGTCGCTTAAGCAAGCGGCTCGGCCTAGGAAGGGCGACGCTGGGCGTGATACTTGGCGCGAGCCTGGCCGGCTGCGGCACCCTCGTGCCCTGGACGCCGCTAGGCCAGCCCACCGCGCCGCCGCAGGGCGGGGTTATAGCGCCGTCGGCTTTCATAGGAATGAAGATGAAAGACGTGATCGCCAAGCTGGGCCAGCCTACCAGCGTACAACCGCTGCAGGAAACCACTGGTAACCTCATGATCTATGCCCACGAGGGTGAACCCCATTACGTGTTCGAAACCGGCTCGCGGGGCGACGTCGTGAGCGCGACGGGAGGCGACTAGATGTCATATCCACCAATTCAGGGCGCAATCGTGCCGTCCTCTGCTGACCGCGGGCGCCGAGGTGCCAAAGCCTCGATCTTTCGCGGACTGCGCGCCGCCATCTTGATCGCCGGCGTGCTTGGCTGCCTGGTCACGCCGTTGGCGGCGGCCAGCGCCAAGCAACAGAACGCCAAATTCTGGATGGGCAAGAACATTGGCCAGGCAGTAAAGGCTCTGGGGCAGCCTACGCAAATGGTGCCAATCATCGAGACCGGCGGTGCGATGTACATCTATGCCAAGAAGAACGAACGCCACATGGTGTTCGAAACTGGTCCCGATGGGGTGATCAGCAAAGCAGTCAACGTGCAGTAAAACAGGGGCCGATTTCAAGTCGGCCGGCCCCTGTTTTCCCCCGGTGCGATTGGGTAACCGAGGTCGCGATAACACACGAGTTGGAGTGGGTGGCCGGCCTTGGCTCCGCTCGAGGTTCATCGTGGCATCTAGCGCAGAAGATCGATTTCCGCCGCGACCGACGGCGAAGCGTTCGCGGGTGCAAGCCGCTTAATCGTTCGGCGATCGCCGGTGGGTTGACCGCGGGCTCGTTGCCTCACGCCTGAGTGAACGGCGAAGAAATACTTTACGACGCAAACAAATCTCGGCTATACCTAAGCGGACTGCGCCATTAGTGAGGGTAAAGCGATGTTGAGCCGGGAAGACAACGAGCTATTGTGCCGGGTTGGGCCGGGCGCCCCGATGGGCGACCTGCTGCGCGAATTTTGGACCGTCGCTGTGCGCTCCCAGGCCTTGGAGGCCGACGGTGCTCCGGTACGGGTACGCCTGTTTGGCGAGAATTTCGTGGCTTTCCGCGCAAGTGACGGACGGGTAGGCTTCTTCGACGAAGGTTGCCCTCATCGTTGCACCTCGCTGGCCCTGGCCCGCAACGAAGACAATGCGCTTACCTGCATCTTTCACGGCTGGAAGATCGACGTCTCGGGTAAAGTGGTCGAAGTGCCCTCCGAGCCGCCCGAGCGACGCGCCGAGTTTGCCGCCAAGGTGCGGGTGCGCCATTACCCGGTACGTGAGGCCGCAGGCGCGGTGTGGGTCTATCTGGGGCGCAGCGAGCAGCCCCCGCAGTTCTACAACTTCGAGTTCGCCAAGCTCCCCGCCAGCCATTGCGTGCCGATGCGCGCGGTCGTTCACTGCAACTGGTTTCAGGCCTTCGAGCAGGTTTTGGACTCCGCCCATCTGGGCATCCTGCATCAGTCCTGGCTCAAGCAGATCGGAACCACGATGCGGCTGGCGACCCTGACCAGCCCCGTCTTCGAGACTTTGAAAAAGCCCTACGGCTTCCGCGAGGGGGCAATTCGCGACCTGGGCGATGGCACTTATTACGCGCGCATCCGCGAAGTGGTATTTCCCTACTTTTCCTTTATTCCCAACGATCCCCCGCAGCCCAACTTCATGATGTGCGCAGTCCCGATCGACGACGAATGGAACGCTCAATGGCTGTTCTGGTATGATCCTCATCAGCCGCTGGCCAGCTTTGACCATGTTCCCCATTCGCAAACCCAACGTGCGTCAGGGGCCAACCTCGACAACTTCTGCACCGATATGGGCGGTCCCGAAAACATGTGGAATCAGGATCGCAAGGCGATGAAGGAGGGGCACTTCACCGGCATCACCAAGAATTTCATCTACGAAGACTTTGCGATCGAGGAGGCGATGGGTCCGATCATGGACCGCAGCCGTGAGTTTTTGGGACGTAGCGACACCATTATTCTTACCGTCCGGCGGGCTCTCCTGCAGGCCGCGCGCGATTTTCGCCAAGGCAAACAGCCGAGCTTCATGGACCGCGCGATTGATTATGGCAGCGTGCGTGCGGCCGCCGTGCGCTACGATAAGTCGGTAGATTGGCGCGCCATGGATCCGCTCAATCCGCCGCCCGGCTTGTCAGTCCAATGGTAGGGCTTTTAAGCCCAGCTGGTCAGGCGGAGAGCAAGGCCTTTCCTACCCGCGAAGTTGTGTACAAGTTCGCTGGCAGCCGCTGCCAGTTGGCGTTGTCTGTCCAGGGCGTCGGGCGAGGTGCTTACCAGCTGGCGCAGGGCAGCAGGACGAAACCTTTCCCTCCGGTGGAAACTGCTAAAGTTGTCGTAGCGCCCACCGCGAATTGGGTCGAGCCGCGCTGCACGCTCGGGTAGGTAGGCGGGGGATTTCAGTCAGAGCACCGAACGAGCAGCCTTGGCGATGCTTTCGCTCGCCATCGGATGTTGACCGGGGAACTCAGCCAAGTCGCGCGCGGTCAAGCCGCGGGCGACCGCGAGCCCGATTTCACTGATCAAGTTTTCGGCATCCAATCCGACCACCCAGGCTCCTATCAGCCGCAGGTTCCCTGGGCTGAAAAAGAGGCGGACTTCGCCGCCCGTTTCGTCGAGAATCTGTGCGCGTGAGTCCTCACTTAGCGACGCCGCCGCTTCGATCAGCTTCACCCCCAACGGCGATGCGCTTGCTGGCACGATTCCCACGAAGGCGGCCGCGGGGAGCGTGAAGACCGTAAAAGGTACCGACCCGCGATCGAAATGGTCTACTGCCCTGCCCGCCAAGATGTTTGCTGCGGCGACCAGGGATTGACGCACCGCGGCGTGAAACAGTGGCGACTGGTTGTTAACGTCGCCACAGGCATATATCCCCGGAAGGTTGGTTCGCTCAGCCTCGTCCGCCTTGATCGCGCCGCCCTCCAGTTCAAGCCCGACGCGCTCGCAACCCTCGGGGATGACCGGGGTTCTTCCAACCGCCAGCAAGACCTGTTCACTTTCCGCGGATTTCTGGCGCCCGTCGTGCCGATACCAAATTTTGAAACCGCGCGCCGTCCGCTCGACGGCCTCGACTTTGGCTTTAAGCGTGATCGTAATTTCAGGATCTAGTAGCCGCTCGAGTTCTCCAACCATCCGCGGATCGAAACCGGGTAAAAGCTGATCGGTCATCTCAAGGACGTGAACGCGGGACCCAAAGGATCTGAAAAAGCTCGCCGTTTCCAGGCCAACATAACCGCCGCCCACCACCAACAACGTGTCAGGTAGCGAGCGAACGCTTGGATTGAGCTTGAAGATGCTCCGGCTGGTCAGACAATCCTTGGCGCCGGGAATCGGAGGAAGCGCAACATCGGCGCCGCTGGCAATGATAATCTGCTGCGCGCGGTACTCGCGATCGATGTTTGGCCCCTCGACCTTCAGCCTTCGTAGATCAAGGAAGCGGGCTACCCCTTTGACCAACTCCAGCCTGCCGCCGAGCGCTTTTAACTCCTCCTCATGCTGGGCGTAGCGGAGCCGCTGAACGGCGTCCTTATGAGCGACTACCTCGCCATAGTCAACTGCGGGTTTCCGCTGAATTCCAAAGCGGGCGAAGCGTTGCGCGCGATTCCACAATGCCGCGGCCTCGCGCACTGCCTTTGATGGCACGCAACCCTCCGCTAGACAGTTACCGCTCATGACTCCCTTTGGATCGACCATCACCACCTTACGTCCCGCACCCGCCAGCCGGAACGCCGCCGGATATGCGCCGCCGCCCGCGCCAATACAGATGACATCCACGTCTACGGTCGCGCTCATGGCCTCGCTCCCATCGGGCTTTCTTTCAACTTTTTTAGCAGGGTTGCCTCGAAGCGCCGGTGATAAGCCACAGCCGGCTCCTGTCTGCCTTTGTTCTTGAGGTGGACCAGTGCAGCCTCAGTGTACTCCATTTCACAGGCGGCTTGGCAAAGAGGCAGATTCGCTCTTGTGAGGCAGGGGCCAGGGGTGCTAGTCGATGGTAGCGAAAACTTGGTCGCGCCGGCCCGCTTGAAACAGCACCCTGCGTACGGGAGGGCGTGTTCCGCCGTGCTAACGCAGCCGTGCGCCTATGTAGCCTTCTGCCAGCGCGGCCACAACAGGTTGCGGACGTGAGGGCCGATGCTGTCGCATGATGACAACGAACTGTTGACGCGCGTGGGACGCGGCACGCCGATGGGCGAGTTGTTTCGGCGCTTTTGGCTGCCCGCGGCGCTCAGCTCGGAGTTGCCTGCGCCCGATTGTCCACCCCTGCGGCTACGCATTTTGGGCGAAGATCTGGTGGCGTTTCGCGATACCTTGGGTAGGGTCGGAATCCTTGAGGCCTACTGCTCGCACAAGCTGGCCCCGTTGTTTTTCGGCCGCAATGAGGAGTGCGGTCTGCGCTGCGTTTACCACGGCTGGAAGTTCGACGTCCATGGCCACTGCGTGGATGTGCCTAATGTGCCCAATCCCAAAGATGCCGAAAGCCTCAAGGCCAAGGTTGGGGTGACCGCCTATCCCGCCCGGGAAGCTGGCGGTGTCATCTGGATACACATGGGGCCACCCGACCAAGCAGCGCAACTGCCCGACTTTGAATGGGCCCGCCTGCCGGCCGGCTATCAGCACGTCACGCGCTGGCTCCAGCGCAGCAACTATGCCCAGGGGATGGAAGGTGAGATCGACACCTCACACATCGGATTTCTACACAGCTATCTCTCCGGTCAGCGCCCCGACAATCTTTGGCGCCAAGGGGTGCGCCCGGTGACCGACCCGGCTCCCGTGCTGACCCTGCGTCGCACCGATTACGGCTTGACCTATGGAGCTCGGCGCACCGCCGGGCCGGGTCAATATTACTGGCGGGTGACTCAGTGGCTGATGCCGATGTACAGCCTGATCGCTACGCCGGCCTTTCCCTTGCACGGACGGGCCTGGGTGCCGGTGGACGATTATCACACGACGACCTGGGGCATTCTTTACCGCAGCGATCGTCCCTTCAGTGCCCAAGAGCACGACTTCATCATGGAAGGCGCGTTCTTTCCGCCGCGCATGAAGGCGGGCGCGGTCGAGTTGCCGCACGGCTATGTAATTGACACCTTCGTGCCGAGCGCGAACCGCGGCAACGATTACCTGATCGACCGCCAGATGCAACGCCAGTACAACTTCACGGGAATCGCCGGCGTTAACGAGCAGGATCGCGCTCTGCAAGAAAACATGCCCAGCCGACAAGCCATGGCGTGCAGCCTGGTGGACCGCACGCGCGAACATCTGGTCTCCTCCGACGTACCGGTTATCACCGTCCGCCGGCTCCTGCTCGACCTCGCCCGTGACCTACGGCGTGGGCGTGGGCCGCGACCGGCCGCCGAGGGCAAGCTTTATGCGGTCCGCGCGCTCGACGTGCTATCGCCAATCGCCGAGTTCGACGAATTGATGCGCGTGCATGCCACGCAAGTCCGTGCCCCGCTGTACGACGGTACTCCGACCCCGGCGCAGTCAGCGCCGGCATCTATAACCGAGCCTTCGGTTCGAGAGGAGAGGTCTTAAGCGATGTTTGTAAACAATGCATGGTATGTAGCCGCTTATGCCGATGAATTGACCGACAAACCGCTGGCGCGGCGGATTCTCAACCAGCCGGTGGTTTTGTTCCGTTCTCCCGAGGGCACGGTGGCCGCCCTGGAGGATCGCTGCTGCCATCGTGGCGCGCCGCTGAGCTACGGCGCGCTGTGCGCCCAAGGGATCGAGTGCGGCTATCACGGATTGATCTACGACGTCCAGGGGCGATGCGTGCTGGTGCCCGGCGGCCATCGCATTCCGCCCAATGCGCGGGTGCGTAGCTATCCGGTGGTGGAAAAGGATGGATTCGTCTGGCTATGGACTGGCGACCCCACTTTAGCCCAGCGTATTCAGCCGATGGACTATCCCTGGTCTCACGATCCCGCTTGGTCGGAGCGCCATGACATGTATCCGATCCGCTCCAGTTACCTGATGATGGTGGACAATCTGATGGACCTGACCCATCTAGGCTACGTTCATGGGCGTACCATTGGCGGCACGCCGTCGGCGCATGTGGAGGCCCGGATGCGGGTGGAAAAGACCCCCGATGGGGTGCGCTTCGTGCGCTGGATGCTCAATTCGCCCCCGCCTCCAACTTACGTCAAGGCTGGCGGCTTTACCGGTCTTGTCGACCGCTGCCAGGAATTTCGTTTCGTCGCTCCCAGCACGGTTTTGCAATGGACGGGGGCGGTTGACGCCGGCGTGGGCGCCTATCAGCCCGCTAGTCCGCAGGTGAAATTCGCTTTCCGCCTCTTCCACGGCATGACCCCGGAGACCGAGACCAGCTGCTTCTATTTTTGGTCGATGGCGCTGCTTTCGCCCGACCGCCAACCCTGGGATGAGTTGTTCAATGACGTTGCCGCCACCTTCAAGGAGGACCAGGCGATCGTCGAAGCCCAGCAGGCACGCCTCAGCGAGTTGCCCGATCCCCCTTTAGTCGAAATTCATGGCGACGGGGCTACCCTTCAGGCGCGCGCCTTGATCGAGCGGCTGATCGCGCAGGAGCGCGCTCAACCACCCACCGCCGCGGTAGGCTGAGAGCTCGCTGTCGGGGCGGTCGCGCCAATTGATTTATTGTCGCCCCTCGGGGGCACTGCTAGGTCATGCCGGCAGCCCTTGGTAACCAGACGTACCGGTGTTGAGCATGGCTGCTCGATAAGCCGCGCAAGTTTAACAGTTTCGTAACAAACGAGACTCCTACGAGTAAAGTGCCGCTGCTACAGTTCGACGCGATCGATTTCGTGTCGGCTCGGGGAGGTACTTACACATGTGCGTCCGCTCCTATGCCCGCGTTGCCCTGCTCGCGGTCCTATCCGTAATAATCCCTATCGCGTCGCAGGTCGGCGCAGCCACCCAACTGACCGGAGCTGGATCGACGTTTGATTATCCCTTCTTTTCGCGGGCCTTCTATGACTACAGCCAACAGAACAACGACGTGACGGTAAATTATCAATCGATCGGCAGCGGTGGCGGAATTCAGCAATTTATCGCTAAAACTGTTGATTTTGGTGCGAGCGATGTTCCTGCTGATGAAAACGAGCTGAAACAGGCAGGACAGCCGGTCCTGCAGATTCCGGTGACCTTGGGAAGCGAGGCTATCGGCTATAATCTGCCAGGAATCGGCAAGGGCCTGCGCCTGACCCGGGAGTCGATTGCCGCAATCTATCTGGGTAAAATCACCCAATGGAATGATGCCGAACTCCAAAAGCTCAACCCTGATTTGAAGCTGCCGGCCCTGCCGATCGTGGTGGTCCATCGCTCGGATGGCTCGGGGACGACTTATATTTTCACCGATTTCCTCAGCGCGGTATCGCCCGAATGGAAGGAGAAAGTCGGGATTGGTAAAAGCGTGCAATGGCCGGTTGGAATTGGCGGCAAGGGCAACGAAGGCGTGGCCGGCCAAGTCCGCCAGACGCCGGGCGCGATCGGTTACGTCGAGCTTGCCTACGTCCTGCAGAATGATATGCCCTATGCTCAAGTTCGCAATCGGGCAGGCAGGTACCTGTATCCCTCGCTGGCCACGACCAGGGCGGCGGCAGCGACCAAGCCCAACGTAAGCTCCACCGATTTTTCGATTGTTGATGCTCCGGGCGCTAATGCTTATCCCATCGCGGGTTATTCTTGGGTGATGCTATATGAGACATCAAGCGATCCTAAGCGCGCCGCTTTGGTGAAGGCGGTCATGACTTGGCTGGTGACCAAGGGGCAGGCGGATGCGGCGGCGGTCGACTATGTGCCGCTGCCCGACAACGTGCAGCGACAGGCGCTCAAGATCCTCGGCGATACGAAAAGCGAGGGTGCTGTCCAATAAAATTTTGATGGCTAAGTCCGAGGAACTTCGGTCAGGCAGCGATCTCGGGTGTGCGCGCGTCTCGAAAGGCGCCGAGACGGCGCGCGCCATCGTTACGACCGCGCCGGTCCAGCCCCCGCCAAGCCGGTTGCCTGCGACCCGTCCGGCAGCCCATCGCGGGAGAGGATTTGCGGCCTGCGTCTACAGCGCGACCGCGATTTTTCTTGCCCTGGTGCTTGCTCTGTTCGTGGAGTTGTCGTGGAAATCGCGGTTGGCGATTGAAACCTTTGGCCTATCATTCCTGTGGACCAGCGCCTGGAACCCGGTTACCAACCAGTTCGGCGCCCTTACCTTTATCTACGGTACCGTGGTCAGCTCTTCGATTGCGATTGTGTTGGCCGCAGTTGTGGGAATCTTGGCTGGGGCTTTTCTGGCCGAGTTTGGTCCGGCTTGGTTTACCACTCCGCTCAGCTTTCTAATCGAGCTGCTGGCGGCGATTCCCAGCGTGGTTTACGGCCTGTGGGGTCTGTTTGTGCTGGCCCCAGTCATGCGCGACTACCTGGAGCCGTGGCTGCAAAAGTATCTGGGCTTCCTGCCGTTTTTTACCGGCGCGATCTATGGGATAGGCATGCTCACGGCCGGCGTGGTTCTAGCGATCATGATCGTCCCGACAGTCACCGCCATCTCCCGCGATGTGATGGCGGCGATCCCTCAAAGTCAGCGTGAAGCCATTTGGGCGCTGGGAGCGAGCCGCTGGCAAGGCTTCTGGATGGTGGTGCTGCCGGGCGCGCGCGCCGGGGTTTTCGGCGCTTGCGCGCTTGCGCTGGGGCGCGCGCTGGGCGAGACCATCGCGACCACCATGGTGATCGGCAATCGGCCCGCTATTTCAGTCTCCTGGTTTGCTCCCGCCTACAGCCTTTCCAGCGTCATCGCCAACGAGTTCACCGAAGCAACCAGTCAACTCTATCTGAGCGCGTTGATCGAGTTGGGATTGTTGCTGTTTGTCATAAGCGTGATCGTCAATGGACTGGCCCGGCTGTTGCTGTGGACCGTCTTCCGGCCGGCGGAAGACTGAGGCGGGAAGGCGCTGGGATGCATCGCTTGCGCAGTGCTTGCGGGATCTTCGCCACGGCTTTTTGCGCCGCCGGGGTAGCTATCGTGCTGCTGGTGATCCTGGGTTATGTGGTTCGCGAAGGCATCGGGGCGCTCTCGCTGGCTTTTGCCACCCAGCTCCCGCGTCCGGTTGGAATCCCCGGCGGCGGCGTTGGCAATGGCATTGTCGGTAGCGCGATCATCGTGGGATTGGCGGCCGTGGCCGCCATTCCTATCGGAGCCCTGACGGGAGTCTTCCTAACCTATTTCGGCCATGGTCCCTTGGCGGCTACGGTGCGCTTTCTCTCCGACGTGCTCGCCGGAATTCCGAGCATTGCGATAGGCCTGTTTGCCTACACACTTTTGGTCGCCCCCATGGGCCATTTCTCGGCCTGGTCGGCGTCTTTTGCCTTTGCCATCCTGATGTTGCCAGTGATTATCACGACCACCGAATCGGCGATAAAAGGCGTAGCGCGTGAACTCTACGAGTCGGCCATTGCGCTGGGCATCCCACCGCATCGGGCGATTGTGCACGTCATACTGCCTTCGGCGCGTGCCGGGATCACCACGGGAATGGTGCTGGCAATTGCACGCGTTACCGGGGAAACCGCGCCGCTGCTGTTCACCGCCTTTGGCAGTCAGTTTTGGGAATTCAACCCGAACAACCCGATGGCGGAGTTATCGTTGCAAGTCTTCACCTATGCGATTTCTCCCTATCGCTCCTGGCATCAACAGGCCTGGGGTGGGGCCCTGATCTTGATCTTTGTGGTGGTATTCATGAACCTGGCTGCCCGCGTGCTGCTCAGGCCTGGGATCGGTCGCCGGGTGCGCGCTCCGCTAGGCTCGTAAGTCGCCGCTGAAGGCCAAGCCTCACTCACAACGCATCAGCTTCCTTTTCCCCAATCTCTGCTCCGCGGGGGGGTGGGCGTCATCCCGCCGGTGGCGAGGCCGGTGTGAGCGTGGCATACTGCCTTGGGCGCAAATTTCCTCAGCTTTCGTGGCGCGCAACCCCGCGCGGAGAGGTGGCCGAGCCCGGTTTAAGGCGCACGCCTGGAGAGCGTGTAGACTCGAAAGGGTCTCGGGGGTTCAAATCCCCCCCTCTCCGCCAGCAGCTAAGGTCCAAGCCTATCCCGCCGAGCCAGCTGGGGGTCGTCCGCAATGATTTAGGGTTCGCGATGGGGTTCGAAGGGGCGACCCTGCTTAGGTACGGTCCGGTGAATTTAGGGCATAATGGGAGGATGCAACGCTTTTCTTGGCGGCCTCTGTCGACGGACCGCCTCCGGACCTGGACTCGCAACCCATGGATTCAAAATCTGGCGATTTATGGGTTGGCTTTCGGAATCATCTATTATTTGGCCCGTGATGTTCCAATCGACCAGCTTTTAGCCAATTTCCGCCTGGCGCATTTGTGGATTTTTATCCCAGCTTGCGTGGGTTCCTTTGCGATCTGGTTCGTGGGCGAGACCGTGCTTTATTCTCGTCTTTTTACCTATTTTCATTCCAAGACCACCTTCCGCGAAATGATCTGGCCCAATGCAGCGCAATACTTTCTACAGCTCGTTAATCTGGCGGTAGCCGGTAGCGCGCTGGTGCTCTTCGTTCATCGGCGTAAGGCGGTGCCCTGGCTGGCCGCCGGAATGACCTTGCTTTTTCAAGCCTTTATCGACCTGCAAATCCTGCTGTTCTTTGGCCTGATGGCGGGCGTCGCCGACCGTTATCCGCTGGTGCTGAAATATTGGTTCGTTCCTACCGCGCTGCTTGCTCTGATGTGGCTTGTCGCGTGGTTTTTCTCTCGCGGTCGACCGGCGTGGCGACCGTTGCGCTGGGTGTACGATCGTCCCTCGCTGGTGAGCTTCCGACAGGCAGGTTGGGCGGAATATGGCAAGTTGGCTGCAATTCGCGCACCGATCTTCGCCGGGCAGGGGGTGATGCTTTATTTTCAGATGATGGGTTTCGGCATTGCCGCGCCGGTCGCCAAGGTCCTCAGCTATACCCCAATTGTGCTTTTGCTGGGCGGGTTGCCGATAACGCCGGTGGGCTTAGGGCCCTTGCAGGCGGTTTTGGTCAGCGGTTTCCATGCCTTTGCCACCAAGGCCAACCTGCTTGCGATGGCCTTGTCGATAAGCTTCATGAACATCATTTTCCGTATTCCGATGGGGCTTAGTTCGGCCGGCAGCTTTGCGCGCGAGGTGGTGGAAAGCGAGCGCGAAGGGTTTACCGAAAAGGATTGGCCAGGCCAATGCCGGCAGGTTCGCCGCCAGTGAAGATTTGCCTTGACTAGGCGAGTAGGCGTACTTATGTTGCTTCAATAGGCTAGCTCTAAGAGGAAAAGCTAAATGGCCAGCGACAAGGTCTCTCATATCAGCGATGCTGATTTCGAACGCGAAGTGCTTAAATCCGAGACCCCGGTCTTGATTGACTTCTGGGCTCCGTGGTGCGGCCCCTGCCGAGCGATTGCGCCGCTGGTGGACGAAGTGGCCAACGATTATGCCGGTCGCCTGAAAGTGGTCAAAATCAACGTCGATGACAACCCGCAAACGCCCTCGCGTTACGGCGTGCGCGGCATTCCCAATCTGCTCATCATCAAGGGTGGTCAGGTCAAGGATCAAATTGTCGGGGCGGTTCCCAAGGGGCACTTGGTCCGCGCGGTTGACGCCGCGCTCGCCTGATCTGGGTTGACGTGGACTAGCTGAAGCGGCGCCGGCTGTGGGCCGGCGCCGCCTTTTTATCCCTGCTTCAGGGCGGCAGGGGCCGGAAAGCGCTCTCGCGCAAACTCAGGGTAAAGCCGGCCGACAGTAGCGCGGCACCCATCAGATACCAGGCGGGAATCAGTGCGCTGCCACTGCGCGCGATCAGAAAAGTGGCCGCCATCGGAGCAGTACCACCGAGTATGGCCATGCACAGGTTGTGGCTTATCGCTACTGCGCTACAGCGTACGCTGGCCGGGAAGGCCTCGGCCATCGCGGCGGGCGAGACACCGTCGAAAGTTCCCATAATCACGGCGAAGCCGAGTTGGGCGAGCAGCGGCGCGGTGAAGCCGCCCAGGCGAAAGAGCCCAAATAGCGGTCGCGCCAACAGCAGCGCCAGCAACGCGGAGCCCAGCAGCAGAGGCTTGCGCCCGCTCCAATCCGACAGCGCTCCCGCTGCTGGCAACACCATGAATAACAGCGCCATTCCCAGCGTATTGATCGCCAAGGCGGAGCCGTGGGCGAGGCCGCAAAACTGGGTTAGGTAGGTCACGCCGTAAATGAAGGCAAGATAAAAGCCCACTGCGTCGAGTGCTTTGAAGGCCGCGATTTGCAGCATCCCGGGCCAGTGGCGGCGCAGGATTGCGCCCAGCGCAGGAGCGCCAGAGGGAGCGGCGCGGTAATCACGTCGCAACCAATAGCCGATTAGCCCCACCACGATGCCGGTCAGAAAGGCGGCGCGCCAGCTATAGCGTGCCAGCTCAGCAGGCATCAGCCAGGCCAGCAGAGCGCTGACCGCCGAGCCGAGAAAGATGCCCACGAACGCACCGGCCGAGCCGAAGGCGCCGATCAGGCCGCGCCGATGCTGGGCGCAGCGCTCGATCATGAAGACCACCGAGGTGGTGTACTCTCCCCCCACCGCCAGCCCTTGGATTAGGCGCATTGCTACCATCAATACGGCGGCGGTCAATCCCCAGCGCTGATAAGAGGGCAACAAACCCATCGCGCAGGTAGGCAGCGCCATCGCCAGCACCGAGACTATCAGGGCGCGCTCGCGCCCGGCACGATCGCCCAGGTAGCCCAACAGCAATCCGCCCACTGGGCGCATCAGGAAGCCCACGGCAAAGACCGCGAAAGCCTCCAACAGGGAGGTGGCGGGATTGTGAGCGGGAAAGAAGGTTTTTGCGATAGTGGGAGCGAAGCAGCCGTAAACCGAAAAGTCGTACCATTCCAGAACATTTCCCGCCATTCCGGCCAACACCAGGCGGTGGGCCTGGGCGGAGGACGGGGAGGCGAACGAACTGGCGACTGCGCTCAAGCTAAAGGCTCCGCGACCTGCCCCCTGTGCTTAGCAGATGGCGGCGCGGCGCACGAGAGCGGCTAGCAGTGGTCGAGGGCCTGGAGGAAATCTTTCAATAGATCGCGCCAATGCTCGGTACCGATGGAAAGCCGTACCAGGTCCTCGCCGATCCCGAAGGCTTGCAGCTCCGCCGGCGCCATTTCGCTGTGAGTGGTGGTACGCGGATGGCACACCAGAGTTTCAATCCCACCCAAGCTGACTGCGTTTTTCGCGATAGTTAGATGGCGTAAAAACTCAAAGGCTGCGGCTTTGCCGCCGCGCAATTGCAGGCTTATCACGGAACCGGGAAAGTCGGTCTGCGCGTCGCGGATTCGGCATTGAGCGGGATCGCTGAACAGGCTGGGGTAATGCACCCGGGCCACGGCTGGGTGCTCAACCAGGCGCTGAGCGATACGCTGGCCATTTTTGCTTTGACGGTTCATTCGCAGATGCACGGTGGGCAGGCGCGAATCCAAAATCCAGCATTCGTCGGCCTGCAGAATGTTGCCCAACAGGCTGCGCAGTCCCATCAGCCGATCAATTAAGCCCTTCTCGGCCGCCAGCACCGCGCCAGCTAGCAAATCACTCATGCCGCCCAAGAATTTGGTCGCGGAGTAAATCACTAGGTCGGCGCCATGGTTGAGCGGATGCTGAAAAGTAGGACCCAAAAAGGTGTTGTCCACTGCCAGTAGCGGCCGCTCGGGATGACTGCGCACCGCCCGCGCGGCGGCGGCGATATCGGTCATCACCAAGGTAGGATTGGCCGGCGTCTCGATCAGCACCAGACGTGGCTGGACTGCCTGTGCCACTGCTTGCACCAGCCCCTCGGTGTCGCCCGCGGCAACCGGCTGCAACGCGACTCCCAACGGCTTGAGGAGGGTATGGAGCAAAGCATGCGTGCCGCCATAGATCGGCTCGGTATAGATTATCGTGCTCCCTGGCGACAGCGACGCTAGCGCCACCGTGGAGATCGCGGCCATTCCGGAATTGAAGACCGCGGCCGCCTGTGCGCCTTGTTCCAGCGGAATCAACTGCGCTTCCAGAATTTCGGCGTTGGGGTGGGATAAGCGGGCATAGATCAGCTCTCCGCCTGCCCCCGCGCTCCTGCCCAAGGCAACCGCGAAGGCCTGTTCAGCCGCCTCGGGACTGGAGAAAACGTAAGTCGAGCTGCGATAAACCGGGGGTCGAGCCGAGCCCACCGACAGGCGCGGGTCGAAGCCCCGAATCAAGATGGCGGTTTCGGGTCTCAGGTCCATCACAATTTAAATTGTACCGCGCCCGGATCGCTCCTCACTAGCCCCAAAAGTTTCCGCGGCCGCGCTCGATGTTCCCGCTGCTCCGACCCGGCCCTCCGCACGGCGGTTATCTTGTGCTAACTTTCGCGCTGGTAATTTGTCTTCCGAGTAAGTAACATGTTGCTTGGGCTCTGGCCCTGCGACAATCATCATTATATGTCGACTCTGATGGAGAACGGCGATGCTGACGCATGAAGACAACACACTGCTGACAAGAGTCGGGGCTGGCACGCCGATGGGGGAGCTGTTGCGCGAGTACTGGGCACCGGTGCTGCGCGCTGACGCGCTAGAGGCCGACGGGGCTCCAGTGAGGGTGCGGTTATTGGGAGAAAACTTTATCGCGTTTCGCGCGACCGACGGACGGGTCGGGTTTTTCGACGAAGGTTGCCCCCATCGCTGCACCTCGCTGGCGCTGGCGCGTAACGAAGACAACGCTCTTACGTGCATCTTTCACGGCTGGAAGATCGACGTCTCGGGCAAAGTCGTCGAGGTGCCTTCAGAGCCCGCCGAGCGACGGGCGGAGTTTGCCGCCAAGGTGCGCGTGCGTCATTATCCGGTGCGCGAGGCAGGCGGCGTGATCTGGGTCTATGTCGGGCGACGCGAACAGCCGCCCAAGTTTTATAACTTCGAGTTTAACGAGCTGCCTGCAAGCCACAGCTTTCCGATGCGTGCGGTAATGCATTGCAACTGGTTCCAGGGACTGGAAGCGGTACTTGACTCCGCCCACTTGGGAATTTTGCACGCCTCCTGGCTGCGGGGTAACGCGACCCCTGGCGCCAGCACCCTAGCCACCGCCAACACCGGCCCGGTGTTTGAAGTGGAGCCGCGGCCCTACGGTTTTCGCGAGGGTGCGCTGCGCGATTTGTTCGATGGCACCTGCTACGCGCGAATCCGCGAAGTCGTGCTGCCCTACTATTCCTTCATCCCCAGCGCGGTGACCCGGCCCAACTTCATGATCTGCGCCATCCCGATCGACGACGAATGGACCGCGCAGTGGTACTTCCATTACAACCCGGCCGCACCCCTGACTGCGGCGCAGCGGGCGGAATTGATGGAGGGCAGTTCGGGCGATCCGAACAACTTCTGCTCCGACATGGGTTCGATCGACAATCTCTGGCATCAGGACCGCAAGCTGATGCGCGAGGGCAACTGGACCGGTATTGCCCGCTGCATTCCGTTTGAAGATTTCGTGGTCGAGGAATCGATGGGCCCGATCGTCGATCGCAGCCGCGAGTACCTGGGTTCCAGCGATGTGATCATCATACGCGCCCGGCGCATGCTGCTGCAGGCAGTGCGCGAGCATGCCGCGGGTAAGGTGCCCTTTGGGGCAACCGAAAATTTGGACTACAGTCAGATACGGGCGTTGGCGATTCGCTACGACCAACAACTCAATTGGCGCCAGCTCGATCCACTCCGGCCGCCGCCCTCGCTGCCCACCAACTGATGCTGGCTTGCGCGAAACTGGGGCCGCGCACACAAACAGTTGTCCGTCCAGGGGAGACACCAAGATGATGACGCGCGAAGAAAACGAGCTGATGTGTCGAGTGGCGCCGGGCACGCCGATGGGACAGATGTTGCGCGAGTATTGGGCCCCGGCGCTACGCTCGCAGGCCCTGGAGGCCGACGGTGCGCCGGTGCGGGTGCGGATGTTGGGCGAGAACTACATCGCCTTCCGCGCCAGCGACGGGCGGGTCGGCTTTTTCGATGAAGGCTGTCCCCATCGCTGCACCTCGCTGGCACTGGCGCGCAACGAGGACAACGCGCTGACCTGCATTTTCCATGGCTGGAAAATTGATGTCTCGGGCAAAGTCGTAGAGGTTCCCTCCGAGCCGCCCGAGCGGCGGGCGGAATTCGCAACCAAGGTGCGGGTGCGCCATTATCCGGTGCGCGAGGCGGGTGACACCATCTGGGTGTACCTGGGCCAGCGCGAGACTCCGCCCAAGTTCTACAATTTCGAGTTCAACCTGCTGCCCTCCAATCAACTCGACGTCTACCGCGCCGTGATGCATTGCAACTGGGTGCAGGGGTTGGAGGCGGTGCTCGATTCCGCTCATATCGGCCTGATGCACAGGTCGTGGTTGCGCAATTTCAACCGCGGCAACGAGACCATGGCCAATAATTCCCCGATTTTCGAAGTCGTAGCCAAGCCCTACGGTTTTTGCGAGGGTGCCCTGCGTGACCTGTGGGATGGCACCTCCTACGCCCGCATCCGCGAAGTCGTAATGCCCTACTACTCATTTATCCCCACCGATCCGGGCGATCCCAATTTCATGATTTGCGCGATACCGATCGACGACGAATGGACCGCCCAGTGGTATTACTTTTACGACCTCAAGCAGCCGCTTAAAGGTGATTGCCTGGTCGGCCATTCCGGTGACAAAAACAACTTCTGCTCCAGCATGGGCAGCATCGATAACATGTGGAAGCAGGATCGCAAAGCCATGAAGGAAGGGCACTGGACCGGCATCACCAGTATCCTGCAGTTCGAGGACTTCGTCGCCGAGGAATCGATGGGTGCAATCGTTGATCGCAGCCGCGAATACCTGGGCTCCAGCGACAGCATCATCATTCGGGCGCGGCGGATGCTTTTGCAGGCTGTGCGGGAGTATCAACGCAGTGGCATCCCCCCCTTCGGCCTGCTCGACGAGGTCGATTACACCAAAGTCCGGGCCCTGGGCATCCGCTTCAAGAATGACATTTCCTGGAAGCAGATCGACACGCTCAATCCGCCGACCTGGGTGGAATAGCTTATGCCGGCGGCCGAGCCTTCGATGGCAAAACGCCGGCGCAGGTGAGCACGCAATTTGACCGCAACGAGATGGCATGCTGACGCGCGAAGACAACGAGCTGCTCTGCCGGGTGGGGCCGGGCACTCCGATGGGAATGCTGGGCCGCGAATACTGGGTTCCGGCGCTGCGCGCGGCCACCCTACAAGCTGACGGCGCGCCGATGCGGGTGCGGTTGTTCGGCGACAATTTCGTCGCCTTTCGGGCAACCGACGGGCGGCTCGGGTTTTTCGACGAGGGCTGTCCTCATCGCTGCACCTCGTTGGCGCTGGCCCGTAATGAAGACAATGCGCTGACCTGTATTTTCCATGGCTGGAAAATCGATGTTTCGGGCAAGGTGGTCGATGTCCCCTCCGAGCCACCCGAGCGACGGACCGAATTCGCCGCCAAGGTGCGGGTGCGCCACTATCCGGTGCGCGAGGCTGGTGGGGTGGTGTGGGTTTATCTAGGCCGCCGTCAGCCGCCGCCGCGCTTCTATGACTTCGAGTTCAATCGCCTACCTGCCAGCCATCTGATGCCTTTGCGCGCGCTGCTCCATTGCAACTGGTTGCAGGGTTTCGAAGCGGTGCTGGATGCCGCCCATGTTGGGATCCTTCACAAGTCGTGGTTGGTTCAGCCCGCTGGTAAGCTGGCCGGCCTGGCCGCGGTTACCGCGCCGACCTTCGAGCTGCTGGCCAAGCCCTACGGCTTTCGCGAAGCGGCGCTGCGCGATCTGCGCGACGGTACTTGCTATGCGCGGATCCGCGAGGTGGTGCTACCCTTTTTCTCGTTCATCCCCAACGATCCGCCGCTGCAAAGCTTGTGCATTGCCGCCATTCCAATCGATGACGAATGGACCGCGCAGTGGTACTTCTGGTACGACCCCGCCGCGCCGATCCAGCCGCCCGCGCGTGACTGGCAGCTCAGCCGGACTTCGGGCGATCCCGACAATTTTTGCTCGACCCTTGGCAGTGCCGAGAACAACTGGGGCCAAGACCGCGCCAAAATGAAGGACGGCCACTGGAGCGGGATGTGGACCTTCCATTACGAAGACTTTGTCACCCAGCTCTCGATGGGAACGCTGGTCGATCGCAGCCGGGAGTATCTGGGTTCGAGCGATAGCATCATCATTCGGGTACGACGGATGTTACTGGAGGGGATCCGGGCTTTTGAAGCTGGCCGCGCGGCGCCCGGATTCGATCAAGAGGTGGATTACCGCCAGATCCGCGCGCTGGGCATCCGGTATCCCAGGGAGCAGGACTGGCGCTGCTTGGGTGTCGCCAATCCGCCGACCCTGCCAGACTGAAGCTCGAAGAGGGAAAGCAAGCGATGCTGACACGCGAGGAAAACGAACTACTGACCCGGGTCGGGCCGGGTTCGGTGATGGGCGAATACCTGCGCGAACATTGGGTGCCCGCGGTGCGTTGCGCCAGCTTGGAGGCCGATGGCGCGCCGGTGCGGGTACGGCTGTTCGGCGAGAACTTTATCGCCTTTCGCGCCACTGATGGGCGGGTGGGTTTTTTCGACGAGGGCTGCCCCCATCGCTGCACTTCGCTGGCGCTGGCGCGCAACGAGGACAACGCGCTTACCTGCATCTTCCACGGCTGGAAGATTGATGTCTCGGGCAAGGTGGTCGACGTTCCTTCCGAGCCACCCGAGCGGCGGGCGGAATTCGCGGCCAAGGTGCGGGTGCGCCATTATCCGGTGCGCGAGGCCGCGGGCGCGGTCTGGGTATATTTGGGCAAGCGCACGCCGGCGCCGCCGCTGCCCAACTACGAATGCAATACCCTGCCGATGGAAAATACGCTGCCCCAGCGTGCGGTCTTGCATTGCAACTGGTTTCAGGGGCTGGAGGCGGTGCTGGACGCGGCTCACGTCGGTGTGCTTCATCGTTCCACTGTCCCCACCCTGGGCAACGCCGCCCAAATGGCGACCCGCAATACTGGGCCGGTGTTCGAGTTGATCATGCGCCCCTACGGGTTTCGCGAAGGCGCGCTGCGGGACTTGGGTGACGGTACCTATTACGCGCGCATTCGCGAGGTGGTGCTGCCCTTCTTCTCCTTCATCCCGCACGATCCCGGTGAGCAATGCCTGATGATCGGGGCGGTGCCGATCGACGACGAATGGAACGCGCAGTGGTACATCCGCTACCACCCCAGCGAGGTCCTGGCCGGCAAGCCGCGCCATCGCGACATGACCGACGCCTCGCCCAACCTCGACAACTTCTGTGATGACATGGGCAGCCTGGACAACCTCTGGCATCAGAATCGTCAGAAAATGAAGGAAGGGCATTGGACTGGCATCAAGGCCTTCCCCTATGAAGACTTCGTAGTGGAAGAGGCAATGGGGCCGATCTGCGATCGGACCAAGGAGTATCTGGGCTCCAGCGATACCATCATCATTAAGGTACGGCGCATGCTGTTTGACGCGTTGCGTGAGTTCCAGCGCAGCGGCCGGCTGTCTTTCGGAGTCGAGGAAAACATGGATTTCAGCAAGGTGCGGGCACTCAGCATTCGCTCTGCCAACACCCTCAATTGGAAGGACATCGATTCATTCAACCCACCGCGTCACCTCGCTGATTGAAGACTGGCCGCGCTGTTGAGGAGATGCAGCCATGCTGACACGCGAAGAAAACGAGCTGATTTGTCGGGTCGGGCCGGGCTCCGCGATGGGGGAATATCTACGCGAGCATTGGGTGCCCGCGATGCGTGCTGCCAGCCTGCAACCCGATGGCGCTCCGATGCGGGTGCGGCTGTTCGGCGAAAACTTTGTCGTCTTCCGCGCAACCGACGGCCGGGTGGGTTTCTTCGACGAGGGCTGTCCTCATCGCTGCACCTCGCTGGCGCTGGCGCGCAACGAAGATAACGCGCTGACCTGCATCTTTCACGGCTGGAAGATCGATGTTTCGGGCAAGGTGGTCGACGTTCCTTCCGAGCCGCCCGAGCGGCGGGCCGAATTCGCGACCAAGGTACGCGTGCGCCATTACCCGGTGCGCGAGGGCGCGGCGATGGTGTGGGTCTACTTGGGCAAACGCACGCTGCCTCCCGAATTTCCCAACTTCGAGTTCAATCAGCTTCCTGCGCAAAACTGTCGGCCGATGCGGGCGCTGCTGCATTGCAACTGGTTTCAGGGAATGGAAGCGGTGCTCGACGCGGCCCACGTCGGCGTACTGCATCGCTCCAACATCCCCAACATGGGCGATGAGATTAAGCTTGCCAGCCGCAACACTGGGCCGGTCTTCGAACTTTTAATGCGTCCCTACGGTTTTCGCGAAGGCGCGCTGCGCGACTTGGGCGATGGCACCTTCTACGCCCGCATCCGCGAGGTCGTGCTACCCTTCTTCTCCTTCATTCCCAACGATCCGCCGATGCCCAACCTGATGATCTGCGCCATTCCGATCGACGACGAATGGAATGCTCAGTGGTACGTCTGGTACAACCCCCAGGGGGGGATCGATGACGCGGTGATCCTGCGCATTTTGGGCAACCATGCGCAAAATGATGACAATTTCTGCGAAGACATGGGCAGTTTGGACAACTTTTGGCATCAGGATCGGCTCCGGATGAAGGAGGGACACTGGACCGGCGTGCGCTGTTTCGCCTACGAGGACTTCGTAGTGGAAGAGGCGATGGGGCCGATCTGCGATCGGACCAAGGAGTACCTGGGCTCTAGCGACACCATCATCATTCGGGTCCGACGTCTGCTACTGAATGGCCTGCGCCAATTCCAACAAACCGGCCGTTTGTCCTACGGCATGGAGGAGGGCTTCGATTACAGCCATGTGCGCGCGATTGGGATCCGTTATCGCAAGGAGCTGGATTGGCGCGAGATCGACTCCTTCAATCCGCCCGCCCGCTTGCAGGCCGACTGAGCGGCCGACACACAAACCGCATTTGGCGAGGCAGAGTGGGACCAGGAAATGCTGACACGCGAGGAAAACGAATTGCTCAGCCGGGTCGGGCCCGGCAGCGCGATGGGCGATTTTCTGCGTCAATACTGGATGCCGGCCGTCCGCGGCGTCGCGCTGCAACCCGACGGCGCGCCAGTGCGAATCAAGATGTTTGGTGAAAGTTTCGTGGCGTTTCGTACCGGCGATGGGCGAGTAGGCTTTTTCGACGAAGGTTGTCCCCATCGCTGCACCTCGCTGGCGCTGGCCCGCAACGAGGACAATGCGCTGACCTGCATCTTCCACGGCTGGAAGATTGATGTCTCGGGCAAGGTGGTCGAAGTGCCCTCCGAGCCACCCGAGCGACGGGCCGAATTCGCCGCCAAGGTGCGGGTCAAGCATTATCCCGTGCGCGAGGCGGGCGGCGCGGTGTGGGTCTATCTGGGCAAGCGCGAGAGCCCGCCGCCGTTTTATAACTTCGAGTTCAACGACCTGCCACCGGAGCGTCTGCTCCCGATGCGTGCGGTTATGCACTGCAACTGGTTTCAGGGCTTCGAAGCGGTGCTGGATTCCGCTCATGTCGGCTTCCTGCATCGCGCCTCGATGGCTAATTCGTCCAACGACAACCGCTTCGCCACCACTACCAGTCCGGTGTTCGAGTTGATGATGCGTCCGTGCGGTTTTCGCGAGGGCGCGTTGCGCGACCTGGGCGATGGCACCTTCTACGCTCGCATCCGTGAAGTGGTGATGCCGATGTTCTCCTTCATTCCGATGGTGTGGCCCGCGCCCTACCTGATGATCTGCGCGGTCCCGATTGACGACCAGTGGTGCGCCCAATGGTACTTTTGGTACGACCCAGACAAGGCCGTGCCGGCGGTGCCCTTCAGCATGGAGAACACCTCGGGTGACCTTGATAACTTCTGCTCAGACATGGGCAATTTCGGCAACCTGTGGAATCAGGATCGGCGCAAGATGCGCGAGGGGCATTGGAGCGGCCTGCGCAGCTTCGCTTACGAGGACTTTGTTTGCGAGGAGGCGATGGGGCCGATCGTCGATCGCACCCGTGAGTATCTGGGGACCAGCGATTCAATCATCATCCGGGTGCGGCGAATGCTGCTGGCGGCGCTGGCCGATTATCGACGTACTGGCAAACTTGCCTTTGGCCTGGACGACAACCTCGATTACAGCCGCATTCGCGCCCTGGCCATCCGCTATCGCAAGGAAATAAGTTGGCGCGATATCGATTCATTTAACCCGCCGCCTCCAGTGGAATAGTGCCGCGGATGATGGGTAGCCAAGTATCATGTTGACCAAGGAAGAAAACGAATTGCTGTGCCGGGTCGGGCCTGGCACACCGATGGGTGAATTTTTGCGCGAGTACTGGGTTCCGGCCCTGCGCTCGGAGGCGCTGGTCGCCGATGGCGCGCCGGTGCGGGTGAGGCTGTTTGGCGAGAACTTCGTGGCTTTCCGCTCAACCGACGGTCGGGTGGGTTTCTTTGACGAGGGCTGCCCCCATCGTTGTACTTCGCTGGCGCTGGCGCGCAATGAAGACAACGCGCTGACCTGCATCTTCCACGGCTGGAAGATCGATGTCTCGGGCAAAGTCGTAGAGGTGCCTTCCGAGCCACCTGAGCGGCGTGCCGAGTTCGCGGCCAAGGTGCGGGTGCGCCATTATCCAATCCGCGAGGGTGGCGGCGCGGTGTGGGTCTATCTGGGCAAGCGCGAGCGCCCACCTAAGTTCTACAACTTCGAGCTCAATATTCTGCCCGCCGATCGCGCCATCGGCCATCGCGGCCTGCTCCATTGCAACTGGCTGCAGGGTCTGGAGGCGGTGCTGGATTCCGCTCATGTGGGCTTTTTGCATCGCGCCTGGCTGGGTCAGGACGGTTCGCTGGATATGCGTTTTGCCGCAGCAGCCGCTCCCGTTTTCGAACTCTTGATGCGGCCCTACGGCTTTCGCGAAGGCGCGATTCGAGACCTGGGCGACGGTACTTATTACGCGCGTATCCGTGAAATGGTAATGCCCTTCTATTCCTTCATCCCTAACGATACTCCGCGTAACAACCTGATGATTTGCGCGATTCCGATCGACGATGAGTGGAACGCCCAATGGTATTTCTGGTACGACGCTCGCAAGCCGCTGGCCGCGGTGCAGCGCAGCATGCAGGGCAGCTCGGGTGATCCCGACAACTTCTGCTCCGATATGGGCAGCTTCGACAATCTATGGCATCAGGACCGCAAAAAGATGCGCGAGGGTAATTGGAGCGGGCTGCGCTGCTTCGTGTACGAGGACTTCGTGGTGGAGGAATCGATGGGTCCGATCGTCGATCGCACCACCGAATACCTGGGCTCCAGCGATACCATCATCATTCGCGTCCGGCGCTGGCTGCTCCAGGCGGTGCGAGAGTTTCAAAAGACCGGCCGGCTGGCCTTCGGCGCCGAACAGGATCTCGACTACAGCCGGATTCGTGCCTTGGGCGTGCGCTCGCGCAAAGAACTCGACTGGAAACAGATCGATTCGATGAATCCGCCGGCGCCCATTCCCGATTAAGGTTCGGTCTTGGCAAATCAGGCGCTCCGGAGTTATGATAGCCTGCGTCGATGTTTAGTCAAATGGTTAGAGATTGAAAAACGCCTCGGTCGCCTTAAGTGCCTGGGCATGCTAGACCGAAAATTAAGGTAACGGCGAGGAATACGCATCATGCTGACACGGGAAGAAAACGAGCTGTTAAGCCGGGTTGGGCCTGGGACTCCAATGGGCGAGTTGCTGCGCGAATACTGGACCATTGCCTGCCGCTCGGGTGCCCTGGAGGCCGACGGAGCGCCGGTACGAGTGCGTTTGATGGGCGAAAATTATGTTGCCTTTCGCGCCACCGACGGCCGGGTCGGCTTCTTTGATGAGGGCTGCCCTCATCGCTGCACCTCGCTGGCGCTGGCCCGCAACGAGGACAACGCGCTGACCTGCATCTTCCACGGCTGGAAGATCGACGTCTCGGGCAAAGTGGTCGAGGTTCCCTCCGAGCCGCCCGAACGGCGAGCCGAGTTCGCGGCCAAGGTGCGGGTGCGCCATTATCCGGTACGCGAGGCGGGTGGGGTGGTCTGGGTTTACCTGGGTAAGCGCGAGCAGCCCCCGGCCTTCACCAATTTCGAATTTGGCGACTTGCCGGCCAGTCACATTGTCGTGATGCGGGCCGTCATGCACTGCAATTGGTTTCAAGGCGCCGAGGCGGTATTGGATTCCGCCCACCTGGGTATCCTGCACAGCTCCTGGCTGAAGCGGGCCGAGGGTGGCGGGCGTCTCGCCACGGTGACCGCGCCGGTCTTTCAGATTATCGACCAGCCCTACGGCTTTCGCGAAGGGGCGCTGCGCGATCTCGGCGACGGTACCAGCTACGCCCGCATCCGCGAATATGTCTATCCCTACCACAGCTTTATTCCGTCCGACCCGCCCTTGCCGCCGGGCTTCCTGATAAGCGCCATTCCGATTGACGACGAGTGGACCGCGCAGTGGTACTTTTATTACGACCCCGAAAAGCCGCTCGATGAGGCCTGGGTCAAACAGCTATGGGCTGGGACTTCGGGCAATCCCGATAATTTCTGCTCCGACATGGGCGGCTGGGACAATATGTGGCATCAGGACCGCAAAGCCATGCGCGAGGGCAACTGGACCGGGCTGTCTCGTTGCATCCCCTTCGAGGATTTCGTGGTCGAGGAATCGATGGGCCCGATTGTCGACCGCACGCGCGAGTACCTGGGCTCCAGCGACCAAATCATTATCCGGGTGCGACGCACGATGCTGCAGGCGGCGCGCGACTATCAGCAGGGCAAACCGCCGCTGGGTTTGGCGCAGCGACTGGACTACAGCCGCATTCGCGCGCTTGCGATCCGCTTCAACAATCAGCGCGATTGGCGCGACCTGGATTCGATGAACCCTCCGCCGCGCCTGTAGTGCAGCTGTAGGGCGAATCGGCGGCGGCATTGTGCCGCCGCCGGTGGAAAGGAAGGTCCATTTGCTTACCCACGAAGAAAACCAGCTGTTGTGCCAAGTCGGCCCCGGCACGCCGATGGGTGAATTATTGCGCGAATATTGGGCCCCCGTGCTGCGCTCTCAAACCCTGGAAGCCGATGGCGCGCCGCAACGGGTCCGCCTGTTGGGCGAGAACTTCATCGCCTTTCGCGCCACTGACGGCCGCGTCGGCTTTTTCGACGAGGGCTGTCCCCATCGCTGCACCTCGCTGGCGCTGGCCCGCAACGAGGACAACGCGCTGACCTGCATCTTCCACGGCTGGAAGATCGATGTCTCGGGCAAAGTAGTAGAGGTTCCCTCCGAGCCACCCGAGCGACGGGCCGAATTCGCCGCCAAGGTGCGGGTCAAGCATTATCCCGTGCGCGAGGCGGGTGGGGTGGTGTGGGTATACATTGGCCGGCGCGAACAGCCGCCCAAATTCTACAATTTCGAATTCAATTCACTTCCCGCCGAGCAGACCTTTCCCCTTCGCGCGGTGATGCACTGCAACTGGTTTCAGGGCATGGAGGCGGTGCTCGATTCCGCTCACTTGGGGATTTTGCACAAGTCGTGGATGCAGGTGCACGGCGGCAGCCGTTTGGCCGGACTGCAAAGCCCGTTTTTCGAGATCGTCAATCAGCCCTACGGCCTGCGCGAAGCGGCACTGCGTGATCTGGGGGACGGCACGATGTACGCACGCATCCGAGAAGTAGTATTCCCCTACTTTTCGTTTATTCCCAGCGATCGGCCCTACCCGCATTTCATGATCTGCGCCATTCCGATCGATGACGAGTGGAACGCGCAATGGTACATCTATTACGACGACGAAAAGCCGATCGACGAGAAGTGGCGTGCCGAGCGGATGGAGGGTACTAGCGGCAGCTACGATAATTTTTACGACGATCAGGGTGGCTTTGCCACCATGTGGGGCCAAGACCGCAAGAAGATGCGCGAGGGTCACTGGACCGGTCTGCGCACTTTGCAGTACGAAGATTTCGTCGCCGAAGAGTCGATGGGTGCCATCGTTGATCGCAGCCGCGAATACCTGGGCTCCAGCGACAGCATCATCATTCGTTCTCGCCGCTTGATGTTGCAGGCCGCCCGCGCCCATCAGCGCGACGGCACGCTTGCCTTCGGCTTGGATACCAACCTGGATTACAGCCGAGTGCGCGCGCTGGCGATTCGCTATCCTCGCCAGCATGATTGGCACCAATTCGATTTGATTCATCCCCCGCCAACCTTGCCGCTGTACGAGTAGCGCGGTGTGAGGGGTGCGGCTGACTCACCGGGTGAGAGGTGCGTGGCATGTTGACGCGCGAGGAAAATGAATTGCTCTGCCGAGTCGGGCCCGGCACTCCGATGGGTGAAATGCTGCGCGAGTACTGGACGCCCGCGCTCCGCTCGCAGGCGCTGCAGGCCGATGGCGCGCCGCAACGAGTGCGCTTGCTCGGGGAAAACTTTGTCGCCTTTCGCTCAAGCGACGGCCGCGTGGGTTTCTTCGACGAGGGCTGTCCTCATCGCTGTACCTCGCTGGCGCTGGCCCGCAACGAAGACAACGCGCTTACCTGCATCTTCCACGGCTGGAAGATTGATGTCTCGGGCAAAGTGGTCGAGGTTCCCTCCGAGCCGCCCGAGCGGCGGGCCGAGTTTGCGGCCAAGGTGAGGGTACGCCATTATCCGGTGCGCGAGGGTGCCGGGATCGTTTGGGTTTATCTGGGCCGGCGCGCCAGCCCGCCGCAATTCTATGATTTTGAATGCAACAGTCTGGCGCCCAGCCATTATTTTTCCATTCGAGCTGTGATGCATTGCAACTGGTTCCAGGGATTGGAGGCCGTGCTTGACTCGGCCCACCTGGGCATTTTGCATCAATCGTGGATGCGCCGCGATGACGGCACGCGGCGGGTGGCAGCGCGCAACAACGGTCCGCGCTTCGAGGTGCTGTCCCGACCCTACGGCTTGCGCGAGGCGGCCCTGCGCGAGTTGGCCGACGGCACCTGCTACGCCCGCATCCGCGAGGTCGTGCTGCCCTACTTCTCCTTCATTCCGGCCGAACGGCCGCGCCCCTACTACATCATTTGCGCCATCCCCATCGACGACGAATGGAATGCGCAGTGGTACATCTACTACGACCCCGACAAACCGATTAGCCAGGAATTCATCGACGCCCGGATGAAAGACACGTCGGGCGATTTCGATAACCATTGCTCCAATATGGGCAACGCCGAAAACCTGTGGCACCAGGATCGGAATAAAATGAAGGAAGGGCACTGGACCGGCCTACGCACCTTGCAGTTTGAGGACTTCATCGTTGAAGAAGCGATGGGCCCGATGGTCGATCGTTCGCGCGAATATCTGGGCTCCAGCGACTCGATTATCATCAGAGTGCGGCGCATGATGCTCCAGGCCTTGCGCGATTACCGCGCGGGCAAAGTTAGCTTCGGTCCGGACCAGGACATCGATTATCGCCGCGTGCGCGCCTTGGCGATTCGCTATCCAGCGCGGGAGGATTGGCGTCAAATGGATACGTGCAACCCGCCCGCGACGCTGCCGCTCAACGAATAAGCGCGCAGGAGGTACGTTCCATGCTGACGCGCGAAGACAACGAGCTGATTTGCCGGGTCGGAGCAGGTACCCCGATGGGAACCTTCCTGCGCGAGTACTGGATTCCCGCTTTTCGTGCCGCGGGCCTGGAGGCCGACGGCGCACCTCAGCGCGTACGCCTATTGGGAGAGAACTTTATCGCCTTTCGCGCCACCGACGGGCGGGTGGGCTTCTTCGACGAGGGTTGCCCTCATCGCTGCACCTCGCTGGCGCTGGCGCGCAACGAAGACAACGCGCTGACCTGCATCTTTCACGGCTGGAAAATCGACGTCTCGGGCAAGGTGGTCGAAGTCCCTTCCGAACCGCCCGAGCGGCGGGCCGAATTTGCGGCCAAAGTGCGGGTGCGCCATTATCCCGTGCGCGAGGCGGGTGGCGTGATCTGGGTTTACCTGGGCCAGCGCGAGACTCCGCCCAGCTTCTATAATTTCGAGTTCAACGTTGCGCCGCCCAGCTATGGAATGGCTCAGCGGGCGGTGATGCATTGCAACTGGATTCAGGGGTTGGAAGCGGTGCTGGATTCCGCCCACTTGGGTATCCTGCATACCTCGTGGTTGCGTAAGTCCAGCGGTAGCGCCGCCTTGTCGATGGTCGATACCGGACCGGTGTTCGAGACCGTCATGAAGCCTTATGGCTTTCGCGAAGCTGCTTTGCGCAACATGGGTGACGGTACCTTCTACGGTCGCATCCGCGAGGTCGTGCTGCCCTATTATTCGTTCATCCCTAACGATTCGCCGCTGCCTCAGTTCCTGATTTGCGCCACTCCGATCGATGACGAATGGACCGCGCAGTGGTACTTCCACTACTATCCCGACCGGCCGATGGACGACGAAATGCGCAAGTATCGCGATCGGGGCCATTCCGGCGATTGGGACAATTTCTGCTCCGACATGGGCAATGAGAGCAACCTTTGGCGTCAGGATCGCAAGGCGATGAAGGAAGGACACTGGACCGGGATTACCCAGTGCCTGCATTACGAGGATTTTGCGGTGGAAGAGTCGATGGGCCCGATCGTCGATCGCACCCGCGAATACCTCGGCGCCAGTGATACCATTATTATTCGGGTCCGTCGCATGCTACTAAGTGCCGTGCGTGAGCATCAGCGCAGCGGCAAGCTCGCCTTTGGCGTCGACCAGGAGATCGATTATAGCAAGGTGCGAGCGGTCGCGATCCGCTTCTCGCCCAAGGACTTCAATTGGAAGGAAATTGATTTCACCGATCGGCAGGCGGCTGTGCCGCTAGTCTGATTGCGCGCACGCGGTTGGAGTAAGTAATGCTATCGACCGAGGATAACGAAACGCTGTGCCGGGTTGGCGCGGACACGCCGATGGGCCGGATGTTGCGCGAGTACTGGACCCCGGCGCTGCGCTCCGAGACCCTGGAGGCCGACGGTGCTCCGCGACGAGTGCGGCTTTTGGGCGACAACTTCGTCGCCTTTCGCGCAAGCGACGGGCGGGTAGGCTTCTTCGACGAAGGCTGCCCTCATCGCTGCACCTCGCTGGCGCTGGCGCGTAACGAAGACAACGCGCTTACCTGCATCTTTCACGGCTGGAAGATCGACGTTTCGGGCAAAGTGGTCGAGGTGCCCTCCGAGCCACCCGAGCGACGGGCCGAATTCGCCGCCAAGGTGCGGGTACGTCATTATCCAGTGCGTGAAGCGGGCGGGATTGTGTGGGTTTACCTAGGCGTCCGTGCGCAACCGCCACGGTTTTTCGATTTTGAGTTCACCCATCTTCCGCCCAGCCATGTGATGGTGCGCAAAGCGGTGATCCGACACAACTGGTTCCAAGGGATGGAAGGTCAATTGGACTCCGCCCACGTCGGCATCATGCACAAGAGCTGGGTGGAACTGCGAGGCGCGCGGCTGAAGACCGCCGACATGCCGCTGTCGCGAGTCAATACCGGTCCTAGCTTCGAGTTCATGCCGCGCCCTTACGGCTTTCGCGAGGGCGCCCTGCGGCCGCTGCCCGACGGCAGCGTGTACGCGCGCATCCGCGAAGTCGTGCTGCCCTACTTCTCCTTCATTCCGGTCAATCCCAATCGCTCGCAATTCCTGGTCTGCTCGATTCCGGTGGACGACGAATGGAACGCTCAATGGTATATCCATTACGATCCTTTCCGCCCTCTCGACGAGGAGACGCGTAGCCAAATCATGCGCGGCTGCGCCCCGGACTTGGACAATTTCGCCGCCAATCTGGGCGAGCTTGACACCATGTGGGGCCAGGATCGCAAGGCGATGAGGGAAGGACACTGGACTGGAATCGTCAAATCGGTCCAACACGAGGATTTCGCGGTCGAGTTGTCGATGGGCGTGATCGTCGATCGCAGCCGGGAGTATTTGGGTTCCAGCGACAGCGTGATTATTCGCGTGCGCCGCGCGCTGCTTAACGCGGTGCGCGATTTCGCCCAGGGCAAGCCCGCGCTGGGGCAGGAGGAAGACGTCGATTACAGCCGCATCCGCCCGTTGGCGATCCATCTCCCGGTGGGAACCGATTGGCGCACTGTAGACTCCTTCGATCCGCCCAATTTGGGCGAAGGATTGGCTTAAGCGGTGTGCCGCGGAATTTTCCCGCAGTGCGTTAGCTAAAACAGTTAATGCCGGTGGGCGGCTTAAGCCTGCCAGGAAGCGAGGCCATCGTGCTGCCACGCGAAGACAACGAGATTCTGGTACGCACAGGTCCGGGTACGCCGATGGGCGAGCTGTTGCGTGAGTACTGGACCCCTGCGCTGCGCTCGCAGACTCTGGAGGCCGACGGCGCCCCGGTGCGGGTGCGACTGCTGGGCGAAAACTTTGTGGCCTTCCGCGCCACCGACGGCCGGGTCGGCTTCTTCGACGAGGGTTGCCCCCATCGCTGCACCTCGCTGGCGTTGGCGCGCAACGAAGACAACGCACTTACCTGCATCTTTCATGGCTGGAAAATCGATGTTTCGGGCAAAGTGGTCGAAGTCCCCTCCGAACCACCCGAGCGGCGTGCCGAATTCGCCGCCAAGGTGCGGGTGCGCCATTATCCGGTCAGCGAACGTTCGGGGATTGTGTGGGTATACCTGGGCAAGCGCGAGCAGCCGCCAGCGTTTTTCGATTTCGAGTTTACCCGCCTGCCTGCCACCCATCTCAACATCGTGCGCGGCTTGATGCACGCGAACTGGTTCCAGGCCTTCGAGGGGCAACTGGATTCGGCCCATGTCGGCATCCTGCATTCTTCCTGGGTGCGTGGGCGGGAAGGACGCGGCGGGCGGCCCGACAACAATTTCGGCCAAATCCTGACCACCGTGACGGGCCCCAGCTTCGAGATGGTGCCCAAGCCCTACGGCTTTCGCGAAGGCGCGCTGCGCCCGCTGCCCGACGGCAGCGCTTACGCGCGAATCCGCGACGTGGTTCTGCCCTACTTCTCTTTTATTCCTAACGAAGCCGATTTTCTCTGTACCCTGGTGGCTTGCGTGCCAGTGGACGATGAATGGAGCGCGCAGTGGTATATCGCCTACCATCCTGACCGGCCGGTACCGCAGGAGTACCGCGATTTCCGTTTGCGGGGCACCTCGGGCGATTGGAATGATTTCGCTTCGGACCTGGGCGGTCCTGAGAAGATGTGGAGTCAGAACCGGGCGGCGATGAAAGAGGGGCATTGGAGCGGAATCGATCGCGGCTCCATCCCGTTGGAGGATTTCGCCGTCACCGAGTCGATGGGTCCGATTGTCGATCGCACGCGCGAATACCTGGGTTCCACCGATGCCGTCATCTTGCGCACCCGGCGAATGCTGCTCAAGGCGGTGCGCGATTTCCAGCAGGGGCTACCTCCTTTCGGCCAGGAGCAAGGGGTCGATTACGGCCAAATCCGCTCAATCGCGGTGCTGGTGCCGCGCGGGATGAGCTGGCGCGACGTGGATCCGTTTCACCCCCCGCAGCCCGCGCCACAAGTATAAGCTCGAAGTGGCGCGCGCGCGTGCGCTGCGCTATGAAAATGGCATGGCGCTAAGAAGCTCGCGTATTACCCAAGGCGTGGAGCGTACCCCCAATCGTTCGATGCTGCGCGCGGTGGGGTTCGCCGACGCTGATTTCAACAAACCGATCGTCGGGGTGGCCAACGGCTACAGCAATCTAACCCCTTGCAATCTCAGCCTTCAGTTGCTCGCCGAGCGGGCTCAGGCGGCCCTGCGGCGCGCCGGCGCGATGCCGCAGGTGTTCGGCACGGTCACGGTGAGTGACGGAATTGCGATGGGCACCGAGGGGATGAAATATTCCCTGGTTTCGCGCGAAGTGATCGCCGATTCGATTGAAACCGCTTGCAACGCCGAGTCGATGGACGGCGTTGTTGCCCTGGGCGGCTGCGACAAGAACATGCCCGGTGCCATGATTGCGATCGCCAGGCTCAACATCCCCGCCATTTTCGTTTATGGCGGCACGATCAAGCCCGGCCGTCTGAACGGGCGCGATCTGACCATCGTCAGCGCGTTCGAGGCAGTTGGTGAGTTTAGTGCCGGCAAGATCAGCGAGCAGGAGCTGCTCGAAGTCGAGCGCCATGCCTGCCCAGGGGCTGGCTCGTGCGGCGGGATGTACACCGCCAACACCATGTCCTCGGCGATCGAAGCCATGGGCATGAGTCTGCCCTATTCCTCGACCATGGCGGCCGAAGATCGAGAAAAGGCCGACAGTGCGGCGCAATCCGCGCAGCTCCTGGTCGAGGCGATCGCGGCTCAGCGCTTGCCCCGTCAGATCATGACCCGCAAGGCCTTCGAAAACGCTATCGCGGTGGTAATGGCCACCGGGGGCTCGACCAACGCCGTCCTTCATCTACTCGCGATTGCGCATGCCGCCGAGGTGCCGCTTACACTTGACGACTTCGACGCGATGCGCGGGCGGGTTCCGGTTCTATGCGACCTCAAGCCCTCGGGCCGTTTTGTTACCGTCGATCTGCACCGTCAGGGCGGAATTCCACAGGTGATGAAGATTCTGCTCGAACACGGCGTGCTACACGGTGACGCGCTCACGATCAGCGGTAAAACTGTGGCGGAGGTCCTCGCAGACGTGCCCTCCGAGCCGCCGGCCGGACAGGAGGTCATTCGTTCCTGGCATCAGCCGGTTTATAAAGAGGGGCATTTGGCAATTTTGCGCGGCAACCTGGCCCCTGAAGGCGCGGTGGCCAAAGTCAGTGGCCTCAAGCTGCCAGTCATGACTGGTCGAGCGCGGGTGTTCGAGAATGAAGAGCAAGCCTTGAGCGCGATCCTGGCCGATCGCATCCAGGCCGGCGACGTGCTGGTGATTCGCTATGAAGGGCCCAAGGGCGGACCGGGAATGCGTGAGATGCTCTCGCCGACCTCGGCGATTATCGGTAAAGGGCTGGGTGAGGCGGTGGGGCTGATCACTGACGGCCGTTTCTCCGGCGGCACCTACGGCATGGTCGTGGGTCACGTCGCCCCGGAGGCGCAGGTCGGCGGGCCGCTGGCTCTGGTCCACGAAGGCGACTCGATCACTATTGACGCCCATCGACGGCTGCTGCAGCTCAACATCAGCGAAGACGAAATGGCACGCCGGCGTGCTGCTTGGCGCGCGCCCCAACCCCGTTATCGGCGCGGCGTGCTAGCCAAGTACGCGGCCCAGGTTAGCTCGGCCAGCCTGGGTGCCGTCACCGACTGATCCGACACGCCAGCGAACGTATGGCGCTGCTGGCGTCCGGCCAGCAGCGCTTCGCATTGCTTTGAGCGATTCGGGCCGTCAGACGCGGCCAGCGAGCTTCAGCCCTTTGTCCAGCGCGGCATAGCTGCGCGTAGGTGCGGCCATCAGGAAGCGATAGCCTTGCTGAAGAATGCGCTCCACGTTGTTGGAATCGACGTGCGGATGGCCTACCGGGACGTTGTGCTCCTTGCAGGTCTTCACGATCTGCGCCATCGCCTCGACTACCACCGGATGCTCGTATTGGCGGGGATAGCCCAACTCCTGGCTCAAGTCGCCCTCGCCGATCAGGATCACGCCCACGCCCGGTACTTTCTTGAGAATGTCGGGCAGGTTGGCGATCCCCTGGGTATCTTCGATCATCAAAATGACCAAAATCTCGCCCTTGGGATCCAAGGGCCAGACGTCGGCACGGCTGTAATACTCCTGCTGGCTGATACCCCAGTAGCGCACTGCGGCCGTCGGACCGTCGCCGCGCAGGCCGGCGGGCTCGTAGCGCGGCGCGCTCTTGAGGCGCGGATAACGGCAAGCGGCGACCGCGTTGTGGGCTTGCTCGACGTTGCTGATATGGGGCCAGACTACTCCGTAAGCACCAAGGTCCAACGCCTGCTTGGCAAAGAATTGGTTCTTCTCGTCGCCGTTGGGCGGGATGCGCACGATCGGCGTTACCGCCGGAACCAGTCCCGCGCTGGCGATCTGGCGGCGGTTGAGCATGTACTGCAGACTGTCGCGCAGGGCGCGGATGTCCCAGGGATTGTGCTCCATCTCGAAGACGATCCCGTCGTATTGAGCGGTGGAGACTGCCAGCGCTGATTCGACGTCGGCGTTGACGAAGGCGCTGAAGGCCACTTTGCCTTGCTCGAAGGCTCGGATAACGCCATTTAGGCGGGGAATCTCAGCCATGATTTCTCCTCGTGCGCCCGCTGGCGGTATAGCCGCGCGGCATGGGTTGCAGCGCACCAGTCACAGGCCCCGGCATCCGGACTTGCCTGGCGGCGCGCAATGGTCGCTAAAGTGCGTCAGCATCGTACCAGAAGGGACACCTAGCGGGTAGAGAGCGCAGGTGGTTTGACAACCGCCGCCGCCCTTCCATAGCATCCAAAACGGTTGGCGTGCGGCAGGCCGCGCGCTTGGAATCTGCACAGCACGAGGGCGGCATGATCATCGATTGTCACGGTCACTACACCACTGCTCCGGCGGAGCTGGATAACTGGCGCAAGCAGCAACTGGCGGCGTTCGAACAAAACCCCGGCGCGACCCCCAAGATGGGTAAGCTCGCCATCAGCGATGCCCAGCTACGCGAGAGCCTGGAGGGAGCGCAGCTGAAGTTACAGCGCGAGCGCGGCACCGACCTGACTATCTTTTCGCCCCGTGCCTCAACCATGGGCCATCATCTGGGCAATGCCGCCACCAGTGCGCAATGGGCCGAGGAAAGTAACAATCTGATTCATCGGATTTGCACTCTGTATCCCGGCAACTTTGCCCCGGTCTGCCAATTACCGCAAAGCCCCGGTGTGCCACCCGCCAACTGCATCGCCGAGCTGGAGCGCTGCGTCAATCAGCTCGGCTTTATCGGCTGCAACCTCACTCCCGATCCTTCGGGCGGGTACTGGACCGATCCGCCGTTGACCGACCGCTGGTGGTATCCGCTGTACGAAAAGATGGTGGAGTTGGACGTGCCAGCGATGGTCCACGTCAGCGGCGCCAAGAATCCCAATTTTCATACCACCGGCTCCCATTACATCAACGCCGATACCACCGCCTTCATGCAGTTCCTGCTCTCCGATTTGTTTAAGGACTTTCCCACTATCAAGTTCATCATTCCCCACGGCGGCGGCGCGATTCCCTACCATTGGGGGCGCTACCGCGGGATCGCGCAGGATCTCAAACGACCGCCGCTCGGCGAGCTGCTGCTCAAGAACGTCTTTTTCGATACCTGCGTCTATCACAAACCAGGGATCGAGCTGCTGTTCAAGGTCGTCCCGCTGGACAACATTCTGTTCGCCTCGGAAATGATCGGCGCGGTGCGCGGCAAGGACCCCGACACGGGTTTTTATTTCGACGATACCAAGCGCTACATCGATCAGCTCGGGCTTTCCGAAGCTGCGCGCACGCAGATTTTCGAAGGCAATGCGCGGCGAGTCTTCAGCCGCCTGACGTCTCGCCTGAAAGTATGAAGGCGAGCACGTGCTGCAAACGGCTCGTCGATCAACCGCGTTCAGAACAAGCCGGATCGCTCGGCGATCAGAACTAAAGGGACCTTGGCGGGTTGCCCCGTAGGATCAAGAACACAGGGGCATCGGGTTTTCAGGCCTGATGCCCCTGTGTTTACTTTGCGGCCCCGCTGTAAAGCCGGCGGGCTAGCAAGGATGGCCCGCTCAAGGCCGCCAGTAGACGAACCCCATTGCGTTGCCGGTTCCAGCCTCGGAACGATAGCACGGAACGTAATCGACTAGGTTCATCTCGAAACCGAGATCGGCCATCGCGCCGGCTACTGGAATCCAGTTTTTGATCTCCGAGGTGCCGGCCTGGAAGGTCTCTTCGCCCAAGGCCGCGACCTTTTCGATCCGTCGGTTACGCATCGCGTCGATCACCGTTTGATCGACTTCCTCGTCGATTACCCAGTGGGTTAGACCACCCGAGGCGATCAGCGCCACGCGGGCGTTGCTCTCCCACGATTGGATTGCTTTGACTACTGATTTGCCGAATTCGTAGCAGCGTCGGACGGTGGGCTGATTGGGCGGGTAGAAGGTGTTGAGCACCACCGGCACGCTGGGAACAGGCTGGTCACTCATGATACGCCGATAGATGAAGCCAAAGGCGTGGGGTAGCGTTTCGTGACCGCCGGGCATCTTGGTCATGGAGGCGACATCGAACTGCTCGGCGATGGTGCGCTCCAGGATATGCTTACCCAGTGCGGGCAAGCCCTTATACACGGCACCCTGGGGTGGAATGTGGCCAGGCACCGAAATCGCAATCCCCGGCGGCATCTTCGCCATCCGCTCGGCGCTGTACATTTTGTTGGGCAGGCTTTCGCCCCAGTACACGCTGAAAGCCGGAATCAGATCGCTAAACATCTCCATCTGGTCATTGCCGAACAGCACCGCCACATCTGGCTTGACCTCGGCGAACACCGCCGCCAAGCGGTCCAATGCTTTTTGGCAGGCCGCGTGCCGTTCCGCCATTATCTCCGGAGTGATCTGACGTTCCAGCCGCTCGCCCTTGCGCCGCTGCGCGATTTCCTCGAAGGGGAGGGCCTTACCCTTGTAGAACAGATCGGGATTACCGCGGTCGGCCTTGACCCGCTCGTGCCAGGTACTGGGCGGCATCGTCAGCATCGGACCGTGAGAAGAGCCAATACCCAATACTATCTGCGCCATGTTTCAACCTCCGCTGTTAGCTTGAGGCGGACCGGTTTGTCACTGTAAGAGCCGCGCATCGGCTCCGTGGCCTGGCCGGCGCAAGTCAAATCCTCTGCAATCAACAATTTTAGCAAACCGTTTATCGAACAGCATAACCTCACCTTAAAACAGTGTCATCATTTACCCGTTTGGTCAAGTTCGAAGCTTAGCATGCCAGGTTCAGCCCTGGGAGTGAATGAACTCGATGATCCGCTGGCGCTGGCCGGCGTTGGGCAGCGGGCCGCGTCCGGCGCCCAGGTCGTCGGCCATGTGGGCGGGGTTGTTGGTGCCGGGAATGACGGCGGTGACTGCGGGGTTGCTCAGCACAAACTTCAGAAAGAATTGAGCCCAGCTTTGAGCGAAATCGCCGGCCCAGGCGGGCACGGGCTGCCCCATTACCTTGCGGAACAAGCCTCCCTTCACCAACGGTCGCGCGATCAGAGTCGCCACCCCTAAATCGGCGCACAGCGGCAGAATCCGTTGCTCCGCCTCGAGCGCATCCAATGAGTAATCTATCTCTACGAAGTCGGGCTTTTGCTGGCGTAATACCGCCTCGACCGCCGGATAAGCGCCGTGAAAAGTCGAGGTGATGCCGATGTAGCGGCATAATCCTCGCTCCTTCCACTGACGCAAAACAGCCAGGCTTTGGTTGGGAGCGGAGACATTGTGAAGTTGCATCAAATCGATCTGGCGGGTCTGCAGCCGCTTGAGCGAGCCCTCGATTCCGGCCTCAGTCAGCTCATCGGCCTCAAGCTTGGTAGCGATGAAAACACGCGGGCGTAGACCGCTTTGCGCCAGCAGCGCCCCGAGCACAGGCTCCGCGCTTGCGTAGGCCGAAGCGGTATCGACCACTTTGCCTCCGCCCGCGATCAGCGCCCGTAGCACCTTGAGCAGTTTGGCGCGCTGGGCGGCGTCCGTGCCGACGTCGAAGACTCGCGAGGTGCCCAACCCGACCACCGGCAGTCGCTCGCCAGTTTTGGGAATCGGTCGGGTCATGATGGGCGCGGTAACCGCCGCGCTGGCCACGGGGGCGCCGGCGCTTGGCAGCAAGCCGCACGCGGCGCTGCTTAACAAGGCTAGAATTTCTCGCCGCGTCAAGCCGCCAGTATGACGCCATTGCTGATTTTGCATTCAGCCTCCTACCACGAATTGAGTCTCCAGCACCTGGCCCTGGCGCTCTTGAACGCGTCCCAGGACCACGGCGATTAGCAGCCAAGCGACCGTCACCGGGACGGCCAACATTGCGATCGCCGCTACCGACAGGCCCATAGCGCGCATGCTGACGAATAGCCAGCCGTAAAGCGCATCCGAGCCCCGATAGACGACCAGGTCGATCATGTTTTTGACTTTATACTTGTCCTGGCGCGGGACGACTGTGAACAGCGCTTGGCGAGCCGGGGTGGCGATGGAGAAGTGGGCGGTGCGTTGGATGGCCTGAAAGGCAATCAAGGTTACCAGCCCCGGCATTCCAGCCAGGGCCAGGAAGCCCAGCGTAAAGATCGCGGGTAAAAAGCCGGTGGCAGTCCCCATCCCGAAGCGCAGGATCAGCGGCCCGGTGGCAAAGATCTGGGTGGCCAGGGTCAGCAGCGCGACGATGAAATCGATCGAGGCGAAAATCCTGGTTTGGAGCGCGCGGGAATGCGCCGCCGTGGCTACGATATGCGCCTGTTGGAAGTAGAGGATGGTGGCGGAGAAGGAGAGCAAACTGACCCAGGCTGCGATTCCCAACAGATAGGGCGAGCGCACCATTCGCGGCAGCGCGTCGAGGGCACCGCCGCCCAGGGCAGACCGCGCCTCGCGCTCCCCGGTTAGGGAGGTCGGCAAGCCGCTCGCCGCCGGCGCGAGCCGCGAAGCGCCCTCCAGCCTGCGGGCACAAAATATCGCTGCTTCCAAAAACAGCGCCGCGATCAGCAGGAGATTGGCCGCCCCCAGGGGGACCGCAAGGGTGACCGCGAGGCTGGGGCCCAGCAAACTACCAGCGGTTCCCCCGGCGCCGATGAAACCAAACAATCGGCGGCTCTGCTCGCTTGTGAATATATCGGCCATGAACGACCAGAACACCGAGACCACGAAGAGGTTGAAGACGCCGACCCAGACGAAGAAAATCCGAGCGACTTCAACCACCCGCAAGTGAAAAGTAAAGAGCACCCAGAAGATGAAAATATTGGCGACGAAAAAGTGGTACACCAGAGGAATGAAATAACGGCGCGAAAGGCGGGCGACCGCCACGCCGTAGGCCGGCTGGACCGCGATTAAGACCAGGAAGGTGGCCGTGAACAGCCAAGGCAGGTTGCGCACCCCGCCCGCAATCCCCATCGCATCGCGCACCGGTCGAATTAGGTAGTAACCGGCGAGCAGAAAAAAGAAATAGGCGAACGACCATAACAGCATCCGGCGCTCGCCCGCGCCGACCAGAACCGTGCGCGAAAGCAAGCGCTCAAACCTGAGGGTCGCCATCTTCAGTGGTTGCGATAAATGCTCGCGCGCTGGAAATTCAGGTGGCCGGCCATCCCTTAAGTCCGCGCCACTTTCGCTCAAGGCGGACTTTGAACTACGCTCGCCTCAAGCTTCGCACTTTGTCGAGGCAGTAAGCAAGGCGGCAAGTAGCCGCCCGACAATTTCCAACCCATAAGAGCGCGGCGACGCCGTCCCCGCAGGGAGCCATGGAATGAACGAACGCAAATCGGCGGCCGCAGTGGTAGTCGCGTTATGGCTGTGCCTGGCCTTGCTATGGGGCGCGACCATGTCCACCAACGGGATGTTTTATCGCCCCGTATCGGGTGCCTTTCACACCTCGCGCGCCACGGTTTCGATGCTTTCCAGTGTGCTCGCTTTCGGGCTATGCGGGGGTTCCTTGGTGTCGGGATGGTTGCTGGGACGGTTCGATGCCCGGCGCATTATGATGGCCGGCACGCTCCTGCTCGCAGCGGCCTACCTGTGCGCCAGCCAGGCGGCCAGCTTCCAAATCCTGTTGGCCTGCCACGTCTTGATGGGTTTGGGAGTCGGAATTTGCACCCTGATCCCGGTCTCGTTTGTAATCGGCGACTGGTTCGAAAAGGGACGAGTGGGCTTGGCGATGGGCATTACCATGACCGGAGCCGCGCTGGGCGGCAGCGCGATGGTAATGGTGGTGGGCTATTTCATCAGCAAGTGGGGCTGGCGATGGGCTTATTTTGCGGTCTCGATCCCGATGCTGCTGGTCGTCATTCCGATCCTCACTCGCTTGCAAAGCCGCCCGCCTTGGCAGACCAGCGCCAAGCGCAGCGATTCACGCCAAGCCGAGGGCGCTAGTGGCCTGGAAGTCGCGGCGGCGCTGCGTCGGCGGGAATTCTGGCTAATCGCGTTGACTGAGTTCCTCTTCGGCTTCGTCACCAATTCAATGATCAACCATCTCGCTCCGTATATCGAGGGGCTCGGTTATTCCACCCAGCGTAGCGCCGCTATCCTGGGCATGGCCTTCGCCTTGACTTCGGTGGGCAAAATCGCGCTGGGTCTGACCACGGATTGGATCGGCAGCCGCTGGGCGGTGGCGATCGATTTTCTGGTATACGCCGCCAGCATGGGGCTGCTCATGGGCGCGGCGCGCCCGGCCCTGCTGATGACAGGGATGGTCTGCTGGGGACTAAGCTTTGGCGTGCCCATCGCACTGTTGCCCTTGCTTATCATTCAATCGCTGGGGCTTAAGTGCTACGGCGCCATTTCGGCTCTGATCAGTCTTGCCTTTACCGCCGGCAACTTCATTGGACCGATCGTCGTCGGCCGTATCTTTGACCTCAGCGGCAGCTACACCATCGCCTTTGTGGTCAGCTTAGGATGCCTGATGCTGGCGGCTTTCGCGGGGTTGGCCTGCCGCCCATTGATTCAGACCCAGGCCGCGATCGCGCCGCTGGCGGCAAGCGTCTCCAGGGTCTGAAGATTGAACGAAGCGTGCATTGGTAAGTTGGCGCGCTCAAAACATTAGGGCTGAAATAGGCGATGGTTGATCCTAAGATAGTACGAGCGTGTCTCCGGAGCATGCTTAAACATAAAGGAGAAAAGCAGATGCGCAAGCTCGAATTGGCAATGCTGGGATCGATCGTGTCAATCGCAGTTTCCATGGCGTGGCTGCCGAGCGCCGCCGCTCAGAGTTCCTCGGTGCCGGCGGCCTCCGCGAGTTCACCGAGCGAGGGCGAAGCCCCGGGTGGGGCTAATTTGGTGGTTGTGCAAGAAGACGTGTTGGTGCCGCTGATCGGCGAGCCTGAGCAATTCTTTCGCCGAGCTCGGCGCGATTTCAACAGTGGGCGCAGGCGCGCGGCGGCGCGCGAGATTCGTGCCGCGGGCGCGCTCATCGAATTGGAAGCCGGCCGCCACGATGCCCAAAACAAGAGCGGGCTGGACCAATCAGCTAATCAGCTCAAGCAATTGGCGGCGGGCGTTCAGAACGGCAGCGTAAAGTCGGTCAATCAGCTCGATCGGGCGTTTGCCCAGGCCGATTTGGCGCTGGCACGCCATTATCACGATATGGCCGCCAACTATCAGGGCAGCGATCATGGCAAGGTGGGGCGCTGGCTGCAGGCCGCGGCCAACTCAGTCAGCGGCGCCGCCGCCTGGTCCAAGCAGAAGCTCAGTGCCGGCGGCAAGAGCACGGTCAGTGAAGCGCGCAAGCTCGGCAATCAGGTGGAAAGTGGGACCGGATGGGCGGCCGACAAGGTGGGCAAGTCCCTTTCCGATCTGGGTCAGGAAATCACTCATCTAAGTGGCGCGAGCGGGACCAGCAGCGCTTCGAGCAATTAATAGCACACGGGCCGTTTGGATATGCGCAAGAGCCCGCGGAGCGCGGCCTAACACCGGTCGCGCTCCGCGCTGCTGCTGGCTACTTATTGCATTACTTCCTGCAGGCCGGAAGGAGTACCCCAGCGATGGTAATTATTCCACTGCTGCGGCACTTTCTGGTTCAGGAAAGCGGCCTGCATGCCGTTGGTCGGCGGCATCAGTAGGCTCTGATGGTTGGCCTGGAAGTCGGGATTGTCGTGAGCCCAGATCATCGCGCTGGGCCAGTAGCTGCCATCGGGCTTCTTAAGCGGCGCCTCGAAGCCTATCACCCCGCGCCAGAACTTGTTGTTCTGGTCCCACAGATCGCCCCACCCCTTCCAGGTATAGGTTTGCGCATCCAGGTACATGACCCGGTTGGCATAGCAGTAACCGCGCGCATACTGGGGCAGACGCTGCAGTTGTAGTACATATTCATCGCGCGTTTGCCAGCTTCCCATCGAGGGTACCGGGAAGAGGGCGGCGCTCCCCTTGTAATAGTTGGCACGCTGGGCCGAGGCGGCCAGGCTCTTGGGGTCGTCGTTGAAGAAAAAATCGACCATCTTGCGCTTGCCCAGGTACTTGGCCTGGAACCAGGTCGGCGGCTGAGGAATGTTGGTCAGATCGTCGTTGGCGAAATCTTGACCCTGAAAAGGCGCGCAACGAGCCGCGCTGGACAGGCGCAGCACGCGGCGCAGGCTGGGGATGAAGACGTAGGCCTCGGGAAAGCGATTGGGATCGTCCCAGGTGATGTTGAGCGCGGTCAGATAGCGAATCTGTTCGGGGTCGAGCTGTTCGGCCATCGTGGTGATCAGGACGCCGTCGCCGGCGGCGGCCGGATTGGTCATCGGATAGCCGGTATCGGTGACGTGCATGAGCTGGTATTGGATCAGGAGGGCGTGGAGGAAGCTTTCATTGTCGTATTGATCGATGTCGATCACCTGCGAATGGTCGAAAGCGTAGGCGGCCGCGCTGTACTGATAGTAGAAATCATACATCAACTTGTAGCCAGCCAATGGATCCGACGTGGACAGATTGGGGAATGGAACTCCGGCGACATAGCCCTGGATGCCATAGCTGCCGTTGGCAGCTTTAACCAGGCGCACCTGCTTGCTGTACTTTTCGGTGGCGTCCAAAAACCCCTTGCTGATTGGATAGTTGCGCTGGTCGGCCACCACCATTTGCGCTTCGGGGGGGACCTCCACCGCTCGGTTGGTGCTCTGGAACATCATTTGCAGCGTGATTGGCATGAAGTCTTTGTATTGTTGCCAATTTTGCCGCGTAATTACGGTGCCGGCGGGAATAGTATCAGCCGCCAGCGCCTGCCCGGCGGCCATTGCCACCAGCAGCGCGATTGCCATTATGCGAGCCAGTTTCATCTCCAGTCCGTCCAACTCCAGAATAATTTAAAATGCCGAGAAAACCGCCAGTCCTTAAAAAGAGCTTGCCGCCTTGGGGCTGTCAAGGAGGCTCTGCGCAACGCCTCCGAGCAGCGGTGTGGGATTGGCTAGGAGTTAATCGGCCCGTCTGCTCGCACTAAGCGGCTGGATCGACTGGCCTGAGTGTGCTTGTTTGAAGTTGCCGACCGAGCGGGCGACGAGGTTTTTTGTCGCTCCGGGTGAATTGTACGACAAGGGAAAATAGTGCGGTGCTACAGACCGAAGTCTTAATCGTTGGCGCGGGTCCGGTGGGCTTGACCCTGGCGCTGGACCTGGGACGGCGAGGCGTACGCTGCACGCTGATCGAGCGCAATCTTACTTCCATCCAATTGCCCAAGATGGAGCGCTGTAACGCGCGCACCATGGAAATCTACCGCCGGCTGGGAGTAGCCGAGCGAATTCGCGACGCCGGGTTGCCACGCCAAGCGCCGATGGACGTGTTCCTGGCCTTCTCGATGGCCGATCCTGAACCGCTGGTCCATCTACCCTATCCTTCGGTGGCTCAAGCCAAAGCTGAGATCGCAGCCCACAACGACGGTCGCCCGTTGGAACCTTACCAGCTTATCTCCCAATACACCCTGGAGCCGCTGCTACGCGAAATCGTCGAGGGGCTGCCCAGCATTACCGTCCGCTTCGGCTGCGAGCTGGTCGAATTCGAGCAGGATGAACAAGCCGTTACCGCCCATCTGCGTACCAGCGAGGGGAGCGCGGAGACTCTGCGCGCGGCCTACCTGGTGGGTTGCGACGGGGGTTCCAGCACGGTACGAAAGCAACTGGGCATCGCGCTTCACGGCCAGGGCAATATTCGCAAACTGCGCCAAGCTCTGTTTTATTGCCCCGAGCTGTACCAGCGAATACCCATGGGCCGCGGCCGTCATTACCACATCGCCGAGGCGCCTTACTTTCCCTTCATCATACTACAGGACAGCACCCGCCATTGGACCCTGCATGCGCCAGCGCAAAGCGACGGTGAGATGGTGGAGATCTTCACCCGCGCCTTAGGCATGAGCGTGGAGGTCAAGCTGCTGTCGGTCAATGAATGGACCCAACATCTCTTATGCGCCGACCGCTACGGCCAGGGGCGAACCTTTATCGCAGGTGATGCCGCTCATCTGGTCATTCCCACTGGCGGCTTGGGGATGAACACTGGCGTGGGTGACGCTACCGATCTGGCTTGGAAGCTGGCGGCCCGCTTAGCGGGTTGGGGTGGACCTCATTTGCTAGCCAGCTACGAGGCCGAGCGGCGCCCCATCGGGTTGCGCAATGTCAAGGTTTCGGGCGCCGCGATGGAGGGACGGCTGGGATGGCGCGCGGCCTGGACCCCCGAGCTTCGCCAGCCTGGCGCAAAAGGCGAGGCTCTGCGCGCGGAAATCGCGCGGCGGTTCGACCGCGAACAGCGCAAGGTTACCGAAATTCTCGGCATCGAGGCCGGCTACCGCTATGTTGAGTCGCCTGTCATCTGGCCCGAGGAGGGCGAGGGTCCCGACCCCGACAATTATCACTACGTCCCCACCACCTGGCCTGGTGCCCGCCTGCCTCATGTCTGGCTGGACGACCGCAGCGCGCTACATGATCGGCTGGGGTTGGGTTACAGTTTGTTGCGTTTGGGCCGAACCAGGTTGGAGGGCGCCGAGCTGGTGCGAGCGTTCAAAGCTTACAATGCTCCGTTGGAGGTGCACACTATTGCCGACGCGGCGGCGCGCCAGCTCTATGGGTGTGACCTGTTGCTGGTGCGACCCGATCTCCATGTAGTATGGCGTGGCAACCAGGAGCCGGAAGATCCGGCGCGACTGGCCGCTATCGCCACCGGCCATGGCGCGGTTTGAAGCAGGCGGCAGGCGCAAACAGCTTATTAAAAAAAGGGTGAAACCGATGGCCAGCCAGTTCGATCTCGACGCCGCTCCGGTGCGGGCCTTGCGCGAGAAAATCGCGCTGGGATGCCGTATACTGGCCCAGCAACAACTGGTCGATTACCTCGGCCATGTCAGCGCGCGCATCCCAGGGCGCGATTTGGTGCTGATCCGCGCGCGCGGCTTCGAGCAAGGCAATCAACTCCACATGACCTGGGAGCAAGTCAGCCTGGTCGATCTGGAGGGACGTCACCTGGAGGGCAAGTTTCAGCCGCCCGACGAAACCAAGCTGCACACCGAGATCTATAAGGTCCGGCCCGACGTCAGCGCAGTGGTGCATACCCATCAGCCCATTGCCACGGTCTTCGGCGACGTGGGCAAGCCGATTTTGCCTATGCAAGGCGTGATGGCCTCAGTGGTTAGTCAGGGCACTATTCCCGTCTACCCCTCCGCGCGCAAGGTGACTACCACGGCGCAAGGGTCGGAAGTGGCGCGCGTGCTGGGGGATAAAAAGATCGTCCATCTGCGCAACCACGGCATCACCATCGTGGGCGCTAGCGTAGAGGAAGTGGTCATCAACGCCATCTGGTTGGAGCATCAGGCGCGGATGACAATGTGGGGTTGGACGGTCGGTACTCCGCGTGGAATGAGTCCGGAGGATTTGGCCCTCCAAGCCTCCGACGCCTTCGGGATCGAGGGGCGTTGGCGCTATTACGCAAGCCTGCTTGACGAATAGCAAACCAACCGGGCTGGTCTAACGAAAACCGGAGCTGGCATGGTCCGCTCATACCCGAGGAGGCGTGCCTTAATCGCAACGCAGGTAGGGCAGTACACGCTGGCCGTGGCGCTGACCTTTGTGCTCAGCACCCAATTGGCTGCTGCCGCCAGCGGTAAGCTTAAGCTGATGCTGCCCAATGTCCAGGGAGTTCCGGTGCAGCCTGCCGCCGCTATCATGACACCCGCTGGCCAGCAGGTCGGCCAGGTCGTCGCGGGCGGGGAAGTTAGCCTGCCACCGGGCGAGTATGAGCTTGTGTTGCCGGTGATCGGAGGCAACATTGAACGGGGCGGATTGCAGATCGCAGCCGGGCGCACGCTGACGGTTAAAATCGACAACGTCGCCGCGCTCCATATCACCGCGCTGGACGTAAACGGCCACGAGCGCAATTTTCCCGTCACCGTGACCGACTCTCGTGCCCCGCATCATCAGCTGGCACAATTCAAGACTGGGGGAACCTGGTTGTTCGCACCCGGCAAGGTCGATGTCGCGGTCGCGGCTCCCCCTCAAGGCTATTTCTGGCCCGGGGTTACCCTGACCGCCGGAGGAGTGGCGCACATTGCGCTCAAGCAGCAGATTCCCGCCCAACTGCGTGTGCTTACCACCGTGGATAAACAGCCGATCGATGGAAAAACTCGGGTTGTAATTTTCCACCATGGGACTCAGCGGCAGGTTGCCACCGATGGCCCCTCCCCCAGCCACCAATTCACTCTGGATCCAGGCGATTACGACATCTACGTGGAGAATCTCTCCGGCTACGGCCGGCCCTATATTCTGGACCCAGGAATCCATCTATCTTCGGGAGCCAAGGTCGAGCATCAAGTCACATTGGATAAGGAGGCAAGCAGTCATGGCAACTGAACGTCGGCGCGAGATCAAACGGCGGCGCAAGCGGCGCGAAAAGCGTTTGCGGGCCAATCGGCGCGCCGCCCGAGCGCAAAAGCGCCGGCGTAGCTAAGGGCTACTCTTCCGGCACTCGGTGGGATGGCCGCGCGCGCGACGTTGGGGCCCTGCGATTTGACCCGCCCTTGGAGAAGCGGCTTTGCGCCATGGTCTGGAGGTCTGGATCGATCGTGCGGCTGGGTAAATTTTAATTCTTGACTTAATAAGCCAACTTAGTTAGGTTTTCAATAGTACGAACGAATCGGTCTCGGTGCTCGCATTTTTTGTTCATTGATCGGTTGGTTTAGCCGCCAATCGAGTTTAGATTTGCACGGGAGGATCAACCAATGGCTCTGCACTTAGGACAGACGGTGCCTGATTTCACCCAGCAATCGACTGAAGGTCCGATTCATTTTCACGACTGGATCGGAAATAACTGGGCGGTTTTGTTTTCCCATCCCAAGGACTTTACTCCGGTGTGCACCACGGAATTGGGTTCGGTGGCCAAGCTTAAGCCGGAATTTGACAAGCGCGGGGTAAAAGTAATCGCCCTGAGCGTAGACGACGTGGATTCGCATAAGCGCTGGATAGGGGATATCGAAGAAACCCAGCATGCGAAGCTGAACTATCCGATTTTGGCCGACGCCGACCATAAGGTGTCGAGTCTGTATGACATGATCCATCCCGAGGCCAACGCCGCGGTCACCGTGCGCACGGTCTTCGTGATCGATCCGCAAAAGAAGCTGCGGCTAAGTATCACCTACCCGCCCAGCACAGGGCGCAACTTCAGCGAGATTCTACGGGTAATCGATTCGCTGCAGCTGACCGATAAGTTTCAGGTCTCAACTCCGGTGGATTGGAAACAGGGCGATGACGTGGTGATTTCGCCTGCGATCCAGGATCCTGCGGAACTTAAGCAGAAGTTTCCCAAAGGCTACAAGGAGCTGCGCCCTTATTTGAGAATGACGCCGCCCCCGGGCAAGTAGGTCCGCCGGCGGGCACGAGAAGTTTAAATCACGGCTGGTCTTCGAGCTTAAGACCAGCCGCGGTTTTGAGAAGCTTATGAGCTGCGCCGTTTTTCCGCAGGGATTAAGCCGAAAGTAACCCGAACGTAACGCGCTCCTCTTTCCTGAGCCGGCGGTACCACCGGCATGATGCTGCTAGTTCAGTTTGGGCGAGATGAGTGCGCCGCCTGAAATGGGATGCACATAACAACGGGCTCCTATCCTGTCTCATCCATCGGATCGCCCAGTTGGTGAATCCACCAGTCGGATTACCCCAATTACTACATCTTTCATGATGGACGCAATTTGGTCGGCGCCCATTGCGCGCTCGGCCTCAAGCGCTGGATTAGGGCATTTTTGCCACGAGATTGCGCGGCAATCTTTGGAACCATCCGAGCTATGGGGGCACTGGTCGGCGCGGATTGCAATAAACGTGGCTCTGGCACGACCCGTGCTGGTGACCGATCGGTGAACGCGTCCATCTTTCGGTAATTTGCGTCGATGGTGGTTCGGCCCGTGACAACATCGAGATTTAAGCTAGCGTCAGCAAGTAATTCGTTGTCGGTCCACCGCTCACGGATTAGAATTAAGACACAGTTAGCGCTTCGCTCCAGCCGAATTCCGCACAATTCCAGCAGGCTGCGTCCGGGCCGTCAGGCGGTGTCATGATGGTTGCACAGATAGCCAATGGGTTTCCGGCGGGCATTCCTAGCGGCGGTGGCCAAAGCGGAGATTCGCGTTTAGTGGTGCTGTCCAATCGGGCTCCGGTGCGGGTTATCGCTGAGGACGGAATGCAGCGCATCGAGCCGACCGTGGGGGGGGTGGGTGCGACCTTCATGCGGCTGCTGGAGCGGCGTGGAGGCTTGTGGATCGCTTGGGCGGGCAGCAACAAGACACCCGCGCCGCTGATGCTGCCGGCGGACGATCCGCGCTTCACCATGATGTTTCCCGCCTTGGGCGAGCGCGAAATCAGCAACTACTACTACGGGATGTGCAACTGCGGACTATGGCCGCTGATGCATCTAATGACCCAGAACTGTCGCTTCCGGGCTAGTTACTGGGGCAGCTACCGTCATGTCAACAGCCTTTTTGCCCAACTCGCCAGCACCCAGTGCCGGCCTTCCGATCAGGTCTGGATTCAGGATTTTCACCTCGCTCTGGTCCCCGCGTTGCTGCGTCAGCGTCGCCCCGAGTTACCAATTGGTTTGTTCTGGCACGTACCCTTTCCGCCCGAGACTATTTTTCGCATTTTCCCCTGGCGGCGCGAGTTGTTGGAGGGGATGCTCGGGGCCGATTTGATTGGGTTTCACATCGACGCCTACGCCGACCATTTTCTGGACTGCTGCGAAACTATCGCCGGCCTGGAGGTCGATCGGCGCAAGCGCGAGATAAGCTACCAAGGGCGCCGGATTCAGGTGGGGGCATTCCCTCTGGGGGTTCCCGCCGACCATTTTGCCACCCTCGCCACCAGCCCTAAAGTCCAGGCCCGTGCGGCCCAGATTCGGGCCGGATTGGGCACCCCCTATATCATTCTGGGCGTCGATCGGCTGGATTATACCAAGGGTCTGCTGGAGCGCATGCGCGCTTTCGAGCGTTTTTTGGAAATCTGCCCCGAATATCGCCGCCGCGTAGCCTTTGTCCAGATAGCGGTGCCCTCGCGCACCCGAATGGACGAATATGTCGAGCTCAAGCGCCAACTCGATGAGGCTATTGGGCGCACGTTGGGACGCTTCTCCACTGAAGGCTGGGTGCCCATTCGCTATTATTACGATCAATTCGAGATCGAGGAACTGACCGCCTTTTACAGCGCCGCTGATATCGCGCTAGTCACACCTCTACGAGATGGGATGAATCTGGTGGCCAAGGAATATGTGGCGACCAGAGTCGCGGAGGACGGCATGCTGGTGCTCAGTGAATTTGCCGGCGCGGCCCAGGAGCTGCGCGAGGCCCTGGTGGTTAATCCCTACGACGCCGAGGCGATTGCGGCCGCTTTGCGCCAGGGCCTGGGGATGGAGCCACGCGAGCAGCGGACGCGCATGCGGGCGCTTAGAGCGCGCGTATCAGCCAACGATCTCGACAGTTGGGCGCAAGGTTTCCTAAAGCTGTTGGCAGCGGCGCGACCCGCGTCAGACCGCTATGCCGCCGCCAACTAGTCTGCCCCGCCCACTTCCACCAGGCCTGCTGTTTGAACGCGCCGCTGGGCGTCACCTCCTAATTTGTCTGGATTATGATGGTACTCTGTCCCAAATTACCCCTGCCCTCAATCAGGCCTATCCGGTCGCGGGTGCACGCGAGGTAATCGAACGCCTGGTCGCCCGACCCCGGTGGTGCCAGATCGCGATTGTGAGCGGTCGCGACATCGATGTAGTGCGCACGCTGCTAGGCGTCAGCTCAGGATTGTACTTCGCGGGCAGTCACGGTCTGGAACTGATGGGACCCGACGGCCGAAGCCGCTTAGCTCCCAATCTCGCTCACGCCATCCCGGCGCTCGCCGAGCTGCGAAGTTGGCTGGCCGACCATGTTCCGGCCGGTCGCGGATTTGTTATCGAGCAGAAAAAATGGTCGGTGGCTCTTCACTATCGTTTGGCGCCAGCTCCGCTGGCCGAAGCGCTATGCACGGATCTGCGGGCCAAGATTGCCAGCCTGTCGCCGCCTTTACGCTTAAGTGAGGGCAAGATGGTACTCGAAGCGTTGCCTGCGGGAGCCGATAAGGGACAGGCGGTCCGGGCACTGCTTGCGCAGGTGCCCGACCAACCGCTGCCGATTTACTGTGGTGATGACCTGACGGATGAAGCGCCGTTCGAGTTGCTGCGCGAGCAAGGCATAACCGTCCTGGTCGGCAGCCCACAAAGGCCGAGTTGGGCACAGTATCGGGTGGCCGATCCGGAGGAACTGGTGAGCCGGTTGCGGGAGCTAGCGCAAGCGTTGGACACCTAAAAATCCTTGCGATTCATTATGTTTTGGTTAGATGTTTTGATGATTGACTTGCGCTTCAGGCCGTTGGACAATTAATTTTATGGCGCGAATTACGGTGGAAGATTGTCTCCAATCCGTTCCCAACCGCTTCGAGCTGGTCCTGGTTGCCGCTCAGCGAGCTAAACAGTTGCTTAAGGGCGCGCGCCCGTTGGTCGAATCGGACAATAAGGAACTGGTCACCGCCCTGCGCGAAATCGCCGCGCAGAAGGTGTTAGCTGAAAAGCCCTCGCGTTAAACCCATGGTATATCGGCCCCGGGCCCCCAGCCCGAGGCGATGCGGGTGGTATTGTACAGGGGAATCTGCGTGCCGAAGAAAAGGCTCGCGCGGCGGGTCGATGCTGCCGCCAAGGGGCGGGCGAAAATACATTCCAAACCCGAGATTGAGCTGACCGGCCAGGCCCAGGTCCTCGATGAAGAGGAGCTCGGGCCCGACTACGCTCCCGAACTCACGGTCGCGCAACCCCACGATGACGTGCTGCTGGAGGACGAAGAGCCAGGAGCGGAACCGCCATCAGCCGGTGGCGAGCTGGTGGTGTATGACCCGCTCAGTCGCTACTTGGCCGAAATTCGTCGCTTTCCCCTCTTGAGCCGCGAAGAAGAGGCCGAAATTGCCCGCCGTTATAACGCCACCCACGACCCTCAGGACGCATTGCGCCTGGTTACCGCCAATCTGCGCCTAGTGGTTAAGATCGCGCACGAGTTCGTGCGCGCCTCGCGTCTGCTGCTCGATCTGATCCAAGAGGGCAACGTCGGCCTGATGGAGGCGGTCAAGAGCTTCGATCCGTACCGGGGGATTCGCTTCCCGTCTTACGCGGTGTGGTGGGTTCGCGCTTATATCATCCGATATCTGATGAACAATTGGCGGCTGGTCAAGATTGGGACTACCCAGGCCCAACGCAAGTTGTTCTTCAACCTACGCAAGGAGAGCGCACGCCTGGAGGCCGAAGGTTTTGTACCGCAACCTCGCTTGCTTGCCCAACGTATCGGGGTGAAGGAGGGCGAGGTGCGCGAGATGCAGGAGCGAATGGGGTCCAGTGAGATGTCGCTGGAGCAGCCTACCGGTAGTGACGAAGATACCCGTTTACTCGACGTCCTGCCCGATACGGCGCGCAATCCCGAGGAAGCCACCGCCCATGCTGAATGGCAGGAGTTTGCCCGCGATAAGGTGGCTCAGTTTGCTGCAACCCTGCGCGACAAAGAGTTGGAAATCTTCAACCTTCGCCTGCTTGCCGAGCAACCCCTGACCCTTCAGGAGATCGGCGCGCGCTTCGGCATCAGCCGGGAGCGGGTGCGTCAAATCGAAACCAGACTCAAACAGCGCTTGAAAGATTTTATCAAGACCCAGGCTGCCGACATCGAGCAGGCTGGAGTCTGACGCAAATCGGAACAGGACGCGAGTCGGGCGCGAGATCGACAAGATCTTGCCCAAGTGGCGGCACGATTGCGATAATGTGCGTCAAGGGGCGGTGGTCGGGTGACACAAGAACGGACTTGCGCATTAGTCGTAATTGGCAACGAGATCCTCTCGGGCAAGGTCCGTGACAGCAACGCCTATTTTGCTGCGCGCGAGTTGCGCGCCTTAGGTGCCAGCTTGAGTCGAATCGCGGTGGTGGCCGACGAAGTGGACGCCATCGCCCAGGAAGTTGCCGCCTGCGCTCGGCTCTTTGATGTGGTACTGACTTCGGGTGGCGTAGGTCCTACCCCTGACGACGTGACGATGGCGGGCGTAGCGCGGGCCTTTGGCCGTCGCCTGGAACGTCATCCGGAGCTGGAAGAGCGCATTCGCCGGCGTGCCCATGGATCGCCCCTGCCCGCCAGTCTCAGGATGGCCGAGGTGCCACAAGGCGCAATACTCAATGCCGGTGGCGAAATTGGCTTTCCCACCGTTCAGGTCGAGAATGTCTTTATTTTGCCGGGAGTACCGCAACTTTTTGAGGCCAAGCTGCGCGCACTGAGCCCGCGCTTGGCCGCCGCCCCCTATTTCTGTCGGACAATCTACCTCGCTGTGAGTGAAAGTCTGATCGCGCCTCACCTCGACGACTGCCTGCGGCGCTTTCCAGCCCTGATGTTGGGTTCGTATCCGACCATGGGCGACGATGCACCCTATCGGGTGAAACTGACGCTGGAATCCAAGGATCAGGCGATGATGGCGGCGGCCTTTGACTACCTGGTCGAGCTGCTGCCGGCCGCGGCGATAATCAGAACCGAGTGACCTTAGAGCAGTTGTTGTTATAGCGGTGGAGGATAGAACAATGGCAAGTGGCAAATGGCGGATGGGTGCGGTGGTGGCGCTCAGCCTAACGCTGGTGGCACCGTGGTGCCAGGCCCAAAGTAATGGAACTCCGACCGAGGCTAGCAGTGCGCAAGTACCTCAGCCGGCCAACGGCGGCGTAGATTGGAAAGGCGTGGGAATTGGCGCCGCCACCTTGCTGGCCAATGTAGGCTACATCCCGGCCAAGGCGGTCTATGCCATCCTGGGCGGTTTGGGGGGCGGAGCCGGTTATGCTCTCACCGGCGGCAACACCCAGACCGCTGATACGATTTGGCGCAGTGCCTTGGGCGGCGATTACGTTTTGACTCCCGCCATGATCAGCGGCCAAACCCCGATTCACTTCAGCGGCCCCACCATGACTCCGCCCGACCCCAATGCTGTCGCCGCGAGCCCCCCGGCATCCTCGGCCGGCGCCGCTCCTGCCGGTGTTGCGGCCACGCCGCCAGCCTCCCAGGCCCTCAACAGCGCCCCCAGTCCCTCGCTCAGCGGGCTGGGTTCCACCCATATCACCACCGTGCCGGGTGATGCCGGCGCGGGGCCAGTGCACTGAGATGAAAAACGGGCAATTCTTTTGGCGCTCGACTTGAACTACCTGTCGGCAAGCGCGCAAGTTTGTGCGCTCCGAGTTGGGAGTGGAGTTGGCCGAGCGCGATTACGCCAAGACCGCGCTGACTATCGACGAATTGCGTGCCTTGTTCGCCGGTCATGACCCGCGCCTATACCTCAATCCCAAAAGCCCGGCCTATAAGGCTGCCGGTTTGGCCGAACGCACGCTGACTCCCGAGCAGGCGCTCGAATTGATGGCGCGCGATCCGCAACTCATCAAGCGCCCGCTGACCCGCGTGGGCAAGCACCTAGTCGCGGGTTTCGATCGCGAAGGGCTACGAAAGGCGCTGACCTAGTGGGGTAGCCACCAACCGCCTTGCGCCAGACATGGGCCCCTCGATAAAGTCGGCCGGTGTATGCTCTCACGGCCGTGCCGCGAGAGTTATGCGGTTGGATTAAGTAGGTTCAGGTTCGTCGCTATCAGGCGGCGGCTGCGAGGAGTCTTCAGTTGGTCACCATATACCGCGCTGAGGTAATTGGTTCGTTGATTCGCCCCGCATATCTCAACCAGGCGCGCGCCGCGCTGCGCGCGGGCTCGATGACGGAGCAGGAGTTCAAGCAGCTCGAAGACCGCGCGGTTGATCAGGCGCTTGCATTGCAGGAGGCCGCGGGGGTTGACGTCGTAACCGATGGCGAGATGAGGCGCGCGGTTTTCTACGCCCTCGGCTCAGGTGCGGCCCAGCCCGATCCCAAGGCGGCCCAACGCACTCTGCATTGGCGGCGTCAAGTCAATGGCATACGCCAGGAGCAGGAAACGATCTCGTGGGTGACGCCGATTACCAGCAAGCTAGTTTTCAACGGCTCGCGCGCAGTCGAGGAATTTAGCTACGCGCGCGCGCGCACTTCCAAGCCGCTCAAGATTGCCATTCCGGCGCCCACCGCGTTTTTGACGCGCTGGTCGCCCGAGCACTCGGCGGCCGTCTATCCCGATCCGGTCGAGTTGCTAGCGGACGCTACCGTGATGTTGCGCGAAGAAGTGCGTGCGTTGGCCGCCGTAGGTTGCAACTACGTTCAGATTGACGCTCCCGAATTGTGCGCACTTAACGACGAATGGCGCAGCAACTACGCCCTGGAACAGCATCCCAAGATGCGGGACTGGATGCGCAAGGAAGGGGTCGAGGCGCTCGACGCGTTGGCCACCGTCCCCGGCGTGACCTTTGGCTTGCACATGTGCCGTAGCAATCACAAGGGTTTCTGGATGAGCGAAGCGCCCTGGGAAAAGTTGGCCCGGGAGATTTTTCCGCGCACTCGCAACTACGACCTCTTTCTGCTGGAGTACGATGACTGGCGTGCCGGCTCCTTCGAGCCGCTACGCGAAATTGCGCCCGACAAGGTCGCGGTCCTGGGTTTACTATCTACCAAACGAGCGGCGCTGGAACCGAGCTCCGAAGTGATTGCTCGCATCGAACAGGCCGCGCGCTATTTTCCGCTTGAGCGGCTGGCTCTTTCCACTCAATGTGGTTTTTCGCCCGCAGCCGACGGTAGCGTTATGACTCAGGACGAAGAGTTGGCCAAACTCCGTCTGGTCGCCGAGATCGCTCGTCAAGTCTGGCGCTAACGCCTGAAATCAATCAAAGCCGGATCTTTTTCGAAAATGTCCGCGGTCCCAGCCGGCTCCCTGCCAACCGGGCCTCACTCCCTTGGATTAGATGACGACTCGCTCGACTCGTCATGATTGTCGAAGGAGTAAGCTTTTCGTTGACGGCGCCGCGTGCCCGCGGCTCACTGAAAATAAGTCTCCATGAATGAACTGGCGCTCACGCAGAGCTTGTGGTTGCGGCGCTCCGGGAGTTGGGCAGGGCTCGACTCTTGCCCGTGTGCCGGTACACCGCCCATGCCATGAGGGCGCCAGGCACAGACAAAATGCCCTTGTTGGTCGGACGGTTGCAGACCTGAAAGCGAACCTTTCCATTGCGGCGATCGAAGACGATCAGGCCCCCTTGCGCGACGCGCGGCGAATTCGCGATGTAGGCGCGCTATATCGAGATGCGTTCGATGTCGAGCAGGCCGGGTTTTCAAGCCAGCCGTGAGATACCGGATAGTTCCCGAGCGCTCGCGCCTGTGGGCGTGGGCACGCTCCAGCTTGCATCTGATCGAGGTCGAAACCGGCGCGATCCACGGCGTGATCGATGCTCAGATGACCAAGGAGGGTTTGGATCTGAGCTTCCCCACGCGCAGCGAAATCGAGGTGCCCAGCCAAGCCTTGAAAACCGGCAACTTCCTTTACGACCGCGAACTGGCGCGCCAGCTCGAAGTGACCCGCTATCCCACCGTGCGTGGAGTGCTGACGAGGGTGAGCGGCCTGGGCGGGTTACGTTATCAGGTCCGCGCGCGGTTGTTTCTGCACGGAGTTGAGCGCGAGTTGGAGGCGGCGGCCACGCTGTCCCAAGCACACGACCAAAGCTTGCTGCTGGAGGGCGAGCAAACCATCGACATGCGTGATTTTGCGCTCAACCCGCCGCGGTTCCTGATGCTGAAGGTCTATCCCCAAGTGCGGGTGAGAATGCGAATATGGCGCGTCCCGAGGGCTGAAGTTGTTTTGACCCCACATCGCGCTCACGGTGCCGAGGGGCGGTTCGAAACCACCACTATCGCCATCGCCGAATGGGTTGGCACACCGCTTGGCAATAGAGGCAAGTTTCCGTCAGTCGGCGGCGCGGCGCCGCCGACTGGCCCAGCGTAGCGTCTCGCTTCAGTCGCGATCCCAGTCATGTCCGCCCCAGCCATGTCCGCCCCAACCCCAGCCTGGTCCACCCCAACCCGGTCTACCCCAACCCCAACCCGGTCGTCCCCATCCGCCATAGTGGTAGGCGTACGGGGCCGGGCCCGGATAGTACCCGGGGCCGGCAAAACAACCGCTCAGCCCGATAATCGTTCCGCTCAAGAGCAGTGCCAATGCAATTCTAGTTATTCGCGATTTTTTCATTGCCTTGCCTCCGCGGTGCCCTTGCCAGCAAGAGCTGCGCACGGTCGGGGATTCCAGCGGCCGGGTTTCTACCTTTGTCACACCCTTTCAGACGTCGGTGGTTGGCGAACTGTTTACCCCTTCGACAATCTGCTCGGGTCCGTCAAGCTCCCGAAATTGTCGCGGAATTACGCGGAAAAAAGGCGTCTTGAAAGTTTGATACTTCGATCAAATTTATGCTAAGCAGATCAATCTCGGGTCAATTCTGTTCCCTTGGGGGTGAACAGGAGCGATGTCATTGCAGAAGCTTGCGCGATTGCTGCTGGGTCTAAGCTTGGTCAGCGTGCCGCTCGTTGCCAACGGCTGGAACCAAGCTGACGCCGTACTCACGCCCATCTCGGTGGCGGTAGCCACGGCCAGCAATTGTGCCTGGGGTAGCGATTTCGACCGCGGTCGGCCGCAAACCGAGTTGGCTTCAATGCCGGTTCAGCCGTTACCTGCGGACGCCACCCTGGACCATCGCGTCGTGAACAGGCCACGCGCGGAGGCCGAGTTATACCGCAATCCCGCCGACCTGCCGCGACTGGCACGCAAAATCGCGCCGCCCGGATCCGCCGACCTTCCGTTCTGTTAGTTTCGCCGCGCCCTTCTTCGAGCGGACTTTTACGCCATTTTTGGGGGACATACTTTCCTTTCGGGGGATTGAAAATGAGTAACCGATTCACGTTTATTTTTATTCTGGGGCTAGCCTCCCTGGGTCTGGTTAGCGCCGCGCAGGCGGATCCGTATGGCACCGTACCGGTGGGGACGGTCATCACCAAGGCCAACTGCCAGAAGTACCTGGACCATTTCGACGTCGGTTGGCAGCA
>Ga0070737_10000341_pt1 | contig 106707 bp, 87 predicted proteins | sample Coa_R1_10_FD_66438 | JGI IMG/M metagenome (GOLD analysis project Ga0070737, IMG submission 66438) | Surface soil microbial communities from Centralia Pennsylvania, which are recovering from an underground coalmine fire - Coalmine... | ecosystem: Environmental > Terrestrial > Soil >...
AACTCGGGGTGCAGGGGTTTCACCCCTGCCGGGGTGCGGGGTGTCCCCGCTTGCTTCCCCTCCCGTCCTGACGGGCCGTAGGCCCGCTGCAAGAATTATGAGTGGATGGCAGCCGTAAAGGCTTGTAACGTGGAATGTAATTGGGATATACTCCTATCATCGCTCATTATACCTGATCTCTCGAAGAATGAAAGGAGCAACCATGCCAGAAAACATCGCTCCCAGACCCAAACCATTGCCAGTTATCACAGATGAAAACCGCCCATTCTGGGAAGGATGCAGGCAAGGCAAGTTATTGCTTCAATATTGCCCTCAATGCCAGCGCTACCAGTTCTATCCACGCCTGTATTGCATGCACTGCGGTTCCACCACGCTGAAATGGAAAGAAGCCAGCGGACGCGGCGTGGTCTACTCCTACACCATCATTCACCAGAACAAATCCCCTGAATTCGTCAACGATACTCCCTACAACCTCGCCATCATCCAACTGGAGGAAGGACCGCGCATGCTCTCCAACATCGTGGATATTGACGGCACAGACCTGCGCGTTGATCTCTCGGTAACGGTCGTGTTCGATCAGGTTAATGAAACGATGAGCCTGCCACGTTTCCAACCAGTGTAGTAACTGGTAATTATCCATTATCCATAAGTAGGCAAGCCAGCGAATGTGGTTGAAGAACCACCAACACGCTACCCGGTACTCATGTCCAATACCACCTACCTCTCAGCACTGGAGCAGGAGATACAGCATGCTACGCCGCCCAATCAAGTTGTGAACTCGGTTCTTACCACCAATCTCCAGTTTTTCTGGTATTATCCACTGGATACTTCGCGCTTCGATGTCAGTGGTCCCAATACACTCATTATCCAACTTAATCAAGTGCTGGGCGATCTCTCCAACAATTCCATCTATCCTCCCTATGTTGAAAGGACGGCTGCCAGCGGACCCCTCGATGCGCTGGCTTTATATAGCAGCCGTGTCGCGGTAGTGAATATTCCGTTGACGAGCATGGCCTGCCTGATTGTGTTAGTGGTCTTGCTCTTCGTAAGTCTGATGACAGATGTGCTGGTGAATCGCCAATCTGAGGCAATTGCGCTGCTTCGGAGCCGAGGGGCAAGCCGGGGCCAGGTGTTCGTCTCGCTGGTCTTGCAAAGCATCGGCGTGGGATTACTTGCGCTCCTCCTGGGGCCAGCTCTGGCAGTCTTCGCGTCGCTTTTACTTGCTCATACGCTGCTCTCATCTGCCGATCAGGGAGCGATCAACGTGCTGGCGACAAAGAATCCGCTTCTCGTGGCATGGGGATTGCGCTGGCTGGCGCTACTGACCGTAGGAGTGGGTGTATTTGCGATGGTGATCTCTATCGCACTGTCTATACGTGCGGATATGTTAACCATGCGTCGCGAAGCGGCACGCTCGACCTACCGGCCACTCTGGCAACGCTTCCGGCTCGACCTCTTTGCCGCTGTTGTTGCCCTCGTAGGTTATGCTTTCTCAATATATATCACCAGCCCCGGTGTGCTTAACGAGCGTGTGCGTGTCCTGATCCTTCCGCTGGTAACAGTAGTAGGGGCGCTCTTTTTACTACTCGGATGCATCCTACTACTGCTGCGCTTCCTCCCACTACTCCTGCGTTTCGTTGCGCAGTTGGCAGTACGTGGACGCAGCGCAACGCCGGTGCTGGCATTGGCTCAGATGGCTCGGGCGCCGCGACAGCCGATGCGCGCAGCAGGAAACTTACAGTTAAGTGGCTTAAACGACCGCTTTGCGACCATAGAGGCGTTGCGCCATGACCCATTAAACCTGGCAATATCCGGTCTGATCAGCATTGGAGTAGTCACAACAATGCTGTTGGCAATCATAGGAAATCTGATCCTCTCCTACTTGAGCGCACGTAGCCATCTAGTCAACTTTGCTGTAATGAAGGCGCTCGGTAGCACAGCACAGCAGGTGGCGAGTGTATTACTATGGGAGCAAGCCATGGTGTACGCGGCGGCTATTATTCTTGGAATCGCCTTTGGATCGCTCTTCTCGGCAATTGCGCTTCCAGGGTTAGTATTTACCGGTGTTGCTCAACAGAATGGAAATGCAAATCAGGCGAGTGGAGGCCAATTTTATATCTTACAAAATGTACCCCCGGTTCAGATAGTGATCCCTATATGGCTGCTAATCATCGTGTTGGGTATTCTCTTAAGCATCTGTACGGTGGCTGTGGGTATGATGGCGCGTGCGATAGCAGGAGTACCCATTATTAGAGTGCTTCGATTGAGCCAGGATTAAGTATGTCACATTTTTGCCCTTTAAACGATTATTATAATGGAAGGGAACCATTGTGATCACTATCAGAATACCGAAGGTTCCCATTGCAAAAATGTGAACTACTTCACAGACAGGCTGTGATACTTTCATGGAAAATAACGTAAATCAATATGGCCTTTCCTGACCGTTGTAGATTTGCTCATTGAAATGAGACAAAACGCTCGATGTCTGCATTATCCCTCTTAAAGGGTCTGAGTTCAGCACCCTATAGAATATCTGGGACCGTATGAACGTACTGGAAGATGAGCAGCAGCTCACTCTCGCAGCCTGTCAGGGTTCCGTGGAGGCGTTCGAAACGCTCGTGACCTATTATGAGCCGCGTATTCGACGCATGCTTTATAGCCTGACGCAGGATGTGCAATTGACGCAGGATCTTTGCCAGGATACCTTCCTTGCTGCCTACCGTGCCCTGCCGCGCATGAATGGAGAGGAGCTTCGCTTTGCCCCCTGGCTCTATCGTATTGCGCTCAACCAGGTACGTAGCGAGTGGCGGCGTCGCAAGCATGTCACGATGGTTTCCCTCTTGCCCCCGCAAGGTCCAAACGAAGATACGTTTGATGAACCAGGCGAGGAATACCTGGTAAGCGAAGAGCGTTTTGAAGAGCAGGTGGTTGTACGTGACCTGGTCCAGCGGGTGTTGATGCAGCTTCCAACAGCTTCGGCCATGTGCCTGTTGTTGGATGCCGAGGGATTCTCGTATCGCGAGATAGCGGAGGCATTACAAGACTCGTTATCCGCTGTACGCAGTCGCTTATCCCGTGCGCGGCATGCATTCCAACAAATATACACGCGGCTCGATCAGGAGGGACGTTCTTGAAGCAGAAAAACTTAGATGGCTTTCAATCCTGTCCATTCAGCGCTCATTGCTTGCGCCTGATTGATGATCTGGATGCGCCATCGGTTTCACAGCAATTTGAAGAAATCTCCATCACACAGGATATTCAGGATGAATATTTACTAGCCCAGCTGCGCCTCCATGTGCCAGATTGTCCCACCTGCACTGCTGTTCTCTCCAATGCGCGACGAGTACGTTCCCAGCAGCGTGCCGCTTTATATGGCCTTTTGCAGGAGAATGAATCCAATGTCCCCTCGATGATCCCGCAAATTTTCGCCGCGATTTATCACAAGCAGGATGCAAGCGCGCCAAATACAAAACGTACACAGTATTATCTCGAAGAACTGGCCGTCTCGTCTCGCGCTGTTATACCTCATGATGGTGACAGCAGTAATCATAAACTAGTGGGGGGACAGCCCGCTACAGGGCGCCCGCTTCGTGTCCTGCGCAATGCCTTTTCGCTGGCGACGGTTGCGGCGCTCATTTTTGCCGCCATAGGTATCTTTGGTCACATGTATGCATCTGGTCGGTCCGCTGTGACTTTTGGACCTCATCTAAATGCGGCTAGCAATCAAGGTAAAGCTATTCCCACGGCTTCCCTGCTTCCTGATCGGCAGAGCTTCAGCTCGTTCGTGGTTGGTCTTACCCTGCTTTCGGCCAGTTCTGCCCTGGGAGTGACAAGTATCTATAACTACGATGCCGCCACTGGCAAAAAGCAACAGCTTGGACCGCCATTTACTGCCTCTTCGGTTCAACTCGATGGCATTACTCCTGATGGGCAAAGTTTGCTCCTCCACTATGTCAGTGGCAATCATGTAGTCTTTCAAGCGGTGCAGCCCGGCTCGAGAATAGATTCCTTTTACCAACTCAGCGCTAATGATTGGAACGCTGGTAATGCCATCTGGATAGATGACACTCATGTGCTCATCGCTGGCGGGGAGAATGGAGTGGTGGAGGTCGATACTCAAACGGGCAGCACTGTTCGCCTGTTACCTGCTCCAAAGACCATTCATCTCGCGTTCTATCGTACGCCTTATCTGTACTATGTTTCTGGCCTACCAATCCAACAGGGCGTATGGCCTGCGCTTTACCGCATCGATACCACAAAATCCAACGCTTCACCCCAGCGGATTTCGATGCGTTCTCCCGGTTCGACCTACTGGCTCAGCCCTGATGGCAGCAAGATCTTCTATCTCAACAAGGGCCCCGATAGTAAGCGGGGGATATATGCTGTGAATCCCGATGGAACTGATTCGCAATTATTGCGCATAGGTGATGCCACACCTATTGGATATAAAGATAACCACACCCTCATGTTTATGGAGGAAGTAGACGACAGGTTCCAGGTCGTACAACTGGTGATGACTCCAAAGCAAAAAGAAACAATCGTCATGAATGATGCCGCGCCCGGTGCGATCTCTCTATGCGATCACCAGGTGCCGGTCACCGATTCTCCTATTTGCGATAACGATATTGCGCTCGATCCGTATGGAAAGAATCTTATTCTCAACGCCTATTATCCAGATGGCAAACACCGCGTCATATTTGATGATCTCACCTCGAATAAGTCAAACGTCCTGATGCCAGACCTGGATAGTCATACGCAGGTGCAGTTGCCGGGTTGGGATGCAATGAATATCCCTGTAACCGGCTCATCCCCAAAAACAGTGCCGGCAAGTGGCCAAGCTTCTACTACGGGACCACAGGCATCGGTATCAGCATATTCGTATATGGTAGCAGCGCAGCAAGATCGCCGCTATACAAGGCAATATACAGATTAACGCCCTGCAAAAATTTATATCCGGTATTCTTCCGGGACGTGCCGTTTCCAGATTCTCACTCTGGATAGTCCCGCCTCGCGCATAATTTCCTCTGTCAGCTTATGGGCCTGAGCTATTTCCCGAGGTTTATGCGCATCTGAGCCAACACTTACCGGTGTACCCTGCGCTGCGCAGGCTTTGGCCAGCCGTCGCACCAGGCTGGGATATGTCAGTACATCGTATCCATTGAGTTCCAATGCCACGTTAGAGCGCGCTGCCTCCCGCGCCAATCGTTCGAGTTCCTCATCGAAGTCGGGGGGTAGATGAGGATTGCCAACCCGCATGCGCACCGGGTGGCTCACCAGGCTGAAATAGCCGCTGTTCACCGCATCTCGCAGCAAGCTAAAATAGCGCCTCCACAGCTCCTGGCCAACCTCCTGGCCCATATGACGATGCCTCTCGAATAAGAGCCCGTCGATCTCATGTACGGAACCAATCAGAAAATCCCAATCGTAATCGCCTATGGTAGCCTGGATTTCTCCGTTCTTGTGGGGAAGAAAATCCACCTCCATGCCCAGCCGCACATCAAAATTCGCTTGCTGGCCTGCCATCCGTACTCCTTCGATATAGCCAGCAAAAGGAAGTATTACCCCTTCTAGCGGCATGTGTTCAAGCAGAGAACGAGCCTCCTGCATTTGAAAATCATGCTCTGAAAGTCCCAGTATACGCAGCCCCTTTTCTCGCGCGGATTCTACCATCTGCATAGCAGAACTGCGCGAGACATGGCTATGAAAATCTGTATCGATGGTCATATTTCTTCGCTTTCTCCCGCAATTGGCACAGTTCTGATGGCCTCAGCTACATTCGTCAGTGGGTATCGTTGGCAAACATCCAGAAAAATTCATCACGGTAAAAGAATACTGGCCCGGATAGTACCCAAAAACCCGGCTACATACTATATTACTATATACTGGTTTCTCCAAACTGTCGAATACAAGGAGACGATAAAGAAATGGTAGCATCCTCTAAGGAACGCATCGTGATCATTGGTGGCGGCGCAACCGGCGCGCTGAGTGCCATCCGGCTGGCCGGACGTGGCTTTCGTGTCACCGTACTGGAGAAAGCTCATATAGGCAATGGCTCTTCCAGCCGTTCGTCGGCAGGTATCCGGGCGCAGTTCAGTACGGAAGAAACTGTGGTTGGCATGCGCTATAGTGAGTGGTGGTACAGCCACTTCCATGAAATCCTGCACAGTCCCCGGGACGTACGCGAGCAACCGGTGATCCACCAGAACGGTTACCTGTTCCTCTATGAATCTCCCGATGCCATTCCGGTCTGGCAGCCACGCAGGCGTAGCGAGGTTGCTCAAATCTGGCAGCATGCACAGACTACCGCCGCCATGCAGCAGCGGCTCGGACTTCCGGTTGAATTGCTGACCCCGCAACAGGTGCAGGAACGCTGGCCGCACCTGCTGCCTGACCGCTTAATCGGCGCATCCTGGGGTCCAACCGATGGCTTTCTCAACCCCCATATGATCTATAACGAAGGGTTCAGGCGCGCGCAGGAACTAGGCGTGGGAATAGAGCAGCAGACCGAGGTGCTAGGGGCTATGCTCAATGAGAATCGCATTACATCGCTGATAACAAACAAGGGGACGATAGAGGCGGATTGGTTCGTCAACGCCACCAACGCCTGGGCTACCCGCGTAAGTTCCCGCATTGGCGGCATGCCATTACCGGTCGCTCCTACGAAGCGATACCAATATTTCCTCAAACCGGCGCAGCCCATCATGAGTGCTGAACAGTGGCAGCGCCTGCCCATGACGATCTATGGCCTGGGCAGCTACCGCGGCGCTCACTCGCGGCCAGATCACGATCTGCTGATGATGATGTGGGCTCACGAAACGGAGCCGGAACCGCACTTTAGTGACGCCGACCAGGACCGCGTTGATTCCCCGTTTCGTTATGATAATGGCATCGATAACTATGGCTACACTATCCTCGAGCAGGTCGAACAGTTTTCGCCGCGGCTCGCCAATGCGGGGGGCCTGATCGCCACAACCGGTGGCTTCTATGGCGTCACGCCCGATGCCAACCCACTCATTGGCCGTGACACACAGCAGGAAAACCTTATTCATGCAGTCGGCTTCTCAGGCCATGGGCTGATGCATGCGCCCATCACCGCATTTCTGGTCGAAGCTATCCTTGCCGGAGATGTAGAGAACGATCACGTTCGCTTGCCTGCCCCATTCGATCAGGCCAGCATTGATCTGCGCACGTTTGCTCCTGGCAGGGCATTTGATAGCTCACACCGGGAAACATTCGTCCTGTAAGACCGTATGGGCGATATTGCTTATCCTTTTACAACAGATATAGCAAACCCATCCGTAAAATTATCGTCCATAGCAAGGTCGAGCGAGACCAGGCGGGGATCGCTGGCAATACGCTGGTTATACTCGAAGACCCCTACCGAACCCTCATCCATGGGGTCTCCGAATCCCCTGCCGCCGCGAATGCAGTTATCCGCCACAATGATGCTGCCCGGGCGTATCAGGCGCAGCGCCCATTCGAGATACTGCGGATATGGCTGTTTATCGGCATCAATAAAGACGAGGTCGAACGGAGCTTCACTTTCCAGCTGCGGCAGCAAATCAAGCGCTTTACCGACTCGTACCTCCGTCCGATCGCTCAAACCGGCCCTGGCAAAGGAATTGCGCACCACTTCAGCGTGCGTAGGATTGATTTCAAGCGTGATCAAGCGGCCACCAGCGGGCAGGGCGCGCGCCAACCAGATCCCACTGTAGCCACCCAGCGCCCCAATTTCCAGAATTTTACGCGCATTGCAGGCCGCTGCCATCAATTGCAGGAATTTGCCCTGAATCGGCGAAATTTGAATTTCGGGTAAACCTGCCTGTTTGGCCGATACAAGAGCATTGCGCAGCGCGTCGTCCTCGGGCGCAAAAATACGCGCGATCTGGTCCTGTATCCGTTGGCGCGTCCCTTCTTCCTGTCGCAAAGTTGCCAGTGCATCATTCATATCAGACATATGATCATAAACCTCATGCTTCTAGGTGTTTTTCAGTGGATAGGATGATTTTTCACAAAATACTCCGCTATCAGGCCGGTGTTGGTCGTAAAACGCCATTATCGGCCCCTGGATAACCAGACTATTTTGTGAAATCCTAGTATGAATATGTTACTTTGCAACGGCTACATGTGCAAGATTGGAGATCGCAAGTGTTTGCTCAAGCATCTCCAGGTCGATTGCGGCATAACAATCGATAAATATCTCGCGTGCTTCAGTCAGCAGCGCAAGAGCCTTCTGCCTGTTGCGTTCTAATAAAGTCAGGCTAAAAGCGTAGAGTGTGCGCGCATATTCCAGGCGAAATTCGTGCTCGCGGAACAGCCGCAAGGCCTGTTCAAAATGACTGCTAGCCCCTTCGCGTTGGCCTTGAGCCGTAAGGATACGTCCAATCAGCCGATGTGTGCGCGCGAGTTCACGCGTGATCTGGTGTTGGCTTGCTTCCTCAAGTGTTTGCATGGCCCTTTGTCTTGCCGTTTCCAGGTCACCGAACAAGAAAGAGACTAGCGCCATCACGCGTTGCCCCTCCGCTATAACCTCAGCCTGCAAACCCTCCAGGGCTAATGCCCTCTGTAAGGCTGCTTTAGCTCTCAAAAGTAGGCGGTAGCAAACGGGATGTTCCAATAGCGCGTGTTCTCCTGGATCGATAAGTTGCAAGTTGCAGATTGTAGTTGCCTGCGCCACGCGTAGTTCTGCCAGGGCAATAAGAGCATAGGCAATGATATTATCGTTTTTAATTGATCGACCGAGCGCCAGGGCGCGTCGGATATGCTCCAGTGCGCCGCGCAAGTTGCCCTGATCTTTCAGCGCCTGGGCGAACTCCACGCAGCACCAGCTCAGTTCCCTGCGATCGTTAATCCGTTCCGCCACCTCCAGGCTGCGCTTAAAATATGCCTCGGCCCCTAATAAATCACCGCAACGCGCCAGCACGTCGGCAAGATTTCCGGTGGCAAAAGCAATATTTGGCAGGTCTCCCATGCGCTCCGCCAGCTCGAGAGAACGTTGAAAGTAGGCGCGAGCGATAGAATTTTCTGCTTTCACTGTATAAGCGGCGCCCAGGTTGCCACATACCTGTGCCATTGCCATGACAAGATCATGACGCTCAAAAATGGTCAGAGCGATATTCAGATGCTTGAGCGCTTCCACATTATCACCCGCCATTGCCTCCGTGATGCCAAGCATCTCATGCGCGCGCCCTAATTCCAGTGGATTCCCAATCACTGAGCGTTCGGTGCGCGTTTCCAGTTCGCTATAAGCTATGCCTATTTGCCTGCTGCGATACTCGTTGTGCCTCTGCTGGTTTTCGTTGACCTGTTCTAGAATCTCCAGAGCCACGCACAGGTATCGCCGGGCCTCATCATAATTTCCTAAAATGCGGGCAATGTTTGCGTGCTGGAGTTGAATACAGGCCCAGGCGGCCCCGGACATTACCCCCGCTTCCCGCAGCACCTGCTCACCGTGAGTAAAGCATTGTTGCGCATGCGCGTATTCACCTGTTGAAAACCACGCGCGTCCTATCTCTCGCCAGATCATGGCCTGCCTTTGCGCTTCCTGCTGCCGCAAGGTCTGAAGTTCCTGCGCATCTCTATTCCTTGCTATCTCTACAAACTGCTGGTTGCGCAGTTCAAGAACCCGTTCATAAAGGGTGCGCACCTCTGCAAAATTTCCTTGTACCATATTGCATTCGGCCACACGCTCAAGTAGGGACGCCAGGTGCAATGGATTCTGCTCAATGGCCGATACTTCTGGCGAACTGCCCTCAGTAATCGCCTCAATCGCCTCGCGATAATAATACTGGGCCTCTGAGAAAGCCGAAAGAGCATAGGCCCGGTTGCCTGCAATCTCAGCATAATGGGCTATTTGCATCGGATCGCTGCCGCCCTTGCGCAGGTGCTGGGTAACAGTAGCAGCTACCTCCGTCTCGCGCCCACGGTGGAGGTGCAAGAGTGCATTGGCCGCCCTGCGATGCAATTGGGCCCGCCTGGCTGCGGAGAGTCGCTCATAGAGATGGCTGACAATCAAGGGATGCCAGAAGTGATAGATGATACGCACTCCCGTCCCCTCCTCCGTCAACAGCCCCGCGCGGAGAGCCTCTTCAAGCAAGTCGAGGATCGTATCCTCGCTTGTGCCCTGATCATTCGCCATGAAAAGCAACTGGCTAAATTCAAAAGAACCCCCCAGCACCGCCGCTTTGCCTAAAAGTGCCTGGCAGTCACTGCTGAGCCTGCTGAGACGACGGTCGAGGACAGCAGCAATTGTTTCTGGCAGCGTGGTCTTTGATAAAGCCTGTGTATCTTGTGCAGAGTCCGTCCCTGAGTAGCGCGCTAATTCTTCAGCGAAAAAAGGATTGCCTCCCGCTTGCGTCTGGATGCTTTCCACGATATCCAGCGGAAGGTGGGCTACCAGTGAACCAATCTGGCTCTGCGTGAGTGGTTTTACGCATAAGGTCCCGATAACCTTTTCCCGCCGCAGGTCGTTAATCAGCCTGCGTAAATTAGAGGCGGGCGTCAGTTCCGCATCGCGACATGTGCCCACAATCAGAATCCGCTGATCTTCGAGATGACGAGCAAGGTAAGCCAACAATTCGAGGCTGCTGTCATCCGTCCAGTGTAAGTCATCCAGCACCAGCAGGATAGGATTGGTTCTGCTCAATATACTCAGGACAGCTAATGTCGCCTCCCATAAATGGAGCCGCTCTTGTTCCGGCGGCAGCGGCATCGACGTTCTCTGCTGGAAGAAAGCTTCTCGCGGAGCAAGTTCGGGTAACAGAACGCTGAGCCTTTCGAGCCTGTTGTAGGGGAAATCAGGCTGATTTGTAGCCAGCGCATGGTGCGGAAGCGACTGCTCCACATACGGTGAGACGGCATCTTCTCCCTGTAAAGAGGTAAGAAAATCTCGCGCCGAATCCTGCAAAAGCGTTCGCAGCAGTTCGGTCCACGGCCGGTAGGAAATAGTACCCTCCTGCTCAAAGGCCCTGCTCCACGCGACCGACCAGCCCCGTGTCACTGCCTCCTGGCTCAATTCCTCCGCCAGCCGGGTCTTGCCAATACCCGATTCTCCCATCAATAGCAGAAAATGGCTCCTGCTGTCGTTTCCTCCCGCGGTTACCGGTGGGACTTCTTTCAATGCGGACCCCTGTTCAATTTCAAACATGAGCTGGCGCATAGTGGCAAGTTCTTTTTCTCTTCCAACCAGTGGACTTTGATTGTAGCGTCCCAGCTGCCTGCTACTTCCCTGAGACGAGGTTATTTCATTGGGAAGGCGCGGTACATAATGCGCCCCAGAGTGCGAAGCGCCCGCGTCGTTTGGAAAATAGTGCATGAATTGATATTTTACATTTTTCTGTACTGGCACTTGAGGAAGCTGTGCCGTACCCTGCCGCAGTGCCTCGTACAGTTCGCGCGTTTCGGGCATTGGCTCATTGTCGTAGTCACGCCTCAGAATACCAGCCAGCTGGTGATACACCTGGAGCGCCTCTCCACGCCGGTCAAGCTGCGTGAGCAGGGTCATCAGACGCCGTACAGCCGTTTCGTGGATCGGGTCTGTAGAAAGAAGGCGCTCAAGCGGTTCAATCGCGCTCGCAAGAGCCCCTCGCGCTGCCCGCAAATCTGCCAGATTGAGCAACAGGCCCATCCAACCCCTGCGCAGCGAATCCCTACGTGCGCCCGTCCACGGGGAATAAAGTTCCTCGAGCAGATAATCTCCAGCATATAATGCCGCTGCCTCCTCGAGTAACTTTTCAACCTGCACAGGATCGGAACTCATGTTTGCTTTGTTGAGTAGCGCTTCGAAAGCCTCGGCATCGACCCATATGTGACTGGCATTCGCCAGTATCAATACGTCTCGTTCCAGCCTCAGCAACTGCGATGCCGCCGGGCGAGCGATTTCGGGTTCAAGAATCTGGCGCAGTTCATGCACTGCCCCATTCAAGCGATTCGCCGCTGTTTCGGTGTCAAGGTCAGGCCAGAGTGCCTCCATTACTTGCTCTCTTCCTAACCTGCGCATTGGATTGCCAAGCAAACAGCCAAGCAGCGCGCGAGCGCGACGCCGCTGCCACTTGCGATTGGCAACTGCCTGCCAGCCATCTCCACTCCTGCGTTCAACACGAAATTGGCCAAGGAGGTACACACGCAGGTGTGTAGGATGGCAGGTGTCCTCTTCGGCCTGTCTCCCAGGCGTTTTTTGCGCATGAAGCAATGAAGCCTTGTACGGCGCGGCGTCAGCCGCGGTGTGAAAAGCCTGAAAACCGCTGTCTTTGGCATCTGTACTCTTGAAAGGCAGGGCCTCTATTTGCCTTTCTTGAGAAGATGATAGCTGGGCTTCTACTGGTTGGGAAATCTCGATGCCCGCGGGTGGGTGTATACCGATATATTTGCTGATCGTGCGACCATTTTCGCTCCAGTATGCATACCAGTATGGCCCATGTCCCGCGCCGTCCTTGCATTTATGACACCGCTGTTTCCCACAACGCGTAAATTGCTGCCGGTAGGTGATTTTGCTATTCATGAGTCTTTTCCCTCTCCCCCAGAGAAGGCTGTAGAGGTACAGGTGAAAAAGTATACCACCTGTGCCATGGTAGCATATCCTACAAATTACATGACTCTTATATAAGACAAAACAATTATAACCTATGGCAGCGTTTTAAACAATCTTTTCACACCCTGTTTTAAAAAACTTGACGTTCTTCGCTTTTTTTATTATACTCAATACATGAGTACTTATGCGATGAGTATCGGACGTTGAAACTTATCAGCAGATAAGATCGCGCTTCATCGTTATAACAACGTCCGCTATGGAACCACCTGGTGCAGCAGGTTTCATCGATTCATAAGTACTTTTTTTTAGCGCTATGAGGGGTGAAGAGATTTAATTTTCTACCTGCACGCACTCTGCCGCCCGCCGCGCGCTGTTAGCCACCAATGGGTTGGGGTCATATTGTAGCTGTGTGAGCGTATTTTGCGCTGTTGGATCGTTCAGCTTGCAGAGGATAGTTGTAATCCTGCACCTTCGTTCGGTATCGTTATCATTTGCCCACCTCAAAGCCACAGGAAGTAAGTATTCCGCAATTCTTTCATCGTTGAGCGTGGGTAACTCATTAAATAGAGAGATCAGCAGGTCCTGTGTTGTCTCATTCCCTTGCGCGAAAAGAGGAGCCAGGGGATAGAACACCTCGTTGCCCGGAAAATCTTTCCAGGAGTACGCGGGATATGGAAAGCGATAAGGCCAGAAGCAGTCGAAAATCATCTTCAGATAAGCCTGCCGCTCTTGCAGTTGTTCATCACCGCTATTGGTAGGGGTGCGAGTCACTGCTGTAACCAATGTCACAAAGATTTCTTGGGGTTGTGAAATCAAGCTCGCCTGTATAAAGAGCCGCAGCCAGCTTGCCGCCTCTATACGCAGCGCTGCAGTGGGTGAATGTAGCACGTGGAGAGTTAGCGTATCAACGACCCGCTTGCGCTGGACAAGCTGTTTTTGGGCAGGCAGCTTGAAAATGCGCACTTGCAATGTATTCACTAGCTTCGACAATTGGGCCGGTGTTGTCGCCTCATCAAGTTGTATCAGCAGTTCAGAAATTGTTCTTGAATGGGCATGGCTTATTGGACGCAGCACATTGCGCAGCGTGCTTTGCGCGCTATGTAGCAGGCGACCTGAATATCCCGGTAACGTGAGATGTGATGATCTGGCATCACCCATATACTCTATCCTCCAGCACGAGTATCGCCCCTCAACTCTTCTAACGCTTCAGCAGGATTACCTGGTAACAATCGTTACGAATATTGTAAGCATACTGCTGTAGTTTGTCAAGAAAACCCCTCGCAAAAACAGGGGATTGACGAGTCGAGACAGATTCTCAGTTGCTTCTGTTTAATAAACGGTTATGGGTACTGCATTTGTTTCAACATCCTCTGTATCGTTTGTAGGATGTACCCTACCCTACCCTCATTTTTGTCAGCGCCGCTGTTTTTAGCTTTTGCGGCCCTTGAGGAAGATAAAGTCGTTCGCAAAACTCACCAGTTGCCCATCCTGGTCCTCTTTTACCTCAAAATAGTTGCGAATATGCTCGCTACTCCCCAGGATAAATTCTGCTAATCTTTCTTTCTCATCGGCAGCCATTTGCGAACGAGTAGTCCAATCATCATACAAATGCGTCTTACGGAAAAATTCGATATGCGCGATACTCAAACCGGCTTCTCGAAAAAACGCCTGCCATTCTTCCACCGTGCAGGAGCGCCCGTGCGAGGGATCCCGCCACCTCTCGACTGTATTGTCAAACGCGTCGAACTCCGCTTCGGATGGAGCCATGCAGTCGATCAGCAGGAAGATTCCACCCGGTTTTAAAACGCGTGCCACTTCCCGCACAAATTGTCCCACATTCGGAAAATGATGCGGCGCGATGCGGCAGGTCACACGATCAAAGCTTTCGTCCTCAAATGGCAGCGCCTCAGCGTCTGCCACCTGGAAGGCCACATTCGTCACACCCTGGCTCAGCAAAAACTCTTGTGCCTTTTCTAGCATGCGCGGCGTCAAATCCGTCACCGTCACCTGCGCCACATGCGGCGCGACGGCTAGCGCCGTATGTCCACCTCCCGTAGCGATATCCAGCGCTCGCTGATGCGGTTGCCATTCGCCCAGTTCTACCAGCCGTTTCAAATCATCGCCCGCACGGTGCGAGAAACTGGCAACATAGCCCTCTGCCGTGCGCGAAAAATAATCCTGTACCTGTGCCTTCTGCTGCTCGCTATCCGAATGTGGAATATGTGTCATATTGTGTTGTAGTTATCCTTTCTGGATGTTCTTGGTACTATTATATACTATACCTGACCTGGCTCCTGACTTGTACCTACTCTTCTTACAGTTGTTATCATAAACGCAAAAAGGAAAAACCAGGAGCATCTCCTGGTTTTCGTCAGTCTAAGAGCTTTTCCAGCTTTCCTGGTGGTAAGGCTCATATATTTTTCTAATGACCGTATCAGGCCACACGTATCTTTGGGGACGGAAGAGGTTCGCGATTTTTCTTTGCGCTATTCACAAGAAGTTGGAGTACTTCTTGTCCATGTTCGACTGCTTCAGCATACGTATTTCCATGTGTCGCTGGCATAATGACACGATCTGCCCACTCTGGCAGAGTGACAAGAAAGGCCTGGTCTTCTTCTGACCATTCAATATACATAGAATAATGAAGAAGTTCCTCGTTCATTTCCTATTTCCTCTCTGCTACGTGGCGTAGAAACTCACGCACTGCTTTCTCCTGATACGGTTTGGCATCATCTCCATCATGACCAGATAGAATAAGAGTAATACCTGGTAGAAATTGATGCTTCCACTTTGTATGACTACCTTCTTGTGATACCTGATATGCTCCCACCTTGCGCAAGTCTGCCTTTAATTGCCTTATCTTACGTGGCATATTCCCTCTCATCACACCATTTAGCTTAATCATACCATGAAATAGCCAGCCTCGTAATCCCCTACCACCACATGCCTCAACTGTGATAAGATATCAACTGTCAAAACTGGTCACAAGTCATTCACAGAAAATACTCGAAGACACATGCTCAAACTCGAAGGCTCCGTTGAAAGCATCGTCTTCCGCAATGAAGACAACCATTACACCGTCGCGCGTTTTCGCCCCGCCGATAGCGGTCGCCTCTTTCGCGATGATCTCACCACGATTGTCGGTACGCTTCCCGGCGTCCATGTCGGCGAACTCCTTTCGGTCGAAGGAGAATGGGAAAAAGACCCCAAATATGGTCGCCAGTTGCGCGTCATCAGTTTCACCCAGCGCCTGCCCGCCTCCGTCGAGGGCATCACGCGCTACCTCAGTTCTGGCCTGATCAAAGGGATTGGGCCCAAGAAGGCACAGAAGATCGTCGAACATTTTGGCGAGCAAACACTGGCCATCATCGAGCAGCAGCCGGAGAGCTTGACCGAAGTGAAGGGCATCAGCAGCAAAGACCGCGACCAGATTATTAATGCCTGGCGAGAACAGAGCGAGATTAAAGAACTGCACCTCTTTCTGCAATCCCACGATGTATCGATGAACCTGGCCACGCGCATCTATAAACAGTATGGTCAGGAGTCGATCAAAGTCATTCGCGAGAATCCCTATCAACTTGCGCAGGATGTGATGGGTATCGGCTTTCGTACTGCCGATGAAATCGCCGTGAAGCTGGGCTTACCACGCGATAGCGTCCCTCGCCTTGCCACCGGCCTCTCGTATGTGCTTGCCCAGGCCGCCAACGAGGACGGTCACTGTTTCTTGTCCGAAAACGAATTGATGCGCCGGGCGTGTGACATCTTGCAGGCCCCCTATGATATGTTGCCGCCTGCCCTTGAGCAGCTCCGCAGCCAGCGCGATATCTTTATCGAACCTCCTCTACCGGCCGCCCCTCAACCAGTTGTGCCCCCACCGCCCATCGAACCCCAACTGACCGCGTTCCTCGTAGGGGTGGATGTATCGCGCCCAGCTCCCCAGCGAAGCGAAGCGGAGCACATTTCAACCTTTCGGCCCACCGGTGATGTTCCCCCTCTCGATTGGCCTGAGCTGCAGGAACAGGAACCACAAAGGCGTGTCTACTTCGGTCCGTTCTGGCACGCCGAAAGCGGCTCAGCGCGGCTTTTGCAAAGGCTGCTGCATGCGCACAGCAACCTCCCACCTGTCAGCCAGCAGTACTGGGATGCCGTCTTCAACTTCCTCGCACAGAATCGCAACATGGTGCTGACTGAAAAGCAGCGCGAGGCCGTGCAGATGGCATACAACAAGAAGGTCAGCATCCTGACCGGCGGCCCGGGCACCGGGAAATCCACATCTATCCGCGCGCTGCTGATGGTCTTGCGCAAGCGTAAAATCGATGTGGCCCTCGCCGCACCCACCGGGCGCGCTGCCAAACGACTCACCGAGGCCACCGGCGCGGTCGGCTTCCAGGCGAAGACTCTGCACCGCTTGCTCGAATATGCCCCGCATGACAATAGCTACCAGCGCAATGAAGAGAATCCGCTGCCCTATCAGTTCGTCATCGTCGATGAAGTCTCCATGGTCGATATCCTGCTCTTCTATCACCTTCTCAAAGCCCTGCCGCCCACCGCGCACCTGCTACTGGTAGGCGACGCCGATCAACTGCCTTCCGTCGGGCCAGGTAACGTATTGCGCGATCTCTTGCGCAGCGAAGCGATACCAACCATTCGCCTAACCGACCTCTTCCGCCAGGCCCGGCAGAGCCAGATCGTCGTCAATGCCCACCGCATCAATGCCGGGCAGGTACCATCCCTAAAAAGAGAGCCGCAGAGCGATTTCTTCTTCGTGCCTGAGGAAGACCCCATTCGCGCCCAGCACCTCGTGCTTGACTTCGTGCAGCGCCGCATTCCCACCCACTATCACCTCAATCCCATGTCCGATATTCAGGTGCTTTCGCCCATGTACCGTGGGCCACTCGGCGTCACCAGCCTGAACGAAGAGTTGCAGGCGCACCTCAATCCCAAAGCCCTGGTCGAGCTGGAATGGGGGGGGCGTGTGCTGCGTCTCGGGGACAAAGTTATGCAGGTGCGCAACAACTACGATAAAGGTGTTTTTAACGGCGACGTCGGCTGGATTCGCAGCATCAACAAGGAAAATTCGACCATCAGAGTAGAGTTCCTTGAAGAGGCCGGACCCATGCTGGTCGAATACGAATTTCACGAACTCGATGAACTGCTGCTCGCCTATGCCGTCACCGTTCACAAGAGCCAGGGTAGCGAGTATCCCGCTATCGTGCTACCTCTGGTCAACCAGCACTACATGCTCCTGCAGCGCAACCTGCTCTATACCGCCATCACTCGCGCCAAACGCCTCTGTGTCCTCGTTGGCCAGCCACGCGCATTAGAGGTAGCCGTCAAGAATAACCGCGTGGCGCAGCGCAATACGGCTCTGGCCGAGCGTTTGATGCATTCCAGGAACGCTCCGGCGTTGTGGGAGGAATAGCGTGATAGATAGCTCGCACTTGAGGATTCTCATAGTCGCTACTGAGGCCGTCCCATTTGCCAAGGAGGGTGGCGTGGCCGATGTGATAGGTAGCCTGCCCAAAGAACTCGCGGAACTCGGCCACGATGTACGTATTTTCTTGCCTCGCTATGGCAGCATCGATCCCAATCATTGGAATCTCAAACCTACAGGCATGGTGCGCACGCTCTACATGGCCGGCTATAACCACGCCTTCTCTATCTTGGAGACAAAATTACCGGATTCCCCTGTCATCGTCTACTTGCTCGATAATTGGGAATATTTTGGCCAGCACCGCCGCATCTATCTCGGCCTGGATCAGCGCGACGAGCAGCGGCGCTTCCTCCTATTCTGTCGCGGCCTGCTCGAAGCGCTTCCCCCTCTGGGCTTTGTGCCCGATATCATCCACCTCAACGACTGGCAAACCGCCCCGTGCGCCGCCTACCTGCGCACCTCTTATCGCAACCTCTTGCGTTCCGGCGCAACCCGCATCGTCTATACCATCCATAACCTGCAATATCAAGGGCGCTGGGACGCCTCCATCCTCGAAGAAGCCGCCCTGGACCGCGCGCGCGTCTTCTTGCCAGATGGACTGGAATTCTGGGGCGATGTAAACTGGATGAAAGCTGGCATCGTCTATGCCGATGTGGTGACGACCGTCTCGCATAGTTACGCTGCGGAAATCCAGACCCTTGACCACGGTTGGGGACTCGATGAAGTCCTTTTTCAGCGCCACCCGCGCATCTCCGGCATTCCCAACGGCCTCGACTGGAACGCCTGGAATCCTGCGGCCGATAGCGATATCGCTCTCCAGTATACTGAAACGGAAGCCCCATCTGCCAAAGTCCGCAATCGCACGGCGCTGCGGCAAGAATTCGGTCTGCCAGATGACCCACAAATGCCCTTGATAGGCATCGTCAGTCGCCTGGTAGACCAGAAAGGCTTTGATCTCATCGCTGATGTTGCCACTGAACTAAGGAATATGCCCCTGCAGCTTGTCGTGCTTGGCACCGGCCATCCGCGTTACGAAAGGTTATTCAGCGAGCTTGCGGCCAGCACCGGTAATATTCGCGCGCGAATCGGTTTCGATGCCCCCCTATCCCACCGCATTTACGCCGGCTCCGATTTCTTCCTCATGCCGAGCGCCTTCGAACCCGGCGGCCTGGGCCAGCTCATCGCCCTGCGCTATGGCACACTCCCTATCGTCCACGCAACCGGCGGTTTAGCCGATACAGTTACCGACCTCAATGCTCATCCCGACACCGGAAACGGTATATCTTTCACACCCTACACCTCATCCGCATTGCTCGATGCCTTGCGCCGCGCCTTGCGGCTCTACGCGCAACGCGACCTCTGGCCCGACCTCATCAAACGCGCAATGGCCTACGATTCATGCTGGTCGGCCAGCGCCAGGGCCTATAGCGATCTATACCGGCGCGCCTTACGACTCCCTCCTACATGAAACTAAATGACCGGCGCTTTCTGCCGTCCTGCCGGCTCAGCGTCCAGTCGCCTGGTGGGCATGGCGAGATGAAGCTGCTTCTGCCTGCTCTTTTTGTGTTGGCACGGCCACAGTATGCTCCTCGCATGTTGGAACCATGCGCCATTCGCGCTCAGACACTTCGTAAACGATGGCAACCCTTGCTTGCTTATCACAACCGTGATAGACGCAAGGCAAAGGAGGATCTATCTTGATCTGCCGAAAACCGTCATTCATTGCGATTACCTCTCTATTATGACCTTCCTCTGGTGAGGAGATAACTAACATCAATCCAACAGGCATGCAGAATGATGAGGAGTATCCTAAACGATTGCTTGTTGACAACAGGCACCCTCGTGCAATATACTGCACCAAATTGATGTTACCATAAACATTCGCGTAATGTCAAAGATAAGTATGAAATTACAAGGGAAAAAACGCAATGTTGACCGCGGAACGACGACGTTCAATTATGCAACTGCTGCAACGTGATGGGAAGGTACATGCGACTGAATTGAGTAGAGCCCTACATGTCTCAGAAGATACTATTCGCCGCGACCTGCGCGAGCTGGCCGCCGCGGGTATGCTGCAGCGGGTTCATGGAGGCGCATTACCTCGCTCCCCTGTGACGGCCAGTTTCACCGAACGGCAGCAGCAGCCGGTCAGGGCGAAAACAGCTATTGCGTTCGCCGCTATCAAGCTCATTCGCCAGGATCAGGTGATCATCTTCGATGGTGGCACGACCCCTCTACAGGTGGCCGAGCATCTGCCGCGTGACCTGCGTGCCACCGTCATCACGCATAGTCCGCCAATCGCCCTCGCCCTGGCGGAATATCCGGAGATCGAGGTCGTGATGATTGGGGGAAGGCTCGACAAGCGTCAACTGGTCGGCTCCGGCGCTGCCACGGTCGAGGCTTACCGCAATATCCGGGCCGATCTCTGCTTCCTGGGAGTTGGAGGCCTGCATCCCGATGTCGGTATCAGCATCTTCGATTTGGAAGAATCGTATGTGAAACGCGCGATGATCGCCAGCGCAGCCGAAGTGATCGCTCTGGCCGTCGCTGAAAAATTAGGCACCGCGGCCCCCTACATTGCCGGGCCACTCACCGACCTGACACACCTCATAACAGAGCGTTCCGTCCCTGACGAGGTACTGGCGCCTTATCGGGCGCAAGGCATAACAGTCATCCGGGCGTGAATAACGTTTTCCCGCTCACTCAAAAGACAGGAGTTTGCCATGGTCACCGCGGAACTCGCTTTGATTTTACCTATGAGGGCGCCACGCGCAGTGTTGGGGAAAGTTTGCAGCGCTTGCGTCTCACTCTAAGTTGCGGTCGACACCCGGCGTGCCATCTCCCGCTCCCAACCATGCGCAAAGCGGCGATCTTCGATTGTCTCGCCGCTGAGAACAGTGTCAGAGACAAAATCTTCTGGTCGCAAATCGGTGCCAATCTTGCAGTTGCAGCCCACTTTCAGGTTATCCGGCAGCTGTGTCCGCTTGCCGATAAGCGTGATACCGCTGTTTAACAGGTCCGGTTCCAGCTTATTCGGCGTCATATCATTACCATATCCAATCTGGCACTGCTTGCCGATGATGACCTCCTTGTCGGTAATTGTATGGTCAACGATGCTGCCAGCGCCTACCACCGTATCAAAGAGCAGGATGGAGTTTCTTACAACCGCACCCTCCTCAACAATCACGCCGGGCGAAAGCACGCTGCTCTCAACATGTCCTTTGATGATGCAACCGTGCGAAATCAGGCTGCCAATAATCTGCGCTCCGCTGTATACATGGGCTGGAGGACGCTCTTCACTGCGCGTGTGTATGACCCACGATGGATCGTAGAGATCGAAGGATGGCGGATCGTCGAGCAGTTTCATATGCGCCTCCCAATAGGAGTGGATCGTGCCAACATCCTGCCAGTATCCCATGAAGGGATAGGCGAAGACACGCTCCTTGTGCTCCACCATCGCCGGAATAATGTTGCGGCCAAAATCATGCTGGGTAGAAATGCCATTCTCGCCAGCGCGAGCATCCTCAATCAGCACACGAATCAGCGTATCGCGGTCAAATACATAAATTCCCATCGAGCCAAGGGTGCCTCGCGGCTGGCGCGGTTTTTCCTCGAAGGAAGCCACCCGCCCCTCAGCATCAGTTTCCAGAATACCAAAGCGGTGGCCTTCCGCGAGCGGTACAACCACGGCTCCCAGTGTTACGTCGGCGCGGTGCTGCTGGTGAAACGCAATCATTGGCCTGTAGTCCATACGATAGATATGGTCACCGGCAAGGATAAGCACATAGTCGCAGCGCGATTCCAGAATAAAGCCCAGATTCTGGTAGACCGCGTCGGCGGTGCCTGAGTACCAATCCGATTCCTTCCGGCCTACATATGGCTGGAGCAGGTGAATGCCACCTTTCTGCCGGTCCAGGTCCCAGGGTTTGCCAATGCCGATATGATCGTGCAGCGAATGGGGGCGATACTGTGTCAACACGCCCACATCTGTAATATCAGAGTTGACGCAGTTGCTCAAAGCAAAATCAATGATGCGATACTTACCGGCGAAGGGAACCGCGGGCTTGGCGCGCTTTTGTGAGAGCAAACTTAATCGCTCACCCTGACCCCCGGCCAGAATAATCGCCAGCACCTTACTCATAGCTCAACGCATCCTTTCTTGATGGGAACCATACCCCACTCATCGTGCAAGGGTACGGTTTATTATATCTCACGCAGCACCCGAAGGTGCGTCGTGATGAATGTTGCCAACCGAATGGGGGAATCACGATCATCGTTCCCTGATGCCTTTTGATAACCGAACAGGGTCATATCCCTGGTCCTGGGGGGACAGCGGCTGGCGCCTGTCCCCCCATCCCGGTTGTCAAAGTTCATGAGGGACACTGCCTGGTGCCTGTCTTCCCCAGTCTTATGCCGCGCGCCGGAATAAATTGAGCGTGCGTCCCTGTAAATGGTCAAAGTACACAGCCAGGATGATCAGTAAACCAATCGCGATTTGCAGGTAGAACGGATCGATAGCCAGCAGGTTGCCGCCGTTGGCAAGCAGGCCCATAATCAATGCGCCCAGAACCGCGCCGATGACGCGCCCCTTAGCACCGGACAGGCTGGCTCCGCCAATAACGGCACCGGCAATGGCCTGCAACTCGTATCCAGTTCCCGCTGTCGGAATACCTGCTCCCAATCGCGACGTGGTTAAGATACCGGCAAATCCGGCCAGCAAACCGCTAATGCAATAGACCGCAATCAGCACGGAGTTCACCGGAACGCCTGAGAGACGCGCCGATTCCGCGTTTGAGCCCACAGCATAGACATAGCGGCCAAAGATCGTCCGTCCAAGTATAAATGCCGCTATAAGCGCTACAATGACCAGAATCCAGAACAAGCTCGGTAAGCCGAGTACGTTCCCGTTAGCAATGATATTGAAGGCGTCGGGCAGCGGCGCGATTGTTTTAGCGTCTGTCCATAGCAGAACCAGTCCTCGCGCAACCCCAAGCATGCCAAGCGTGGCGATGAATGGAGGAAGTTTGAGCTTCGCTACCAGCAATCCATTGATCAGGCCGACGACCAGTCCAGTCGCCAATCCGGCCAGGATAGCCACGGGTACGGAAGTACCGCTGGCGAGCAACAAGGCCGTTACTCCTCCACTCAATCCCAGGACTGAGCCCACTGATAGATCGATGCCACCGGTCAGGATCACGAAGAGCTGCCCTACCGAAAGGATGGCGAATACTGCCACTTGCCGCACCAGGTTGTCCAGATTTGTCAGCGTCAAAAAGTCATTTGTCGACAGCATTAGCGCGGCTACGAAGATCAAAAGAACCAGAATGCCCCCGCTTTCACGCCCTAAACTGATGGGCGTTCGCTGTTCTTCTACCGCCTGCTGTGTTACCGCAGCCTCAGGCTGTGGAGTGCTGGAAGTTGTTGCCATGAGAAGTCTCCTCTCTATTCGTTATGCATTTATTGCAACTGGTGTACTGCTCGCCAGGCGCAGTACCTCTTCTTCTGTCGCCTGTTCAATCGGCAGCTCGCCGGTAACCCCGAAATCGTGCAGGATGATGACGCGATCACAGATGCCGAGCAACTCCGGCAGGTACGACGAGACGACGACGATGCCCATGCCCTTAGCGGCCAGGTCACCGATAATCGTATAGATATCAGCCTTCGCTCCTACATCGACGCCTTTGGTGGGTTCATCGAGCAGCAAGACCTTTGCGTTCGTCGCCAGCCAGCGGCTCAGCAAGACTTTCTGCTGGTTCCCACCGGAGAGCGATGAAATCGGCTGCTCGCTCGTATGGTACTTCAGGCGCAGGCGCGGCACCAGCTGGTTGAACAGGGAAAGCTCCTCTTTATGGGAGACAACCCCCAGACGGGAAACCGCGGACATGTTGGCGATGGTCACGTTCTCCCGCAGCGAGAGGTCCGCCAGTATCCCCAACTCCTTACGGTCTTCTGTCAGCAGACCCAGGCCTGCCTTGACTGCCTGGGCCGGCGACCCTGGAGGTAGCGGTTTGCCATCGACGATTATCTTACCGGCGTCGATAGAATCGGCCCCGAAAATGGCTCGTACCGTCTCCGTGCGACCCGCTCCTACCAGTCCCCCAAGCCCCACGATCTCGCCCGCGCGCACTTCCAGGTTGATGGCATAGGGGCTCCCTTTCAGGCGCAATCCCTGCACCGACAAAAGCGTCCGGCCGAATTGTTTTTGTTCTCGCTTCGGGTAGAGCGCCTCAATCTGCCGGCCCACCATCGAACGAATGAGCGTATCGTGCGTGAATTCGCCGCTGGGCGCTGTTGTGATGAGCTGGCCATCACGCAATACCGTAATGCGATCACCAATTTCAAAAATCTCTTCCAGGCGATGCGTCACGTACAGGACTGCCACACCCTCCTCCGTCTTGAGCCGTTTGATCAGTTGCAAAAGGTGCTGCGCGTCCTCTTCTGAGAGAGCGGTCGTTGGCTCGTCGAAGATCACGATGCGCGCGTTCGCTCCCAGCACCTTGGCAATCTCTACCATCTGGCGCGTCGCTACGGGCAGGTCCGAGACCAGCATGCCCGGATCAACCCTGGTGAGTCCCACACGCTCAAGCATCTGCATGGCACGCGCGCGCAACTCCCGTTTCTTGACAACGCCACGCGCGGCGGGCAGGTGCCCCATCAGCAGGTTCTCTTCGACAGACACATCTGGCAGCAGGCTCAACTCCTGGTAGACAACGCCCACTCCGAGCGCGCGTGCCTGGGCAGGGCTGGGCGAACCCACCTCCTGCCCATCGATGAGATACTCACCACTGTCGCGAGCCACGGCGCCCGTCAGGATTTTGATCAGGGTTGACTTCCCCGCGCCGTTTTCACCTGCCAGGCAGAGGACCTCACCACGAAACATCTCAAGCGAAACGTCTTTCAGTACCTGCACCGGGCCAAAGGATTTTGTGATGTGTTTGAGCTGAACAAGCGGGGTTGCCGCTGTCGTGGACGCTGAAATCGTCATCTTAAGCCCCCCCTTTCGTGGTCGGAGGATTCAACAATTTCTGTACTGATGGCGTGTTCATGTTGCTTGAATCTACCAGTACGGCTCCTGGGTCCAGGCTCGGCGGGGCAAATCTTCCCTCCGCGCTCATCACTGCCTCAACCACGCCCTGGTAGCCAAAGAAGTAGGGATTTTGTACCACAATGGCTTGCAGCGTGCCCGCTTTGATGGCATTGATTTCCTGCGGATCCGAATCGAACCCGACGGCGACGATGCGATTCTGCGCATTATTCTCCTGCAAGGATTGAGCTACACCATCGCCCGATACATTGTTGTCGGCGTAAATCCCGACCAGGTTGGGATTGGCGGAGATGACATCGTTCACATCCGAAAGCGCGGTGGGGGTATCATTGTTGTTATACCGGTGAGCGATGATCTTTAAGCCAGGAAAGCGTGCCGCCAGTTCGGTCTGGAAGCCTGAGTCGCGGTCGACAATGGTCTGCACACCGGCAACCGATGATTCGATCAGGATACCACCTGTCGTAATGCCTTTCTTCTGCAGGAGCTCTCCCAGCCTGTCGGCAGCCGCCGCACCGGCCTTCGTGTTGTCGGTACCGATAAAGCCGTCGCTGGTGGTTGTCACCTTCGTATCAACAGTAATCACCTTGATTCCCTGGGCACGGGCGCGATCAATCACACCGTTGAGCGCCTGCGAGGAGGAGGCCGCGAGTACAATTGCATCTACACCACGTGATATGGAATTTTCAACCAGGCTTACCTGGTCGGAAACATCGGCCTCTGATGTAGCCCCAAAGAGGCCGATCTGAACGCCCCAGTCTTTCCCTGCCGCTTGAGCGCCGGCAAGCATGGCCTGCCAGAACTGGGAGTCCGTCGCCTTGACAATGACATCGACTCGCTTACCTGAAGCCGGAGCATTCGAGCTTGCGCGGGTCGAGGCCGGGACAAAGAGGCGAGCGATGAGCACACCTATAATGAGGGTGACAAGCGCAATCGCCGCAACAGTTGAAAGCGTAAAAGGGGTTTTGAAGAATCTGGACATACCTTTCTTACTCCTTTTCTCGGGTTGTCTGAATCCAGCCGGCCGCCACTATATGTCGCATCCATGCGTCTATTCACGTTAGCCGGCTGCTATGTGAAGTGCATGCGCTACGGTTACCACATGCAGCTAATGAAAGCCTACCGAGCCTTCATCCAAAATTTGATAGATGTTACACAAGATAGCTCTACAGGAACACAATACAGGGGAACACTACGAGGATAGAGTCTTCAGGTAGCCGAAAACCCGTTGACTTCATGTAAATAAGGGAACGACGAAATACCGCCATAGCGAGTGACGCTGATGCCCGCTACCGCGTTGGCAAAATTGCCGGTTGTGCTCAGCTCTTGTTCTGTCAGGGCTTGAAGATCTGAGGGGGTAGAGCATCCTTGCTGGAGCAGCGTGTATAATACGGCTCCGATAAATGCATCACCCGCGCCAGTTGTATCAACAGGACGAACCGACAACGGGCGAATCTCTACTCGCTGGCTGGCCGTCATCAGCAGCGCGCCGTTAGCGCCAAGAGTGATAATGACCAGGCGCGGACCTCTTCCTAAAAGCATTTCCCCCAGCGTGGTCAGCCAGCTACTATCAGGAGGATTGGCAGGCTCTGTAACCTGGTCGCTCACGAATTCGGCCTCGTCGACACTGAGTTTGAGAATGTCGGCTCGCTCTACGCCTTTAGCTATTATCTCTCGTATCGTGGATGGCGAATCCCACAGCGATTTGCGGACATTTACGTCGAACGATACGATTGCACCGACACGTCGCGTATGCTCCATGGCGGCCAGGGTTGCTATACGGGCCGGCCCGCTGGAAAGTAAAACTCCACCCGTATGGCAGATAGCCGTATCTTGCCACGCCGACCAGTTGAGTTCTTCAACCTGTAACAGGCTATCGGCTGTGCCTTCGCGAAAAAACGTAAAGCGTCTCTGGCCATCATCAAGCAGCGTTACCAGAGCAACTGCTGTGGGCGCCTGCTCGATGAATTGAACATAACGGATATCTACGGCATTTTCGACAAGCGTCTGCACCAGCAGCCTGCCGAACCGGTCCTCTGAAATTCCCCCAATGAAGCGAGAGGAACCTCCAAGGCGTGCAATCGCAACAGCAGCGTTCGCTATCGCTCCACCGGCATGAGGGGTATAGCAGGCCTCACCCAGGCGGATTGGCGAACTGGGAATGATATCAATAAGGGCTTCACCAAGGTTGATGATATGTTTCATACGGCCACCTCGCCAGTTCGGGAGCTACTGTTGCCTCTTCGTCAACATTTCACTCCGCTATTCTTAAATTACTGCCATAGAAGGAATTTCTTGATGTTCAAATTGTAAACGATTACAATAGATTTGTCAAGGCTTTTTGGGCGAAAAGATCACAAATTCAATATTTTTGTCAGATTTGCCCTGGAAAAGGCAAGCTCGTTTTCTGTCAATGTTAAAATGATGGTCCTTAAGGGCGTGCTCCTTGTGATCGCCCCCTCCACCGGCCTGTTTTGCGTATGGGGCATTCAAACGATTACAAAATATCTGGCAATCCAGGCAGAGGTATGCTATAATAGTAGTAAATCGTTTACAAAATGTGCTCAAGAGGCCCTCTTCCTGGCCGGTCTGATTGGAGTTGGAAAAGGAAGAAAGGCGAGCTGCAGGAGGTAAGTTGTTTATATGGCCAGTATCAAAGATGTCGCGGAGGCCGCCGGTGTCTCAACGGCCACCGTTTCGCGCGTCCTCTCTAATGGTTTGCACGTTCGGCCTGAAGTGCGTGAGCGTGTAATGGCCGCGGTAGAACGTTTAGGATATCGCCCCAATCTGGTGGCCCGCAGCCTGCGCTCACAGCAGTCTAACACCATTGGTCTGATCGTCTCTGATATCAGCAATCCGTTCTTTACTGCCATCAGCCGCGCCGTCGAAGATAGCGCCTACGAACAGGGTTTCAGCGTCGTGCTCTGCAACACAGATGAGAATCCAGAGAAGGAAGCAATCTACCTGAACCTGATGCGCGATACGGCCGTCGCGGGCGCGATCATGTCCCCTACACGTCAAACCATCGCCAGCTTTACAGACTCCAATTTCCCATTTCCTATAGTCATAATCGACCGCTCTATCTCGAATGGTGATGTCGATGTGGTGCTGCTTGACAATGTCGACGCAGCCTACCGCCTCGTCACCCATCTTGTCGAGCACGGGTACAGGCGCATTGCGGCCCTGTGTAGTGAAATGAGTACCGGACTGGAACGGCAACTAGGATATGAGAAAGCATTGCGGGCGCATGGTCTCTCTCCTCGCTCGGAATACATGCGCTATATTCCGCCCAGGGCTGATGCAGGTTACGCGGCAACCTTGAAGCTGATCGATCTGGCCGAACCGCCCGATGCGCTCTTCACCGTCAATAGTTTGATTGCCGAAGGCGCCCTGCGGGCCATACGCGAGCGCAATCTTACTATTCCTGATGATATCGCCCTGGTCACTTTTGACGAAACCACCTGGGCATCGCTCGTTCAACCCGCGATTACTCTGATCGCCCAGCCAACTTATGAGATAGGCAAAACCGCGGCAGAACTCCTCATCCAACGCATTGCCGCCCCCGAGCGTCCTACACGCCAGGTGATTCTCAAGGGGCAGTTAATCGTGCGTGGTTCAAGCGCGCCTCGCCAGAATACCGGGGTCTAGACGAAGCTCTGGTATGGAGAGCACAGCAGTTCTATTGTGACACTACACGAACGTGGCCTGGCGCCGGACTACTTATCTATCTCACCTGAAACTGCCCTCTAACATTAAAATGGTAAGCCGCTCGCGGCGCCACCCAGGCCATGCGCGTAGCCGAGCAGGAAGTAGCCCACGATGCCGAGCAAGAAAATGAACAGCACAAACAGGAAAAAAACGAACGCTACGTTGCTCGTGAGCGGCTGTTTACCAGGTGAAGGTGATGGCTGCTGCCTGCCGGGCGCATTTGGAGCCTGGTAAGGCGCGAAAGGTGACCTGCGTGTTACCGGCTGTGACGCAGGGGGTTGGTAAAATTGCTGCACCTGGCCGGACGAATATCCCCCCAACGCCCCTGAGATTGGTATGCGCCCTAACGGGCCGGACAGCCTGGGTGAATAAGTTATGCCTATACCTGTACTTTGCAAGCCAGGACTCTCAGGCGCCGGGTACAGGATGGCATCGATATCGCGTTTCATCTCTAACGCAGTCTGATAGCGCTGGTTGATATCCAGTGTGAGGGCGCGTTCCAGTAGGGTCTCCACTTCCGGAGACAGTCGTGGATTGATCGTGCGCGCAGGCGGAAACTGGAATAATGGATGCTCGGTCGGGTCGCGATTCGTCAACAGGTAATAGAGCGTCGCTGCCAGCGCGTATAGGTCGGAACGCGGCTCAGCGTTTCCCTGGTATTGTTCGGGCGGCGCATATCCGGGCGTGCCGAGGGCAGTCGTCTGTTTGCGCTGAGCCTTCGAAGGAGCATAGAGGCGTGCAATGCCAAAGTCGACCAGGTGTGCCTTTTGATCTCTGGCCCCAATAATAATATTGGCCGGCTTAATGTCGCGATGCACAATCGGCGGCTTCTGCTGTTCCAGGTAGTCGAGAATATCAAGTACTTCTGCGGCGTATTTGAGAGCTTCTTGTTCATCCATAGGGCGCCGGATGCGTTCCATCCGCTCATCCAGGTTTTCGCCCTCCACATATTCCTGTACCATGAAATAGTGCGACCCTTCCTGAAAGTGGTCGGTCACCGCCGGAATAAGCGGATGGTCGAGATGCGCCAGCGTCTGCACCTCACGTTGAAAATTGCGTACATCTTCTGTTGGGTCGGCATGCTCAGCAATCAGTTCCTTAATCACCACAGGCTTATCGACAAGGCGCGTATCGATTGCCAGCGCTAAAGTACCCATTCCTCCCTGCCCCAATATCTTCTGAATAACATAGCGCCCCTCCTGCAACTGAGCGCCCGGAATCAGGAACTGTGTCGTGTTGGCGGTGCTTGCGGGCAGGCTCGTATCCACGTTCCCGGTTACAGGAGACGAATCCAGAGATGCGCCGCAATGCGTGCAAAAGCTCTCATCGTCGCGATTTTTCGTTCCACAAAACGTACATATTTTCATTCATGGTAATCCTGGTATATTGCATCCATTTTGCCCTACACCATATTTTACCACCTCAGAAGTAATATCTCCCAGGTTTCTGTAGTCAATTTTCTATCTTCAGAGGCAATCGAGGAAGCCTCGCTCCCGGCGCGATCGGTTAGCCAGGAAGGTTTCTGCACCATGTTTCTGTAGTTGACGGCACACTGATAGAAACCGTACAATGGTAGGCGGCGAACCCGTTCTCACAGTATACGTAAGTCTGGACAAGCAGGTGAAACAAGGTCAGGTGTTTTGAGCAATGAAGGTTTGTTGCACTTCACCGGACTGCACATTTTGACAATTTGTTCTAAGCAGGTTATACTACACGTGCTTACTGCAAAATCAATAGAGCTATCCAGAACTCGCGCAAGGAGCAGCATCCTTGAGGAAATATTTCACCAAAAAGCGCATTATCACACTCTATGCAGTGATGTTATTCCTCGCCGCCAGCATCTTCACCTATTTTCATCCTCTCCAGTTCACCGGTTACGAACTTGCCTACATCAACCCTGCCCCTCCGGTCATTCCCGCTCTGCAGCAGTGGCAGGGCGGCAGCGGCTCGTTTGCCCTCAGCTACACATCGCGCATTGTCGTAAATCCTGCGTATAACGCACAGTTGCTAGATACAGCCGGGGTTTTCCAGAATGACCTCTTCAACGAAACCGGCACTAAACTTCCCATCGTCCTCGCAAACACTCCCAATACCGGCGATTTTTTCCTGACCTTGACCAACCTGGATAGTGGCCTCGGCAACGAAGGCTACCTCCTCGATGTAGAGGATGCCGTCACAATCAGCGCGCATACTAGCACAGGCGTATTTTATGGAACGCGCACCGCCTTGCAGATACTGCGAGAAGATTCCGCGCGCACCTATATCCCCAGGGGAATGGCAAGAGACTACCCCCAGTATGCTGAACGCGGCTTTATGCTCGATGTCGGGCGCAAATATTTCCCCGTCAGCTACCTCGAGGACATCGTGCGTGTGATGGCCTGGTATAAGATGAACGATTTCCAGCTCCATTTGAACGATAATGCGCCCGGAGCCGGAAATAATCCGGATTGGATGCGCCAGTTCGCCGCGTTTCGCCTCAATAGCCCGAACTTTCCACGGCTTGCCTCCAGCGCTGGTTCCTATACTGAGCAGGATATCCTCGCGCTCGAATCCGTTGCCAGGCAGTATCACGTCACGATAACGCCGGAGATCGACATGCCTGCGCACGACCTTGCCCTCACGCAGTATCGTCCTGACCTCGCCAGCCCCACATACTCAAAAGAAATGCTTGATCTGAGCAATCCCGCAACCTATACCTTTGTAGAGTCGCTCTGGAATACATTTTTGCCATGGTTTCAGACCTCGCAGGTCGATATCGGGGCCGATGAATATGTTGCCAGCGATGCAAATAGCTATCGCCTGTTTGTCAACGTGCTCAACACATTTCTCAACCAGAAAGGCAAAACCGTACGCATATGGGGAAGCCTGACAAAGATGAATAGCAACATTCCGGTCAACACGAATATCGTCATCGAGGACTGGAACAATAGCTGGTCTAACCCTGTGGATATGGTGAAACAAGGCTTCCACATCATTAATGTGAACGATAACCTTCTCTATATCGTCCCCAAGGCTGGATACTATCATGACTATTTAGATACTCGGCAGCTCTACGAGCAATGGGAGCCAAACATCTTCGATTTCACGCATCCCAGCCTCAACCTTGCCCCAAACGATCCTCACCTCTTGGGAGGGATGTTTGCCGTATGGAACGACGCGCTCGGCAAAGTCAGCACTACCGATGTCTATGCCCGTGTGAAGCCAGCCATGCCCACGCTCGGCGAAAAACTCTGGAGTGGCCCCACAATCCCTTTACCCTACGAACTTTTCCGGCAGTTAGCCGTGCTCATTGGTGCTCCTCCCGGCACACACCTGCCGGCAGTATCGACATGGTGACGGCATATTTGCTGATTGCTTTGGGCCTCTATCGCGCTTTGAGCGTAATGTCATCTCCAATCGCAGCAGATCAAAACGTATCCTCATCTCGTGTGATACACTAATACGGAGATAAAAGACCTGCTATATAGAAGAATTCCAGGATGCTAAGGACAATAACTGCTACACGCTATGTCACACCCTTAAGAGAGGGAGGCTCGCTGCCTGCCATCGTTGAAGCCGATGACGATGGTCTCTATGTGCTCAAGTTTCGCGGCTCCGGTCATGGGACAAAGGCATTGATTGCCGAACTGGTGGCCGGTGAAATTGGCCGTGCTCTCGGCTTACCTGTGCCTGAGATCGTCTTCATGGAGCTTGACCCCGTACTGGGGCGCTCCGAGCCTGATTTTGAAATTCAAGCCTTGATAGAGGCGAGTGAGGGACTCAACCTCGCGCTCGATTTCCTGCCCGGCGCCCTGCCTTTCGACGCTCTGGACGCCGCCAGCGTGGACCCTCTGTTAGCCTCGTCGATTCTCTGGTTCGATGCCTATGTAACCAACGTCGACCGCACGCCGCGCAACACCAATATGCTCTGGTGGCATCGCCGCTTGATGCTCATCGACCACGGCTCCTCGCTCTACTTTCATCATGTGAACTCGAACTATATTGAGCGCAGCCGCATAGCGTTTTCTCCGATCAAAAATCACGTCCTCTTGCCGGTAGCGTCCGCATTGCCGGAGGTTGATCGAGACCTGAGAGCGCGACTATCACCGCAGATTCTCCAGGATATCGTTAACCTCATTCCCGAATCCTGGTTGGAGGATGATCCCGACTTCCCTGACCCCGCCGCTCATCGTGCCGCTTATCTCGATTACTTGCTGGATCGCCTGGCAAATTCGCAAATTTTTGTAGAGGAGGCCCTACGTGCGCGAGACGAGCTCGTATGATTACGCCATCATTCGCGTCGTTCCTCATGTAGAGCGGGGTGAGTGCCTCAACGTCGGCATTATCTTGCACAGCCCAACACGTCGTTTCCTCGGCGCATTAATACATGTTGACCGTGAACGGTTACAAACGTTTGCCCCCCAACTTGATCTTGCTGCCGTACAGCAACAGCTTGAGCATATCCTCCAGGTCTGTCATGGAAAAAAGCAGGGTGGGCCGATTGGCCAGCTCTCCCCATCGGAGCGCTTTAACTGGCTCGTATCCCCGCGCAGCACTATCATCCAAACCTCGCCCGTGCATGCCGGTATCTGCAGCAATCCAGAGGAAGAATTACAGAACCTCATGAAGAAACTGGTGCTGCTCGAGAGCGAGCAAAAAGATACAACCTTGTCCGTTCCCGGAAAAATCGCTAATCAGCGCGAGCCTGAACATTAGCTCTGCGCAGGGAATCATAGAAAGGGGATACATGAATGACAGACGATAAACACTTCACCACCATTGGCGAATACATCTCTACCTTTCCAGGACCAGTCCAGGCTGCCCTGCAACAAGTCAGGCAAGCCATTCATCGCGCTGCTCCAAATGCTGTAGAGACCATCAGCTATAACATACCTACCTTCGATCTTTATGGTAGACATTTAGTGTTCTTTGCTGGTTGGAAACACCATATTTCCTTGCATCCGGTACCGGCGGGCGATGAAGTGTTCCAGCAAGAACTCTCGCACTATAAAAGAGCAAAGGGTACGATCCAGTTCCCATTAGATAAACCCATCCCATCCGATTTCGTGGAGCAAATTGTTACCTTCCTCATCAGGGAGAAAACTGCACCACAATCTTGATAATAACCGCGTGCGGGTTCTCCATCTACGGGAGGGTGCAGGGGCCAGATTTGTAGCGTCCCGAGCCGGGGTCATCTCCCTGCATCCTCAAGAGTGGAGACCCCCGCGGTGTCCCCTACAAATTGCAACCAGAAGCAGGAACTGTGAATAAGTCAATGAAAGGAGTTTTCGCATGCCCGAACTGTAAACCCTGTTGGCCAGACTGGCATTCGGCGAGTCACCGCGTTTCGTTAAACCCCGCTCTACGGCAGCTTTTGCGAAAAGAGCCACTCGAAGAAAGCAAGATCCGCCTTTGGATCGTAAACCCCGCCAGGACCCCACAGGCCATGCCCGGCATCAGGATATTCAGTATAAAGAGGATGCCCACCGGCCTGGGTGATAGCTGCAATCATATCCCGCGAGCCCGACACGGGTACAACCGTATCCTTCGCCCCGTGGAATGCCCAGATTGGTTCGTCAACCAGTAGATACGCCTTTGAGGGGTCGCCGGCCCCAGAAAGCGGGGCCGCAGCCGCGAAGTAGTCCGGCCAGCGTTCAATCGCCTCCCAGGTTCCATATCCTCCCATGGAAAGCCCTGTGATGTAAAGCCGGCTCGCGTCTATGCCCTTGTATTGCTGTTGCACCATGTCGAGAATCTCTTTTGCCATGCGTAAAGAATTGCTGGGCTGTGCGGCCATCGTATAGGAACCTGTGGAAGCCGGAACATTCACCCAGCGGTCCGGTGACATGACCTGGGGAACAAGAATAAAGCTCGGCCACTGCTGCTGGACGGCGGGCGAAATCCAGGTCTGCACATAAAATTGTGTGAGGAGTACCTTACTGTTTTGCTGGGGCGTGGCGCTGGGCTTCGCAACTTCTCCTCCACCATGCAGTATCAAAACGAGCGGATACTTCTTCTGAGCATTATAGTGAGCAGGTATGTAGAGATAATAGGTCATCTTCATCCCGGTTATGTCGGTATAGATGAATGTCTGAAATCCCTCGAAGGTAGTGGCCGTCTCGGACGGTTGTGCTGCCGTGGGAGTAGGATTTTGCGTGGCAATAGGGGCAGGGATATGTTGCGAGAGGGTTTGCCTGCCCTTCCCACTCGCAGAATCGTTAGAAAATATTCCCAGCGCTATCAGTGCCAGACCTACAATGATCATTACAAGAGCTATCCATATCGTGAATTTCTTGACTAACAACATATGTATCTCGTTTCGAATTGCTCACCTGGCGCACCACCATGGGATGATTCTTGAAAAATTGCCAGATCAGCGCCGTGGCCGTAACCTGGCGCCATTTCTTCTGAATTCGCTCGTCGAATAGCACATGTGGCCATGTGTGCCCCTCATTCAAAATACGATAGTGAATGATGGCCACTCCACCCCTACAGCCCAGCCATTGCTCGCCCATAACCGTTTTTTGTCTCAGGAATATATCTGGCCGGTTATTACAGTGATCTCTCTGTACCCAGTTCAGCAGCCATTTTGTTACCGATTCGTAGTCCTTCGACAAGCTCCCATTGTAGGGCACCACCCGGTCTCCTGTGCCATGTATTTCGAGCCAAGGGACCGCCCTCACGACGGAATAACCACCAGGTACGGGATAATACGACCCTGATACTGAAGCAAAAGCTGCAATACGCCCTGAAAGTTTTGCCGCCAGCAGATTGACCATGCCGCCGCCATTTGAAAATCCCATCGCATAGATGCGTGCCGGATCGATGCATAATCTTGCCTGCAAGCTATTCAATAGATCACTGACGAACAGCACATCGTTCACATGTGGGTCATGACCTGGTCCTGTTGCCCAACCGGTAGCATCATCCGGTCCGACCATCCCCTGTGGGTAGACCGCTATAAAATCCTGTTGATCGGCCAGTAAAGACAGCTTCGTCAACTGTTCCTGGTGTGTAGCAGTGCTGCCGTGCCCATGAAAGTTCAACACCAGGGGCTGTAGTATGGTGTTTCTGTAGCCCGAGGGCAGGTGCAAACGATACATTCGCTCGAATCCGCCCGACCGGATCGTTTCGTTTTCACTTAATCCTGGCGGGAAAGGGGCGGGTTTGCCGCAGCCTGAACTGAGTATTAGATGTGTAACCGTACTCGTTTTTGCTAAAGCATGTTCAGTCTTTTTGGACACTCCAGACAGGCTATAACTGCACAACAGGAACAGAAAACAAACGAGAACGCTTATCAAACCTATCAGGGCTGAACGGAGTGCCTCATCTTGGCCCCTTTTCTTAACCGATACCTCGTCACTCCTGGCTCCGTTGTCTACCACGACTCTTACCTTCTCTATATTATATGAGGAACATGGCAAGGTTGGTAGCGATTAGCCTCATTGCTATGCTTATAGTAGTTGCATGAGGTTCTGCGTTCACAGCAACCAATTTGCCGGCCGGTAAAAAGAATATGCGCAAAGCAGCGCCCATTCTATCACAACGGGCTTAGGGATGAAAATGTTGCACCGAACTGAATCTGCATGCCTCATGGGCTCTGGGGGGCCAGATTGATCGCGCCCGCTCCGGGGCCATCCCCTCCTAAAGAACGTAGAACCACTCATTCTTATTCTTTTACGGTCGATCATCCATCGCTGCAAGCACCACATGCTTGAATCGTATTTCATTGTGAACCTGATTTGCTGTCTTATCCCTCCCTGGTCTTTGATTGCTAAACGGCTGAAACAACCTTTTGATCAATACTGGCAACAAGTGGCTGGGGCGAGAATTTTGTCAGCCAATGATCCTCACTCATATATTTCCATCCCCCGTCTGCCAGAATGACTACAATCTTGCCACGATTCATGCTAGCCGCGACACGTAGAGCCACTTCCAGCACTGCTCCACTCGACGGTCCCGCGAAGATGCCTTCCAGTGCCTTTAATTGTAGTGAGCGCATCCATGCCTCGGAACTTGAAATCAGCTGCCGCGAGTCGATAACTGATAGATCGAGTACCGGAGGCACGAACCCATCGGCCAGGTTGCGTAATCCCTGTATGCTATCGCCCTGCACCGGCTCTGCTGCGATAACACCAATACCAGGATTGTGCATCTTTAAACGACGCGCAACGCCTGTAAGTGTTCCGCCTGTGCCCAGCCCCGCAACGAAGACGTTGATGTCGGGCATATCCGAAATGATCTCTGCGCCGGTGGTCGAAAAATGGGCCGCGGCATTGGCCTCATTGCCGTATTGATACAGCATCACATAGCGCTTATCCTTCTGCACCAGCTCCTGCGCCAGCTGGATAGCTCCATTGCTACCGGCCGACCCGGGAGAAGTGATGATATCGGCGCCGTACAGTTCGAGCATGCGGCGCTTATCCTGTGTTCCTTTCTCGGATATCACCGCCGTGAACGGGTATCCTTTCATATTTGCCACTAGCGCCAGCGCCACTCCCGTATTACCACTTGTCGGTTCGAGTATCGTCGAATTCCGCGTCAGCAAACCTTCGGCCTCAGCCTGCTCGATCATCTTTAATGCGATGCGATCTTTGATGCTACCCGATGGATTGATCCCCTCTAGTTTCGCGAAGATCTGCACTCCCGGTTTGATATTGAAACTTTTCAACTCAACCAACGGAGTATTCCCAATCGTCTCCAAAATGTTCGCGTAACGCATGATTTATCACCTCTTTTTCTACCGGTTTGCACTCACTTGAGCAATGCCTTCCAGTACAGCAGTGTTGTGATGAGTAGTGTATGGATAATGGAAGTAACGCCCTGCAACATGTTTGCCTGTGGCAATGGTTTCCTCGATGATCACCTGTACATCTTCTTCAGTCGTCATAAAATTAACCATACAGGCCCGCAGTACTTCCTTATCCCGAAAATGCGTACTGGTCAGAAACGCCTTCCCATGCCTCTGCATCTCGTAGGCCAGCACTTTATTCAACTGATCCAACAATACTGGCTCATCGCGCAGTTCCGTGGGCGCATAGCGAAACCGTACGATGCTCAATGGCCCGGTCGCCACGAGTTCAAGGTCTGAATTGGCCTCAATCAGTTGTGTAAGCAGGCGAGCCATTTCGATATTTTTAGTAATAGCCCTGGCAAGCCCGCTGCGGCCCGCAGTATGAACGATGGCCCAGACTTCCAATGCACGAAAGCGTCGCGTGCGCTGCAAGGTATATTCCGATTGCCATGGCTCATGTTCATCCTGCCCCGGCGGAATCAGGCGAAATGCGTCACGCAGCGCCTCACCATTTTTCACTAGCGCGCAGCCACAGTCAATGGGAACAGAGAGCCACTTATGCTGGTCGGTTGCCAGGGAATGCGCGCGCTCGATGCCCTTGTAAAGAGGGGCAACCTCCTCGTCAAGAATGCCGAAAGCTCCATAGGCCCCATCTACGTGCAGCCAGAGTCCTTGCTCATCACACAAACCGGCGAGCTCATCAAGCGGATCAATCGCTCCTGTATCGACGGTTCCCGCGCTTGCTACTACACAGAATGGCCGCAGTCCCGCTGCCCAATCGTCAATGATCTGCTGGCGCAACCGCTCGACATCCATCTGGTAAGAGTCTGTCGCGGGGATGATACGAATAGCATTGCGCCCTAACCCCATCGCCTCGACCGACCTGCGAATGCAAAAATGGCCCTGATCCGACTGGTAGAGTACGAAGGGACGGTGCATGCCCTGTACACCCTCAGCCCGTACATCCCAGCCATCAATCTGCGCCGCCCACTGGCGAGCCGCCTGCAGGCACGTGAAATTGGCCTCAGAGCCGCCACTGACGAAGACACCGGCGCTTCCCTCCGTTGGAAATCCGCACAGTTCCATGATCCACTGAACCGTGCGCCGTTCCAGCTCCTGGCCAGAGTGATCTCCAATGCCACAATTGGGATTCATAGCGGCGGCAAGTGGCTTCACCAGAATACCGGCGTGGGCCGGTGCCGAGTTAATCCAGCCGGCGAAACGAGGATGCCCATTTCCCTGGGGGTAAGGAAGAATCATCTGTTGAATAAAAGCTAGCGCCCGCTCGAATGGCTGCCCTTCCAGCGGTAGCTCTTGCCCCCGGATGGCTTTGTGTACTTCCTCCGGCATTGGTTTCCATACCGGGCGCTCATCTATTCCATCCAGGTACGTGGCAACTTCGTCCATCACCCGGTAACCGAATTGCCGGAACGTTTCCTTATCGAAAGACAGCCCGGTTGACGAAGACCGCGCCCCTCCCGTTTCTTCGTTGAATGGAAAAGTCTCTATAGTTTTCATATTGCTCCTCTCCTTGCAAAAACACATACTTGAAGTGGACTAATGGCCGCCTCCCTCCTGCTTGCTCGCGAGAACCCCTGGTAGCGGTTGTTCCGGTGGCTTAGAATGGATCATCGTAGCCGGTTGTAGTCGTTCTTTAAAAGTCCCCTTGCTTGTCAGGGTTGCGTAAATGCGGCCGAATGGCCGGTCAATCAGTGGTGGCCGTAACGATCTGGTACACGTCCCACTTTGTTCTGCGGAGTCTCCCATTGGCGTTTGAATCGGCTTTGAATCTAGCTTCTTACTTGAGGGCTGCGCGCGTCCAACCAGGCGGCTCAAACCAGGGATATACAGTAATATCACCGTCGCTGTCGTTGCGCTTGCTGCGGTTAAAAACCAGGTGAGAAAAACGCGAACTGCGATAGGCCATACCGCCGGCATCGCCGGTAGCACCCATTTCAGGATTGCCGTGAGAAACAGCACATGAATGAGGTACACGCCGAACGAGGCATCTGATAATACCTGCCAGGTGCGATGGGCTCGTGGGTGGTTATCCTTCTGCCTGCGGCTTGCCCAGCAACAAACAAGCCAGAAGGAAAACAGGATCACCGCCAGGCTATAAAAAGCCATGATCGGTTGCAAAACGGACGTCGCATATCCCATCGAATCCTGGTACACCTGGAGTTGCAGGAGGAAGTGCAGCCATAGGACTGCGATTGCGGCCAGGAATCCGGTTGCGATCAACCAGCCATTGCGCAGCAGAAATGAGCGTACCTGCTGGAAGTACAGCGCTGTAAACCCACCAAGCACAAAGTAGAACTGGTAGATGAGGATGAAGCGATTCTGGTATTCCGCGAAGAATTGCCAGAAGCCGGTCGCGGCCAGCGTCCCCTGCTGCACCCAACGGTAGTCGGCATAAAGCAGCAAAACCTCCAGCAGGAAACTGATACTCAATACTCTCCAGGGATATCCCGCAACACGTTTCATAAACAACAGGAAAAGCGGAAAGATGATATAAAACTGTAGGGTAAGCAAAATGTAATACAGTTGAAATGAGGCATTCCCCGATACTATATCAATAAGTGTTGTCTGAATATATTGCAGCGGTGCCTGCCCCGGCACATTGACCGCGACATAGATTGCGCTCCAGATGCAGTAAGGCAGCAATACTCCTACGCTCCGTTTGCCCCAGAATTTCGTGATGTCAAAAGGTCTACCATAATAGACATAGATCAGCGCGAAAGCCGTTACAAAGATGAACTCCTCTCTTGTGAAGTGCAGCGCCACCACCAGTGCGTTTTGTATCTGTGTTCCTACACTCGTATGGTTAAGGAAAGTAGTCAAAGCGACAGCGTGTACGGCGACCACGCAGAAAGCCGTTATTGCGCGCAATGGATCTAATTCATAGACATGTGGCCGGCGAGCCTGTAATTCTTTCCCCATCTCTCTACCCTGCCCGTCTACTGTGCTCGTAGGGGCCGATTGCTCGCGCCCACCGTCGATTGATCGGTTCCGCTGGCTGCGTTCGTTTGTAAGTGTCCATCAATTGGCCTCGCAGCCGCCCGTTCTCGCAACCGCAACAGGTGCCGGTCAATCTTGCCTGTAGCATTTCTCGGTAGCGCATCAAGAACAATATAGTCAATGGGTATTTTCTGCGGGCTCAGCCGTTGCGCCGCGAACTCGTGTAGCTCCTGCGCCAATTGCTCTGTGCGCGTCTCTCTGATGGCGAGATAGGCCACCACCTGTTCGCCATAGATGGTATCGGGACGACCGACAACGGCAGCCTCTCGCACCGCCGGGTGTCGCAACAGTACTTCTTCAACCTCGCGCGGCGCAATATTCTCGCCGCCGCGATTAATCACCTCGCGCAGGCGCCCGCGAATAAACAGGTACCCGTCATCATCCAGGTATCCCAGGTCCCCGGTGCGAAACCATCCATCCGCAAAGGCCTCTTGCCCGGCATCACCCGCATAAGCATCGATCACGTTGGGGCCGGCAATACAGATTTCGCCCGTCTCCCCAGGCTCAACCTCGCGCAATGGCTCCGTCTCCTCGTCGTCACCACCAGTTCTAGGGTAGCAGATACGCAAAGCCACGCCCACAGCGCGGCCAGCCGACCCCGGTTTGTGAACTCCTGGCGGTACAGGATTAGCGACCACCTGACTGGCAGCCTCGGACAGGCCATAGGTTTCAATGACAGGGATGCCAAAACGAGCCTCAAATGCCAGTAGATCGGCAGCAGGTAACGCAGCCGACCCCGTGCGTACAAAGCGCAAAGACCCGGGCAGAAAATCCGGTTTTTCTGTTTCCAGTAGCATCGCAACGATAGTCGGCACGAGACTGGCCCATGTAATCTGGTAGCGTTCGATCCATGACCAGAAATTCCGTCGACTGAAGCGACGAGCGATAATAACCGTGCCACCTGCCAGCAGCGATGAACAAAGGCTAACCACAGGGGCGTTTACGTGAAAGAAAGGCAGGACCGTCAAGCCTCGATCTTTAGATGAGAGTTCATGACTGGCGCGCACATGATCCGCCGTCCAAACAATCTGGCTCTCCTTCAGTATGACCCCTTTTGGTACGCCGGTCGAACCCGATGTCGTCAAACATACCCGCCCCTCCACCGGCTCGATACCACCATAGAAGGACGCCTGTTCGATCAAGGCATCGCATTGCTGCCGGGTAATAATTCTGGCATAGGGATAAGCAAAATCCTGCGTATCTTCAACGAACAAAACATCTGGCTCGTATTTTTGCATTATCCGCGCCTTTTCGTCACCGGTCGCGTCCGGCGACACCGGCACTAACAGGTGTCCCCCACTCAGCGCGCCCAGCCAGATCATCGCGCTGGCTATTCCTCCAGGCAAGGTCAGCATCACGTGTCGTGGCGCATCGCCGAGCATCTGTCGTATAGCGTTAACCGCGGCAAGCGCATGCACATATGTAAGTTCTCGCCCTGTTTCCGCCTCCACAACAAACGTCGTGTCCGGCTCTATCCGCGCCCACTCGACAAGACTCCTATATAATGACCCCCTGGCAAGATTCCTTATGGCCTCTAAATCCTCCCGGAAAGTTAACACCTTTATCTCCTTCTCAGCAAATTCTTTCAGAAATTTTTAAATCGTCTTTATTCTGATCCGTCAGACTGAAAAAGGAGCTATGCCTCGCTGAAAATTTGCTGAAAAGGATGAGCGAGTCGTAGTGAGGGCGTACCCTTGAGGGCGCCATCCGACTCCGTGGCCCTTTGAAGACTCTCTCTGCCCCACTGGTGTTCAGCAAATTTTCAGCGAAATTTGTTATAGTAGAAATGGATAAAAGTCTTATGATTGTCCTGGAAATCGTAACTGATCAATTTGGATGGCAGGGGTTGGACTTACGAAACCTTGCCGTGGCGACAACAACAATGACAACACAGTATCAAATGAACAATACGGATAAACAACCCACGGCCTTAATAGTGGACGATGAGCCGCAGATCGTAGACTTTCTACAATTGGGCTTCACATACGAAGGGTTTAACGTCCAGGTTGCCACTACCGGGCCTGAAGCAGTGCAGGCTGCAATGACACATCATCCCGATATAATCATTCTAGATATCATGCTCCCCGGTCTAGATGGCATCGAGGTCACACGGCAATTACGCAAGACGAACGATGCCCCGATCATCATGCTTACGGCGAAAGGGGATATCGATGACCGCGTTTCCGGGCTGGATGTCGGAGCCGATGATTATGTCACGAAGCCGTTCGCGTTCAAGGAATTGATGGCTCGCGTGCGAGCAGTGATGAGACGCCATGGCAATGAATTCGCAGATATACTCACGTTTCATGGTGTCACCCTTGATCGAGGTACGCGCATTGTCACGTATAATGGGCAGGCCATCGATCTGACTCCGCGCGAATTTGATCTCTTAGCGTTGTTTCTTATGCATCCGCGCCAGGTACTCACACGCGATATCATTCTCTCGCGTGTCTGGGGCTACGATTATTATGGCGATGACAATATTATTGAAGTATATATCCGTCACCTGCGTGAGAAGCTGAACGATAATCCACCACACTTGCTGCAAACCGTACGCGGCATTGGCTATACACTGCGAGGATAGGGAAACATATGTGGCGCATGAAGCGATTGCGCCGGCTGGTGAATCGTATCCCGCTTCGCTGGCGGCTGACACTCATTTCTCTGGGAGTGCTGGCGCTTCTGCTCAGCGCCCTGGGGCTTGTTATCCTCTTTACCGCGGAACAAGCGCTTCTGAGCAATGAGGCCGTCGCCCTGCGCAATGAGGCGCGCCTGGCAGCCGACGGCATCAAGGGTCATCCTTTTTTCCTTGCTTCGCCTCCCGGCCCGCCGCAAGGTTCATTGCCACCGGATTTTAATGTGCCTGCAACCATCCTGGTAGAAAAGCTCGCCAGCGCCAGCGTCAACGCCACCGTTCTTTCGCTCAATGACCAGGTCATTGTTTCCGGTAATGAGCTGGTCGGCAGCAATTTCCCACTGACTCCATTGCCGGTTACACTGAAAGCGACGCTTATCCAGCAAACGCTCGCCAATGATGCGCAGGGTAGCAGCTACCTGATCGCACGCGATGTACGGGGAAATCGCCAGCTCGTCGTCCTGATGCCGGTTGTCAGCCAGCATCAAACCATCGCTATTCTGCAACTGAATACTCCCACCGCGCCATATGACGACTACATCACCACGTTGCGCCTCATTTTGCTCATAGGCGTCCTCGGCGCATTAAGCTTTGCCATAACCCTCACCTTTCCTCTCATTGGCGCGGCCCTGCACCCGCTCGTCGTCATGGAAAGAACTAGCCGCCGTATCGCCAATGTAAATCTCTCCCTGCGCCTTGACACCCCTGTCACTGATGATGAAATTGGACATCTTGCCGTTTCATTCAACTGGATGGTGGCGCAGCTGGAGGCCGCATTTAAGCGCCAGAAGCAATTTGTCGCCGATGTATCTCATGAGCTTCGTACTCCTCTCACTGCCTTAAGCGGCAGTCTCGAAATGCTGCTCATCGGCGCCGACCAGGGAGATGTCCAGGCCTCGCGGCGGCTGATGCGTAATATGTATGCTGAAGTGCAGCGCATGCATCGCCTGGTAGAAGACCTCCTGGCCTTGACGCGACTCGACGAGGGCAAGATGGTGTTGCGTGTGGACACTATCGATGTTCGTCCAGTGATTGAGAAGGTTTATGACCAGGCGCAGCAACTGGCGCATGGCCAGGAGATTCGTTACGAGGTAGCAGCAGATATCCTGCCCGTCCGTGCCGACGTCGACCGGCTGCAGCAGGTCTTGCTCAATATCGCCGATAATGCCCTCAAATTTACCCCCTCTGAGGGCCTCGTGGAGCTCTCGGCCTATAACGAGGGACAAGCTGCCGTCATCATCAAAATTCACGATACCGGCAAGGGCATTCCCCCCGACGCTTTGCCTCACGTTTTTGATCGTTTCTATCGCGCCGACCCCGCCCGTACGCGCCAGCTACAAAGTGCAACCGGCAACGGCCTCGGTCTCGCCCTCGCAAAGGAACTGATTGAAGCGCAGGGCGGCACTATCTCAATTGACAGCGTCCAGGGCGAAGGCACTACGGTGATGGTCAAGTTAAAAGCAGCTTGAATTTCCCTGGCTCCGCATCCTTTATGAGAGGTATTAGGAACGACCTTTATAGGCTTTGACAGATAATCGGCCCCCAGTGCATTTTCGTCAAACTCCATTATCACTTCCTGGTTAAGCCTCCAAAATCTCCTCTAAAGCTGTAGGTTTTCTATCGATAAAGGTTATCGTCGTCCGCCTGATAACGCGGCAATGACTCCCACAAATCGTTCCTGGGCTTGCTGAAGCGCAGGTAATCCGTTAGCAACTGCCGGCTTCTCGCTGCTTTGTAGCGACTCTGCCTGATCGAGTATCCGCCACAGCGCCGCCTCGCGCTCCTCCTCAGAAGGCCCGTGCTCCGGTTCGCACAACAGGCTCGTCGACAGCCGCAGGCGCAGCGCCTCAGGCTCCTCACCGAAAACAGTGCCGGGAAGAGTAGCGATATCCCATTCCTCCAGCAGATAACTCGCAAGCTCCTGGCTGGTGCGAACGCCGCATTCGAGAAGAGCAACTCGCCATGGAGAGAAATCGGGATAGAGATAGAATCCCCCTGCCGGGCGCGGACAGGGCATCCCCAGCTGGAAGAGCGTATCATAAAGTTGAGCGGCAACATAGGCGTGAATAAGCGCTGAATGCCGCACGTATTGCTCCATAGAGGCATCCGGCATAAAGGCAAGAAGCGCCGCTTCCTGAATCGGCGTGGCGGCCGACGACCATATCTCGCTCGCCAGGGCGCGCAGGGCATTCATCGCAGCTTTCCCTGCCACTGTCGCGGGTAGCACCGCGTATCCGAGCCGCCACCCACCGGCAGAGAAGGCCTTGGAAAGTCCACCGGTCACAATACAGCCATCGGGATAGAAGCGCGCCGGCGAAATATGTTCGCGCCAGCCATGCGCCAGTTCCGCGTAAATCTCATCGCTGATGAGCGTTACTCCCGCCTCTTCGCACCAGCTTGCAAGGGCTTCCACGGTGGTGCGGTCGAACATGCTGCCGGTTGGATTGCTCGGCGTATTGACAATCAAAATGCGTGGATTTGCCCCCTCTCTACGCGCCTGATCCATTGCCTGCGAAAGAGCCTCAGGAGACAGGCGATGATGATCTTCAGCCTCCGTTGCTACCCTGATCACCCGCCGTCCGGCCAGCTTCGCCATCGGCGCGTAGCTCACCCAAGACGGAACCGGCAGCAGCATATCCCCATCCAGGATGTGCAGGAGTGCGTAGAGCAATGGCTTGCTACCCGGTCCAACCACTACCTGCTCCGCTGAAAACTCAACTCCCCGCGTGCGTGTGAGATAAGCCGCGATTGCCTGCCTGAGCGCACGCAATCCTGGCACCGGCGCATAGCCCGTGCGTGTCGCAGCCTTCGCCAGCGCCTCTTTCAACAGTGGGTGCAAAGGAAAGCTCGCCTCACCAAAACCCAGGTGAATCGTCTCACGTCCCGCGGCGCGACGTCTTGCCACGGCCTCATTCATAGAAAGTGTTGCGGATGCCGGCAGTGCCTGCGCTGAAGTGGCCAGGTCAAGCGGCTTACCTGTTTCCTTAGCATGAGTGATACTCATCATCATTCCTTTCCGAGAATTGCCCTTTTGAACAGTGGAATTTTTACGGATAGTTATAGAATAGTATAGACTGAAGGAATCAGAGAATAAAGGGCAAGCCGGATGAAGTCAGGGCGATTGAACCATCCTGATAGATTTTGACAATCGAATGTGGAAATTCCCGCGCCCTGTAGGGACAGTTGCATCAGCATGGATTGAGTATGTTTCACAGAAGTCCTTTACTTAGCGTTCAGAAGAGAGGAAGAGTACCGCAGTATGTTTACAACCGAGTTCCGCGACCATGTGCGGCAGCGAGTGCTTGAACTGGTACAGGCAGACCCGCGTGTCATAGGAGGCGCTCTCACCGGCTCCACAGCTTTAGGTGCAGGCGACAAGTGGTCCGATGTTGATATTGCCTTTGGAATTGCTGATGGGAACAGGCTTGAGACAGCCCTTGATGACTGGACGCAAGCCCTCGATCAGGAATTCGGCGTGGTCAACTATTTTGATTTGCCTGCCGGCAAAAGGATCTTTCGGGTGTTTCTTCTGCCCAACGGGCTGGAGATCGACATATCAGTAATGCCCCCCGAGGAGTTCGGCGCCTATGGCCCTGAATTTCGCGTTCTCTTTGGTACTCCTCGTCAAGCAGCGGCGATGCCTCAGCCGGAGGCCTCTTACCTCATAGGTCTTGGCTGGCTTCACGTTCTCCACGCTCGCGCGTCCATCGAGCGCAACAAGCCCTGGAAGGCTGAATACTGGATCAGCGGGGTCCGTGATCAAGTCATTGCCCTGGCCTGTCTTCGCCTGGGAGAGAATGCCATCTACGGGCGTGGCGTTGATCGCCTCCCAGCTGTTGTGACCGATCCACTCGCCGGCGCACTAGTTTGCTCGCTCGATACGAAGGAACTGCGCCGCGCTCTTGCTGTTGCGACCCTGTGCCTGATCGCGGAATTAGAGCAATGGGATAAGCCGCTCAGCGCCCGCCTGTCGCCACTCCTTCGAGAGTTCGGGACGTTCCAGAACGAAGGAGAACAGACATGAGGTCGCCCTGGTCCCCTCAGATCGTATCATAGTAAGGGCGCACCCTTGTGGTCGCCCTGCTCGTTCTGTTAACGCCCCCCCGGCCTGCGATCCTCTACGCGCCTGGCTTTCAACTCAAAACGTGGCAATGTGCCCTGCTCCACAGCTTCGATAGGCACGCGCAGGTGCAATGCCACATGAAATTCTTCTTGTAACACTGCTACCAGGTCAGCTGGGCATTCAACTTGCAGGGCAATCTCATCCATCGCGCCATTTTTTGTCACGATGATGCGATATTCCTGCACTTCAGGATAACGATGCAGGATATTCGCCAGCGCCGAGGGATAAACATTTACCCCGCGCACAATTAGCATATCGTCCGCTCGCCCCAGCACACCTCCAGGCAGCGACAGAAAGCTGCGCCCGCACGCGCAGGTATAGCCGCCGTGACGCACAAGATCACCCGTGCGATAACGAATAACCGGACATCCCCAGCGTCCCAGGTTGGTCAGCACAAGTTCTCCCACCTGGCCCTCCTGCACTGGCTGACCGCTCTGCGTATCCAGAATCTCCGCGATAAATTCACCCTCATTGATATGTATCCCCTGTTGTTGGGAGCAAGCAAAGCCGAAGGCCCCCACCTCGGTCATACCAGCATGGTCATACGTCTTCGCCCCCCATGCCTGCTCGATGCGCTCGCGCGTCGCCGTAATCGAAGCTCCCGGTTCACCGGCGTGAATCGTCACGCGAATACTCGAATCCGCCAGCTTCATACCATGTTCCTGGGCCACTTCCGCCAATCGCAGCGCGTAGCTGGGCGTACACACCAGCACGGTCGCACCGATATCCTGGATCGCTCGCAGTCGCTGCACCGAATCCATGCCGCCGCCTGGCACCGTCAGCGCACCCAGCTTCTTTGCCCCCTCATAAGCGGACCAGAAACCGATAAAAGGCCCGAAGCCGAATGCCAGGAAGACGATATCATCCCTGCTCACGCCCGCCGCCCTGTACACGCTCGTCCAGCAATCAGCCCACCAGTCCCAGCTTTCCTGCGTATCGAGTATCTTCAGCGGCCGTCCTGTCGTGCCCGAAGTCTGGTGAAAGCGCACGTATTCACTCAAAGGATACGTCAGGTTGCTCCCGAACGAGGGATGCTGTTCCTGGTCGGCAACGAGTTCGCGCTTGTTCGTAAATGGTAGCTGCCAGAGGTCTTCCAATCGTTCCAGCGTTACGACATCGCTCTCCCGTAAGAGCTTTTCCTGGTAAAAGCCGTTCCGTGGCAAAATACGGCTCAGCCCTTGCTGTAGCCGGCCCAGTTGATGCTCCTCGATAGCAGAACGCGGAGCATTTTCTAATTGAGACATCGTTCAACTTCCTACTCGTTTGACAAAGAACCCCAGACCTCGCGCGCCACACTTGCCACCAGTTCGAGCTTTTTGCGCTGGTCCTCAAAAGAAATGCGGTTCCCTTCCATAGTCGATGCGAAGCCGCATTGTGGACTGAGCGCAAGCCGCTCCAGGGGGATGATCTTCGCGGCCTCCTCAATACGCTGGCGCAGCCCATCGGGAGGCTCCAGCCGCGGTTTCTTGGTCGTCACCAGTCCCAGCACGACAAAGCGATCTTCTGGTACGTGCTTCAGTGGCTCGAAGCCGCCTGAACGCTCATCGTCATATTCGAGCAGGAAACGCTGGAAATGCGTCTGGCTGAAGATACGCGCAATCGGTTCGTAGTTGCCCTGAGCGTAGAATTTGCTCTGGTTGTTCCCACGGCAGATGTGAATCCCGAACGTGATGCCGGGATGTCCATCGATAATCGCATTATCCAGTTCGATGCAGCGGTCAATCAACTTGTCGGGATCGCTCCCACGCTGCCGGTAGCCCTCTCTCATCTGTGGATCAAGCAGCGCCGCGTACTGTGGCGCGTCAATCTGGATATACGTGCAGCCCAGCCGTACCAGTTCGTCTATTTCGCGGCGCGAAAAATCCACGATATCGGCCAGGTAAGCGTCGAGGGATGGATAAGCCGCGCGCGATTTCTCCGGGTCGTAGTAAGCCGCCGCCTGTTGGGCGCTCAACATCGTCACCTTGCCTGGCCTGTTACGGCGCGAACGCAAATAGACCCACTCCTCGCCGCACATACTCCTGCGCCAGCTCAGTCGCTCCACGACAACCGGGCGTTTCAGCACCAGTTGCTCCCCAGTCTCATCCCTGAATGGGATCGCCCAGCCGCCAAACTTATCGAAGCCATTCAATGAGTCGATCAGGTGCCCATAGAACGCGTAGCGGCGCTGTTCTCCATCGGTAATCACATCGATCCCGGCGTTTTCCTGCAGCGCAATCGCCTCATTTACCGCGCGATCCTCAATCGCCTTGAAATCCGCCGCACTCATCTGTCCGGCTTCATACTCTTTGCGGGCTTCCGCAAGATAGGTAGGCCGCAGCAGGCTGCCTACCACTTCGCTGCGATAGGTCATGTTCGTTTGCCTCCTTATAAATGCTCAACAATTTAAGCCATATCAACCTGACCCCGCTGGCGCAGGGTTGGCCACAAAGCCCTGGAAATACCTTAGCTTCTTTTGTTAAGTGTAGCCCAGGGGTAGGCAAAATGTAAGAGGTCCGCTCCCATCTGCGCTATCCCCGTTCAGGTCATTCATAGGATGCCTGATTATACTTGACAGTATATCATGTCTCAGGTAAACTGTTCTTGTGGTAGAACAACTTGTTCACCATAATGAACTTCAGAGGGAAGGAGGACAAAAGACGATTCATTTCCTCCCGGTTACACTACCGGCGCACCATCCATGTTCTACAAACAGGCGGCTTTTCACGGATCTGATACGTAGTCCTTTGGCATTAGTTTCCAGCGCGTGCCTCTACTGAAAACAGAGGCGGCGTGAGAAAGGAGTATCTCATGGCATCCGAAGCAGGCGGTATTTCTAAACCTGTAGTAGGGACGGATAGTAGCTCTGCGGCTGCTATCATTGCCCGGCAGGACCGTATTCCTGTATGGTCGCTTTCCTACCTTTTCATCGGTATCATCGGCGTTGGTTTCCTTTTCACATTCTTCGACATTTTTGTCATCAATGTCTCGTTCATCCAGACCTGTACGCAAATCCTCTCCGGCTGTAACCCTGGCAACTCGGTGAATTACTTCGGTCTTCCGGTCGAGTTGAACCTGGCAGGCTACGTTGTCGGTGCGCTCGTGCTGTCGCCGCTGTCAGACAGGTTCGGCAGGCGAAATATGCTGCTCTATACCTTGCTCCTGACAGGTATCGGTTCACTCTATACCGTTTTTGTCAATGACTATACCAGCTTCATCATCGCTCGTACCATTACCGGTCTCGGCATCGGCGCTGATCTGGCATTGGTTAACACCTACATCAATGAAGTCGCGCCCACCGGCAGCCGTGCCCGCTACACGTCCCTGATCTTTATCATGTCTGCGCTGGGCGCTTTCTTTGGTATCTGGGTGGGCCTCTGGCTGACCACGCCCGCCGCGCCTTTCCCCAATGGCCTGCCTTTTGCCCTGGCTACCGTAAGCGGCCCTCAGTTTTTAGGCAATGGTTGGCGCGTCATGTACGGTATTGGCGCACTCCTGGCACTCATCGGCATTCTGATGCGTTTCCAACTGCCTGAGTCTCCGCGCTGGCTCATTTCAAGAGGACGAGTGGACGAAGCAGACCAGATTGTCACAGACATGGAGGAGCGTGCACGCAGGAGAATGCCCAATCTGCCACCCCCGGCCACCGAGCTTCCCGTTCAAGCGGTCGCTGACCGGGTTTCATATACGGAAATCTTCAGCAATCCCCTCTATCTGAGGCGTACCATCTTCCTGGTAGTGGTCTGGTTCCTTGGATACGTCACGGTCTATTCAATTGCCCAGGGCCTGACCACCTTGCTGGCTGGCATTCTACCTCTTGCCCCTAACCTTCCGCCTGCAGAAGCCGGAGCAGCAAGAGCAGGGGAAGCCGGTATGATTGCGGCATTTGGAACTTTTGGCTTCATTCTAACCGCCATCTTCGCCTACTTCTTTGGTGAGCGGTTAGAGCGAAAGGTATGGTTGCCGATCTCTGCCGTTCTCACGCTCATCGGTGGGTTGATGATCGCGCTGTTTACGGCCAACAACTTCCCACTTGCCGCCATCGGCTCCATTATCACCTTCTTTGGCTTCAACCTGTGGGTGCCAATGACCTACACCTGGTCCACGGAGAACTATCCGACACGTGCGCGCGCAACCGGTTTCGCTTTGGTGGATGGTATTGGTCATCTTGGTGGTGGCGTCGGCATCCTGGTAATTGCTCCGCTCATCCCTGGCCTGCTCATGTCTCTGGGAAATACGACCGGCGCAATCGTGATTTTCTTGATCATCGTCGCTTTCATCATCGTTGCCGCCATCATCGCCCAGTTCGGCACCGCTACTAGAGATAAGCGTCTTGACGAAGTTTCACCGTAATCGCTGACCCGAAGGGGCGTACCCTCATGGTCGTCCGCCACACCCCGTAGGGGCCGATTGATCGCGCCCACCACCCATTCATCGGCCCCCGCGGGATGACCAGAATAATTTGTTCAAACTCATTATCGGCCTGAACACCGAATTTTTCATCAAAAAACAATGAGTCAAACCCATGCAAAAAGATGTGCTAGATCATCTGCGATCAATCTGCCTCGCCTATCCAGAAGCTGTCGAAACAGGCGGCGTGGGAGACCCATCGTTCAAAGTGCGCGATAAAATTTTTGCCATGCAGCACCAGATGGATGGGCGCATGTCGCTATGGTGCAAGGCCCGTCCCGGAGCGCAGCAGGTACTGGTAGGCTCCGAACCTGAACGCTATTTCGTGCCCCCCTATGTCGGGCATCATGGCTGGGTCGGCATATGGCTCGATATCGATGTGGACTGGGATATTGTCGCCGATCTTGTCGATGAGAGCTACCGCATCACCGCTCCCAAACGCCTCCTGGCACAGCTTGACCACTGTTAGAGAAACCTTTGCGCTATCTTCAAGCTGAGGCATCCAGCCCCAGCAACTTGACAGCATTCTCCTTCAATATCAATGGGCGCACCTCAGGCCTGATCGCAATCTGCTCAAAATCAGCCAGCCAGCGGTCGGGAGTAATCAATGGATAGTCGCTGCCGAACAGCACTTTATGCTTGAGCAGCGTATTTGCATACTGGATCAACTGCGGTGGGAAATACTTGGGCGACCAGCCGGAGAGATCAATATACACCTGCGGCTTATGGAGGCAGACCGAGAGCGCCTCATCCTGCCAGGGAAATGACGGATGCGCCATGATGATCGGCATATCGGGAAAATCGACCGCTACATCATCCAGATACATCGGATTCGAGTACTTGAGACGCACGCCGCCACCGCCGCGCATGCCGGTGCCGATGCCAGAGTGCCCGGTGTGAAAAATCGCGGGCAAGCCGGCCTCCGCGATCACCTCATAGAGCACATACGCCTTAGAATCGTTCGGGTAAAACTCCTGCATAGAAGGATGAAATTTGAAGCCTCGCACGCCGAAATGCTCGATCAGGCGACGAGCTTCGCGCGCCCCCATCTTCCCCTTCGCCGGATCAATACTGGCAAATGGAATCAGTACATCCGGATTCGCGGCAGCGACCTCGGCCACTTCCTCGTTCGACACTCGCACCAGCCCAGTCGTGGACTCCATATCGACGGGGAAAATCACGCAGGCCATCTTTCGCTCGCGATAGTAAGCCGCGATCTCAGGGATAGTCGGGCGCGGCCCCTCATCCTTGAAATACTTCGCTGATGCTTCCTGCATTGACTGCCACAAGGGGTCATCAGGAATACGGCTTGACACCTCAGCATGGGTATGTACATCGATTGCGACCAGGTTCTGGATATCCACGACAGTAGCTCTCCTGTCTATTGGTCAGCCTTATAAGCCCATCCTGCGTCGTTCTTGCTCCTTCAGAATGCGGCGCAAAATCTTGCCCGAAGGATTTCTGGGAATGGCATCGATAAATTCCACCTCGCGCACGTTCTTATAGGCGGCCAGCTTCCCATTTGCCCAGAGTATCAATTCATCCGCGCTTACCGCTTCGTAGCCTGCTCTGCGTACGACAAAAGCCTTGGGAATTTCTCCCGCCTCGTCGTCCGCTTTAGCAATCACCGCTACGTCGGCCACAGCTGGATGTTCCAGCAGCAACGCTTCGAGCTGAGCAGGAGCGACGCTGAAACCCTTATACTTGATCAACTCCTTTTTGCGGTCGGTGATTGTGACATATCCATCCTCGTCGCGCCAGCCGATATCGCCTGTATGCAGCCAGCCATTGCGCAGCGCTTCGGCGGTCGCCTCCGGTGCCTTCCAGTATCCCTGCATCACCTGCGGCCCCTGGATGATCAATTCGCCCTCTTCGCCCACCCCCAGTTCAACCAGCCCCGTCTCAATATCAACAATCTTCTGTTTCGTATCATGAATCGGCAGGCCAATCGTTTCGACCTTAATGAGCCGTGGGTTATAAACCGGGTTGGAATGCGTTCCCGGCGCCGCCTCGGTCAGCCCATACGAGGTCATAACCGTTACATGCGTGCGCTCCTCAAAGCGACGAGCCAATGCGGGAGGTACGGGTGCCGCGCCACATTGCGTAAAACGCACGGTATGCAAATCATAGTCCTTCAACTGCGGCCAGTCGCTTAGCACCGCCAGCACCTGTGGCACGCTATAGAGAATCGTAATGCGCTGCTCCTGGATTAGCCGCAGGCATTCGCCAGGATCAAATCGTTCCATCAACACAATCGTTGCACCGGTCATCGCCGCCAACCCCAGCAGCATAATGCCATAGATATGATAAAGCGGCACAAACACCAGCAAACGATCCGCGTAAGTGATACGCGCCGTAGCGACCGACTGGTACGCATTACACACCATGTTTTTATGGCTAAGCATGACACCCTTGGGCAATCCCGTCGTACCGCTGCTGTACGGCAGCGCTATCAAATCTTCCCACTCCCATTGCTCGCGAACTGGTGACACAGGTGCGTAGTTTTGCAGCAAATCGCTGAAAGAATATATCTGCAACTCTGCATGCCTTAAACCTGGACCTGAGCCAGCCGTAATCACATGCTTCAAAGCCGCGGTTTCCGCGCGAACCGCCTCAACAATCGGGAGCAGCTCATGCTGCACAATAACCGCCACCGCCTGGCTATTGCTCAATTGATAGGCGACCTCGCGCTCTTTGTAAGAGGGGTTCATAGGACTGGCCACCGCGCCCGCGCGAATGATGGCAAACCAGCTAATCAGGTACTCGGGTCGATTGCCCATGAACAGGCACACCTGCTGGCCCTTGCCTATTCCCATATCTACTAGCGCCTGAGCGAAAACATTTACCAGCGCGTCCAACTCGCGGTACGTCACGTTTTCATCGTTAAAAAGGACGGCCTCATTTTCGGGAAAGCGTTCAGCTGTACGGGCCAGCATTTCATCGTAGGGATGGGATGGATAGTGCAGCGATGGGCGGAAGAGTTCCTTTTGCATTCGTCAGGCCCCATACCTTTTCATGAATATTCTCCGTGAACAACAACGAACTCTGACAAATATATCGTCCTATCCTCATAAATGTATACTCTGCTGGATAAATTTGTCAAAGGTTATTATTCGTAATTAGTACCCAGGGCCAACCGTGAAAAATCCAAGATTCGCATTACACACGTTTGTAGCGCTGTTGCAAAAGTTTCCATGGAGAAAAGTATCCTGCCCGTTTTTCTGCACTGTACCATAGTAGACATATGGTTGCGGAGAAGCCTGCGCCGTAAAGGTGAAATTCCCTTGCAGATCAACAGTCCCGCTCAGGATATGGATTTGCTGTGATGCAGTAAAGGTCACCGAGCCATTTAAGATGCCGCTCCCTTTAGTCTGGCGAATAAACACACTAATAGCCATTGTCTGATTTGTCAGCGAATTGGTCATTGTCCCATTGTACGTATCAGCAATATACAAACCAGGAGGAATCGTTGGGGTGGGGCTGGCTGTCGGTGATAGGGCTTGTGTTGGCGCTTTTGCAATCGCCGTCGCGGTTAGTTCGTGTGTTGTAAGTACGGAATTTCCAGTGCTGGAAGGCTGGTGGCCGCTCGATGTGAAATAAAAGATGCCATACCCAATTAAGAGAAGAATTACCACGCCCGAGATAATACCGATAATCACCGGATAGGATGTCGTGCGCTTTCTAGGGGCGGGTGCAATTGCAGTCTCAACCCCCCGTTCGCTGGTGATAGGGCCCGAATCGGAGGTAGCAACCGTCGGCATATCATGGCCGGTGCTGGTGTTGTAGGAGTCTATTTTATTGGTAGCATCCGGTGTCGAGGTGCCAATTATTGGAGCCAGGCTGATAGGAGCTTTCTCGCGGCTGGCTGTATAAAACGTCTCGGCATCGCTGATGGAATCTGGCGTCGGACGCGCATTTGGCTGCTGGTGTTCAACAACAATCAATTTATCTGACGCCGAATTCACCGCCTGTTCGAATGCCTCTGCAAAATTGTAGACAGACGAAAACCGGTCCTCGGGTTTCTTCGCTAAGGCCCGCAATATGACAGGGTCGATTGCCGCTGGTAGTTGTGGATTGATAGTGCTGGGAGGGGCTGGTTCGGCAGAGAAATGCTGGAACATTAATTGTTCCATTGAGCCCATGAAAGGGGGGCGTCCTGTCAGCATTTCGTATGTCATGACGGCCAGCGCGTACTGGTCGGTTGCGGCCTCCGGTTTGCTGCTCCATTGCTCGGGAGCCATCGCGGTGGGTGTGCCGCGTATCGTGCGGCTGGAGCTCGAAATCGTGGCGCTGGTGCGTGCAAGACCAAAATCGGCGAGCAGGAGCGTAGGGCGCTTTTGGTTCTTCGGATTACGGCGCAAAAGAAAATTTGAAGCCTTGACATCCAGATGATAAACCTGGTGATCATGGGCATATTGCAGGGCATCTGTGGCCTGATTTACCAGGTATGCTATATCCTGTAATGAGAGTGGATCATCAGTGCCATGCTGTCGCAGCCAGTACGCCAGTGACCCATCGCTGCAATATGGCATCACCATATAAGTAATAGTCGAGGCATCAAGGTTTTCTTCACCAAAATCATAAAGTGGCAGGATATTGGGATGTTCAAGGGCTGCCACAGCCCTTGCCTCTCTCTGGAAGAGGCGTGCCGCATCTCGAGTGGTCTCACTGTCAGGATATGGCGAGGCCTCAGTTCGTGTAACCTTGATGGCAACCTGCCGGCTGACGCGCGTATCTTCCATTAGATATACTTCACCCATACCGCCTGTACCGAGTAAACGCATACGATGATAGCGGCCATTCTGAAGTTCTTCTAGTGCCATCGTTTGCCCCTTCTCTATAAGAAATATTTACTTTTGCTTCATCATTCTGATTCCTACGAATAGTATAACAGAAGCATTTGGGAAAGCAAGCTCTTTTGATCATTGGGAAAATAGCCTTGTGAATATTATTAGCAAGTTGTAGGCGGTATTCTTGCAGCCGGAGCCCTCACCGGGCGCATTTCCTCGCCGCACCAATGTGCCGGTTCGCTTCACATCGCCGTTGAACTCGAGCAGGGCTCGCCAGGCTGCTCTTGTGATTAGTTAGCGCCCAGTAAGAATGGGCATCTCATCCCTCATGATTGCGCTTAAAATTGGGGTTAGTAATCACGAGAAAGTTGTCGCTCCCGTGCGGGTTGCTCACATACCCGTCGGCCTGGCTATCATTCATCCATTCCCCATCACGCCGGTAGCGAAATTCATACCGGCGACCCACCTCCAGGTCAACGGTGATCGTCCAGTTTCCTTCCCGGTCAGGTCGAAAAGGATGTGATGTCTGGTTCCATCCGTTGAAATCACCCACCAGGTAGATGGTATCAGCCCAGATACTCTCCGGCAGAGTAAACGTGACTCGCGCAATAGGGCCTCGCTCTGTTTCGATAAATGACTTGTGAATCATAGGCTTTTCTCACACTATGTTATTTTTAGCTCAGCGGGCGCAAGATCGCGCGCGCCGGTGCGCCATCACTCCCCACAATCTTGATTGGCAGGCAGATCAGTTCAACCAGCCCTGGTTGTACGTTGGTAAGGTTCAGTCCCTCGATAATCCAGATGCCCGCTCCCAGCAGCGCATGATGGGTCGCCGCCCCATCCTTGAAGAACCCCCCAACCGAGAGATAATCGACCCCAACCGCCTGTATCTTTTGTTCCGCCAGGTATTGCGCGGCCTCAGCAGAAATATACACGAACTCCTTGACAAACTCATCCACCTGCCAGCACCTCGATGAATTGCGCGTCTTGAAAAGAACACGTTCGCCCGCCTGTATTTGACGCGCTCGCAACTCATCCGGTTTAATCGACTCAGGATCAGCAATCTCAATCACCCTTGCCTGACCAATAACGGCAGTTATAGGCATAGTATCGATGCCTTTCCCATCAGGAAAGAAATGAACCGGCGCATCCATATGCGTCCCCGTATGCGCCCCCATTGAAAGCTTCGAAACATTCGCGGCATCACCCCTGCTCATATCCAGCACGCGTTCTATCGAAACAGGCGGATTATCCGGCCAATGAACCATGCCGCTGTGTAGTGGCACCGAAACATCAATCCAATCTCCTGCCATTATTTCCGCTCCTTACTGTAGCCTGTATGGGGTCTCTCACGCTGCAATTCTATGCGCAATTCTACCATAGGAGGACAAGAGGTGGACGAAATGGCTATTCCAGAGCCTATGTCGCCGCACCTCTTGTTACTGTAGAAGCTCAGATCTGATATGGAGGATTTCCCTGCTTACGCCAGTCCCCTGAAAGCACGGATGAGTGATAGAGAACAGCAATATCGTCATAACCGGCTTTCTGCATAGCCTTCACAATTTCATTCCGGTCGATGAATCGGTCCAGGCTCGCTGCCAAAGCGGTTCGTGAAAATTCATGATTGGCCTCTCGGATAGCTGCCTGAATACCTTAAAATTCATAATTTATGCCTGCGCGAACACATCATCTTCATCCAGCAAGGGATGAATCCAGTATTCAACTTGAAACTCCTTCAGCAACTCAATCGCCCGTTCGGTCACCTCTTCCAGCGGAACGCTTAGCACCCTGGCCGGCGGCCTGTATTCATGCAAACCGGGCAAGGCCGCCTTCAGTTCATCCAGGTGGCCCAGGTTTTCCTGGTAAAGATGAATCTCAAGTTCCTGCCCCACATTTTGCCCCACATTGATCGACTGCCGGGCCGAACTGAGCAATATATTGTTATGCTCAGATAACCATTGCAACAGCTGTAACGCCTCAAGCGGATTGAGAACTGCAATGTTGCCAGCCTGATCGCGAATCGATACGTTTTGGCCATCTAAAGTAAAATTCGTCATCGCTGTGCCTCCCCTCAAAACTAGCCGTTTCTCGCTCGAAAGTAGTCCCCTTCTGTCATTAAGTGTAACATATTCGTTTATCATGGTGGCCCTCTTGCCACAAGAAAAATTTTATACACCTATCACAGTTTCCTTATGCAACGACAATAGCCTGTTTATTGCGAGGCCCAATTTTTCGGCGCCCGGAAAAAATCCTTGACAACTCAACCGCCCATATGTTATACATTCACTAACACACGGAAAACTTCATAAAACAAAGGCTTCGAAGGGACGAGTAACAGTAGCCGTTGCGTCCAGAGAATGGGCAGTTGGTGGAAAGCCCATACGTCAATGCGCTGTGAATAAAGACCCTGAGCCGCGAGAAGAAATCGCCGCGCGCGAGAGTAGAACTCCGCCGGGTGCCCCCGTAATCGGGCGTGAGTATGAAACATACTCCACGAGGTTGGTGCCGCGAGGCATCAACGAATGAAGGTGGTACCACGAGAGCCGTATTTGATCGCTCTTCGTCCTTAATGAAAGGATGAAGGGCGTTTTTATTTGCCCTTTTATCCAGGTTACAACAAAAAAACCAAAAACCTGAACGACAAAGCTTTGAAGGGACGAGTAGCGGTCCCAGAGCGAGGTTCATCTCCATTGAGCTACTCGTATCATAGTAAGGGCGCACCCTTGTGGTCGCCCTCTATCGGGGGTAGTGGTCGCCCTCCAGCTCAATCCTGACGAACACCGCTATAGGTTGCATCCAGAGAGCGGGCGCGCGCTGGAAAGCCCGTATGCCAACCAACCGCGAATAAAACCCGGAGCGCAAGAAGAAATCGCCCCACGCGAAAGTAGACCTTTGCCGGATGCCCCCGTTAACGGGCGCGGAGTATAGAGTTATAGATGAAGTCTGGTGAATTTTGACAAACGCATCAGGGAATGCCATAGGGATGGGGGGCATAGACCTGTTCATTCCCCTATTCGGTCGTCAAAATTCATCAGGTAGCTACCCTTACTCCCCAAGGTTGGTGTCGCGAGGCATCAACGAATGAAGGTGGTACCACGAGAGCCACGCGTAATGCATGCTCTACGTCCTTCCTCAAACGGAGAACGTAGAGCATTTTTTATTGAGCGTCGTTATGCAGTCAAATGAACAGGAGGAAAACACACATGGCTAACTGCCCTGAATGCGAAGCCGAGATCACCATACAGGGTCTCATCGTTGGAGAGATCATCTACTGCCCGGATTGTAACGCCGAACTGGAGGTGCTGCATCTCGAACCACCGGCCGTGGCGCTAGCGCCCGAAGTCGAAGAAGACTGGGGGGAATAGCATCATGCGCCTGGCTATTCTCACTTCACGCATCCGCGTGGAAGAAAAGCTGCTGATCGACGCTCTGACACGCCGGTCAATTGCTCACGCTATCATCGACGATGGCGAACTGCTATTCGATCTGTCGCATCCTGATGAGCGCTGGCAGCAGTATGACGCAGTCCTCTGCCGCACCGTCAGTCAATCACGCGGGCTTGCCGTCCTCAACGTCCTCGAAAGTTGGGGCGTGCGAGTATACAACTCAGCAGCCGTCACCGCAACCTGCAATGATAAGCTGCTCACCACGCTCGCGCTACTGCGTGCCGGCATTCCGACACCCCGCACCCTGCTGGCTTTTGACGCTCAGCAAACAATTCGCGGCATCGAAATGCTTGGCTACCCTGTCGTACTCAAGCCCACCACTGGCTCCTGGGGCCGCTTGCTGGCCCGCATTAATGATCGTGACGCGGCGGAGGCTGTCCTCGAACACCAGGAAACATTAGGCTCTTACCAGCATCACATTCACTATATCCAGGAGCATATCGCCAAGCCACAACGTGATATTCGCGCCTTCGTCGTCGGAGATCGCACCATCTGCGCCATTTACCGCACCAGCCAACATTGGGTGACGAACACGGCTCGTGGCGCGGTAGCCAGCAATTGTCCCGTCACACCCGAACTCGATAGTCTCTGCGTCCGTGCTGCTCAGGTGGTCGGAGGTGGCATCCTGGCCATCGACGTACTGGAAGACCCACAGCGCGGCCTGCTGGTCAACGAAATCAATGCCACTATGGAGTTCCGCAACAGCATCGCGCCAACCGGCGTGGACATTCCCAATGCTATGCTTGACTACGTGCTGAGCGGCGTACAGGAAGAGGTTTTACGATGAGTCGAGTACGTGTTGCTATTGCTGGTGGTTCCGGTTATACCGGCGGAGAACTCATCCGCCTGCTGCTGTTTCATCCGCAGGTCGAATTGACCCAGGTCGCTTCCAGCAGTCATGCTGGACAATACCTGCATAGCATTCATCCTAATTTGCGCAAAATCAGTTCTTTACACTTCTGTCATACCGATGACCTGTCATCATGTGACTTGCTGTTTCTCTGCTTACCACATGGCATCTCATCGCGGGAAATAGATCGCTACCGCCAACTTGCTCCTCGCGTCATCGATCTTTCGGCGGATTTCCGCCTGCGCTCCGCCGCGCTCTACGAACAATGGTACGGGGAGCCGCATCCTGCGCCGCACCTGCTAGCTGAGGCCGTCTATGGCCTGCCCGAACTGCATCGCGAAGAATTACCATCTGCCACACTCGTAAGCGGCGCCGGCTGCATGGCAACGGCGGCCATCCTTGGACTCTATCCTCTCTACCGCTCCGGCCTCGTGGATAACGCAATGCCACTCATCGTAGAGGCGAAAGTTGGCTCATCTGCGGCAGGCGCAGCACCGGGGGCCAGCAGCCACCATCCCGATAGAAGCGGCGCCGTCCGCTCTTTCCAACCCACTGGCCATCGTCATACCGCCGAACTCATCCAGGAACTGGGGGGCGCGATATGCCTGGCTCCTACGGGCATAGCAGCCAGGCATATCGCGCCCCAAATCGCCTTCTCTGCGACAGCGGTCGAACTGGTGCGTGGCATACTCGTCACCGCACATGTTTTTGTGAACGAAACGATTGACGACCGCACATTATGGCGACTCTACCGTGAGGCCTACCAGCGTGAACCGTTCATTCGCCTCGTCAAAGAGCGCACCGGCGTCTACCGCTATCCAGAGCCGAAGATTCTGGCCGGCAGCAATTACTGCGATATCGGCTTCGAACTCGATCCTCATCAACGGCGCGTGGTCGTCATGGCCGCCCTCGATAACCTGATGAAAGGCGCCGCAGGTAACGCCGTCCAGGCGCTCAACTGTATGTATGGTTGGGGCGAATCGTTGGGACTGACCTTCCCCGGTCTGCGCCCGGTCTAGGAACGACTCTGTAGGGACAGGGCCCTGTCCTCACGGGTCCTTTCGAAAGAGGACCTGATTGGTACGAGATAGCCCCTGCAGGGACAGCGCCAGGCGCCTGTCCTCATTGGGGTCTCAGGACAGGCGCCTGGCGCTGTCCCTGCAGAGTGGGCGAATAGCAAGAGAGGAGCTTTACTATGACGCTTGTCGTGAAAATTGGCGGAGGAGCAGGAGTCATCACTACGAATCTTATGGGCGAGATAGCCCAATGCGTTGCGGATGGCCAACAGGTCATCGTCGTGCATGGCGCCTCAGACCTTACCAGCGAGCTCTCTGAACGCCTGGGGCATCCCGCCCGCATGATTACCTCGCCGGGTGGTATGGTCAGTCGCTACACCGACGCCGCAACGCTGCGTATCTTCGCTATGGCTGCCGCCGGCGAGATCAATACCGCACTGGTCGCGAGTTTACAGCAATACGGAATCAACGCCCTTGGATTGTCGGGCGTCGATGGACGATTACTGCTGGCACGGCGTAAACCGGCTGTGCGCTCGCTCATGCCGGATGGCCGCATACAAATCCTGCGCGACGACTACACCGGGCAGATCGAACGTGTGAATGACGCACTGCTGCGTCAACTGCTCGCTGCCGGTTACACTCCCGTCATCGCTCCCCTGGCATTGAGCTACGAGGGAGAACGCTTGAATGTGGATGGAGATCGAGCGGCAGCCGCCATTGCCGTCGCGCTGCACGCCGAGGCCCTGGTTATCCTGACCAACGTACCTGGCCTGCTTTCCAATCCAGACGACAGCACCACGCTCATCCGTACCATCTCTCCTGAGCGCCTACCCGACTACATGCACTATGCCAGGGGACGCATGCGCAAGAAACTGCTGGGCGCGCAGGAAGCATTGCAGGGCGGCGTACCGCGTGCCTGCATCGGCAGCGCCTCACTGCTCGACGTGCTACATGGCTCAGGAACGACAATCGATGCATCGCCCATCCCAGAAGAAAGGCTAACCGTATGACTTCGACCATCGACCGCGAAAACACCTACACAACAGGCGTCTACAGCAAGCGTCCCATCTCCATCGTGCGTGGCAGCGGAGCGTTAGTATGGGATGAAGAGGGCCGCGAATACATCGACTGCGCTGCCGGGCATGGCGTAGCCAATATCGGACACGGACGCCCTGAGATCGCCGCCGCCCTCGCAGCCCAGGCGCATCGTCTCATTACCTGCCCCGAAATCGTCTACAACGACATGCGCGCTCGCCTGCTCGAACGTCTTGCCAACCTGACGCCGCAGGGACTCGATCACATCTTTCTCTGCAACAGTGGAACCGAGGCCATCGAAGGCGCATTCAAATTTGCCCGTCTTGCCACCGGTCGTACCGGCATCATTGCTACATTGCGGAGTTTCCATGGACGCACAATGGGATCGCTCTCGGCGACATGGGAGCCGCACTACCGCGAACCGTTCGCGCCCCTCGTTCCAGAGGTCACTCATATACGCTACAACGACCTGGCAGCAGCCGAAGCCGCCATCAACGAGCAAACCGCAGCGGTCATCATCGAACTCGTACAGGGCGAAGGCGGCGTACATCTTGCGAATGACGAGTATGTGCAAGGTCTCGCATCGCTCTGCCATGAACGCGGCGCTCTTCTTATCATTGACGAAGTGCAGACCGGTTTTGGGCGTACCGGTCGTCTTTTCGCCTGCCACCACTATGATTTGCAGCCCGATATCCTCTGCCTCGCGAAATCCCTGGCCGGCGGTGTCCCCATGGGCGCCATCTGCCTCGGCCCCCGCGTAATCGAGAGCGGGCGCATCACACGTGGCGTCCACGGCAGCACCTTCGGCGGCAACCCTCTAGCCTGCGCCGCCGCCCTTACCACCCTCGACATCATCCAACAGGAAGCCCTGCCCGAGCGTGCCGCCTCCCTCGGCGAATATGCCCTGCAAAGACTCCGCGCCATACGCAGCCCTCTCATCCGCGAAATCCGTGGCAGAGGCCTCTTGATCGGCATCGAACTCACCTGCCGCTCGCAACCATATCTCGAAAAACTCACCCAACGAGGCGTCATCGCCCTGCTCGCCGGCCCAAACGTCATTCGCTTGCTACCACCCCTTGTGATAACCCAGCAGCAACTGGATCGTGTGCTGGATATCGTAGAGGAAGTGGTAACAGCAGAATCTCGCTCTGGCGCCGTTTTGGCAACAGCAAACGTATCAGAATCCCACGGAGGGCGACCACCAGGGTCCCCGCCTCACATCCACAACCACCCCCGCCCCTACAATGATGACGAGGTCGCCCCACAGGGGCGCGCAGTCATAGTAAGGGCGGGGGAGGAGCGGTGTGGAGGTGGGGACCCTGGTGGTCGCCCTATGGAGGTAGGGTCCAGGCCAGGTATTGACGTAGCCCTCACAATATCGGGAGGCGGGGACCCTGGTGGTCGCCCTGGGTCGGAAGAGGTCACGCTTGCCACCCCCGCAATCTCTCTCTTGCACAACATGCTCACCATCTCCAGCTATTCGGGTCAGGAGAGTGCGCTTGCTCGCTACCTTGCAGAACAGGCGCAGCAGATGGGCCTGCATACCACTGTTGATGAAACCGGCAATTTCATCGCCAGCACCCATCCTCTTGACTACAACATGCAGCAATCTCCCATCATTTTGCTCGGCCACATGGACACCGTGCGCGGCCACATTCCCGTCAGGCTGCAAGACGGAATACTCTATGGGCGTGGTGCCGTAGATGCCAAAGGCCCTCTAGCCGCTTTCATCTGCGCAGCCGCCCGCATTGCGAACGACCTGCCCGGCGATTCCATCCATCATCCAATTATCGTAGTTGGGGCCGTTGAAGAGGAATCTGCGACCTCGCGAGGCGCGCGCGCGGTCGTCGCACACTACCGGCCCGCTGCCTGCATCATCGGCGAACCCAGCGGCAGCCACGCAATCACGATTGGTTACAAAGGCAGGTTGCTGGTGGAATATTCCCTGTCGCGCCCGGTGCATCACAGCGCAGGCCAGCAAGCAAATAGCAGCGAAATAGCCATCGCCTTCTGGAATCGTGTGCAAAACCATGCCGCTGCATGGAATGAGCAGCACGCTCCGCATTCTGCGTTCGCCGCTCTTATGCCCTCACTCAGAAGCATCAATAGCAGCCAGGACGGCTTAGAAGAGCATACACAGCTACTGATCGGCTACCGTTTGCCACCTGATTATGATATCGCGGGTTTACGTGACATGATAGGACACTGGGCGCGTGAAGATGATGCCAGCATCAACTTCCATGGCGAAGAAGCTGCCTTTCAATCTACACGCACAACGTCCCTTGCGCGCGCCTTTAGCTCCGCTATTCGTGCTGCCGGAGGCCAACCCATCTTCAAACACAAAACCGGCACATCCGATATGAACGTTGTTGGCCCCGTCTGGGGGCAAAATATCGTCGCCTATGGTCCTGGTGACTCGCGCCTGGATCATACACCGCAGGAACACATCCAGATTTCCGAGTATCTACAGGCCATTGACATACTGCAAAGAGTGCTGGGGGAACTTGCGCTCAGGAAGGAAACATTGTTATGAGACCACTCGCCATTCTTGACTCGACACTGCGCGAGGGAGAACAGTTTGCCGGAGCCTTCTTTAATCTGGAGCAGCGACTGAACATCGCGCGCATGCTCGATGCCGTCGGTGTATCATTCATAGAGGTTCCCTCGCCCATCAGTTCGCCGGGCATGCGGCAGGCCATACAAGCGATTTGCGAGCTTCGCCTGCGAGCGCATATCGTAGCGCATGTGCGTTGCGTTGAGGCCGATGTAGAGGCCGCGCTAGAAACACCCGTCTACGGCCTGAACCTCTTCTACGGCACATCGACGGAGTTACGCACATTCAGCCATGGCCGCCGCGTCGACCAGATCATCGCCGATGCCGTGCCTTTGATTCGACGCATCCACGCTGCCGGACGCTACGTCCGCTTCTCATCTGAAGATGCCTTTCGTAGCGACCTCGTCGATCTGCTGACCGTTTTTGATGCTGTCGTCGATGCTGGCGTGCAGCGTATCGGTCTGCCGGATACCGTCGGCATTGCTCGCCCGCGCCAGGTAGAGCAGCTTGTGCGCCTCTGTGCTGAGCGCTATCCACACGTCGGCATCGAATTTCATGGCCACAACGACACCGGCTGCGCCCTCGCCAATACCGTCTCGGCTCTCGAAGGCGGCGCGGACTGCCTGGACGTCACCGTACTGGGTATCGGCGAGCGCAACGGCATCGCCCCGCTCAGTGGCCTGATTGCGCAGCTCTACATTCACTATCCTGAGCTGCTGGCAAATTACAATCTCACCCAATTGGCCCCGCTCGACCGCTATGTCTCGGACTGCCTGCAGCTTCCCATACCCTTTAACATACCGATCACCGCCCCAGGCGCGTTTACGCACAAGGCAGGCGTGCATACCCGCGCCGTGCTAAGGAATCCGCGCGCTTATGAGGTGCTTGATCCAGGTGATTTCGGCTTGATGCGCCAGGTCGTTGTCGGTTCGCATATCACCGGTCGCCATGCCGTCAGCCATCGCGCCGCGGCATTAGGTTTGCAACTCAGCCATGACGAAATCTGCCATCTCACCCACGCCCTCAAGGAGCGGGCCGAGCAGGGCAGCTTAAATTCGGATGAAGTCGATGCATTTATTCATGCATGGTATCAAGAGAAAGGAAGTGTCGCATGGGAACGTTAACCGAAGAAATCTTCAGTCGCAAGGTCGGTCGCACCGTAGAACAGGGCGAGACGGTCGTCGTGGATGTTGACCACGTCATGAGCCACGATACCACCACGCCCCTGGCAATTCAGGCGTTTCGCAAGTTAGCGCAGCAAAATGATGGGCGTGTCTTCGATGCGCGTCGTTCGCACATCATATTTGATCATATCATTCCGGCTGCAACCATCCAGGCGGCTACCTTGCATCGCGATGTCCGCACCTTCGCGCGCGAGCAGGATATCACCATCTTACAGGAAGGTATCTGCCACCAGGTCATGCCGGAACGCGGCTATGTCGTCCCCGGCGATATCATCGTCGGAGCCGATAGCCATACCTGCACCTATGGCGCGCTCGGTGCTTTTGCCACCGGCATGGGTTCTACCGACATCGGCGTCGCCTACGCTACAGGGCGCGCCTGGTTTCGCATCCCAACCACCATCAACGTGCGCCTATCTGGAACCCTGCCGCACGGCGTCTACACCAAGGATGTGACATTTGAAATCGTGAGCAGGATAGGTGTCGATGGGGCCAACTATCGCGCCATCGAATACACCGGTGACTTCATCGAAAATAGTTCGGTAAGCGAGCGCCTCACCCTCTGCAACATGGCCATTGAGATGGGTGGCAAAGCCGGCCTCGTCGCCGCTGATGAAACGACTCGTGAATGGTTGCGTGGCCGCACCGAACGCGACTATCCTATGCTCAGACCGCGCAACCCGCGCTACGAAAGCATCGTCGAGATCGATGTCTCGTCCCTGCAACCGATGATTGCCTGCCCGCCGGATGTCAACAACGTCGTTCCCGTTGAATCGGTCGAACACGTCAAAATCGACCAGGTCTTCCTCGGCACCTGCACCAATGGCCGCCTTGATGACCTCGCCATCGCCGCCCGTATTCTGCAAGGCAAGACCATCCATCCAGAAACCCGCATGGTCGTCATTCCCGCCTCGCGCGAGGTCTACCTGGAAGCGATGCGCCTCGGCTACCTGGAAACATTCGCACAGGCCGGCGCCTCTATCGGCACCCCAGGCTGCGGCCCCTGCATCGGTCGGCACTTCGGCGTACTGGCCCCCGGCGAACGAGCGCTAACCACCATGAACCGCAACTTCACCGGCCGCATGGGCGATCCCACCGCCGAAATTTACCTCGGCAGTCCGGCCTCCGTTGCCGCAACCGCCCTCACCGGCCACATCACCGATCCTAGAAATTTCCTATAGCTATATAGAGCGTGTTATTTATGACTCCGTGCTGCTGCGGAGCAGCCTCGTAGTCCTTGTAAGGGCGGGGGTGGTAGGGAAGTGGTGTGGGGACCCTTGAGGTCGCCCTCCAGGAGGTTCGCACTCGTCTAGCCCTCTCAGGGATTATCTCAATCGAACAAAACGAAAGGAAGCAACCATCATGGGACGTATCTGGAAGCTTGGCGACAACGTCAACACTGATGTCATTATTCCCGGACGCTATAACGTCACAACCGACCGCGCGCAACTGGCGCGTTATTGTCTCTGCGAAGTATTGCCCGAATTTGCCCGGCAGGTGCGGCCAGGCGACATAGTCATGGCGGGCCATAACTTCGGTTGTGGCTCATCGCGTGAACACGCCCCGGCAGCCATCCAGGCCTGCGGCGTGCAGGTCGTCATAGCGCGCAGTTTCGCGCGTATCTTTTATCGCAATGCCGTCAATATCGGCCTGCCCGTGCTGATCTGCGAAGAGGCCGTGCTGAATAGCGCCGATGGGCAGGAAATGGAGGTCGATCTCGCGCGCGGCATCATTTCCAACCGGACCACCGGGCAGACATTCCAGGCGGAGCCATTAGACCCCTTCGTCGCGCGCATCGTCGCTGCTGGTGGCATTATCGAATACATCCGCCAGGAAGGAACACTGCGATGATCCCAAAGCTCTTCGCCAGGAAGGAGCCGCTCGCATTACCTCCAACAGTCTGCGTTGTCGCCGGAGACGATGCCGCGCCTGAAGTCATGCGTCCTACCATAGAGACGCTGAGCCTGCTCGCTCCCAGTATATGCTTCATCGAGGCCCTCAGCGGACGCGAAGCCCTGAATCGCTTCGGCGATGCATTCCCTACTGAAACGCGGGAGGCAATAGATGCGGCGGACTGTACCCTTTTTGGCGCAAGCGGCGGGCCCAGCAGGCCCGTTCTCTGGTATTTGCGTTGGGGCAAAGAAACCTACGTCAATATCCGCCCCGTGCGCTGGTATCCAGGTTACAATAGCCCGATGCTGCATCCTGAACGCATCGATTACATCATCGTGCGCGATAACCTGGAAGGCATGTATCCGCCCCGCGAAGGAGATCTTTCGGAGTTGGCTTCCTTATCCAGCAGCAGCACATGGTGGCAGGCACCCCCGGTGGAAAAACGAGGGAGCTACGCCGTCCGCATCTATACCGAGGAACAGATGCATCGCATGGCTACCGCCGCCTGCCAGTTGGCTCTGTACCGCCAGGCCAATGGTTATCCTGGCCGCGTGACCCTGGGAGCCAAATACTCGATATTGCCGCGCACCGATGGACGCCTGCGCGAAATCGTGCGCGAAACCGTCCGTTCATATCCCGGCCTGAGCTACCAGGAATTTCTCATCGACGACCTGGCCCGCCGTATGATTGCCGACCCCAAAACGCTCGATGTGGTTGTCCTCTCCAACGAGCATGGCGACATCCTCGCCGATACCGCCAGTGGCAGCATCGGCGGCCTTGGCCTCTCTCCCAGCGCCTGCTGTGGTACCCACTACGCCTACTTCGAGCCTGTACACGGTTCCGCACCCGACATCGCCGGTAAAGGCATCATCAATCCCACCGCTATGTTATTATCTGGCGTCATGTTGCTCGACTATCTCGGCTATGGCGAAGAGGCCCGCAGATTGGAGTACGCGATAGCCAGGGTGTACCTTGATGAGGACGTCTTGACACGCGATCAGGGTGGGAATGCAGGGACGATGGAATTGGTGGGGGCGGTGCGGGAGCGGTTAGTGGCAGAACCAAATATGCTATGATGAGAGGAGATCACGCGAACAAGGAGGAAACATGTGAGTAGTAATGGCCTGGTCACGGTTGCAAGCAGGTTCAGTGTGAGCGAGACGCTCGATCGCTTGACGTCGGCCCTCACAGAAGCGGGGCTACTGGTCTTTGCTCGGATCAATCATGCGAGCAATGCTGAAGAAGTCGATCTGAAACTTCGTCCAACGGAATTGCTCATCTTCGGCCATCCCAGGGGTGGTACTCCACTCATGCAAGACAAGCAAACTGCTGGGATTGATCTTCCAGTCAAGGCACTTGCCTGGGAAGATGAAGAGGGATGCGTGTGGCTGACGTATAATGAAGCGGCATGGCTTGCTACACGGCATGGATTGGGGGCCAGCAGCAAGAATGCCATCGAAGCGATTGAAGCGGGCCTGGCTGCGCTTGCTTCGAGCATCAAGTGACCGGATAGGAATAAAGATGCTATATTCCCATAAAGGATGGTCGATTCTGTCCTCTTTCCCGCTTATACTTAAACCAGAAACGTCGTTAAGTATCAACTACAGAGAAAGAGGAAAACAATCATGACCAACATGCAGATGAAACTCGAACTGGTTATCGTCCCCGTTTCCGATGTTGACCGTGCCAAAGCCTTTTATACAGAAAAGATCGGTTTTAACGCTGACTATGACTTTCAAGTCCGCGAAGGCCTGCGCTTCGTTCAATTGACCCCTCAAGGCTCCGCCTGCTCGATTGCCATTGGAATTGGAATTACAGATATGCAGCCAGGATCGCAAAAAGGGCTGCAAATGGTGGTTGAGGACGTGAGAGCCATCCGTGAGGAGTTGCTCAAACGAGGCGCGGAAGTCAGCGAGGTTGACGTGCAGGATTGGGGGCATTTCGTCTACTTTAGCGATCCCGATGGCAATCGCTGGTCCTTGCAGCAACTCCCCAAACGTGCCTAACCAGCATTTAGAAGTTCATGCGGCAAATTCAGGAATGGAAGAAAACGCTGTCACTGCTCTCTTCCATTCCTGAAGACATGTTGAGCCAGCTACTCAATCCGCAGCGGGCCTCGTATCACAGCCTCGCGCATTGCATCTAACTCGCCGGCAGGCACATACTCCACCCACCAGGTAGCTCCCGCCTCGGCCAGCGACTTGATCAAGGCGCGGTCTTGCTCCCAATCTTCGGCGCGGCTCCGCCCACCCAGCATAACCTCATATGGTTTTGCCCCTTGCTGCTCGCTCCTATGACTCTCCATGAACATCCGCAGTTCGCGCACTTCATTCGGCGTCCAATCGCTAGAATCGCCCGGCTCGTGCTGCTTGTAGAGGCAACACCCATCGTAACGCGCCGCCCGCAGCGATGGTCCTTTCAGCGGCCAGCCGCCACCTACAATGATTGGGATACGCGGCTTTTGCATCGGCGTAGGCAAAAAGGTCATCTCATTTACCTGAAAGTATTGCCCGGCGTAACTGAAAGGTTCTCCGCTCCACAGTCCCGCGATAATATCCAGCGCCTCGTCCAGCATTTTCGCTCGTTCTTTCGCCCCTCTCACTTCATTGACGCGATTGAACCCCGCCTCACCAGCATCACCCGAACCCACACCCAGCATAAAGCGCCCATTCGATAATTGATCCAGCGCCACCGCCTCGCGCGCCACCTTCCAGGGCCTTCGTCTGCTCAGCGGCGTCACCGACGTGCCTAAGCGCGCTCGTTTCGTACCAACAGCCATCGCCGCCAGCGCAATCCATGGATCGCATGTCGGCACCGCGCCATCGCTCTGATGCACAATATAATCCTCGACAAACACTCCATCCCATCCCACCTTTTCCGCCAGGCGCCCTAACTCGGCCAGCACCCGTGCATCTCCGCACACCCCGCCATTAGGAAGAGCAAGACCATACTGCATAGCAACCTCCTAGGTGAATAACCTGCAATAAATTTGCTATGAACAGTATAGACTGGCATGATGACATCTTCTGTCATATTTGACTATCCCATGTGTAAGGATAAACTTCTCTAAACATGAGTCATCCCAGCTTTTAATGAATGGCCTGGCAGAGGGCGACCACAAGGGCGCGCCCTTGTGGTCGCCCTCTGCCCTTGCCTCTGCCGCGAATCCGGGATTGAAATCTAGGCAATAGTCTGCCCTGGCGTCATTTCAATCACCTCGACGCTCTCCAGGCCCAGTTTGCCCAATTCGTCCTTCAATTGTGCTGGCGTACCGATCAGGATGGGGAAAGTGCCGTAGTGCATGGGGATGACATGCTTCACACCCAGCAAACGTACCGCCAGTGCCGCCCCTTTCGGTCCCATCGTGTAGAAATCGCCGATGGGCAGCATAGCAATATCAGGCGCGTACAGCTCGCGAATCAATTGCATATCTCCAAAAGCGCAGGTGTCGCCCGCATGATACAACTTGAGGCCGTTCTCCAACTCGATCACATAGCCGACCGGCTCGCCTCCATACACCGTCTCCTCTCCCTGGCCGCTGATGCCTGAAGAGTGGAATGCCGGGGTCATGGAAATCGTAATCCCCTGGACGTTCACACTGCCTCCAATATTGAAGCCCGTCACATTTTCGACTCCCTGCGAGCCGATCCAGCCTGCGGTCTCCACCATAGCCAGCACCTGGGAATGAAACTTCTTCGCGATTGGCACGACATCATTGATATGATCGGAATGTCCATGCGTGACCAGGATCAGATCCACTTTATCGAGCTGCCTGGCTTCAGCCGGACTCTTAGGATTCCCCTCAATCCAGGGATCAATCAAAATCACTTTGTTCTGCGGTGTCCTCACCTTGAATGTCGCATGTCCTAACCACGTGATCTGTGCTCCGTTCAGTTGTGCCATACTAGTTCCTCCTTATAGTATAGTGATCTTGTCCCTGCCCACCCTGGCAAAGACATACTGCGAAATAGCAACGACGCTCTGCCCCGTTACCAGCGCCGGCATGAAAGTCATATCACCTGCCGCTTGTCAGACTCAGGGAAAGCCCGCTAGGGGCAGCGGCTTGTCCCTGTCCGCATAGGGGCAAAAGGACAGGCACCAGGCACTGTCCCTAGCGGGCTTTCCAGACGAATTAATTCAAGTCCATGGTTGGGGCAGTATTCCGCGTCAATACAGTGACTACTCCCCACGGCTCAAGCCGGGGGCTTCTAGGGACAAACCCACGCTTTGTAGTCCCAAAGCTTTGATGTTTCTGGTCGCATTGAGGTCTCGATCAAGATGCACATGACAGCACGGACAAGCGAATATCCGAAGATCAAGGGGCATCGGTTGCCGGTGTCCACACTGACTGCAGGTCTGACTCGTATAGGCCGGGTTGACTTTGACAAAGATTCTACCAGCTTCTTCCGCTTTGTAGGACACTTGCGCAAAGAAACGCGACCACGAGGCATCATGAATACTTTTGGCAAGGCCATGCTGATGAACCATGCGGTTCACCTGCAAGTCTTCGATGGCAATGAAGCCATAGGCATTGACGATCTTTCGACTCTCTTGATGCGTGAAATTCTCCCGCTTGAAAGCGATCCGCTCATGCACACGGGCGACGGCCTTGCGGTGTTTGCGCCGCTCTGGAGTGCCTTTCGCAAGCTTGGAGTGCTTGCGTTGCACTTTCCCCAGAGCTTTTTCTTCCTTCCTGAAGAAACGCGGGTTTTCTATATCAGTGGCATCAGAAAGGGTAGCAAACGTTTTCAAGCCCACATCGATCCCCACCTGAGAGGGATGAGCAGGAAGCCGCTCCGGTTCATACTCGACAGAGAAGCAAGCGTACCACTTGGAGGTCGCGGAACGGCGGATGGTGAGGATTTTAATCGTGCCCGTGAGGGGGCGATGCAGAACAATCTTGAGATGTCCGATACCCGAGACGTAGAGTTTGCCCTGCTCGTCAAGCTTGAAACCGGATTGTGGGAAGGTGAGGCTATCATACCGGCCTTTCCCACGGAAACGGGGATAGCCGGGCTTCTCTCCTGCTTTCACCCGTCTAAAAAAGGCTTTGAATGCCAGATCAAGGTGAACAGCAACATTCTGCAACACTTGCGAATGGACGGTACTGAGGGAAGGGCGTTCGGCTTTGAGGATCGGGAAAGTGGCGTGTTGCTGATAGAGACGCAGGTTTGTGCCGGTCTGCTCGTAGGTTTCCTTGCGTTTTTGCAGCAAATGATTGTAGAGCCAGCGGCATTCGTCCAAGGTCTCTTGCAACCGAGTGTTCTGTTTCTTGGTCGGGTATATCCGGTACTCCAACATCTTACGCACACGAGCATTCTAGCACAAAGCATAAGCGTTGTCAAACGAAAGGAGCGTGCCTTCCATCCCTCTAGCTCAAGCCCTGTCTTTTATACACATTTTTCTGGAGATGCCTGTTAACGCACTTTCTATTGTAGAGTTTGAAATGAACTCTACAATACATACTGTTTTGCAGCGCTCTTTCACAAAATTGGTTTGTAAAATGTGTATAAAAGACAGAGCTCAAGCCAGGGACCTTACGGCACGGATGGTAAATCACATAGTGCCGGTGCATGCCACCGTATACCTCAGAAGATGCGAAAGATTTCCTGATTTACCATCATGGCCGCCGTGTGCATCGCCTTTGTAATGCTCGGAGATGTAGGTCATAAAGAAAAGAATACCTCAGCAGATGAGTATAGTGCCATGCTCTCTTCAAATAACCCCTTTCATTCAGACTCCGAAACCTGATAGATCACTCAATCGTCACTTTCGTGTCCACAATTTCGCGCTGCCGGTACTCAGCGACCGACCCATCAAGCGTTACAGTCTTCTCATCTCGTATATCGCTGGAAGAGCTTCCAACGCTGAAAGTGAAATCTCCAGGCTCAGTAACAAACCGCATGCATGGATCATAAAAGGCGAGCCGCGATGGATGTACGCTAAATATTACCCGCCGCGTCTGTCCAGGTGCGAGAGCAACGCGCGCGAAACCGAGCAACATGCGTTGGGGACGAGCAACGGAAGCAACCACATCTCGATAATATAATTGTACTACCTCCTCACCCGTGCGCTCGCCGCTATTACCTACCTGGATCGAGACCTCGATCGGTTCAGTCGTCGTCGTCGCCTGTATGCGAAGATCGCTGTAGGCAAAGCTGGTATAGTTCAAGCCATGCCCGAAGGCAAATAGTGGGGTTACCGGCGAATCGATATAATCGCCGAAGAACATCACGTGATCGCCTCCGGCGCGTGTAGCGGCATAGTTTGGAATCTGCCCCACCGAGCGAGGAATGCTAACCGGCAGGCGGCCGCTCGGGTTCACCCTCCCGGTCAGTACGTCGGCCAGCCCGCTGCCTCCCTCTTCTCCGGGGGGAAATAGCTGCAGCAGCGCGTTGGCTTTGTCTGCAACGTGGTTCAGCGTATGGACGCGCCCACTGAGCACCACTACGACGAGAGGCGTTCCTGTACTCGCAATCGCCTCGACCAGCTCCTGCTGTACGCCGGTAAGATCGAGGCTCGTCGCGTCATTCCCCTCGCCAACCGTCGCTGAACGCAGCAGGCCACTTCGTCCTGCGACCACAACAATGGCCAGGTCAGAATCGCGTGCCGCTTTCACCGCTTCAACGAAGCCGCTGAGGTCGTCGCCCAGTACCTCACATCCCTTAGCATACCGCACCTCAACATCCTTTCCCAGTGCTGAGCGCAGGCCGGCCAGCGGCGTAACATGCGGCGCGAAATATGGACCGGGCGCGTAATTCCCTCGCGCCCGTGGAACGACCAGACCTGTAGCCTCAAGGTTCTGGGGAGCCTGGTAGATCATCTCGAGATGAGAAGGATAGTGGTAGTCGCCTTGCAGCAGCCGTTCGTCGTCCGCACCCGGCCCGATGACCGCGATGCGCTTCACAGTAGGAGCAATCGGCAGCACCCCATCATTGGTCAGCAAAATGACCGACTCGGCAACTCCCCGGCGGGCCAGTGCGCGCTGCTCAGGAGTTTGGAAGACAGCGCCGGCGGCCTCTTCGTCAACATAGGGATTCTCGAAGAGTCCAAGCAGAAATTTGAGGCCCAGCACGCGCCGGACGGCCCTGTCAACGGCTTCAAGTGGTACTCGCCCGGCCTCGATCTCGGCCCGCAGTGGAGCTCCATAGCAGTCCATTGTCGGCAGTTCCATGTCGAGTCCGGCCAGCAGAGCCAGGCGAGCGGCCTCTCCGGGTGTTGCCGCGACAAAATGGTAATCCATCAGCATCCTGACGGCGCCATAATCCGCGACGACAACACCCTCAAAGCCCAGTTCCTCGCGCAGCAGGTCATTCAGGATCGCGGGACTTCCCGCGCAGGGAAGGCCATCGACAGAAGTATATGAGTTCATGACCGTAGCAAGTCCGGCATTTCGAATCGCAGCGGCGAAAGGCTCGGCGTAGGTCTCTCGCAGTTCGCGCGGGCCTAGCTGAACAGGAGCCCAGTTGCGTCCTCCCTCCGATAAAGCATAGCCAAGGAAGTGTTTCCCGGTAGCGGCAACTCCATTGGTAAGATCATCGCCCTGAAGACCTTGAACGTAGGCTGTCCCTATAATCCCCGCGAGTACCGGGTCTTCGCCATAGGTTTCCTCTACTCGCCCCCAGCGCGGGTCACGCGCCACGTCCAGTACCGGAGCAAGCGCGTGCCGGGCGCCAACCGCCATCATCTGCGTACGGATGACCTCGGCCACCTGTTTCACAAGGGCCGGATCCCATGTCGCGGCAAGCCCTATACCCTGCGGAAATGTCGTCGCATCACGATGGCAGAATCCGCCCGTGGACTCCTCGTGAACGATGACAGGAATGCCGAGCCGCGTTTGTTCGACGGCAGCCCGTTGAATAGCGTTCATGAATGCCGCGCTTTCCCGCGGGTGCAGACCCGTCGAGGCCCCAATGCGCGTCACTTGCCCAATGCCATGCGGCATCTTCTCGATGATCGTATCGGGATCAAAGACGCCCGTACTGACGAAAGCAGTACTCCACAGGCAGCCGAGTTGGGCCAGCTTCTCGTCCAGCGTCATCAGCGCCAGTAAGCTCTCGACTCGCTCCTCGACGGAAGCGCTCGCGTCGTGATAGGACAGTGTAGTCAAATTTGAACTCCTCGTTATTTACTAAAGCCAGCGATCAGGCCGCTGAGTAACTGACGCCTACCGAAAATATACAGCAGAATGATGGGTAAAGCGGAAAGGAAAACAGCTGCCAGGATTGCCGGTACGTCGGTGGTGAATTGCCCCTGGAAATTCCAGAGCGCGAGTGGTAGCACTCGCACATCCGGGCTTTGCGTCAACACGAGCGGGAACAGGAAACCGTTCCAGATCTGGATGGTCTCATAAATGATGACCGTGATCAACGCCGGACGCGACAGCGGAAGGACCAGGCCGCGTAAAATTCTAAAATCACTGGCCCCATCCAGGATCATCGACTCGTATAGTTCTTTAATCAGTAATGCTCTCCTGCCTCCTTTCTTTCAATAGCGGCCCGTACGACTGCTCGACAGAATAGAAACTACATGAGCTAGCCGCGCAACGGTGCGCACGATTCGCGCACGACCAGCGTCGTCGTCAGCTCGACGCGCTTGCTATCCAGAGGCTCTTCGGCGATCTGACGTAACAGCATCGTCGTGGCTATCCTGCCCATCTCGACCAACGGTTGTCGCACCGTCGTAAGTGTTGGCGTAACGATTGATGCGATAGGCACATCATCGAAGCCGACAACGCTCATTGAATCGGGGACACTGAGACCGCGAGCGCGTAATGCGCTGTAAACGCCCATCGCCTGCGTGTCACTTCCGGCGAATATCGCTGTAGATGGCTCCGGCAGGTCCAGCAAAGCACAGGTCTGCTCGTATCCCGTCTGCTGTATAAATGCCCCTGGACGTATCAATTCTGGATCAATAGGTACCCCGGCATCTTCCAGCGCCGCCCGGTAGCCCGCAATGCGATCCCGGCTGCATCGCAATGTTGAATCGCCGCTGATAATGGCGATGCGCCGGTGCCCAAGCGAAAGCAGGTATTCCGTTGCCATGCGCCCCCCAAGCCAGTTGGTCGCCCCTACAGATGGAACATCGGCCCCCAGTTCCCCACGATGGTCTACCACCACAAACGGAATTTTGTTGCGCAGCAACATGTCCAGGCGATTTGACTGGCCGTGCGCCAGGACCAGGATTGCTCCGTCGGTCGCACCGTCAATTACTTTGGCAAGCCATCGCTGCTCGAATTGCGCGGAATCATGGGTCAGCGACAGCGCCAACCGTAACTCTGTCCGCTCCAGCACCTCTTCAACGCCGCGCACAATTTCCACCGAATAAAGTGTCGCCAGGTCCGGCACCAGCATATCGATAATGCCGCTGCTCTCTTTCAAGGCATTTCTTACCCGGCTGCGTATAAAACCACTTTCTTTGATCACCTGCTCCACGCGCTCCCGCGTGCCCGGGGCCACATCCGGTCGATTGTTCAACACACGTGAGACGGTGGGAATAGAAACCCCCGCTTTTGCGGCAATCTCTGCAATAGTTTTGCGCTTAGACGTTTCCTGTTTCATTTTCTGAAAATATCAAGCTCCTCACGATAAAATTTTCTGAAAAATTTTTGGAACATATGTCTAGTATTACCGAAAATTTTCCATTTGTCAATAGGTTACTTCCTATCCTTCTTGACAATCTCTTCACAAGTTGGCACAATGGCTCAAACTACAGGACACGAGGTAAGTTCATACCATGACGAATCAGATCGACGCGCCAACCGAACAGCTTCCAGCTACTCAGGGCGGCATCAGTGCGGCATTCCAGGGCGAACGTGGAGCGTTCGGCGATGAAGCAGTACAGGCATATTTTGGCAAAGAGGCCCAACCCGTTCCTTGCCGCAGCTTCGCTGATGTGTTCCGCGCGGTTGCTACACGCGAGGTTGAGGTCGGGCTGGTACCGGTAGAAAATTCCCAGGCTGGAAGTATTAATGAAGTCTACGACCTGCTCCGCCAATATGACCTTTTCGTCACTGGTGAAATCAGCCATCCCGTCAATCATTGCCTGCTGTGCTTACCGGGCCAGCGGTTGAGTGATATCCGGCGTGTCATCTCGCATCCGCAGGCGCTGGCACAGTGTGATGTTTTTTTGCGCACACTCGACGTGGAGATTGTCGCGACCTATGATACCGCCGGCAGCGCCAAAATGGTGCGACAGGAGAATCTGGTGGGGGTGGCGGCCATCGCCGGAGCAGGCGCGGCGGAATTGTACGAATTGGAGACCCTGGCCCGCAATATCCAGACCATTAAAGATAACTATACTCGTTTTATTGCCCTGGGGCGAGAACCGGCCTATCGTCGTGAGGGCGAGGCGAAAACCATGCTGGTGATGGCTACCGTGCATCAACCCGGCTCTCTCTATAAGTGCCTTAGTGTCCTGGCGGAAAAGCAGATAAACCTGCTCAAGTTGGAATCGCGCCCCTCACGTCACCGCATCTGGGAATACGTCTTCTATCTCGATCTTGAAGGGCATCGCGACGACCCGCGCGTATCGGCAGCATTGGCCGATTTAGCCGCATACACCACGTTCTGCAAAGTATTGGGATCGTTTCAAAAAAGTACATAACGGATACTTCATCAAATGTTTCCCATTTTCGCGGCCAGCCCCGGTCGCAGCGAAACCGCGTCGCGTAGATAGACATGCTGCATTTCTGACGCGCCGCGTGTCGTATTGATGTGCAGCAGCACACGAATGCATTTTTTCAGGCTACCAGGTACCGGAATTTCGCGCATGCACATCAGCGCTACCTCTTCCCACCCCAGTTCTCGTGCCGCCGCCGCCGGAAATTCCGCATCCAGGTCACCGGTTACTGTAAAAATAGCGCTCGCAATATCTTCCTCCCGCAAGTCATTCTGGCGTACCATCAGCTGTAAAAGCTCCGTTGTCGCCTGCAAAATCTCTTCTCGCTCGTTCCGTTCGACCGTCGTAGCTCCCCGGATACCCCTGCAATACATCACATCTCCTTAGCAATAGCTTGAAGCAAGGGCTGAAAACCTTCTCTCGTGTAATTTCAATCGCGGCTCTTCTCAGCAAGCTGGTAAATCGTGCCATGCCATGGGGGTCACGATTGCTCGTGTCCTGATTTCAATCCCAAAAGGGAGATCGGGAGAAGGTCGTGCTCCTACCACATTCGTACAAGACAAGTGTACTATCAAATCTGAAAAGGTCAAGTGTAAATACATCAAGCAACCAGCATCTTCCTTCCCAATAACTGATTGATGATGTGTGTTTCATGGACAACCGCTTGCAATTGCTCCGGCGTAATCGATTGACGCCCATCGCACAGCGCGCTGTTTGGATCGCGATGCACTTCCAGGATCAGCCCATCCGCGCCCGCCGCGATCCCTGCGCGCGACATCGTTGGCACCAGTTCGCGCCGCCCGGTGCCATGGCTGGGATCCACAATCACCGGCAGATGCGTCAATGTCCGTAAGAGCGGTATGCAGGCCAGGTCGAGTAGATTGCGGGTATGCGTGTCAAAGCTGCGTATGCCGCGTTCGCACAGGATCACATTCGGATTGCCCGCTGCCACGATGTATTCAGCGGCCAGCAGCCATTCATCAATCGTCGCCGCGAATCCCCGTTTGAGCATTACCGGACGCCTCCGGCTATCGCGCCCTGCTGCGAACAACAGAGGGAAATTTTGCATGTTGCGGCTGCCGATCTGCAAGATATCAGCATATTCAGCAACCGGTTCAACCATCTCCGGCTCCATCACTTCGGTAATCACCGGCAGCCCTGTCAGTTCGCGTGCCTCTGCCAGCAGTTGCAGCCCCTCCAGTCCCAGTCCTTGAAACTGGTAGGGAGATGTGCGCGGCTTGAAGGCTCCTCCGCGTAAGATCTGCGCGCCCGCCGCCTTGACTGCCTGAGCCGTCTCGAGTAACTGTTCTCTACTCTCAACGGCACATGGCCCGGCAATCACCACCGGTTGGGTATCGCCGCCGATACTAACTGGTAGACCCCTGCTTGCATCTCCTACCTGAATGATGCTCTTCTCAGCCTTAAAAGCCGCGCTTACCAGTTGATAGGGTGTGCGTACCTGCACAATCCTCTCCACCGCGCTATGATTGCGAATGGCTGTACACGCCTCTGTGTCCAGTTGGCCATCATCCAGCACGATCACTTCACGTGCTTCGATAATCGTTGAGTGAGTAGGTCTCGCATTGCCAGTGATCTGGTACAGCAGCGCAGCCAGCTGGCTACGTTCCTCGCTACTCACCTGGTCCCGAATCGTAATAATCATGTTGTCTTCCTTTCTAAAAGTCCATCTCGTATGTCTTTCGACCGGGCGAAATAGCCCTCGAGGGCGTCATCACCGGCCGCGATAAGCAACCGCAGGCTCGCCAGTTCTGTCACCAGCGCATCAATCCGGTCAATAATCGCCTGCTTATTTGTCAAGCAAATGTCCTGGTACATTACCGGGCTTCCGGCCGCCAGCCGCGACATGTCCCGGTAGCCGCTCGCCGCCAGTTGCGACATTCGCGCCCATTCCTCATCCTGACCCAGCATCCGCACCAACGCTGCTGAAACTACAAATGGAAGATGGCTGATGCCTGCCACCAGGCGATCATGTTCCCACCCATCCAGCACGAATGGCTGCGCTGCCAGCCCCCTTACCAATCCGCTCAGCTGTTCCACAGCATCCTGGGGAGTATCATGCGCAGGTGTCAAACAGTACATACAGCCCTCCACTAGCCCCGCGTCAGCTGCTTCAATCCCCGAACGCTCGCGACCCGCCATTGGATGACCGCCCACGAATACTGCATGCTCTGGCAACAATCGCCGGGCCCATTCGATGACTTGCGCCTTCGTACTGGCTGTGTCGGTCACTAGCGTACCCGGTTTCAGCGCCGGTGCGATACACTGGAATAGCGCTGGTATTGCCCCGATTGGTGTCGCCACTATCACCACATCCACCTGTCTGACAGCCTCCTCAGCCGTGGCAGCGCAATGTGTAATTGCTCCGCGCTCCATTGCGCGGCGAATAGCATCGTAATACGCATCATACCCTGTGATTTGCTCTGCCAGATTCGCCCGCCGTATCGCGAGTGCAAGCGAACCACCGACCAGGCCCAATCCCAATATCGCTATTCTCTTCATGCGAATACCTTTCAAACGCAAATTGCGAACAAATAAAAAAGCAGAGGTTCAATTCCTCTGCTTCCCTCCGGCCTGTCTTCAGGCCTCTGGAGTTGGTTTTTTGCGCAACCCAAAAGGCCCTTCGTCAAGCCGGAGGGCTAAAATAAAACCAATATGCGTATGTCTGTTTCAGTTGGGTTCGCAAGTCAGTATTCATGATGGCAAATTGTACCTGTAACTGATGCTTGTTGTCAAGGGTTTTTTCGCAGACTACCTTGACATCCTCACCCCATTCCTCTAAACTCACCACAAGATCACAAAACTGATCTCGAAATTCTTGTGAACGAAATAGGTAGGAAACCAACGTGGAAGTTGACGCCGGTCGGGCGCTTATTCTTAAATCCGGCGCCACCTCTTCTCAAGCAATCGTTGAATGGGGCGCACTGCAACGCCTGCCGGAGCTACTGCATGCCTGTGCATTGCCTCACCGGCTATTCATCGTCACCGATGCGCAGGTTGGAGCACTCTATGCCGGGCCAATCCTAAATATCCTGCAACAGGCCGGTTTTGCTCCCAGCCTGCTGACCATTCCGGCAGGTGAATCGAGCAAGTCACTGCTTTACTGGCAACAAATTCTAGACTGGCTTGTAGAAAATAAGGCAGAACGCCAGGAGCCACTCGTGGCCCTGGGAGGCGGAGTTGTCGGCGATCTGACCGGCTTTGCCGCAGCAAGCTATCATCGTGGCATCCCGCTCATCCAGCTTCCCACCACCCTGCTCGCGCAGGTTGACTCGGCCATCGGTGGCAAAACCGGCGTTAATCATCCAAAAGGCAAGAATCTCATCGGCGCCATCTACCAGCCCAGGCTTATCGTCGTAGACCCATCATGTCTCCGTACCCTTCCCGACCGCGTCTACCGCGAAGGGTGGGCCGAAATCGTCAAGTACGGCATGATCCTCGATGCCGATTTATTTGGGCTGCTCGAAACGCATGCATCTTCTCTCTATGTTCACAAAGATGATCCCGCTCCAGACCGGACAATGGACTCCACAATGATCCAGCATAAGGCTGGTGAAGCGGCCCCAGGGCGCAGCCGTAGTGGTCACTTCATCGCACCCATCGCCGATTTATCGGCCCCATCACTACATGATTCCATTCAATTCTATGATCGTGCTCCCGTGGCTTTTCCTGGTGAAAATACGGCCCTGCTGACCGGAATCATTCGCCGCTGCATCCGATTGAAAATGGACGTGGTTTCTTCGGACGAACGAGAGAGCGGATTGCGCACGATTTTAAATTATGGCCATACCTTCGGCCACGCGCTTGAAGCACTCACAGACTACGGTACCTGGCTGCACGGCGAGGCCGTTTCCATCGGCATGGAGGTCGCCGCTCATATCGCCGTCTCAAGTGGATTACTTTCATCTGAAGATGCATTGCGCCAGCGACGGCTATTGCAAGCGTTCGGCTTGCCCATCCATTGTCCGGGCCTGGACAGCGAGGCTCTTGTCATAGCCATGCAGCGCGACAAGAAGATCCAGTCCGGGCGCATGCGCTGGGTGCTGCCTACACATATAGGACATGCCGGAATTTATGACGATATTCCATTAGAGCTGGTTCGTGATGCCATAAACACTGTTCAGGCGGTACAATAAAGAAAAACATGGCTATGATATTTCTCCTGCTACTGCCATTCCGGAAAAAGAGGTAATGTCTCATGTTTAGATTTCTCACCTCCGGCGAATCGCATGGGCCGGGACTCACTGCCATCATCGAAGGTGTTCCTGCCGGTTTGCCGCTTTCAACTGCCGATATCAATATCCACCTGGAGCGCAGGCAAGGAGGATATGGCCGTGGGGGAAGGATGAAAATCGAAAAAGACAAAGTTATCTTCCGCTCAGGAGTGCGCCATGGCCTCACACTCGGTTCCCCCATCACCCTCGAAATCAAGAATCGCGACTGGCAGAACTGGCAGGTCAAAATGAGTGCCACTCCCGTAGATGAACCGGTTGAGCCTGTAACCCTCGTTCGCCCCGGACACGCCGACTTCGCCGGAACTATAAAATATAGGCATGCAGATATTCGCAATGTGATCGAACGTTCTAGCGCGCGCGAAACAGCGGCAAGAGTCGCCGTTGGCGCCGTTTGCCTGACCTTTTTAAGACAATTTGGCGTGGAGATCCATAGCCATGTCCTCTCTATCGGTCCCGTAGGTAACAGAGGTGCTTCCAGAAGCGCTACCGGTAATGCCTTCTCCTCCCTCTACTGGGAGCAGGTTGAGCAATCACCCGTACGCTGTGGCGATAGCGAACTGGCAAACCAGATGATCGGCTATATTCAAGCATGTAAAACCCAGGCAGAGACGTGCGGAGGAGTATTCGAGGTGATCGCCACGGGTGTGCCTATCGGTCTCGGCAGTTATAGCCAGTGGGATCGCCGGCTCAGCACAAGACTGGCCGCAGCCTTAATGAGCATTCCATCCGTCAAGGGTGTTGAAATAGGATCGGGCTTTGAAGCTGCTACGCTACCGGGATCCCAGGTCCATGACGTGGTTCAATGGAGCGATGAGCAGGGCTGGCGGCACCTTTCAAATAACGCTGGCGGCATAGAAGGTGGCATCAGCAATGGCGCCCCAATTGTCCTGCGAGCAGCGGTCAAACCCATTTCAACGCTCGCTCATCCTCTACCCACGATTGATATACGCTCGCGAGAGAATGTGGAGAAAGGGCGCTACGAGCGCAGTGATGTCTGCGTTGTCCCTGCCGCCGGAGTGGTCGGCGAGGCAATGCTGGCCATCGCGCTGGTCGAGGCATGGCTGGAAAAATTCGGCGGTGATAGCCTGGGCGAGACACGCGCAAATTATGACACGTATATGGCTACGACCGGAGCTCACCCTCAACCCAGAACTGGCGAGTAGACAAAACAGGAGTGACACATGCGCCAGTTGCCAACCGGTATTTTAACCCTCTTTTTCACCGACATCGAAGGCTCAACGCGCTTATTGCAGCAGCTCGGTGGCAAGTATGCCGGTGTGCTGAGAGATTGTCGCCGCCTGCTGCGAACAGCATTCCAGCTCGGAAACGGCTACGAGGTCGATACCCAGGGTGATGCCTTCTTCGTCGTCTTTGAACGCGCCATCGATGCCGTGACATCCGCCCTTACCGCCCAGCGTGCGCTCTTCACTACCGCGTGGCCGGACGAGGCGCAGGTGCGCGTTCGTATCGGCATCCATACCGGAGAGCCGCAACTGGCGGAAGAGGGATATATCGGCCTGGATGTCCACTGCGCCGCCCGTATCATGAACGCCGCCCATGGCGGGCAGGTGCTGCTTTCCCGGTCAACGCACGACCAGGTTGTGCCGAATTTGCCGCCCGGTGTGCGCCTGGATGAACTCGGGCAATACCATCTCAAAGACATCGCCGGCCCACAAGAACTCTTCCAGGTCACTGCTCCTGACCTGCCCTCCGATTTCCCCCCTCCATCGGCCTTGAGCGTACTCTATCCTATCCAGAATTTACCGGCCCCGGCTACATCTTTCGTCGGCAGAGAACAGGAGGTCGCGACCCTCTGCGAGCGCTTGCGTCGTCCAGAAGTGCGCCTGGTCACACTATTAGGTACGGCAGGCGTCGGAAAAACTCGCCTCGCCATTCAAGTCGCCACGCAACTCGCGGGCCTGTTTGTGAACGGCGTCTGCTTTGTGCCTCTCGAGCAGGCAAGCGATGCTGCCGGCGTCGTACCTGCTATTGCCCAGGCCCTTAACATCTCACCGGAAAAGGGCCTTTCACTCCTTGAGCAGGTAAAAATCACCCTCCAAAAACAATCACTGTTACTGATCCTGGATAACTTTGAACATGTCATACCTGCCCGTCGTCTTGTCGCCGACCTGCTAACCGCCTGCCCCAGGCTAAAGATACTCGTCACCAGCCGCATCATGCTCCATTTGCATGCGGAACACCTGTTTGAAGTGCATCCCCTGGGTGTGCCCAATCCGGCGCAACTACCCGATCTCAGCATTCTGTGGCACAATGCCTCAATCTCACTATTTGTGCAGCGCTCCCAGGCCGTTCAACCCGACTTCCGGCTAACGCAGGCGAACGCTGCCGCCATTGTAGAAATTTGCAGGCACCTGGATGGCATTCCCCTCGCCATCGAACTGGCCGCGGCGCGTTCGCGCTATTTCACCCCCCAGGTTTTGCTCTCAAATCTAGAAAAAGGCCTGATCTTCTTGCAGGCGAGTTCTCAGGACTTGCCTGAGCGCCAGCAAACCCTGCGCGGGGCCATTGCCTGGAGCTATAATCTTTTGCAAACTTCGCAGCAGCGTGTATTTCGACGGCTCAGCGTTTGTGCTTCAGGCATAACGTTAGAAGCTGCCGGACAGATTTGTACCGCAAGTAGCCCAATAGATGAGGACATTTTGGAGACCCTGGAGGCGCTGGTGGATCAGAGCATGCTGCAAATGCAGGTTCTCGAGCGCAATGAAGTGCGATTCTGGCTCTTGCAGACATTGCGTGAATATGGTTTAGAACTTCTGACCCAAAACGGAGAATTGAAAACCACGCAGGCCGCCTTCGCTGCATACTTCCTCTCCCACGTAGAGCGCATGGCGCCGCTGCTGATTGGCGCGGGGCAAACAGACTGGTTGGATCGTCTCGACCGTGATTATGAAAACATACGAGCGGCTCTCGAATGGCTACTGGAGTATGCCGGACAGGAAAACGCGCGAGCGGAACAGGCCCTGCGACTCTGCATAGCGTTGATGTTTTTCTGGGAGGTGCGCGGGCACATTGGCGAAGGACTGGCATTTTTCGAGCGCAGCCTCGCTCATAGCCAGCATGTCGCGCCATCCATACAAGCGCAGGCCCTGCACGATGCCGGCTTCCTGGCATTAATGCTCGATGAGCATGCGCGCGCCGAGGCATTCCTGCGCCAGGGCCAGTTGCTATTTCGCGAGACCGGCGACAAAGCCGGCATGGCCAATATCTTGCGACTGCAAGGAACGCTTGCCCTCGTCAAAAATAACTATAAGGTCGCCCGCCGCCTGCTCGAAGAAGCCCTGGCAATCTTTCGAGAACGCGGCGATGTACACCGCACAATCGCTACTCGCGATTCATTAGCCCAGATAGCTATCGCCCAGGGTGACTACGCGAGGGCCCGTTCTCTCCTGGAAGAGAACCTCGCTTCCTATAGAGCGCTGGGTGAGCAATATAACACTGCCTATCCGCTCTATCTGCTGGCACGTGTCAACTTTCTCTCTCGTGGAGAGCTTTCAAAAGCCCGCTCCATGTCACAGGAGAGCCTTTCCCTCTTTGAAGAAGTGGGAAATGAGCGGCTTGCAGCCCATGTACGCAACCTGTTGGGCCAGATTCTGCTCATAGAAGGTGAGGACGCTACAGCAGGTGTGATGCTCGAAGAAAGTTTGATCGCTCTCAAGACAATTGGTGATCGCTCCGGCATCGCCGAAGTCCTGCTGAATCTTGCTCGCCTGGCAGCTTATCAAGGTGATAGCCAGACCGCATTGGCCCGCTGCACAGAAAGCTGGAACCTGCTTCAGACCATCGATTCGAAAGAACTGAGCGCCGCCTGCCTGGAAATCTATGGAGAAATTGTGGCGCACAGTAGGCCACAACTGGCAGCGCAACTATGGGGAACCGCCGCCACACTACGCGCATCGATTCTGTCGCCCATGCCCCCAATCTACCGCGCAAGCTATTTAACAGCAGTGGCCGCAGTTCGCAATCACCTGGGCCAGGAGGCTTTCCAGTCCGCCTGGTCCGAAGGACATGGCATGCCTCTCGAACAGGTGCGGCTTGCTCTATGACCCACTCTTTTCAGTCAGCGAGTGCCTCTTATGCATAATGGCCTCGCTCAAACTGGTCTGGTAGAGTTTAGCACCGCTCAAATTAACCGGAAGCCCTGGCTTCTTTTCTCTCCAGGCATTCCAGGCCTCAGAACCCGCTTTGAGAGTCCGAAGTTGATACCGGTCTGCCAGGAAAATTACCTCCTGCCTTGCCCCTCTAATATTTGAGTACTATTGTCGTTTTGTCGTTCCCAGGTAGCTTAACGCCACTTGACAAGGAGCGCCGCGCATTGTAGAAAGAAACAATGCTGAGTAGGGACCCGATTGATCGCGTCCAGAGCTCAGTTTAGTAAACGCTGCTTAGCGAAAGGACATCAATGTGACGCGCCTGCGTGTTGGTCCACTAGTGCGGGCTATTGGCCCGTATCACGTTGCGATCTGGACAGAGTGGACCCAGCCTACAGAAGTTATCCTGCGAGCGAAACCCGCCGGTCATTCTCAAGACCAGGAGCAGGAAATACCGTTTGTTCGTTCACGCACCATCACTGTTGGCAGGCACCACTACGCAATATCTCGTTTAACCGGCCTGCATGCCGCTACATGGTATACGTATGAAATCACCACTATGATGCAGGATATGCAACAAATTCCACCACCTGCGCTCCAATCTGGTAATTCGATAGTTCAATGTTTTCGCACATTCGACCCTCCCGAAGCTCCTACTACCCTGCGGCTCGCCTATGGCTCCTGTCGCAAATTGTCAGTACCAGGCCCCGATGCTCTAAGCGCTTTCGGGTCCTGGTTGTCGCGTTCCCTTCACGAACGAGAAACTACCTGGCCCCACCTCTTACTGCTCATCGGCGATCAGATTTATGCCGATGACTACACAGGCAGGCGAAAACGCACGCGACCTCTTCCCTCAAATGCCGGCCAGGAGAAATCAGAGCGGGCCGGAGCCCAATCCTTCGCTGAATTTGCGGACCTCTATGAAACAACATGGACGTGCGATGCCGGCATACGCCAGGTGCTCGCAGCTTTGCCCGTCTACATGATCTTCGACGATCACGAGATCACCAATAGCTGGAATATCTGGCCGGGCTGGAGATCGCTTGCCCTACAACATGGCCACGAGCAGATGCTTGTCGATGGCCTGGTTGCGTATTGGCTCTACCAGGGATGGGGCAACATTTGCATGCAAGACTCCAATAGCCATCCCCTGCTGGCCATTATGCACAAAGCCGAGCAGAGTGGCGAGGATGTGCTTGAAGACCTCAGAGCCTGCATACGCCGCGCGATTTATCAAGAGATCCATCTCCGCTGGCATTATGCCATTCAAACAAATCCCCCCATTTTTGTCGCTGACGTGCGCGCCGATCGACCGGCATCGCTCGGTGCAGCAGATGATCATAGCGATCCCCCGCGCATTATGAGCCAGGAACAAATGAAAGAACTCCAAACCTGGATGCAACAACATGACGCAGGGCCCATTCTGCTGGTCTCATCGGTGCCACTATTATTAACGCCGTTCATTGGCTTCGCAGAATACCTGATGGGCATACGCCCGCTTCATAACGTTCATTCTGCCCCTATACGCAGCCTGGCACGCTATCTTGCCCGCATACAACAGAAAGTTGCCTTACGCATGAGCTTCGACCACTGGCCCGTCTTCGCCGCCACATGGCGCGAATTCGTCAAGCTGCTGCGAACCCGCAAGCATGATATCATCGTTTTATCCGGTGATGTCCACTTCTCCTACTCGGTGGCCGCCCATAGCGGGTTTTCCCGCTTCAGAAAGAACGCGACTTTCTATCAGTTGGTTGCCAGTCCTTTCAGCAATACCTTGGAAAGCCGCGATAAACGACTGGTGGCAGGTCAAGCCTGGATAAAGCGCATGATATATGGAGGCTTGCACATACGTATGCTTCCTCTGTGTTATCCCAACACAACAAAACGTCTACCTCACGATCTCCTCTTTCAAAATACTGTCGCACTCGTGACGATCCAACCTCCCCAGGAAAGGCGCGATGAGTCTGGCCTTTCCGCCCCATCCTTTGGGGAGGAGGTAGGGGCCAGATTCATCGCGCCCGGGGCGGCTAATAGATTGTGCTTTCAGCAAATTTATCTTGGAGTCAAAGACGGAATACTACAGGCAGTTGCGACGAATGGAGCTGAAAAATGAAACAATTTGGTAGCCAGAGTATGATTGAGCCCTTGCGAAAAGTCCTCGTAAAGCGCCCCGAAGAATCCTTCGCTGTAGATGACCCCGCCGCCTGGCACTATACGGCGCGTCCAGACCTTCCTGCGGCCAGGCAGGAACACGATAACCTTGTTGCTTTACTCTGGCAGGCCGGCGCTGAGGTCATCTACCACGATGAACCCCAGCCGGGCCGCGCCGACGCCATCTTCGTCTTTGACCCCGCCCTGGTGACCGATCATGGCGCTATCATCCTTTCCATGGGCAAGCCACAGCGGCGTGGAGAAGAGGCCGCTATGGCGCGCTGCTTCGAACAGGTAGGTATTCCCATACTCTACACCTTACACGGTGAGGCGCGTGCAGAGGGTGGAGACCTGCTCTGGCTCGACCACGATACACTGGCAGTCGGACTGGGCTTCCGCACAAACACCGCGGGTTTTGATCAGCTGAGAGAAGCTCTGCATACGATAGGCGTGCGTGTGTTTCCTGTCGAACTCCCCTACTACACTGGGCCAGAAGCCTGCCTGCACCTGCTCTCGCTCATCAGCATCGTCGATCGGAACGTGGCCGTCGTTTATCCCCCGCTGCTAGCTGTCCCATTCTGGCAAGAACTCAAGCGGCGTGACTTCAATCTGATCGAGGTGCCCGATGCTGAATTCGCCACCATGGGTCCAAATGTGCTCGCGCTCGCCCCTGGTCGCTGCCTGATGCTAGAAGGTAATCCCATCACTCGCCGGCGTCTTGAAGAAACTGGCTGCCACGTAATGACTTACCGTGGCAATGAGATTTCCTTGAAAGCCGAAGGCGGAGCAACCTGCCTCACCCGCCCAATCCTGCGCGAACCTGAGCCTCCCTCCCCGGAGGAATGAACTTTGACAACCGAATCGATGAATGAGAGAAAATGACGGCCATTTGATTGTTAAAAATCATGAGAGACAGCACAGTTCACTCTTTGGTGAGAAAAATCATCAGCGCGGTCAGGCAGAGAGCTTGAGTGAACAGGCAAAAGCGATGGCTTCCTCCTCGCTCATGTCCTTTCCGGCATTATAGGCAGCATTCCAGAGTTCTTCATCCACCCGGCTCTGAATATAAAGCTTCACCTGTTCAATAAAGCCGATATTTTTTATCCACGGCGTAAAACCCGTGTTGCTTTGCCTGCCCTCCGCCGCCCCCCATACCTTTGCCGCTTGCAGGCTGGCCGATTCGGGATCCGGCAGTCCACGCAGCCCAACCGCGAAGCCTAACCACCCTAGCGCTGTAGTAATATACTGCTTGTGGTCCAGTTCGTGGCTGATCTGGAGACTCTGTATCAGCTTTCCAATCGACTCGTCGTATTTGCTCTCCAGAATCACCAGCCCTCCCTGGTCCTTTAACAGGTCGGCAATTGCACTTCTGTCGCCCTCTCGCTCGAATAAATCAAGGGCTTGAGCATGCAGTAGTCGCATTTGCTCAAAGTCACCCAGGAAAGCTGCCACCGTCCCTAAATAAAAGAGAAACTGGCCGCGCCACCATCTATCTCCTGTTGGAGAGAGGAGTTCCAATCCCTGGGTGAATACCCGTTGTCCCACCTCGTATTCGGCCATGCCGAAAGTTGGCCATCCACGGTGAAATAACGCCGCCGCCAGGCCTTGAGGATCATCCAGTTGCCGCCAGAGCGCAATACTTTCCTCCGCCAGTTCTACGGCCCGGGGCTGGTCGTTTTGCAAACTCGTCAATCGCGACATCTCGCTTAACGCTTGAGCACGTGCGACGAGCACGCTTTGCTGGATAACATCGTGTTCGGAAATTTCCAGTGACGCCTGCAGCTCGCTCCGGCTTTCATCCAGGTAGCCCCTCCATTCCCAGAAAGGTCGCAAAGCCGCCGCCAGGCGCAGGCATAACTCAAGGGCCAACATCTCCATGGTACATGAGGCTCCTGGCGCACTTCTTTTATTCCTGGTAGTTTCTTCTCCTGCCCCCCTTGCTCGACCACTCACTGGAGAAAGTACCTGTATCTTTTTTCCCTCCCGCGCCTTTTGCAGCGACCATTCCAGCGCGGCCTGGAAGTTATCGCGCTCAGCCGTCAACCGTTTTAGCCACTCGAACTGTTGAGGGCCTCGCAAGCCCGCCGCCCCCGTCTCTGCCAGCGTGAGATAATAGCAGGCGTGCCAATCGCGCAGCCGCTCGATCTCACCCTGTTCTGTTAGCTGCTCAACGGCATATTCTCTCAGTGTTTCCAGCATGCTAAAGCGGGCCTGCTCCTGCTCAATTGACTGCCGCACCAGCAGGCAGCTGTTTAACAATTGTTCGATCATTACCAGTGCGGAATCTGGAGGCAGCGCATATCCATGCCCTGCCGGTATATCTCGCATCAAAGCCTCAGTTGCCTCCAACGACCAGCTGCCATTAAATACTCCAAACCGGCAAAACCACATCTTCTCACTGGGCGAGAGTAAATTGTAGCTCCAGATAATGGTGTTACGCATCGTTTGCTGCCTGCCCGGCAGATCTCTGGAGCCACCTATGAGTATGGGAAGCATTTTCTCCGCAAGCTTTTCCAACAATTTTGCCGGCCCTAACACTTTGATATGTGCGGCGGCCAGTTCCAGCGCCAATGGTAAACCATCAAGCTTGCCACAGATTTGTGCGATAGCGGCCGCATTTTGGGCGGTCAAGCTAAAATTCGGCTCTATCGCCCTGGCTCTCGCGACAAACAGTTGGATTGCGCCATACCTTTCCAACGCTGCTGGCTCCATCGTTGTTCCAGTCCCAGGGAGATTCAAGGGCAGCACATTGAAAACCTGTTCCCCACTCAACTGCAAAATAACCCGGCTCGTAATCACTATCTTCAGCCCTGGAGCAGTTGCTAACAACTTGCTGACGATGGTGGCTCCCTCAGCAAGCTGCTCGAAGTTATCCAGCACCAGCACCAGCCGCCTGGTACGCAGGTAGTTCACCAGGCTCTCGAAAGGGGAAGAATCGGGTGTGAGCCGGATATTCAAAGCCTGAAGGATGCTCATCGGTACCTGCGCCGGGTTGCGTACGGCGGCCAGTTCCACAAACCAGACACCATGATCGAATGTATCGACCAGCGTGTTAGCTACGTGAAGCGCGAGTCGTGTTTTTCCACTTCCACCAGGTCCAATCATCGTAACCAGTCGAACTGTGTCCAGTTCCAGCAGGTGCCGGAGTTCCTCCACTGCCTGTGCGCGCCCAATGAGCGGCGTGATCTGCGTCGGTAAATTATGGCGGGCAGAATGTGTCAAAGCACTCGAAGCGCTAGAAAGGCCGGGTTTGCCAGTTTCAAGCGCCAGTTCGCTTAAAGGAGGACTGCACCATTCGCTCTCACTAATGATGTTTGGGTCGACCATCGCAAGATGCAGTAATTCGAGCGCTTCTGCACGGGTGACGATTGCCTTCCAGTCTGCCAATGTGAAGATAATCTTTTTTACTTCCTCGTTCGTCAAATAAGCCCTGGTCGTGCCATGTAATTTGCGGTTCAATACTTTATGGTGTAGTCCCAGTTCTTTTGCCAGGTTTTTTTGGAAAAAACCACCCCGCCGCAGGTATCTTTGTACTCTTTCGGCGAAAATCACTCCACCTGGCTCTTTTGCGCTACTCATATTTGCTCCTGCCTGTTTACCAGCTGCTCTTTAATCAATGAGTAGACGATGCGTAGACCATGCGTTACCAAATCCCCCCGTATTTCTGCCGGAGTAAAGTATACTTTGTGCATTGAGGTAAAATCAAGAGAGGATTGCGAAAAAAGGTATTGTGGGCAATTATTATCACAGTATATATTTCTCATTTCTCTCCTGCGTGTCCTTGACGTAAGATGGACTGCTCTTAGCAAAGCTACCTCTTAAGTTATGCGGGACCGGGGGGGCCCGCATTCCTTCTTTTTTGGCCCACTTTCCTATCTTGAAGAAGCCTTCTTTTCAGACCTCGACTTCGATCCCCTTGCCCAGTTCTTGTGCCTTTCTATAGACGTAGAGAGCTGTAGCAACATCCTGCACGGCCACGCCCACGGATTTAAAGAAGGTAATCTCATCCTCTGAACTCCGTCCCGCCTGCTTCCCTGTGACTAAATCGCCCAGTTCAATCCAGGTCTCCGGCCCAGGGATAAGACCTGCGGCAAGCGGTTGCAGTAGATCACCTGCCTCGATGAGCGCGGCCTCGCGCAGGTCAACCACGATGCGCGCCTGCGCCAGCGTCTCACTATCCACCTCGCGCATCTCAGGTGTAAACGCGCCTATCGCATTGATGTGTGTTCCTTTCTCCACTTCTTGCCGCTGGAAAAGCGGCTCAGTAGAGGCGGTCGCACATACTACCAGGGTCGCTCCCTCCAGCGCTTCACGCGAAGAGCCTACTCGCAATACAGGCGGGCATGCCGGGCCAAGCAGCTTTTGTAGCCTGCCTTGTAGTTGCAAGAAATGCGCGTCGTTGCGATTAACAACGCGCACCTCCCGCAACGGGCGCACCGCGTGAATCGCCATTACCTGCGTAACTGCCTGCCTACCCGCCCCGAAAAGCGCCAGGGTGTGAGCATCCTGCCGTGCCAGCAAATCGGTAGCCAGCCCGGAGACTGCCCCTGTGCGCATGGCAGTCAGCCAGTTGCCCTCCATAATCGCTAGCGTCTGACCCGTCACAGTGTCCAACAGCAGAACGCTGGCAGTGAGACGCGGCAAATTCCGAAGTGGATTACGCGGCATAACCGTGATGATCTTTAGACCGAACGCCTGCTCTTGCCCAGTTTGTAATAAGGACGGCATCAGCAGGGCAACTCCCTGTTCGGAAAGATCAATCGCCTGGCGCTGTGGAGCCGAGGCCGAGCCTGTGCTCAATGCGCGAAATGCGAGCCGCATCACATCGATGACTTCCGTCACATCCAGACAGCGTTCCATATCAGCGCGCGAAAGTATCAGAGCCATAAAAATGCTCCCTTGTAAGGGCGACCCTGGAGGTCGCCCTTCCCGATCAAATTAAGGAGGTCGTTCTGGTTTCCTAAAGCCGTTACTATGATAGGTGCGAATCGTTTGGCAATACAATACGATAATTGAAACCGTCTCGCAAGAGAAGCGACAAAAGGGTCTTATCTTCCCTAATCTTGTTCAATATGGTATCCTGCATGCGACTAGAGAAGCATTCTAACGAATCTGGAGGTTCAATTCTTGAAAGTTGTTGTTACAGGAGGAGCAGGCTTTATTGGCTCCCATCTTTGCGCTCGTCTCTTACAAGAAGGACACAGCGTCCTTTGTGTTGATAATCTCATCACCGGTTCAAAATCCAATATTCAGCCCTTGCTCGAAAACCCCCAATTCCGCTTTTTATTGCAAGATGTAACGCAACCCTTTACCTTTGAAGCAGATGCTATTTTTCACCTGGCCAGTCCCGCCAGCCCGGTTGGCTACCTGGAAAACCCGATTGCCACCATCCTCGTGAACAGCCAGGGCACATACCAGATGCTGGAGCAGGCCCGCAGGCAAAACGCCAGATTCCTGTTTTCCTCAACCTCCGAGGCCTACGGAGATCCGCTCGTACATCCCCAGACGGAAGAGTATTGGGGCAATGTCAATCCGGTCGGGCCGCGAGCCTGCTATGATGAGAGCAAACGCCTCGGCGAGACGCTAACCATGGAATATGTCAGGCAATACCATGTCGATGCCCGCATCGTGCGTATTTTTAATACCTATGGCCCGAATAGCCAGGCCAATGATGGCCGGATGATACCGAATTTCATCACCCAGGCATTGCAAGATAAACCGCTCACTATTTACGGTGACGGTACCAAAACTCGCAGTATCTGCTATGTAAGCGACCTGGTCGATGGCCTTCTTCTGGCCATGTTCAAGCCTCAGACCACGGGCGAACTATTTAACCTTGGCAATACGGAAGAACATACCGTGTATGAATATGCCCAGACCATTATCCGCCTCTGCGAGGCTTCGTCTGAAATTATCTACGAACCCGCGCGGGTGGATGATCCCGAGCGCCGCCGCCCCGATATCTCAAAAGCCGAACGTGTGCTCGGTTGGCATTTCAAAGTCAGCATGGAGGAGGGCCTGCGCCGTACCATCGAATGGTTCAGTAACCAGAGAACCTTTTTATCGACGGTGTCGTAGTTCTTACCTGCAATCAACATAGAAAATAATATCCATGAATATTCCTGGTACCGGTGGCATCGATAGAGCTAATCGTCCTTTAGCGTCTGCCCGAGCCAGTATGACTTTCGATGGACTCAGGCAGCATATCACAACGCCAAATCTGGTTGGTTTGATAGGGGCCTTTCTTGTCATCTTTCTCTTACTCGCCCCTCCTGCCCCCTGGAATATCCGTTTGCCGCTCTATCTTGTCGTGCTGGTCTGGGCCATCCTGCGCCCGCGAATAGCGCTCTATCTTCTCCCAGTAGCCATTCCGTGGGGCTCACTCGACTACATCACCCTCGGCGGACTGCGCGTGGATAGCGCGGACATCCTCGTCGCATTGCTGGCGGCTGGCTGGCTTCTAAGTTATGCGCTCCCCTCCTACATGGCGGGTCCGCGGGACCGCACACTTCCACACATCCCCGCATACCTTGCGCTGGCAACATTGGCTCTCCTCGGCGTGATGTTTCTCTCTGTGGGGGCTGCGCTGAACAAAAGCGACAGCCTGAAAGAGATCAGCAAATGGCTGGAATTTCTCGTCGTCCTGGTGATAGGCGCCCAATATATTCGTACCCGTCGCCAGCTCTGGACGATAATCGTTCTCATCTGCCTGGCCGCTCTCTCGCAGGCCTTTTATGGCTATATTCAGTACCTGTACAATATCGGGCCAGAAGCATTTGTGCGCGATGCCAGCCTGCGTGTCTATGGCACATTCGATCAGCCCAACCCTTTCGCCGGCTACATTAATATGCCTCTGAGCATTGTCCTGGCGGTGGCATTACTGGGCCGTGGTTGGCTGACTCGCGTCCTGGCCGGCATTGCCACCATTCTACTGGGCATCGTCGTGTACCTGACGCAATCGCGCGGTGGAGAAATGGCGCTTGCCGCCGCCCTCGTCTTCATCATCCTGGCCGGTATGCCCCGCATACGCATCCTCATGCGCGTTGGAATTCTTGCCATCTTTGCGTTTGTTGAAGCATTACTGGCCGGCCTGGTTCCCCTCACCATTTTCAATCCAATCTTGCACATACTGGGCCTGGTACAAATATCTTTGACGCAGCCCACCGCCCAGGATTATTCTACGGCTGAACGCCTGGCGCATTGGATCGCCGGCCTGCACATGTACTTTGCTCATCCTATCCTCGGTGTCGGCATTGGCAACTATCCCGATGCCTACCCACAGTACTTTATTACTATCTTCACCAATCCTCTGGGCCATGCTCACAACTATTACATCAATATCGCTGCTGAAACCGGTTCAATAGGATTGATCGTCTATATCCTCTTCTTGCTCGCGACTTTCATCGCTGCGGGAGGGGTAGTTCGTAATATATCTAGAAAGTATGCCCGCACAAAAACTGAGGTGCCGGCAACCAGGTCAACAATCGAGGCTCCTCTGGGAACTCGCAATAAGCTGGCCTTACTCTTGCATCCCATCAGGATGTTGCAACATTACCAGCGGCAAAATCGTTTTGAGATTATCAGCCGCCTCGCGAACGATAGAGCCTTAGCTATTGGCCTCTTCGCCGCTCTTCTGACGGTTTGCGTACATAACATCGTTGATGATCTCTATGTTCATAGTTTAACAAGTCTGATTGCGTTACTACTCATCGCGCTTATCCGTCTAGAGAGAGTAACGCCCGCGCCAATGGATTAAGCGGCAATGGAGGTTTTTTTGATTACGTCTGATAAGAGTAGTGCATCTGAACAAAATCAGCCCGAAGATATAGAGGAAAAAAAGTCCGAACTTCTCCGGCCACAAGAGGCAGGCGGGGAGCCAGAAATCACACGCGATCAGTTATCGCTGGGGAAGCGGCTGCTGAACTGGCGTACAATCGTACCCTTGATTATCGTCATTGCTTCCCTCGTGTATGTTGTTCATAAGGAAAACATTGATCCCCAGCAGACCTGGGATACGGTACGCTCGGCCAACCTGCTCTTCTACCTGGTAGCGTTTTTTGTCTACTATCTCTCGTTTCCAATTAGAACCGTGCGTTGGAAGATGCTGCTGGTAAATGCCGGCTTTACACGCGCCAATGGCGTCAAACTACCCGGTTTCTCGAAGCTTTTGGAAATCATTTACCTGTCTTTCTTTGCCAACGTGGTTGTCCCTGCCAGATTGGGTGAATTATATCGCGCTTATCTCCTGCGGCAAGAAGCTGGAGTATCCGCAACACGCACATTTGGCACCGTATTAGCGGAGCGCCTGCTCGATTTTATCGTGTTGCTGCTCCTCTTCATCCCGGCGGCCATCATCAGTCTGCACGAAAACATACCCACACAGCTGCGTTTTGGCTTGTATGCCACGCTGGCGCTGGTTATGGTTGGCATTGTAAGTTTGATCGCGCTGCGACTGTTCCGCACCTATATCGGAAGAATGGTGCCCGAGCGCTTTCGTGGACACTACCATCACTTTCAGGAGGGTACGCTCGGCTCATTTAAACGTGTACCCGCTCTAACAGGACTGACCGTCGCCGTCTGGTCGTGCGAAGCGCTGCGTTTCTTTTTTGTCGCGCTGGCCCTGCACCTGTTTAATGGCAATATCGGGCAAATCTTTGTCGCCTCGCTCTTCATCGCCCTTGGCGAGTCATTGCTCACCATCGTGCCTTTCACCGCCGGTGGCGTCGGGTTGGTCGAAGGGGGCATGCTTGCCATGATTGCCCTCTTCCATCCCAACACCTTGAGCCTTGCCGCCGCCGCCATCCTGCTTGACCGCTCAATTAGCCTCTTCAGCATCCTGGTCTTTGGCTTCATCCTTTTCATGGTCGCCTTTGGCAGGCAAACAGCCCGGCAAAAGAAGCAACTCGAGCAAAAAGTAGTTGTGCAAAAAGAAGCAGCGGTTGCCCAAAAATAACGTCAGTCGTACAAAGCCGCTATTGCCTGCACAGTAGCGGCTATTTTTTCGCGTACCTGCCTGGGGCTGAGCACCCGGGCCTCCGATCCCAGGGAAAGCGCATAAGAAACCGCCTCTTCCAGCGATTCCATATTGACATGTACTACCACACTGCCATCCGCCTCTTCATCCAATACGCTGTAGTCACCACGCAAAGCGGAACGGGCCGATGACTGAACTCGCAACTTTAAAACAACCGGCTGCATCTGCTCCTCGATATGCCTGCGGGTCTCCTGCCAGTACATTCGCAGGTCAAAATCGGCTTGTCTCGTCATCTTCTCCTCGCATACTTTCAGGTCTTCGATGGAACTCACCCGGTACGTATGAAAATCCTGGCAACCATGACAAAAGCCCACAAAATACCAGATGCCCGTGCGCGCATGACGACGCGACAGCCCCTTGTAAACCAGCCCATAAGGATCGACCCTCATCCATTCCAATGATGAAGGTTGACATGGCTGCGGATAGAGCACCTGCAGCCGGCAAGAACCGAGTATCGCCAGCCGTATCTCCTCAAGGTAGACGGCAGAAGATGTCGAACTCTCATACCAGGCAGACGTATCGAACAGAATCCGTTCCCTGGCCGCCTTCACATCGACACGATACTCCTCGGGCAACGCCGCCTCCAATTTTAAAAGCGCGCGTTGTAACCCGTCATCATCGGCAAACAGGCTATAATTACCGGCCATATCCGCACTCAATACCAGTGAAACCGCCTCCTCACGCGTGAAGATCGCCGATTCGAAATGGTAGCCGTCAGGCAGGTAATAGCCGCCTCCTGGCCCATAGTCCATCGACACCGGCACATGCGCCAGCGATAATATGTCTATGTCGCGATAAATGGTGCGCGTTGAGACCCCCAGAATTTCGGCGAGGCGCCTGGCAGTCATTTTACCCCGCGCATGAAGTAGTAAGGTAATAGCCATCAAGCGTTCGGACTTCTGCATAATCACATTTACCAGATAAGATCACACGCAATCTCCTGGCAAATCCAGGAGAAATTAAAAAAGACTGACAACCAGTTGTCAGCTATTATACTATATACTTTCATAACCTACTGAATTTTACTAACCGAATCGGGGAACCCCTCCCTTACACGTGTAGGTTTTTTGCTGGCAGCGATCCTGGCCTGTCATGCTGAGCGCAGCGAAGAATCTCTGGTAGCGCGTGGATTCCCCGCTGCGCTCAGCATGACAGGCCCTGAAACTGGACGTTATAACAACCTATACATGTAAGGGAATCCCTCTTCGTCCTGTAGGGATAGTCTTCATTCTGAGATTCGATTGGAAAAGTTCAACAGGTATTCTTAGCTATGCAATCTTCCCGACCCGAAAGGAAAACGGTGTGACTCCTTCGAAAAAGGACAATCCTGCTGTGTCTACTTATTCATGGAAATCAAATCTGCGCATCTATCTGCGTATCATCGGCCTGCTGCGCCCGCACTGGTTGTATTCAATAGGCGCAGTTGTCTGCCTGGGGCTTGCGACCGGCTTTGGGCTGATCGTCCCCTGGTTGTTGGCCTGGATCATCGATAGGGGCTTTGCGAATGGGCAAATTGGCCCCCTGCTGCTGGCCGCGGGCGCTATACTGGCAACCAGCGCGCTGCGTGGCCTCTTCGCCTACGGCCAGGGCTACCTCTCACAGGCCGTATCAAGCCTCGTAGGCTATGACCTGCGTGACCAGTTGTATGACCACCTGCAAAGGCTCAGCTTCTCGTTCCACGACGAATCAGAAACAGGGCAGTTGATGTCGCGCCTCACCGTTGATATCGAGGCCGTGCGTAACTTTATCCCGCTCGGTTTGCTGCGAGGTCTGCTAGCAATAGTGACCTTCGGTGCTGTCAGCATCATCCTGTTCCGGCTCGACTGGCGCCTGGCCCTGGTCACAATGCTCTGCGTACCAATCCTGGCGTTTCTCTCTTTCCAGGTTGCCCGCCGCCTGCGACCAATCTGGCTGGATGTGCAAAACGAAACCGGCGCGTTAGGTACTGTCATGCAGGAAAGCCTCAGCGGTGTGCGAGTCGTCAAAGCCTTCGCACGTGAAGACTTCGAAATAGCCAAATATGAAAAGAAAAATCTTGAACTACGCGAACTCAATTTGAGCGCTATGCGGCTCTCGGCCTGGAATCAGCCATTAATGGTGCTTGCACTCAATGTCATCACTGTATTGATCGTATGGATCGGCGGTGTTGCCACCATCGGCCACCAGTTGAGCCTTGGCACTCTGGTAGCCGTCACATCCTATGTGCTGCTATTGAACACGCCCGTTCGCACCTTCGGTTTTATGGTGACATGGTTCATGCGAGGCCTCTCCGGCGGCACGCGCATCTTCAGCGTGATGGATACCGAACCCGCCATTGTTGATGCTCCAGGCGCGCTGGAACTACAAGATATACAGGGCCACGTACAATTTGAGCATATCTCTTTCGCCTATGGCAACGGCCGAGAAGTGCTGCACGATATCAATATTGATGCGCTGCCCGGTCAGATCATCGCTATTCTGGGTGCCACAGGCTCCGGCAAAAGCAGTATTCTGCACCTGTTGCCCCGTTTCTATGACGTAACTGCCGGCCGTATTCTGGTGGATGGACACGATGTGCGCGCGGTAACGCAGGCCTCCCTGCGCCGCAACATCGGATTGGTCTTGCAGGACGTCTTCCTTTTCAACGCTACCTTGCGCGACAACATTGCCTTCGGTCGTTTCGATGCCACGGACGAAGAAATCATCGCGGCGGCGAAGATTGCTCGTATCCATGATTTCGCCATCAGCCTGCCCGATGGCTATGATACGTGGGTCGGCGAGCGCGGCGTCACGCTTTCAGGCGGTCAGAAGCAGCGCGTCGCCATCGCCCGTACTATCCTGCTAGACCCGCGTATTCTGGTTCTCGACGATTCGACCTCCAGCGTCGATATGGAGACCGAGTACCTGATTCAACAGGCCCTGGATGCCGTCATGCGCGGGCGCACCTCGTTTGTCGTCGCCTCTCGCGTGCGCACCATCAAGCATGCCGACCAGATCATCGTCCTTGAGGCGGGCAGGATCATTGAACGCGGCACCCATGAGACCTTGTTAGCGCAAGGTGGAGCTTATGCCAGGTTATACGACCTGCAATTGCGCGAGCAGGAAGAGTTTGAAGCCCGTTTGTTAGCCTCCGAGGAGAACGAGGAACAGCGTGAGGAATCAGAATCTGACCTGTTCATCTTCCCACCTGCTGCGGAAGAAGATGCGGGAGAATTTGAACCCGGCGATCTCATACCTCCAGCTGAGGAGCGAAAGGAGGTCACGCGATGAAACTCAAAACCTACACATCTTACCGTCAAAGCAAATTCTGGCAGGAGAACACACTCGAAAGGTCAGATGAGAATATCTCAGGCAACTTCGAGTGGAATCTCATCGGGCGATTCGGCCCATACGTTGCACGGCACAAACGCGCAACAATCGGCAGCGTCCTCCTGATGCTGCTATACACAGTCTTGAACCTTGCGAATCCCTACCTGATCGGCGTGGCTATCGACAAATTCATTGGCCACAATGATTTAAGGGGTCTGGCCGTTATCGGCATTGTTCTGCTGCTGATCAATGTTGCCATGTGGCAGGCGCAATACTGGCAGGTCTGGTTCATGTCATGGGTCGGGCAGCAGATACTCTATCGTCTCAGTTCCGATATGTTCGTGCATCTACAAAAACTCTCGCTGGGCTTCTATGACCGCACGCAGGTCGGGCGTGTTATGTCACGCCTGCAAAGCGACATTGACGTGCTGGAATCGATGCTGAGTTCGGGATTGCTCTCCATGCTTGGCTCGCTGGTTGCCCTGGTCGGCATCATCGCGGCAATGCTGGCGATGAACGCCATCATGGCATTGCTCGCCTTTACGGTCTTGCCCGTCATGATCGGCATCGCCGCCTTCTGGCAGCGTTTTGCTCAGCGTTCCTTCCGCCGCACACGCGCCGCCATCTCCATGGTCAACGCCACCTTGCAGGAGAACATCTCCGGCATGCGCGTGATTCAAAGCCTGGTACGCGAAGACCGCAACCGCGCAGAATTCGACGAACTCAACTCCTATAACCGCGATACCAATCTCGAAGCCAGCCGCGTGGCCGCCCTCGTCTTGCCGCTCGTCGAAGTCGTGGCCGCTCTGGCAATCGCGCTCACCGTCGTCTATGGCGGCATACAGATAGCGCATGGAGCGCTCACCGTTGGTACGCTCGTCGCTTTCACGCTCTACATCAACCGTTTCTTTGATCCCATTCGCGATATCAGCCAGCAATACACACAGTTGCAGCGCGCCGGAGTCGCGGCAGAGCGCATTTTCCAGATTCTGGACATGCCCGTCGAAATTGTAGACAGGCCCGGTGCGCAAGACCTGCCCCAGATAAAAGGCGATGTGGAATTCCGCCACGTAAAATTCGGCTACATCCGTGACCTGCCTGTGTTGCATGATCTGAACCTGCACATCAAGGCCGGCCAGACCGTCGCCATCGTAGGGCCAACCGGCGCCGGTAAAAGCACCATTGCCGGACTGATAGCGCGTTTCTATGACATACAATCCGGCGCCATCTTGATCGATGGTCACGACATTCGCGACGTAACACAGCGTTCTCTGCGCAGCCAGATCGGCGTAGTATTGCAGGAGCCGTTTCTGTTCACGGGCACCATTCGTGACAACATTCGTTACGGTCGTCTCGAAGCCACCGATGAAGAAGTCATGGCCGCCGCCCAGGCCGTCGGTGTACACGACCTCATCATCCAGCTCCCAGAAGGATACGATACCATCATTCGCGAGCGCGGGCGCAACCTCAGCGTAGGCCAGCGCCAGCTGATTTCATTCGCGCGCGCCCTACTCGCCGACCCTCGCATCCTGATCCTGGATGAAGCCACCGCCAACATCGACACCTTTACCGAAGTGCTGGTGCAGCAAGGTCTGCGTCGCCTGCTCCATGGCCGCACCGCCCTGGTAATCGCGCATCGCCTTTCAACCATCAAAGGAGCAGACAATATCGTCGTACTCCAAAATGGTCGCATCGTTGAGCAAGGCACGCACACAGAGCTGCTACAACTCGATGGCATGTACGCCTCATTGTATGCGATGGGCTTCCGTCATACGATGAGTGAAGCCAGGTAATCCTCTGAATCGGCCCCCACGGCGGAGCCGTGGGGGCCGATTCATCGTGCCCTCCGCCGATTGATCGGCCCTCGAGGATTATTACAGTATTCTGTTATGTTAAACAACATTATCGCACCCTGGACGGGGCCGTCCTCTCCCTTACGCGGGAAGCTCCTTGGCCGTGGCGTGGACTCATTGTAAGGGCGGTGGCGACGGTGGATGTGGTGCTAGGACCTTGTGATCGCCCTCCAGAGGTCCAGAGAGGCTTGCCCTCATCCCCTGACACACGCAATCACATCCGCCAGCAACCCCTGCCCCGTCTCTCTTGCGCCCGCGCCCGGACCACTAATCGTCACTTCAGAGAGCGTATCGGCCTGAACCGAAATCGCATTCATCACCCCATCGACATAGGCCAGCGGGTCGCTCAAAGGCAAAGCAATCGGCTCAACACGCGCCTCAAGGAAATCTTCTCTGCCCTCACTACCAGAAACCAGGCGTAACGAAGCCACCAGCTTGATTCTTTTCCCCTGGTCCATCGCATGCCACACCTCTTCAGTAGTAATCGCCGTAATACCCTGCCGTGCAACCTCACCTGGTTTAAGCGAGCGGCCAAAGACGAGCGCCGCCAGAATAAGCGTCTTTGCCACCGCATCATGCCCCTCGACGTCGGCAGTAGGATCGGTTTCGGCATATCCGCGCGCATGCGCATCCGCCAGCGCCTCAGCGTAATCGCAGCCCATTGCCATCGCGCTCAAAATATAGTTCGTCGTGCCATTGAGAATACCGCGAATAGATTGCACCCGGGCTCCCGCCATACCCTCACATATCGTGCTGAGAACAGGTGTACCCGCCATCACCGTCGCTTCCATGCGCATTTGCACCGAATGCTGCCGTGCCCATTCAAGCAGTTCAACGGCAGCAAGCGCGCAAGGTCCCTTGTTCGCGGTCACAACATGCATGCACCGCGTAAGCGCCGCCCGGATATGGCTCATACCGGGTTCCGCGTCGCGCAAATTAGTAGGCGTTGCCTCCACCAGCACATCCGCATCTATGGCTCGCAATCCCTCTAACGGTTTCTCCCAATGCACGACGTCTGGATAACCCGTCAGTGGATGCCTCCCTGCCGCAAGTTCCAGCAGCGTTTGTACGTCCAGCCCATCTTCGCGGTAGATAAAGCCGTGCCGGGCATTCGCGACTCCCACAAGCGTCATATCAAGATCATAACGTTGCTTCAGCAGGTCTTGTTTCTCAAAGAGCAAACGGACAAAGCCCTGGCCCACAACGCCAAAGCCTATCAAGACGAGTCGAGCATGTTTCATATGGCAGAATGTTTCCTTTGGCGATTATATACTTGACAAACCCATAGCAGGCAGGCAGAGATACGCTAGTCTACTCGCTTGCTATTCTTTCACTCTTCTAGCATATCCGGTACATCTTCAATCAGTTCTGAGGATGGAACTTTCAAAGCACGCGCTAATTTTTCCAATGTCCTGATGGATATCTCCCTATAGGGGTCACGCCAGATACCCTGGATTGTTTTGTAGTTCACATCTGCAATACGAGAGAGCCGTAACCGACTCACCCCTTTTGCCTCTGCTACTTCCTTGACACGAAGCCGTATCATTGTATGTCCTCTCTTATTGTGTTCGCTTCGATTGTAGCAGAAGGGTATGCTTGACAGAACTATGCTTGTAATGATACTTTACTTCATATCACCCTTGTAAGGATACTATCTTACAACAATCGACCAGGGGGCAAGCATGATACTATGGATACTGGCCTGTAAGATGAACGATGAATGGGATGTCCTGTATGCGTTCTATGCCAATGATCAGGATGATGCAGAACGGCAAGCGTGGCATATCGCAAGGGAACAGGGCTATGAGCGGTTATCATTGAAAGCGTATCCGTATGGGTTCGTCATTCATAGGGAATGGCTTGCTGGTACGATAGAACAGGCAGAGAACGTCTTCTAACCCTCTCTGCCTATCATCTTTATTCTTCTGCCTTCTTCTTTTCCTGCTTCTCTTTTGGCGGCTCGGTTTCCAGTAGTCCTTTTAACGCCTCTTCAAACGTAAGCGGATGTAAACTGATCTTCTTGTCATCAGACATCTTCATTCATTCCTAGCTCCAGTATTCAATGATAATGACCTTTCCCGCGCCACAACTGGTGATCTGGACAGGACATTTACGAAACATTACAAGCTAAGTACTGATACTCGTCGTAAGTCTATCGCTTTCTTTCTTCATGCAGCACAGTATGCAGGGATTCCACTTTCCTCCTACCTGAAAGATGCTTCAAGAACAAAAAGTACCGTAACGAGAAGCACGAACCGCTCTACACAACAAAACGGCGCTTCTCACAATCAAGAAGCGCCGGTCGGTACTAAATCCAGTTCATCTCTTAAATCCCCTTTTGACCTATTCACTGCAAGGGACACTAAAACAATCCCCCTTCGTAGCGGTGGGGAGGTGACTCTCATTTGTAAGATAGACTGGATGAACATAGATTATGAAGATCGCACCTTCGTCTATGATCTGATTGATCGGCTAAAGGAGTATGAGCAAGATACTTCAAGCAATTCTGAAGAAACAGAGGAAACAATGGAAGAAGAGGAAGAACAATGAAACCATATAAAAAGCCAATTCCAGGGCGCTGGCCTCGGAAACCTTACCCTGGAATTCTGTCAACCCCCAGCGTGGTGGAATAGTAGACACGCTTGCCTCGGAAGCAAGTGACTAAGTGTCCGCTTAGTCGTGCGGGTGCAAATCCCACCGCTGGGATTCCTACAGTTTGCACTGTAGGGGCTATATGGGCCAGTGGCGCAATGGATAGCACAACCGACTGCTACTCGGGTAGTTGCGGGTTCGACCCCCGCCTGGCCCCTTTTTGCTCTTAAAACTATACGACATTTTACAGGTAATTACAAGTACTTACTAGTTATTTAGTTATTCTCTCAACGGGGCTGCCATCCACTCATAATTCTTGCAGCGGGCCTACGGCCCGTCAGGACGGGAGGGGAAGCAAGCGGGGACACCCCGCACCCCGGCAGGGGTGAAA
>Ga0070737_10000350_pt1 | contig 105092 bp, 100 predicted proteins | sample Coa_R1_10_FD_66438 | JGI IMG/M metagenome (GOLD analysis project Ga0070737, IMG submission 66438) | Surface soil microbial communities from Centralia Pennsylvania, which are recovering from an underground coalmine fire - Coalmine... | ecosystem: Environmental > Terrestrial > Soil >...
TGGATTCGCTGCCGGCGATTTTGGCCGCGCGCGAATTACGAGAACTGGCGCGCATTATCGCCCAGACCCATCGAGCCGCCCGTACCGTGTTGCTGATGAGCGGTGCGCACGCGCTCAAAACCGGGCTCAGCCCACTCATCGTGCAATGGCTGCGTGACGGCGTGCTCAGTGCCTTGGCGCTCAACGGGGCCGGCATGGTTCACGATTTCGAGTTGGCCTGGGCTGGGCGTACTTCAGAGGATGTCGGTGCGGGGTTAGCCGATGGCAGTTTCGGAATGGCGGAGGAGACCGGCGCCTTTCTCAGTTCGGTGGCGCAGAAGGCGGCAGCAGAAGGACGCGGTTTGGGCGAAGTGGCTGGTCGCGAAATTGTCGCAGCCAAACTGAAATTCCGTGCTCTCAGCGTATTGGCTGCGGCCTATGAAGCGGGCGCGCCGGTAACCGTCCACGTGGCTTTGGGTACCGACATCATCCATATGCATCCCAAGGCTGACGGTGGTGCCATCGGACAAGCCACCCTTACGGATTTCCATCGCCTGACCGAGGTGGTCGCCACGCTTTCGCGCGGCGTGGTGCTCAACCTGGGTTCAGCGGTGATTCTGCCCGAGGTGTTTGTCAAAGCGCTCAATCTGGCCCGTAATCTGGGCCGGCGAGTGGAGCGCCTGACCAGCGCCGACCTGGACTTCATTCGTCAGTATCGGCCCCGGGTCAACGTCCTGCAGCGTCCCACCGCCGGTGACGGGCGCGCGATCGCGCTTACCGGCCATCACGAGATTATGTTTCCTCTATTGGCCGCAGCCGTGGCGACGGAACTGGGCCGATGAGATGCGGCACAAACGCCCTTGCGCGTGCTTTTAAGGTCGCTCATTGTAGAGCAATGGTCGCCGCAGCGCGGTGTATAGCGCTATGAGCAGCGGGATTGCCCTGCCCGCGGTCCAGCCGCTGCGTCTGCTGGTCGTGGGCGAAAGCGTGCTGGATCGCTACCTGTGGGGCAGCGTCGAACGGATCTCGCCCGAAGCCCCCATTCCCGTCCTGCGCGTGGAGCGGCGCGAGGAGCGGCCTGGTAACGCCGCCTTTGTGTGCGCCAACTTGGTTTCGTTGGGCGCCAAGCCCGCGCTGCTCAGTCTGACCGGTGAAGATCTTAATGGCAGTCTGATTGTCGAAACCCTCCAGGACTTAGGCGTTGACACCCGCTCGGTGCTGCAGGATCGGCGCCGACCCACCATCGTTAAGGAGCGAATGCTGGGGTGGGTAATGTCGGCTCAGCGCGCCACGCAGCAACTACTTCGAGTGGACAGCGAAGACGTTCGTCCCATTGAACCGGCGATTGAGGCGCGCCTGTTGGAACTACTCCAGGCCGAGATCGCCGCCATGGACGGCGCGCTGGTGTCGGATCTCAACAAGGGACTGCTGACCCCCGCGCTGCTGCGCGCTCTGATTGACGGCGGCCGGCGTGCGGGCAAGCCGGTGATCGTTGATCCTCGGCTGAGTGACGACCTTTCCATCTATCGTGGGGCCACTGCGCTTACTCCCAATCGCTTCGAGGCGCAGCGTGCTACCGGACTGGACTTATCCAGACCTGCGGCATGGCCGCAAGCAGCGGCACGCTTGATCGAGCAGTTGGAGCTGGACTGCTGCCTTATCACCTTGGATCGCGATGGCATGTATATCGGCACGCGCACCGGTGAAGGTGGCCATATCACCACTCAGCCGCGCGAGGTCTACGACGTGGTGGGGGCGGGCGACGTGGTGCTGACGGTGTTTGGCCTGCTGATGGTCGGCGGTGGCGGCGCTCTTAACGCCGCCCGGATTGCCAACGTGGCGGCCGGGGTGCAGGTGTCGCGCCAAGGCGCGACAATCATATCGCGTGCGGATATCGAACGGGCCCTGCACTTCAACCACCAGACCTCGGTCCACAAGATCGTGGGCTTCGAGGAGCTGGCGCCGCGCCTGGAGCAGCATCGACGCTCTGGCCAGCGCATCTGCTTTACCAACGGCTGCTTTGATCTGCTTCACGCTGGGCACGTCGAATTGCTGGAATTCGCCCGCGCGCAGGGCGACCTGCTGGTCGTGGGGCTCAATGGCGACAGCAGTGTGGCGCAGCTCAAAGGACCCGGCCGGCCGGTTTATCCTGAACTGGATCGGGCGCGCCTGTTGGCGGCACTCGCCGCCGTTGACTACGTCATTTTGTTCGATCATCCGCGGGCCGAGGGCATCATTCGCCTGGTGCGCCCCGATGTGCTGGTCAAGGGGGAAGATTACCGCGGCCAAGTTCTCGACGGTGCTCAGTTTGTCGAAAGCTACGGCGGCCGCGTGGTGCTGGCGCCGCTGTTGGATGGCCGCGCCACCAGCAACACGGTGGCGCGACTGAGCCGCGCCACGGGCTGACCGTCAGACCGCAAGTTTTTAGCCTTCTTTTCCTCTGGCCGATGCGGCGCTAGTGCGCCGCGCGATTTTTTCTCAAATCGCTGATTTCTGACCTAACGTTCATGAGCCAACATGTTAAGGAGACCGCGCGCGCCCAACCCGCGCATCTGAGCGCTGCCCCTGCGCCGAGCTTGGCGACCCCGCTAAACGAAGTAACGCTTGACCTACGCCCCCATCTGATCTACCTCGCGCGCCATTGGCGCGCGCTAAGCCTGACGGCAGGGTTGGCGATGCTGGTGAGTTGGTTTGTCACTTCCTTCGCGATTGCCCGGCAGTATCGGGCCACCGCGGTGCTGCGGCCGCTGGATCGCGCGGCGCTGGGCAGCCAGGCCTCGGCGCAATTGACCGCCCTGATGGGTTTGGAGGGTCGTGGCAGTTCGGACAATTCCGCCGACGCCGAAGAATACATCGCCATCTTGCAAAGCTATGAGTTCACCAGCGCATTGATCCATAAACATCATCTGACCGGCCATCTGCTCGCCGGTGGGAATGGGGCAAAAAATGGCCGACCGTCGAGCTTGAGCTGGCATGACCAGTACCGGCTATACAAGCTGATGAGCCGGCGGTTAAGCTGCGACTATTCACTCAAGACCCGCAACCTGACCATCACTTACGACGACCTCAGCGTGGCCGACGCCGAGCGCATCCTAGGCTATTACATCGACGATTTGCGGATGAAGTTGAGCCGCGAGCAGGCCGACGAGGCACGTACCGCGGTCACGGTGTTGCAGGGCGATGCCACCGGCGCGGTGGACCCCTTATTGCTCAATCAGATTGAGGAGTTGATAGCGGCCCAGATCCAGCGCCAGGAGTTGGCTCAGGCCGAAGCTAATTTCGCCTTCCGGGTGCTGGAGGCTCCAGTCGCGCCGGATTCCCCTGTTCGTCCACGTCGCGGTGTCGATACGGTGGCGGCTGGACTGCTTGCTCTGTTGACTGCCGCCGCCATTTTGCTAACGCGCGCTCTCCTGCGCCAAGAGCTTTCTCTAAGCGCCAACGGCCACTCATTGGCATGAAACCGCGGCGACAAATCGCCGCCTGCATCCGGCTACTATACCTGCTGGCCAATGGCGGGCTTTGGCTTTTGGCCCGATCGCTGTGGCCCCGTCGTCACCCCGCCTCCGTCAACACCATCTGTGTCTGTTACCCCGCCGGAGTGGGCGACTTCGTAGTAGGCTTGCCTGCCCTCGACGCTATCCGCAAGGCTTATCCCGGCGCCCGCCTGTGCCTGCTGACTTGGCCCGAGCGCACGCGTAAGGCCGAAAGCTGGCGGCTTTTGGAGGGGGCGGGTTGGATCGATGAATTCATGGTCTATCCGCCCGACGTTACCCAAAATGCCCGAACGCTGATTGGTATGATTGTGGCGCTGCGCCGGCGTCGGTTCGACTTGTGGTTTCATCTCCCGCGTCATCATTACACCTTGCGTCAAGTATTGTTGGCGATCGCGCTGGCGCGGCTGGCGCGGCCGCGGTGGGCTGGTGGCTTTGGGCTGGCGAAAATTCGCTGGGCAATGGCCGCGCAATCGGAGTTCTTGAATTTTCCCAATCAGTCCCAGCGCCTGCTCGCGGTGCTGGCCCACGCTGGGGTCGGAATTGGCACGCCTCGCTTTCCCCTGCCGGTGCGTTCGCAACATCACCGCGCCGTTTGTGGTTGGCTGGAGCAAGCGGGTTTGGAGGGTCTGCCGCTGGTGGCGCTCGCACCCGGCGCCTTGGTCGCGCTCAAACGCTGGCCGGCGGCGCGCTTTGCGGCGGTGGGACGCGAATTGTCCAAGGTCGGCTACGGAGTGGTCGTGCTGGGGAGTGCGGAAGAAGCCGAGTTGGGGCGGGCGGTAGCGGAGGCTATCGGTGCGGGCGCGCTCAACCTTGCCGGGCGGTGCTCGTTGCTGGAAAGTGCAGCCGCGCTCAAGCATATGAGCTTGCTGATTTGCAACGACTCCGGCCTGCAGCATCTGGCCGCAGCAGTGGGCACGCCTTGCGTGGCCGTGTTCCATTTCGCCGATCTGCACGGTACCTGGCATCCGTGGGGTTCGGCGCATACCGTGCTCAAACGCTGGGTGGAGTGCCATTCCTGCAATCGCACCAGCTGTGCCCATCAGCGCTGCCTGACCGAGATTGGCGTTGCAGAAGTAATTGGCGCGGCGCTACGCAAGCTGCGCTCGCCGGCGCCCGATGCGTCAGGTGGCGGCCCGCCATGGCGGGGAAAATTTGCCCATGTCCCCGACTTGCGCGCGATCAGCGCCCGCCGCTCGGTGCTCGACCCATGAATGCATTGCTCGCCGTGCTTGATGATCGCGTTCCGACCCTGGCCCTGAAGCTGCGCCTGCTCAAGTATCGACTGGGTCGCGCGGCCGAGATGGCGGTGATGCGAAAGTATGTGCGTAAGGGCGATACGGTGATCGATATCGGGGCTCGTCGTGGCCTCTTCACCGGCTATCTGGCCGCTTTGGTGGGTCGTACCGGCTGCGTACATGCCTTCGAGCCCTTGCCGCAAAATCTGGCCGCGCTGCGCGCCAATTTTGCGCGCGATTCACGCGTGGTGCTGCATTCCGTGGCCTTGTCCTCGCGCGAGGGCTGGGCGACCATGCGCGTTCCCGCGCAGTCCAACGGCCGGCTGCGCGATGCGTTGGGCTCGCTGGAGGATATCCATCGCCACAGTCTTAGCGCCGCCCTCGAAGTCCGCTGCCAGCGACTGGACAGTTTGCTGAACGGCCTGGGGCGCCCGACTTTCATCAAGTGCGATGTTGAAGGGCACGAGCTGGAAGTTATGCGCGGCGCGCGCCTGCTGATGGCGCAAGCGCGGCCGGTGTTGCTGGTTGAAATCGAGCAGCGCCACGCGCGCGAACCCATTGCAACGCGCTTCGCCTTTCTCGCCCGCAGCGGGTACCGCGGTTTTCTGCTGGGCGCGGGCGGTGCATTGCGCGCGCTGGAGCTGTTCGATCCCGCGCTCGAACAGCGTGTGCTCGGCCGCGGCTATGCCAACATGTTCGTGTTTCTGCCCCAGCCGGGTCGAGACGAAGGCGAGGCAGCTTGCGGCGAGGGTTGAGTGGACGGCGGCAGGCGCGCAGTTTCGATCAGGTCGTGCCATTGCGCAAGCAGCCGCTCGCAGTTGTACATTTCGCGCACCATGGCGCAGCCGCGCGCGGCGATCGCCGCGGTGCGCTTGGGATGGGCCAGCGCGCGCAGCGTGGCGCTGGCGAAAGACGCGCTGTCACCGGCCAGAAAGGCTTCGTGATCGGGCCGCGGCTCCAGTCCTTCGAAGCCAATTTCGTTGGACACCACCGCCTTGCCCCATGCCATCGCTTCAACCACTTTGGTCTTGATTCCGCTGCCCGAGACGAAGGGAGCGATCAAAAGCGGGATCGCGCGCAGATGCTGTTTCAAATCGGCGACAAAACCCTCGAAGCGGAGGTTGGGATTGCGCGCGTGCGCATGCGCCAGTTCGGGGGGTAGGCCGTTGCCCACGACATGCAGCACAAAATCAGGATGGTGCCGCGCGATTTCGGGCAGGATCTCGTCGAGCAGCAGGCGCAACGCCGCAAGATTGGGCGGATAGCGATGAATCCCCACGAAGTAAGCGCTGTGTGCGGCGAAATCGGGTGGGGCCACGGGTTGTTCCAAATCCAGTTCGGCCAGCATCTGTCGGATCGCCCGGATGTTGCTGGCGCCGGTGCGCCGGCGCAACGCCTCGGCTTCCTGAGGCGAGCACAGGGTGACCGCGCGAAACTGCGAGGGCGCGATGGCTTCGCGCCGCGCTAGTGCGCGTGCCTCATGGCTCAGGATTGGGCGCGCGAGCCAGTTGGCGACAGCGCTCCACGGCGCCCAATGCGATTCCAGCGCCTTGCCGTAAAAATTGGCGCTGGTCCGGGATTCTAAAAATCGACGATAGCGCTCCGAGAGGAGGTCGTGAAGATCCAGAATCTGCGCGCCGCGCCCACGCCAACGTGCGGGCAAAAAGGCAAGCGCGCGAAAGGTATCAAGCATGATCACGTCGGGCATCAGCCAGTCCAGCAGTTGGCCGACCCGCTCTCTCGCCACGCGATTGCCATGAAAGCATTCCTGCATCGGTTGTCCCGCGAGCCGCGCGCGTGCGCAATTAACGACCATGCGCAAAAGCGTGGCGGGCGGAACCAGGGTCAGACTGGCGAAGGGCACCGGCGCGCAAGCGGGCGCGGCCTTGGTCGTATTCAGCGAGACCAGATGTACCTGATAGAAGCGGCACAGCCAGGTCGCGCGGGTCATCAGGGCGCAGACCGTGGGGATCCCGGGCTCGAACAGATCGCGCGAGGCGATCAGGACCAGGCGGGGGCGGTGCCTTTCGCGCGCCGTGATGCTGGGGCTTTGAGCTGCCATTGCTCAAGAAGGTTCGATGGATTGGTCGATTAAGCGACCTCTTGACCGCCAAGGCAAGTAGCCGAATTGTCAAAGCTGATAATTCCGACGGGCAATCTGTTACGCCGCCGGCTGAGTCCGTTCGGTTTGCGGATGTTGGCCCGTTGCTGCGGGCGACGGCCACTGGCGCTGCTTGACGTTGGCTGTGGGACCCAGTCATGTGGGTTGACCCGGCGCTGGCTTAATGTTGCCGAATATCACGGCTTGGATCGCCAACCGAATTGTGCGAGCGCCGCGATGGATCGGTTTTTCGCTACTGACCTGGATCGATCCGATTTGGCGGAAATTCCCGCGGTCTATTACGACGCCGTCGTCATGAGCCATGTTGTCGAGCATCTGCACGACGGTCTGGCCGTGATTGAACGGCTGATGGACAAACTCAAGCCCGAGGGCTGGTTTTACTTGGAGACCCCCTCCTATCGCAGCTACAATCTTCCGTCTGCCCATGGCGTGCTGAACTTTTACGACGATCCCACCCATGTGCGGGTCTACGATATCCGCGCGATTATCGATCGGCTGGCCGCCGGGGGATACCGCATCGAACGCTGGGGGCGTCGCCGTGATTGGCGGCGAGTTATGCTGATGGCGCCGCCGGTGATTCTCTTCAATCTTGGCTACTACCCGCTGCACCGCCAGCTCTATGGGCGCGGATTATGGGATCTTTTAGGGATGGCGAATTTCGTTTTGGCCCAGCGCCGCTAAGGAAATTCACACGGGCGTATTATGGGTGTTTTACAAGGCTATATGCTGATGGCGAACGCTGGGCTTGTAGCCCCATTCGCCTAGCTTGTGCGCCAGTTCGGCCACCAGCGCCGGCGAGCGATGGCGCCCGCCGGTACAACCTACTCCGATTGCCAGGTAGCTGCGCCCTTCGCGCTCGTAGAGCGGTAGGAGGTTGCGCAACAACCCCTCGAATTGGGTGAGAAAAGTCTGGGCGGCAGGCTGTGCCAGCACGAAGGCGCTCACCCGCTCGTTCAGTCCATTGAGCGCACGCAGATCGTCACGGAAATAGGGATTGGGGATAAAACGAACATCCTGCACGATGTCCAGACCGATGGGCATGCCATACTTGAAGCCAAAGGAGACCAGCTCAGTCGCCATCCGCGACCCCGGCGGTGCATCCACGGCCAGACCCGCGATCAGCTCACGCAGCTCGTGCACGCTAATCGTGCTGGTGTCGATCACTCGGGTGGCCCGCTCGCGTAACTCGGCCAAGGCGGTCCGCTCGCGCCGGATGCCCTGGGCCGGATTGACTTCTCCCGCCGCCAAGGGATGAGGGCGGCGCGATTCTGAATAGCGACGCAGCAAAACTTCGTCGGCGGCGTCCAGAAACAGCACCTCCAGGCGATAGCCGCGCTGTTCCTGCTCGGCGAAGACCCGCGGCCATTGCGGGAAAAACAATCGCTCCCGAGCGTCAATCCCCAGCGCTACCCCCTTGAGATGGGGCAGACCGGATTGCAAGGCCAGCTCCAACGCATAGGGCATCAGCACCACGGGTAGATTATCGATGCAGTAAAACCCCAGATCCTCCAGCATCCGCAGCGCGGTAAAGCGGCCCGAGCCGGCGACCCCGGTTACGATCAGGACCCTGGGATATTTCTCCTGCGCCATGGCTTACGCAAAGCCGCTACGGTCACTCGGGCGCGAAGGGCAGCGGTGAGATGCCGCAGTTCACCTGGTCAAGCTCCGCGGGAGGGACATTGCAGTGGTAGAGTGCGGGTGACTGGCGCGGTGGCCGGGCCTCCGATCTAGTGCGATCCTTAACGCAACCTAGTACTTGCTGTCCTCCTCGCAGATGAGGTCGAACAATTCCTCGCGCTTCCCGGCTTCCATCAGACGGCTGCGGAAACTCGGATCGCGCAGTAGGCGCGACACCCGTGCCAGAGCCTTCAGATGCAAGCTGGCAGAGTCCTCGGGCGCGACTAACAGAAAAAACAGGTGCGAGGGTTGCCCATCCAGCGAATTGAAATCAACGCCCTGGCGGCTGCGGCCAAACACCCCGAGGATTTGGTTCAGTCCCTTAAGCTTGCCGTGAGGGATAGCAATGCCATCGCCAATGGCGGTTGAGCCCAGATTTTCGCGCTCGCTCAAAACCGCTGTTACCTGCGCTGGAGTTACTTCTTTATGGGCGGTGCATAGGCAGGCGGACAATTCGGCCAGGACTTCGTTTTTGGTGGTGCCGCGCAGTTCGGGAACGATCATTTCAGCAGAAAGAATTTCAGTTATCTTCATCGCTTGAGTTGCCGTTCAGACCTGCGTCGACCGCGGCCGCGACGCTCGGCGTCGCTGCGCTCGCAGCCCAAGGCCCTTCGGTTCTTCATACATTGGCTTAGGGTGCGGCCATGAGGCAAGGGGCGCCCTGGTCCCGATCGCTCGGCGTCCTGGTGGTTGTGCCGCTACCTCGCGCGGTTTCCTCTAATCGACTTGCTTGCGCCGTGCCGACGGCAAAATGCCCAGGGCTTGACGATATTTGGCCACCGTGCGGCGGGCGATATTGATCTCCGACTGGCGCAAACTTTCCGCAATGGCCTGGTCCGAGAGCGGGTCGCGCCGGTTTTCCAGGCTCACCATCTGCCGAATCTTGTCTTTGACCGTCTCCGCGCTGACGTCCTCGCCGCTGGCCCCCTTGACCCCCGAGGTGAAAAAAAACTTCAGCTCGAAAGTTCCCTGGGGCGTGTGCGCGTATTTGTTGGCGGTGGCCCGGCTGATGGTGGACTCATGCATCCCGATGTCGTCGGCGACGTCCTTGAGCACCAGATGGCGCAGATGGCTGATGCCGTGATCGAAAAAATCGCGCTGAAATTTCACGATCGAGCAGGCGACCTTGTAGATCGTCTGCTGGCGCTGATAAATCGACTTGACCAGCCACTGTGCCGAACGTAGCCGCTCCTGCAAATAGCCCTTGGTCTCGGCGCTGGCCTCGCCATCCTGCAGCACCCGCCGGTAGTAACTCGACAGGCGCAGCCGTGGCACCGCCTCCTCATTGAGCGAGACCGCGTATTCGTCATCGATCTTGTGGATGATTACGTCGGGGACGATATAGACCGCTTCCTGGCCACCATAATCGCGCCCCGGCTTGGGCTCCAGCAGCGAAATCACCTTGGCAGCCTGGGATACCAGGGTCACTGGCACATTGAGCGCCTTAGCGATTTCGGCATACCGATGGCGCTCGAGCAGATCCAGATGCGAGCGCACCAGGCGGGCGGCGAGCGAGTCCTCCATCCCCAGGTTGGCCAGTTGCAAATTAAGGCATTCGCTCAAGTCGCGAGCCGCCACTCCCGGCGGGTCTAGCCGCTGAACCCGCTTGAGCACTGCTTCGATCCGAGCTGGCTCGCATTCCAGTAAACTGGCCAATTCACTCAGCGGCGTTTCCAGATAACCGTCCTCATTGAGGTTATACACGATGGCGGCGGCGATCTGCTTTTCCTGGGGGCTGAAGGAGGCCAACCGCAATTGCCAAATCAAGTGGTCTTCCAACGAGGTTTTGCGGGTCAGCGTGTTCTCCACCGTTGGCCGCCGTTCCTCGTCTTCGCCACCCCCTAGCGAACCTTCCTGCCAGTTATTGGAATAGTTCTCGGCATACTCCTTCCAGTCCAGCTTCTCCAGCGCCCCAAGCTCGCGCAACTCCACCGCCGCGTCGTGTGAGGGCGCCTCCGTCGGCGTCTCAGGCGCGGGCAAATTCGACTCCTCCGCCTCGGAGGGAAGCTCATTCAGTGGTTCGCCGTCGCCGTGGACCGCAGCCTCGCCGCTCTCCACCGGGCTCTCGCTGCTGCCGGGTTCGGCCAGCTCCAGCATTGGGTTCTGTTCCAGCTCACGTTGGACCACCAGCTCCAGCTCCGGCACCGCCAACTGCAGGATCTTGATAGCCTGCTGGAGTTGCGGCGTCATCACCAGCTGCTGACGCAGGCGTAAATCTTGTCCGAGCTTTACCTCAAGGGCCATCTGGGTAAATCAATCGCTTCAGTTCAGGGGGTACTGACTTGTTGCTGGTCGGCCGCGCGCGGAAAAATCACCGCGTTGGCTCCTTCGACCACGCTTTTCTGGCTATCAAGATATACGATAATTCGGTTGCCAGCCACTTGGTTGGGACCGTCGTGCAAAACCGGTTGTCCGGTCATTTCCAAGGTGTGATGGATCTCGTCCAGCACGGCTCGCTCACCGGTGGCCCAGCGTCCGCCTTGACGCACACGTACGTCGCCTTCGGCCACGATGCGGTCGATGCCGGTAAATTTGTCGGCATAGAACACGCGCAAGGTCTGGCTGGTCAAGGTCGCGCCGCTTTGGGTGGCCTGAACCTTTCCGCTGAAGAGCACCGAGCGGGCCTTATAATCGACGCTCAGGGTGTCAGCCTTGATCCTGACGGGGCCGTTACCGGCGGTAAAGCGAAAAGGGCTGAACGGCGCGGTTGCCGCCTGCTGGGTGGCCACCATCGACGCCGCATCGGCCCCGCGGGCCGGCTTGGAGACAGCACCCACGGCACTTTTCGCAACCGCGTTCGTCTTGGCCGAGGCCGGCGAGCCCTGGGCGGCCGGAATGATCGCGGGCGTCCACAACACGCCTGCGATTACGCAGGCGAGCAGCCAGCTCCTTCCACGTATGCTTGCAATCCCCCGAGGGGCTTTCGTCTGTGGGCTACGAGGGCTGCGCTGCGCCATTTTGTTTGATCGTGACCTGGGTATCGGTCTGCGCCTTCAAGGTAAACGTCTGTGCGCGGGGATGCGCGTCCAGACCCACTCCGCGAACACTGAATTGGGGACCGTCGATGGTAACCGGCCCGGCGGCTTGCAGATCGTCGCGATCGGGAAAGAAAGTGGCCTTGTCGGTAGTAATCACCATCCCTTTGTAATTGAGCACCAGTCCGCCGGAGAAGTCGGCTTGCAGCACGTGATTGCCTTGCAGCTTGAGCAATACGCGTTGGGCATGTGCCGACATGTCCTTGCCATCATCTAATTTCATGCTTAGCTCGGCCCCGCTGAGGCGGGCTGAGGCGCGGTCATTGCTATAGGCCGCTTCTTTGGCCTGCAACTGCCACAGCTCGTGATCGCCTTTCATCTGCGTCCAGTGGAAATTGTGGGCGTCCAACAGAGTTCCGGGTACCAATTTAACCGCGCGCGCCAACAATCGTTGTTGGCGGTCGCGCTTGCCCACTACCCACACCGCGCTGATGACTATCACCAGCAGTGCGCCGATTCCGATCCCAGCCAAGGCCTTGGCAATGGAGCGCGGGCTCATTGGTAACAAAGCTATCAGGCCGCTCAAGCCCCGGTAAACTGGGCCCGCGCGGCTGACTCAGGGCAAGCAGTGCGCGCGGACTACCCGGTCCAACTCGCGCAGTTGCGCCAGCAGGCCCGGCAACTCGGCCAAGGCGAGCGAATTGGGCCCGTCGCTGAGCGCGCGCTCGGGCTCCTCGTGCACTTCCATGAATACCCCGTCCACCCCGGCCGCCACCGCAGCTCGCGCCAGCGGCGCGATAAACTGGCGTTGGCCTTCGGAGCGGTCTCCGCCCGCGCCGGGCAACTGCACCGAATGAGTGGCGTCGAACACCACCGGGTAACCCAGCTCCCTCATCACCACCAGGGAGCGGAAATCACTGACCAAATTGTTGTAACCGAAGCTGGCCCCGCGCTCGGTCAGGATGATGCGCCGATTGCCGGTGGCTTCGACCTTGGCCACCGCCGCTCGCATGTCCCAGGGCGCAGAGAATTGTCCTTTCTTGAGGTTGACCGCGCAACCGCTGCGCCCAACCGCCTGCACCAGGTCGGTCTGACGTGACAGCAGCGCCGGAACCTGCAGGATATCGGCCACCGCCGCCGCCGCTTGCACTTGCCAGGGCTCATGCACGTCGGTCAGCACCGGTAGTCCGGTCTCACGCTTGACCGCGGCCAGGATTCGCAGCCCCTCCTCCAGGCCCGGTCCCCGAAAGGAGCCGTGGCTGGTGCGATTGGCCTTGTCGAAAGAAGACTTGAAGACCAGCTCCAAATCGGCCTGACGGGCAATTTCTTTAAGCTTGTGGGCGTGACGCAGGCAGGCTTGAGCGCTCTCGATCACGCAGGGACCGGCGATGATCGCCAAGCGCTCACCGCCGAACAGCACACTTCCGGCCTTTACCGGGGTGATACTCACGATGCCGCCACCGGCCGCAACTGGCGCACCTTGGGAGGTTCGGACTTCTGTGCGCGTCGCTCAATCGCGGCTCGCACCAGGCCGCGGAACAAGGGATGGCAATCCAGCGGGCGCGAGCGCAACTCGGGATGGAACTGGCAGCCCAAAAACCAGGGATGTCCGGTAAGCTCCATAATCTCGACCAAGCTGCCGTCGGGCGCGGTTCCGGTGGCGGCCAAGCCGGCCTTCTCCAAGGCCTCGCGGTAGCGATTGTTGACCTCGTAACGATGGCGATGGCGTTCGGAGATCTGGCTGCGGCGGTAGAGGCGGGCCGCCAGCGAGTTGGCCCGCAGGGCGCAGGGATAGCTTCCCAACCGCATCGAGCCGCCCTTTTGGGTCAAGTTCTGCTGCGCCTCCATCAAATCGATCACCGGCTCGGGAGCGTTGGGGTCAAACTCGCGTGAGTTAGCGCGGCGCAGCCCCAGCACGTTGCGCGCGAACTCGATCACCATCACCTGCAGGCCCAGGCAGATGCCCAAAATCGGAAGTGCGTTTTCGCGCGCGCAGCGCACCGCGGCGATTTTGCCTTCGATCCCACGCTCGCCGAAACCGCCGGGAATGATCAGCCCGTCGGCATTGCGCAAAAGCGCGACCGGATCGCCCTGCTCCAATTCCTCGGCATCGATGTAGTCTATCTTGACCCGTGCGTCGTTGCTAATCCCGCCATGGGCGATCGCCTCGTGCAGGCTCTTGTAGGAATCGACCAAGTTGACGTATTTACCCACCACCGCGATATTGACTGCCAGCTTGGGATTTTGCGCCACCTTGACGATCCGCCGCCAGCGCCCCAGATTGGGTGCTCCGGTCCAGATATTGAGCTTGTCTACGACGCGCTGATCCAGTCCCTCCTCGCGGAAGGCCAGCGGCACTTCATAGATGGTTTCCACGTCGCGCGCCGCGATCACGCACTCGTCCTCGACGTTGCAAAAGTGCGCGATCTTGGCCTTGACCTTCTTCTCCAGCGCGCGGTCGCTGCGACAGAGCAGGATGTCGGGTTGAATTCCCATTCCAGTCAGCTCCTTGACGCTGTGCTGGGTGGGTTTGGTTTTGAGTTCGCCTGCGGCGGGAATAAAGGGGACCAGGGTCAGATGGATGTACAGCGCATTTTCACGACCGCGATCCCAGCGAAACTGCCGAATCGCTTCCAGGAAGGGCAAACTCTCGATATCGCCCACCGTGCCGCCTATCTCGACGATCAGGATATCGACGCCGACCGCGGCCTCGTCGATCCGTCGCTTGATCTCGTCGGTGATGTGAGGAATGACCTGAACCGTGGCGCCCAGGTAATCGCCCCGGCGTTCCTTTTGGATCACGGTGTCGTAAATCTGACCGGTGGTGCAGTTGTTGCGCCGGCTCATTCCGGTCTGCACGAAGCGCTCGTAGTGGCCCAAGTCCAGGTCGGTCTCGGCGCCGTCATCGGTAACATAGACCTCGCCGTGCTGAAGCGGGCTCATGGTGCCTGGATCGACGTTGATGTAAGGGTCCATCTTGAGGAAGCTTACCTTCAATCCGCGCGCTTCCAACAGCGCTCCCAACGAGGCCGCCGCCAGCCCTTTGCCCAGGGAGGAGACCACTCCACCGGTGACAAAGATAAATTTGGTCGTGCTGCGCTTTTCCGCCATCCTAAGCTCCGTTTCTACCCTCGCTGGGGCGGGCCGCTTCTTGGGCGCGCGCTAGATCTTCGGGGGTATCGATTTCCAACGAGGGGTGCGCCGCGGGCGCGACCCGAATCGCAAAGCCGTTTTCCAGCGCGCGCAGCTGTTCCAGCATCTCGATGCGTTCCAGAACTCCGGGGGGCAAGCTAGCAAACTTCAATAGAAAGCCGCGCCGGTAAGCATATACCCCCAGGTGCCGGCGGGCGTTGACAGGCAGGCTGCCCTCGCGAGGAAAGGGGATCCCGGCACGAGAAAAGTATAAGGCATTGCCACGGCTGTCGCACACCACCTTGACCACGTTGGGATTGCTCCACTCCGCCTGATTCAGCAACGGAGTAGCCAGCGTGGCCATCGCCAAGCGCGGCTCGGCCCGCATCGGCGCTACCAGCGCCGTGAGGTCGGCGGCCGCCACGAAAGGCAGATCGCCTTGGACGTTGAGATAGATAGCGGCGCGCAGCGAGCGCGCCACTTCGGCCACCCGGTCGGTGCCGCTGGGATGATCGGGCGAGGTCATGCGTACCTCGCCGCCGGCTTGGCGCACTACCGCCGCGATCTGGTCATGATCGGTGGCGACGACGACTCGATCGATGGCGGAGCAGGCGCACACGCTGCGCCAGACCCGCACCACCATCGGCACGCCGCCAATTTCGCGCAACGGCTTGGCCGGTAGGCGGCTGGAGCCGTAGCGGGCGGGAATCACCGCGATTACCGCCATCGTCTGCTCTCGGCGCCGGCCCTGCTTCGGCTTCAGGCGCGCGTGCGGTTGCGGCGCAGGCGCCGTTGGCGCGCTTTGACCTGCTGCGGACTGCTGCGTCGTTTGCGACCCAAGCGAGCGTTGCGCCGATTGCGCTGACGAGCGGCTATCTTCATTGTGCTCCTTCAACTGCGCCCCGAACCGCGGCCACCGCTTTTGGATAACCGTCCAGCGCCGGGTTGCGTCCCTCGGCGGCCCGCGCTTCGGTCGCCGGAATCATTTGGTCGTTGACCCCGACCGCCAGTGGCGAGAGAGCCGCCACCGTGGTCAGAACCCGCGCGCCCTCGCGCACCTGCACGACTCCCAGCGGGCTGCCGGTCAACAACGGACCGTTGATGACTGGAGGTATATCATAAGTGAGATGCAGATCCGACGCCGTGCGCTTTGGTACCAGCAAGCGCACCGACTGGCCTGCCACCGGCTTGATCCGCATTCCCGAGGCGACCTGCACCGTGACCGGTAACGGTTGCCCGCGCCGCAACATCGTGACCGCGGTCCAATTGTCAAAGCCCCACTGCAGCAGGCGCGCTGATTGACGAAAGCGTTCGGGATTGGAGGGCGCGCCCAAAACCACGCTGAGCAGGCGCAAATCGCCCCGTTTGGCGGTGGCGGTCAGACCGAAGCCGGCATGAAAGGTGAAGCCAGTCTTGAGGCCATCGCAGCCTTCGAAATGGCCGATCAAATGATTGGTGTTGTGGAGCATTATTTCGCCGTGATCGAAGGGGCAACTTTCCAGGCTGGACCAGCGCAGCAAATCGGTACGATGGATCAGCGCACGCGCCACGATCGCCAGATCGCGCGCGTCGGTTACATCGACATCGTGGCCGGGAGTGGGCGGCAAGCCATTGACGGTGTTGTAATGGGTGGAGGTCAGCCCCAGCCGACGCGCTTCTTGATTCATCAGGCGTACGCAGCCGGGTACCGAACCGCCGATCTTTTCCCCGACCGCGACCGCGGCATTGTTGGCCGAGCGAATCAGCGCTGCTTTCATCAACTCGCCCAGTGGGTAGACCTGGCCTGCCCGCAACGCAATCCCGGTGCCGCCGGTGGCAGCGGCCAGAGGGGAAATCACCACCGGATCGTTGAGGGAAAAGCGGCCGGCTTGAATCTGCTGCTCGGCTACCAGCAGCATCATCATCTTCGCCATCGAGGCTGGCGGCCAGGGCATGTCGGCGTTATAGGCGTACAGCACCTGGCCGGTATCAGCATCCTCCACCAGCGCCGCCTTGAAGGGCGCCACGCTAGCTGCCGCATGGTGATGATGATGGTGATGTTTATGCGTCTGGCTTATCGCGGCCGGTGCGCCCACCGCCCCCGCCAGGATGAGCACGGCACTGCTGCCCAGGCTTGTCAACCAAACCGATACCCTCCGCCACACGGCCCCATCTCCTGCTTGCGGTTTGCTCGCCGAACGGCGCCCGTTCAGCGAGGATGTGAAAAGCTCGTCTTAACCTTCTTAATCTGGTCGTGTTGAGCCTGCTCCAGGATCGCCAAGTTGTCGCGTGCCGGTTGGTACGCCGGCCACAACCGTACCAGATCGCTCCATTCTCGGCGGGCGCGCTCATAATGCCCCTGCTCGGCGTAGATCACGCCCAGGGTATTGAGAGCGTCCAGCTGCGCGGGATCGAGCTGGAGTGAGAGCAACACCTCCTGCTGCGCTTGCCCGAGCATCCCGCGCCGTTCATAAGCTAGTGCCAAGTTGAAATGAGTTTCGGGCCTATCCGGTCCCAGCAAGGTCGCTAACTGCAGCACGTCGGTGGCTGCGCGCAAGCTGTGATTTTCCAAGTAAAGCAACCCCAGGTTCAGAAACAGCGCCCAGTCACTGAGCCCCAGGTCGATTGCATCCCGATATTGGGTCAGTTCAGCCTCGTGGTCGCCCAGCATGCCATAGGCAAAGCCCAGATGGTAATGGGCCAAAGCGTTGTCGGGATGCTCGCGGATAACCTCACGGTGGCGCCGGATCGCCTCGGGGTAATCCTCCATGCCAAGAAAATAATCAGCCAGCGGATTGCAAACTTCGCTATCCGCGTTAGCCATTGGAAGCTCCGCGATGGCCGCCTGCAGGGGACGCGCCGCCGGCAGCCCCGCCAAAAACGCGCATATCAAGCCCCACGCGAAGAGACGTTTACCCACTGTAGCCGGAGCTCAACTACCCTCGTGCGCTCGTGGGCTTAGTGTAGCAGGACTGTCCGGCGATTAGAATGCCACGATCACCTAACCGGCAGCTATTTCTTTCAATCGGGTGAAAATTTCGCCAGCCCTAATGACAACTTTAGGTTTGCCGACACACTTGCTCAAGGCCTGCGGCGGCCCGATCCAGGCCGCCGCGCTGCCTGCTCATGCCGGCAGGCTGCGGAAAGCCTCTCCGCAGCCTGCTCCCCTTCTTTTGATCCCCACCTGGTCAGGAGGAGACAATTAAGGAAAGAAGCCCTTTATGCAGCGTGCTGCGTTTCAGCACCGCCTTGGTGGCCTTCGGAACAGCCGTTTGAGCACAGACTACTAGGAGGCTTTGCTGGCCGAACCGCTCCCGGTCTTAGAGGACTTGCGATGCTTGCGCTTGACCACGTGATGGTGTTTGGTTTTTTTGGTCTTGGCCTTGGTCGTGGTCGGCGCCGACATCGTGCCACTGCCCGCCGTGCTGCCCTCTTGCGCCAACATCGGTGTCGCCAAGGCCGTCAAGAATGCACATGCCGCCGCGATTGCTAGAAGCCGTTTCATAATCTTTGTCCCTTTTCCTCCGCCGTCGACGAAATGCCGATGGTCAGGGCAACACTATAGCCATTTGAAGATGATTGGCAAACCCGAGCTATTAATCAGCTAAAGGAAAATCCGCGCGCTTAGCCGCCCGCCCCTCGCCGGGGAGCGCTCAAATCACTGCTCTGGTGGACGGGTATTACGCAATTGCCGATAGAGCCGGAACAATTCTCCGAAGGCGCGCGCGATGACCTTCAGGCTGGCCCCCGATTGTTCGCCCGCCAGCCGCGGCAGATGATCGACCTCAACTTCCACGATCCGAGCACGCCGCGCTCCCACCTTAACCATTAATTCGGTAGAGATCATCGCCCCTTGCGAGCGCAAATCCAGTGACTCGATAAACTCCCGCCGAAACAACTTGAAACCGCAATCGATGTCGTGCAGGCGCAGACCAAACAACAAACCCACCAGCATCGTCCAGGCCTTGCCGTTGACTTGACGCATCAAAGGGTCAGCACGCCGGATGCGCCGCCCCACGACCACATCGGCTCCCGGTGTTTGAGCTACCAAGCGCGCGATCTGGGCGGCATCGAATTGACCATCGCCGTCGCACAACAGCACCCACGCCATCCGCGCCGCGCTCAAGCCCGAGGTCACCGCCCCGCCATAGCCGCGGTTGACGCTATGATGAACCACACGCAAGTGGGAGTCGGCCGTGGCCAACTGATCGGCGATCTGGCCAGTCTGGTCGCGACTGCCGTCGTCGACCACGATAATTTCGTAGCGGTCCGCTACTTTGGGTAGCTCGGCCCGGAAATTATCCACCACTCGGCGCAGATTAAGTGCTTCATTATGACAGGGCAGGAAGACGCTGAGCGAGGGCAACCGGACCGCTGTCCATTCCGCCATGGGCGGCGCCCCACTCATAGCTTGATCTCCATCGAAAAGGAGCTTACCTCAACGTGATCCGAGGCCGCCTTTAGGCAGGCGTGCCCAGCTTTCCTTGAGGACATCCCCACAAACCTACGCCAATAATCGATCGCCCTGCCATGGAGATCGTGTCGGAGCCTATGCGGGATTAGTCACCCACGGACCGGTAGCCGCCGCGAAAAAATAACAACGGGCGCCCTTCGCGCGTTTCGGCCTGCTCGATCTGGCCTATATAAATTGTGTGATCGCCACCGTCACAGGCGCCGTAAAGCTTGCACTCCAGATAGGCCAGCGCGCCGTGAATAATCGGGCAGCCGTTGGCCCCGCGCTGATAAGCCACCCCTTCGAACTTATTGGTCCCGCTGGTGGCAAAGCGCCGCGAAAGGTCTTCCTGATCCTCGGCCAGGATGTTAACAGTGAATACGCGGCTGCTCTCGAAGCAGGGGTAGCTTTCCGTTCGCTTGTCCACGCAGGCCAGTAATAAGGGCGGATCGAGCGATACCGAGGTTAGAGAATTGGCGGTCATGCCATGCAGTACGCCTTCCGATGAGAAGGTGGTGATGACCGCCACGCCGGTGGCAAAATGCCCCATCACGCGGCGTAATTCGTTCCTTTCGATCGGCATCGGCTTAGGCTATTAAGCGGCCCGATGCTACCAACGCCACCGCTCAGGGTCAATTACAACGGCTATCGAGGCCATCCCGGCTGCAAATAAAGCCACGGCTACCTCCCGCCAATTTAATCTTACTCCTTGATAAAGCCGGCGGTGAGCCCGAGCGAAGATCGGTGGGAAAAACGCGTGGAGCTAACTCGGTGGCAAGGAATTGCTCCTAACTTACCGTCGGCCGCAGACTTGACCAAACTTGGGCCAAAGCCTCACAATGACCAAGGAATTCGATGGACAGGCAGCGTGGATTGCGGTGGTTGACGGGTGCGGCCGCAACCGTGGTCATTGGCATCGCCCTTCCGGTGCAGGCTCAGCTCCATCCGCCGACTGACTTGGCCGCTCGGCAGTCGCGCGATGCGGTGGCTACGACGCTCTCGGCACAGCCAGCGGCGGTGACTACAAGCCCGCCGTTATCCCCCATCGATCACGTTCTAGTGCTGACCCCTGTTGCCGCGGGCTCGTCGCCAGCCAAACTCCCGCCAACGCTCTCGCCGATCGACCACCAGCTCATTATTCCAGTTGGCGCCGCCGCCTCATCCAAGCCATTGACCGTGGCAAGCGCCAGTTTGCCTAGTGCGCCTCAAGAGGCCACCCCGGGTGCCGCTCTGCTGGCCAGTCTGGGCCTGCTGCATACCCTAACCCCAGGCGTCGAAGCGCTCAGCCGCACCCGGGATGAAAGCTTTCGCGATCCGGTGATGTGGTCGGTAATGGCCTATAAATCGGCGCACGTGATGCGGGTGTATTACCGGGGCTACCTGTTCGCCAGCTATGCTGCCGTCTTCGGCCGTAACCGGGAACCTGGGGCTAAGCGCTGGGCGGGTGACCTGAAGACGCCTGAGGGTGTCTACCAATTGATTTCCAAATACCGCAGCAGCCGCTGGAAATGGTTTTTGCGGATCAACTATCCCAACGCTTTGGATCTCCAACGCTATCGCGCGGCACTACGCGCAGGCGAGGTGCCGGTGGTCGGCGGCCGACGCCGCCCGGTGGGTGACGATATCGGAATCCATGGTACCGATCGACCGCGTTTCAACAAACTGGGCTTGGATTGGACTTTGGGCTGCATCTCGATTGACAACGATGCCATCGACGTGCTGGAGCGCCTGCTGCCGGTGGGCACGTTGGTTGTAATTAAGCCGTAGCCCGCGCCTGCGCGGTTAGGCCAAGCAAGGCGTAAACTGGAATTCCTGCCAGCACGATTAGCAGCCCGGGCCAGGTAAAGCGCGGTCGGGTTACCAGCAAATCAGCCATCAGCACGGCGGCCGCGCCGATGTACGATGCAGGCAGCCAGGGATAACCCCAGACTCGGTAAGGTCGCGCGACGTCGGGGCTAGCGCGCCGCAGCTTGAAGACCGCCATCACCGTGAGCAGGTAGAAGAGCAGCTGGGCAAAGATCACATAATCCAGCAGGTCGCCATAGCTGCCCGATAGGGTCAGCATCCCCGCCCATGCCCCTTGTGCGAGCAGAGCCAAGCCAGGCACTTGAGCCCGGTTGAGCCGCGCCATCGCCGGCCAAATCACATCGTCGCGCGCCATCGCGTACAGGACCCGCGCGCCGGTGAGGATCAGACCGTTGGCGCAACCGAAGGTGGAGATCATGACCAGCAGCGCGACAGCGGTACCACCCCCCGCGGGCCACACTTGGCGCATCGCGGCGGCAGCCACGCGATCGGCTTGGGCATGAGCGATACCCTGGCCCATGACTGAAAGAGCGTTGGCGTGGCCATGCATCGGAAGCTGAGCCAGGTAGCCCAGATTGACCAGTAGGTACAAAACGATTACCGCCAGAGTGCCTCCTACCAACGCTAGCGGCAGATCGCGGGTGGGCCGGCGCAGCTCGGCGGCCACAAAGGTGACCGAAGCCCACGCGTCGGCGGAAAACAAGCCACCAACCATCGCCGCGCCAAAGCCCATCAGTCCCACCCTCGACCATCCCTGCGCGCCCCAAAAGCTTGGCCAGTGGCCGAAATTGGCGGTGATGGCGGCGTGATCGGGCAGCATCAGCAGAACCGCGGCCAGGGCGGCCAAGGCCAGGAGTTTGACCGCGGTGAAGCTGTTTTGTACCAGTCGTCCGTAATTCAGTCCGTACCAATTGCTGGCAGTCAGTAAAGCGATTACCGCCAACGCCAGGCCTCGTTCGCGCGATAGGCCCACATGCATCGTAACCGCGCCGGCCGCGACGGCGGGAAAGAGCACCCCGGCAAAGCGAGCAAAGGCGACCGCGACCGCCGCGATCGTGCCGGTTTGAATCACCAAAAGCAGGGTCCAACCGAACAGGAAGGCGACCAGCTTGCCGTAACTCTCGCGCAGATAGACGTATTGGCCGCCTGCCTGGGGCATCATCGCCGCCAACTCTGCATAGGCCAATGCCCCCATCACTGTCATGCAACCGCTGATCAGCCACACCAGCAGGAGGCGGGCGGGAGAGCCAACCTGACGCGCGATTTCGGCGGGAACGATAAATATCCCCGAACCCACCATCGAGCCCGCCACGATCATCGCGGCGTTGAACGCGGTCAAATCCGGCTTCAACTGCGCCGTATCAGCGCAAAATTTAGTTGCAATTCCCAAGCAAATAGATCCTTCTTGCCAGGCTCGCTTGCTAAAGCGGCCTTTGGATGAGCATTCACGTTATCTTAGGCACCGACAATTCGACAAACGCGCGCAAGCGGAATAAATAGGATTTCGAATCACGAACTAGAGGAAAAGCAATGTCGCAGGGAGTCTTGGCGGGCAAGGTCGCGATTGTTACCGGGGCCGGCAGTCCAATTGGACTGGGGCGGGCGATTACCTTGGCTTTGATTGGAGCAGGCGCGCGGGTGGCAATGGTCGATATCAATCAGGAATGGCTGCAGGAGCGGCTGCGCGAAATGCATGCCCTGGGAGGTAGCGAATGCGCCATCGCGGCGGCTGCCGACGTCACCGATCCCGAGGCCGTTGAGCAGGCCGTGCAAACCACCATAAAGCGCCTGGGCGGCCTGCACATCCTGTTCAATAATGCCGGCGCCAATCCTAGTGTGCTGGGCCTGGCCCAGCATACGAGCCGCTTCTGGGAACTCTCGCCGCAGGCTTGGTCACGGGTGATCGCGATCAACTTTACTGGCCCCTTTTTGATGGCGCGGGCGGTGGCCGAACATATGCGGGCTCAACGCTGGGGTCGGATCATCGGCGTCACCACTAGTCTGGACACGATGTACCGGCCGCGCACTGCGCCTTACGGTCCTTCCAAGGCTGGGCATGAAGCTTTCATCGCAGTGATGGCGCAAGAACTGGAGGGCTCGGGAGTCACCGCCAACGTGCTGGTACCAGGTGGCGCGGCCAACACCAACTTGCTCACCCACAACACCGAATTCGATCGCAGCAAGCTGATCGCACCTTCGGTGATGGGCCCACCAGCGGTGTGGCTATGTTCGGACGCTGCGGCGCAATTCAACGGCCGCCGAATTATCGCCCAGCGCTGGGATGAGAAATTGCCGCTGGACCAGCGGCTGGCCAACGCCAGCGCGCCGGCGGCTTGGCCGCAGTTGGGGCGTCAGGCGGTCAATCCACAGTAAGCTCTTTCGCCAAAAAGCATAGCCTCGGGGCTGGGGTAAATCATTGCGCCAGGCGCGACTCCAGTTGTGCTATCGAGAGCACCTTGATTTCAGCCTGCTGCCAACGCGCCAGCACGCCCTGCGCGGCGCGAGCGTTGACTGGATAGATGGCATCGTTGACCACGAGTGGGCGATGGCCGCATAGCAATAGAGCCTGCACTGCGCGGTCGACGCAGATCTCGGTGAACACCCCATAGACGATGGCCTGATCGTAGCGACGCACCAGCCACTCCAAAGTTCGCTGGGCGTAGCGGTTGCCGCGCAACAAATCGACATCCTGTTTTTCGATCACCAAGTCGCCGTCGGCCTCGAGGATCTGTTTGAAGCGCGCCTCCTCGATAGGTTCGTTAGGCAGAATGCTGGGGTGGATGGGAGCGGTCTGCTCTACTTTTAGCTGACCCGGCGTCCCGTCCATGCAGTGATCGGGCCAGTCGCCACCGTTGCGCTTCAATTCGGCGTCGCCCGCGAAGTGGCGATCGGTGGAGCAGAGTCGGCGTATATGAAGACGGCGGGCCAGGAGGGTCAAACGTTCCAAAGCGGGCACGATCCGCTCCGCCCCGGTCACATATAAGGCGCCGCCGGGCAGGAGGAAATCGCGCTGGGTATCGACGTCATAAAAGAAGATACGATTGGGAGCAAGCTGCTTGGCTGGCATCGCCCATTCCTCGAAAGAGGCTTTACTATCAACTTAATAATATAGAAAGCCTGCTCGTCGGCGGAAATACGGCTTTGCCAGGGAGCGCGGCGAGGAGCTGGCCCCCGCCGCGTTGGGTTGCGGCTATGCGCTTTCGATAGGGACGAAGTGGCGACGCCAATTGGCAAAAGTTGCCCGCACGCCGTTTAGCAGCATGACAGTGATAAGCGCGCTGGTTAGCAACTCGGTCGTGGTCATCAGGGGCAATCCGCTAAAGTAGCGAAACCCGACCACCTCGGCCCGCTCACCGATGTACAACCCCAGCGCGCCCAATGAGGCCAGCCGAGACAGGCTGTAAATCTTCCATCCCAGGGCCAACCACAGCGAGCCGCTAACGAAGGGCAGGATCAGAGCCAATGCGTATAAGCTGCCGGTCAACTGTTCGCTCCAGGTTCCGCGCACTCCCAGATAATCAGCGCCGATCAGACCACAGGCCAGGGAACCAAATGCGGCGGTGCGGCGCACCGCCGCCCGGCTGTCAATCGCCGGCCACAACCAGCCCAAACCTAAAACGACGATATGCCGTCCTAAGCGCAGGTAGTGGCCGAGTGATATCGCTGGAACTATCATGAGTGTATCTCCAGCAATCTGTGTGCCAGTAGTTTAATTCCAAATAAACGTAATATTGAACATAATCGTCCAATATACCGCACTCGACCGCTACCTCTCTCGGCTAACTTTTGCCAATCTACTTCGCATTATGCGCAGACGGACGGCCTAGCCGTTGGGTGGCGGAGGAGGCACCGGGCGGCCGCCGCCACCAGGACCTTCCCAGGGGCGTGAGCGCCAGTACCATGGCGGCACTGGCTGCGGCCCCATGAACGAAAGCGCGAAGGGCGGGCGCGGGAAATGGCGCCTATGGTGGTGGCCGGAGACGAAAATCGCGATTGCGATCAGCACCAGCGCCGCGATCATCGCCCCTCGCCACCAGCGCTCCTCGTTGCGCACGCGCCGACGCATTCGTTTGAGTCGGCGCCGTAGCCGCGCTTCCTGAGAACCGCGATCGCGATTGCCATCCGTTTCATCTGCCATGAATCGAGTCCTCCCGTCTTTGTGCTCGGGCCGGTCAAAGTCTTCATTCTGCCGATAAAGACGCTCGACGGGTTGGTTTGGTTACAGGGCGCAAGCGGGTTCCCGACAAGGCCAGACTGTTCGGATTCCCTTGTATGTATGTTGAAGCCGTGGGCGTCCCACCTGCATAGCGAAACGACGAATCTCTTTCCCGCTTCGCGGGGGATCCCCCCGGAATTAAACGGTCGGTGCCTTTATTGAACCTCTGGTTTAATCTGGGGACGTCCTTAACCGGATAGCGACGGCTTGTGAAAGCATTCTAAGCCAGCGCGAGCGTCGCCAAGCGGGGCAGGGACGAATCCCCACGATGGCGGGACGAGCACAAGCACTGGGGTTTAGGACGCCGACGGCAGAGGTGTCATGAGCAGACGATGTCCTTAGTAGTGCGGTTCGCGAGAGCGCCGACTATCGCGCTCCAACTGGACCGTCATATGACGGATCTCGAAACGTTCCAGAACGTGCGACATATCCGACAGCACACGATCGGAATCGGCTTGCTCCATCACCACCGCGTGCGCAGATAGGGCGAATTCGCGCGCGGTCAGGCACCATACGTGCAAGTCGTGGACCTCTTTGGTGCCCGCCACCAGCAACAGTTCGTGGCGAATCTCCTCGACGTCGACGTGGGCCGGGACCGCTTCCATCAGGATGTCCACCCCTTCGCGAATAAGGCCCCACGAATTAACTAGGATGAGGATTCCAATAGCCAAGCTGACGATCGGGTCGGCCGCTTGCCAATGCAGAAAGTAAATCAATGCGCCGCCCGCCAATACGCCGAGCGAACCCATCAGGTCGGAAATCACGTGGACGAAGACCGCTCGCAGCGCCATGCCGTGCCCGCGTTCCGTGTGCTGATTGCTGAGGGCGGCGGCCAGCGAGTTGACCCCCACCCCGATCGCCGCTACCGCCATCATTCCGGCTCCCCGGGCGTGCTCGGGCACACGTAGGCGATGGACCGCCTCGACCAGCAGAAAAGCCACCAGCAGCCACAAAAACAGGCCGTTGGCTACCGCACCTAGGATCTCCGCGCGCAGGTAGCCGAAGGTCTTGCCCGCGCCGGGCGGACGGGCAGCGATCCGCAGGGTGAGCAAACTAAGCCCGATCGCTCCGATGTCGGTCAGCAGATGTACCGCGTCGGTCAGCAAGGCCAAGCTGTTGGTAAAGTAGGCGCCAACCAGCTCGATGACGAAATAACTCAGCGTCACCAGCAAGATGATGGTCAGCCGACGAGAATCCGCGCGATTGGCGTCCACTGCACTAGATCCGCTTCAGGGCGGTAGCTCGCATGCCGCGGCCGGTCGCGGCCACCCTCGTGGATCAGTCATATTGGAGCAGCGAATGGCATCGGATCGGAGCCAATAACTCTCGCCCCTTAAGCACGTTCAACTCGATTACGAAGGCGCACCCAATCACCTCGCCGTGCAGTTGCTCGACCAAGCCCACCGCCGCTTTTGCCGTTCCCCCGGTGGCCAGCAGATCGTCGACGATCAGGATCCGGCGACCGGCGATGATGCCGTCGCTGTGCATCTCCAGCTTGTCGGTGCCGTATTCAAGCTGGTACTCCTGCGATATGCACTGATAGGGCAGCTTGCCCGGTTTACGCGCGATTACCAGTCCGACGCCCAGCCGATAGGCCACCGGCGCTCCCATGATGAAGCCGCGCGATTCGATGCCGACTACGCTATCGACCTTGCCTAAAAAGGGCTCGGCCAGCTGGTCCACGATTGCCGCCAGTGCGCGTGGATCGGCCCACAGCGGTGTTAAGTCCTTGAAAACTATTCCGGGCTTGGGAAAGTCTGGGATATCGCGTACCAAGCTGTGAAGTTGTTGGCTCGTCATAAATCCAAGTTCACCTTTTTGTGCAAAGCAGACTCGTCCCGCCAAGATACTAGAAGGCGATCCTTACTAAAAGCCGAGTCGGCGCGCGAGCCGGGTGGGCTCGGTTCGGGGCGGCGAGAGATAGGCCAATGGATTGGTAGCCACATTGTTGTGGCGCACTTCGAAATGCAAATTGGCACCGGTGGTATGGCCGGTGCGTCCCACTCGCCCAATCATCTGACCGCGCGCCACCCATTGTCCGCGCTCGACCAGATCGACGGAGTTGTGCGCATATACGGTAGCGTAATGGTCGCGATGGGCCACGATAATGACCTTGCCATAGCCACGCAGGCGTCCCACGAAAATCACCTGGCCGGCGGCGGCCGCCTCAACCGGGCTGCCGCTGGGCGCGGCGATGTCGATGCCCTCGTGCATCACTCCATGGCGCAGGCCGAAGCCCGAGGAAAAGGTGCCATTTGGGACCGGCCAGGCCAGGTGCGGGCGCGCGCTTGGCGTGGCGTAGGAGTAAGGGGCGGGGTGACGGGTGGCACAACTGCAGGTCGCTACGGCGACCAACAGCGCGCTCAACGCGAGCCCGGTATGCCAGTTCAGCTTCGCCCCACCCACCACAACCACCTCTATCATCCGCCTCGCCAGCCGCTACTCTGGAAGGTCAAGCGGCCGCGCGGTTGCGAGGTTCGCTAATTCATAAAAAAAGCACGCCGTCCGCTTCTAATTCGCCTCCCTCGCGCTGGAGAAAAGGAGGAGGGTGTGCGGCGACTGTTCCTTTGTGTCACCTTCCCGCCGGCACTTTGCCAAGCGTGGCTCCGGCGCTTGAGCGGGAAAGCCTCCGCCGGCGTCCGTCTTCTAAGTTTGGAAGCCGTATTTCCCTACTAAAGGCACGAATCGACATTCGCCGAAATATTCTTCGCGCCAATGTTCGCCCTCGCGTTCCACTCGCACCAAGGTCTGCAATTCTTCTTCGCCCACCGGGGCTATCAGGCAGCCGTCGGGAGTAAGCTGGGAAAGCAATGGGCGCGGAATCGACGACATCGCGGCGGTCACGATGATAACGTCAAAGGGAGCCTCTTCGGGCCAGCCTTCGGCGCCGTCACCCAGACGAAAGTGGCAATTCGTGAGTCCCATTTCGTTAAGCGTTGCGAGCGCGCGGCTGTGCAATTGGGCGATGCGCTCGACGGTGTAAACCTCGCGCGCGAGCTGGCTCAGGATAGCGCTCTGATAGCCGCTGCCGGTGCCGATTTCCAGCACCCTGGCGTTTTCATCCAGCTCGGCGATCTCGCTCATGAGCGCGACCATGTAGGGTTGTGAAATGGTCTGCTGCGCGCCGATCGGCAGGGGGCTGTCCTCGTACGCGCGTTCGGCGTCCTGGGGCTGCACGAAGCGGTCGCGCGGAGTGCGCGCCATTGCTTGCAAGACGCGGCGGTCGCGAATACCGCGGCGCTGAAGTTGCTCGACCACCATCCGCTCGCGCGCATGGGTCCAATCCATTAGACGATTATACCCGCCCGCGGGGCGCGTCCATAGGCCCCCACCGCGGTTCTTTACCAACACAAGCCCTGGCAATTGGCCAGCGCGGCTAGCGGCAAGCCGGCGTCAGCCAGATCGATAACCGTCGGCTTGGTGGCCAAGCGAGCGATCGCCTCCGGTCCCAACGCCATCCGCTTGCCCATCACCACCACGTCGGCCCATTCCAGCAATGCCGTGAGATCCTTCACCATCAATCCATCAGACTGGACGCCTAGATGGGCGAGGTCGGGATTGGTGCTGTCCGCCAAATCGGGGTCGTAGGCGCGCACCGCCAGCGCGCGTGCGCGCAGCTCCTGGCAAAGCCGCAGCAGAGGACTTTCGCGCACGTCGCCGCTGTGTGTCTTGAAGCCCACCCCGAGCATCGCGATGCGCTGTCCGCCGCTATCCATGATTAGTCCGAGGCCGTGGCGGAACTGCCAGTCATTGCTGCGTTCGATGGCTCCCAGCAAGGGGGTTTCCAGCGCCTGCGCCCGCCCCAAGGCAAGCAGCGCGCGCAAGTCCTTGGGCAGGCATGAACCGCCATAGGCAAAGCCCGGGGCCAAATAGGCAGGCGAGAGGTTAAGCCGGGTGTCGCGCGCCATGATTGCCATCACCTGACGGCCATCCAGGCCGGCGCGATGGCACAGGTTACCGATTTCGTTGGCAAAACTGATCTTGGCGGCGTGAAAGGCGTTACAAGTGTACTTGACCATCATTGCCAGGCCGGGGGTGGTTTCAATCAGCGGCGCCCGTAAATGGCCGAAGATGCGAGCCAGCATCGGCGCGCTGAAGTTGTCGTCGGTACCAATCAAGGTGAAAGGGGGGTCGCTGAAATCCGCCAACGCACTGCCCTCGCGCAAAAACTCCGGGTTGGCGCACAAACCTACCCCCTCGCGCCGTCCCGCCGCTTGGTGCAAGGCGGGTTCCAACACCTCGCCAATCAAATGGGGTAGCACGGTGCTGCGAATTGCCACCACGCGCCGAGCCCGATCCTTACGCATCGCTCGCCCGGCCCCCTCCACCGCCGCCAACAGCGCGCTCAGGTCGGGAGCGCCGTCGCCGGCCGAAGGGGTGCCCACGCAAATCAACGCCAGCTCCGCGGGCTGTGGCATCGCTTCGCAGCGTGCCCGCAACATTCCACTATCAACTGCTTTCCACAGCGCCCGCTCCAGCCCCGGTTCGGGCACCGGGGCCTCGCCCTGCGTGGCCCGTTCCACCCGCTCGCGGTCGATATCATAGGCGGTCACTTGATGACCCATGCTGGCCAAGCCGACCGCGGTCACGCAGCCTACATAGCCCAAGCCGATTACCGCTACTTCCATTGCTGGTCCGCCCTATCTCGGACCTCACCCTTATAGCGGGGGCAAAAGCCAACAACGGTTAAAAGTTGCGTCTTTTGGAGGGTTGGTAATCCCCTAAGGGAACGCAAGAGCGCAATGAAAGAGTTGATAAAAAAATAGCGCTGGATAAGTGGTCTTATTTACATTTTTTGGCCCTTTGGCCTGCTTTGAATAGCCGTTGGCCTACACACCCTCCCTCCCTCCCGATTCCCCCGCGCCTGGTTCTCGGCTACAACTCGGATCGCGCCTGGATTGGGTCGCGTCGATGATGGAATCAAGCGAAATTTTACTGGAAATCGCTCCACCCCTGGCCACACTTACCTTCAATCGCCCCCAGGCACATAACGCGCTTACCTGGGCGATGTACGATTGGCTCCCCGAACTGTGCCGCCAAATTGAACGCGACCCTTCTGTGCGAGTCATGATCGTGCGCGGAGGCGGCAGCCGCGCTTTCAGCACGGGAACCGACATCACTCAGTTCGAAGCTTTTCACGACGCCGAGGACGGATTGGTTTACGAACGACGCCTGGAGCGGGCACTGGAGGCGCTGGAAGCGCTCCCCAAGCCGATCATCGCGGCAATCGAAGGCTACGCCATCGGCGCCGGCGCGATGGTCGCGCTGGCCTGCGATCTGCGCTATGGCGGTGCGGGCAGCAAGTTCGCCATTCCTATCGCCCGCACCGTGGCCAACTGCCTAACGGTGGCCAACTATGCGCGGCTGTGCGATGTGGTAGGCGCGGCGCGGGCCAAAGAGATCATCTTTCGCGGCCTGACCCTGGACGCACACGATGCCCTCGCAAGCGGTCTGCTCAATGCCGTAGTCGAAGCGGATGAAGCTTACGCTCACGCGCGGCGCGTAGCCTTAGAAATCGCCGCCGGCGCGCCGCTGACCCTAGCCATTACCAAGCAAGCCCATCTGCGGTTGTTTCGCCATCGGCGCCATCAGATTGCTGATGAAGATCTGCTCGCGCAGGCCTATGGCAGCGCCGATTTCCACCAAGCGGTAAGCGCCTTTATTGCCAAGCGCAAAATCACTTTCCAGGGTCGTTAGCGTACCGCGGTGACGCTCGGCGGTTTGCGCCCTCCGCGGCGAGCAAATCCCGCTTGCGCTCGGGCCCCCACCGATAGCCGCCCGCCTGGCCGTCGCTTTGCACGATCCGATGGCAGGGAATTATCACTGCTAGGGGATTGGCCGCGCATGCCCGCGCGACGGCGCGCGCCGCAGCTGGGCGCCCGATTTGACGCGCGATCTGGCCGTAGCTGGCGGTGGTGCCGGGAAGAACGTGGCGCAACGCCCGCCACACCTGCTGTTGGAAAGCAGTGCCCCGCAGATCCAAGGGTAGGGCCAACTCCAAAGAGGGCTGCCCGATCGATCGCACCACCGCGTCAACCTGCTGGCGCAAGCGCGGGCCGCCGGGTTGAATTCGGGCCTTAGGAAAACGCCTCCGCAAGTCATGGGTCAGCTCCTCGGAGCTGTTGCCCAGCGCGACCGCGCACAGCCCCTGCGCGGTAGTCGCGACCAGCACCCGTCCAAGCCAGCATCGTCCCAGCGCGAACTCAATCAGCTCGCCCTCGGCGCCCGCGCGCATCACCCGCGGCGTCATCCCCAGCCGCTGCTTGCTGCCGGCATAGAAGCGAGCGCTGGAATTAAAGCCGGCGGCGTAGATAGCGTCGGTCACCGAGGCGCCAGCTTGCAATGCTAGCGCCAGTCGCTGGGAGCGGCAGCCCTCGCCGTAAGCTTTGGGCGTCACGCCAGTGGCGGCGCGAAACAAGCGATGGAAATAGGCCGGGCTGAGTCCCGAATCAGCCGCCAACTCGCCTAGCGAGGGGAGAGTGGGCGAGCGCTCAATCGTGCGGCAGGCCGCATCGATAATCTCGCTCCAGCGCTGGCTCAAAGCGCGATGGCGCGGCTGGCAGCGTTTGCATGGCCGATACCCGGCGTGCTCGGCCTGCTCGCAAGTGGCATAGAACTCCACCTGCGGCCGGCGCGGGCGGCGGGCCGGACAAGAAGGGCGGCAGTAAATTCCGGTACTGCGCACGGCGTAGAAAAATCGGCCGTCGCTTTCACGGTCGCGAGTGACCACTGCCTGCCAGCGTTCTGTATCACCGTTGCTTACAGCCTCACTCGCCTCGGATTGAGCGGATATCATCGATGTCGCCATTCACCACGTCCTTTTGTCAGAGGGCCGCCTTCAGGTCCGTAATCTAGATCGGTGCGGCATACTCTGCACTCCGGTTCTTGCGCTCAAATTGCCCTGCGAGAGATTGGATTCGGCGTTACGATAGCGAAGGAGTGCTGCGCCTGGAGCTATCGTGACCGAGCACGCTCAACATCAGTGGTGGACTGCACGCTGGCCATGGAGCCGGATGTGCTTGACCATTGGGTTGGAACACTTCGTGCCCCGGCTGCCGCGCGCCTGCTTCGAGGATTTTCAGTTGCCGCTCCATCAACGGCTCATCCGCGCTGCCGTTGGCCATTTTCAAGCCGCACTGCCGCGCCGTGCCCGATAATCCAGTTTTAAGCGACGCGGGCGTTGGCGACTGCGACATCGGCGCTTGCTAAGCTTTGCTCGAATTCTCAGGGGAGCCAAGCGCGCGCTAATGCCGACTCAGATCGCCGTCAAAACCAAGCATTTCACTCAATCCGTAATTCGCACCATGACCCGCCGCGCAGTGGCCCTGGGCGCCGTCAACCTGGCCCAGGGCTTTCCCGATTTTCCCGCCCCGACGATGCTCAAGGAGGCAGCCAAACGGGCAATCGAGGAGGATTATAACCAGTATGCGGTCACCTACGGCACGGCCAGACTGCGCCAGGCGATCGCCGCCAAGGCTGCCGCCTTCAACCGTATCGTGCATGACCCGGAGCGCGAAATCACGGTGACTTGCGGCTCGACCGAAGCAATGATCGCCACCTTGCTGGCGGTGATCAATCCGGGCGACGAAGTAGTGGTGTTCGAGCCGTATTACGAAAATTACGGCCCCGATATCCTGATCGCTGGTGCCACGCCACGCTATGTGACCTTGCGCGAGCCCGACTTCGCCATCGATCCGCAGGAGTTGCGTGCGGCCTTTTCCGCTCGCACCAAGGCGATTATCGTTAATACCCCGCACAATCCCAGCGGCAAGGTTTTCTCATTTGACGAGCTGGAATTGATTGCCGAACTGTGCCAGCACTTTGATACCTTAGCGATAACCGATGAAATCTACGAATACATAACCTACGACGATGCGCGGCACATCTCGCTGGGCAGTTTGCCCGGGATGGCCGACCGCACGATTACGATTAGCGGCCTCTCCAAGACCTATTCAATTACCGGCTGGCGGCTGGCCTACGCGCTGGCCGCGCCTCGGCTCACCGGCGCTATCCGCCAAGTCCACGATTTTCTTACTGTTTGTGCGCCTCATCCCTTGCAGGAGGCGGGTGCGCTGGCGATGGGCTTGCCGGAGTCGTTTTACGCCGACTTGCGCGGCTCTTATGCGCTCAAACGCGCGGCCCTGTTTGAGGCTCTCAGCGCCGCAGGGTTTCGCTGCCGCCAGCCGCGGGGCGCCTATTACATCATGGCGGAAGTGGATGGGATGGGCTTTGCCGATGACGTTGCGGCCGCCAACTTTCTGCTGGAGAGCGCCGGGATCGCGGCGGTACCGGGCAGCAGCTTCTTCAGCAGGCCCGAGCTCGGGCGCCATCTCCTGCGCTTTACCTTTTCCAAGAGCGAAGAGACGCTGCGCCAGGCCGCCGCACGCTTGGCCCTACTGCCCGATAAGCTGCGCGCTCGCTGATGGTTGCGCTTACGGTTGGTGGGACGGGGCGCCATGCCCCGTATGGCTGGCGCGGGCGGGGCGGCCTACGCCACTAACAAAAATGTTGAAAACCTGGTTTTGGAGGCAGTCGAGGCGGTGCTGAAAGCGCACCTCGCATAAAGTGATGGCGTCGCGCTTGATAAAAAACCACCCGTGCCGCCGAGCGCTGACTGAGCTGACGCCAGGCTGATTTGGCGACTGGCTGAGGTTGCCGACAGCAAGCTCTTGCTTCCACCTCGTCCGACCCCAATCCTAGGGGGTTATAATTTCGGGTGCGGGGAAAGCCGGCTCGCCGCCCGTAGGTGCGGTGGTGTGCCGCAAAACGCGTGCATTCATGAATCAACGGTTGCTTGCCGTAGTAAAGATCCTGTTGGTTGCGGCCATTGTAGCTGCAATCACCTATTTGCTGGTGGCGCATCAGGAGTGGTTTCGCGATCCCCGCCGAATTCGCACTGAGATCGTGGGTTGGGGTGCCTGGGGTCCGGTCGGATTCATGTTGCTGTATGCTTTTGGTCCCTCGCTGCTGGTTCCGGGAGCGGTAATGACGGTGGCGGCGGGGTTGGCTTTCGGCACAATCAAGGGCGCGTTGTTCGCGGTCGCCGGCGCGGACGTTGGGGCGCTGGTGGCGTTTGGTGCCGGCCGTTTTTTGGGCAAAGATTTCGTTAGCCGAGTAGTTGGCCAGCGCTTTCAGGGTGCCTTGGAACGGATCGCCCGCAACGGCTTTCAAATTATCTTTTACCTGCGGATTTTCCCCGTTATCCCCTACAATGCCCTGAATCTGCTCGCCGGTGCTTCGCCTATCCGCTTTCGCGATTACTTCTGGGCCAGCGTCATTGGGATGATTCCCGGCACCGTGCTGTTTGCCTTTTTGGGCAACGAGCTATGGCATCCCACTTCGCCCCGTTTCATGCTGGCCGTCGGACTGATCATCTTGTGCTTCGCCGGAGGTGAGTTTTATCGGCGATGGAGGCTAGTGCGCTCTCCGGTCTGAAGTAAACCTAATCTTGATTCCCACCCCCTAAAGCAAGTTTCGCCGCTTCGCCCGAGCAGCGAGAGTTGCTTTTCCCACTTTTAATAGACAATTTAAAGCTCGCATATGCAATTATCGTGGCGCAGCATCCTGTTCTGTGGCTTTTTGGCCTCGATGTTAGCTTGGGCCGATTCAGCCTTTGCTCAGGTCGGTAATCGAAATTTCATCGATCCGATAATTACCCAGGATCCCAATCCCAGCAACGAGCTGGACATCACCCCCATGGCCTACGCCGACGCCCAACTGCATGCCTTCAGCTTGGAAGCTGACATGGAGAAACAGTTCAGCGCCAACCTGAGCATCGACGCTGCGTTCAATTACGTATACCCGACCTGTGATAACCCCCACACCACCGGATGCACGCCGACCCCGATTGGCCGCCGTTCACATCGCAAAATCACCCGCACGCGCAAAAGGTCGGAGACCAAGAAGAAAGCCGCTATTGGCAACCCGCAGGAACTCGCCGCGGGATTCGGCAATCCCGAATTTCTTGGCAAATGGGCCTTTTACGCCTCGGACCGGCATGAATTGCGTTTGGCGATTGGAGTGGACGCGATCATCGCCGCGGGTAATTACGAGGCGGGCGCCAACACCCACAATTATGTTGGTCCAGTCTTAATGCTAGCCAAGGGGATGGGAGACCTTCCCGATCGCGGTTGGCTGCGCTTCCTGCGCCCTTTCGCGCTGCAGGCCGATGGCGGCACGCTGACCAAGACCTCTGGCGCCACCGCTAACATCGTGTATAGCGATGCCGACCTGTCCTACCAGCTTTCCTACCTGCACGACTTCGTCCGTGGCATGGCGGGCGTGCCGCAATGGTTGAGCGCGCTGACGCCATTTGCAGAATTCAGTTACGCAGGTGAATTCAACGGCAGCGTCGGAGTGGCCCCGCAATTTACGCTCCTGCCCGGCATCGCCTACTCACAGGGGGCCTTCCAATACAGCTTCGCCAGCATGTTCGCGCTCAACCAAGCCAGCGTCCCATTCAACCATGTGATTTTCATGGGGCTGATCGATATCGCGTTGGACGAACTGTATCCGATCTTCGGCCGTACCCTATTTTAGGCGATCAACTGGGAGGGCTGGAGAGCTGCGGCTGAGCCTGACTTTGGGTCGAGTGGTTAGCGCCGTCCTGTTGGGCGTCGATCGCATCGATCTGAAGCAGGGCGTGTCGCATCGGGATGATGGAAACCGTCTGGCGCCCTTGATAGGGGTGGGCCAGTTCCAGCACCGCCAGGATGGTCAGCCCGAGCAGCCCGGAAAAGATCGCCACCATTAAAGCTTGCGACTTGAAAGCCTTTAGGCCAAAAAAATAGCTGAAAGCGATCACGATGATGCCGCCCAGGTAGATGATCAGCCAGACCATGGTGGGTAGGCTCTCGGCATAGAACAGGTCTCGATCGGCGCCGGAATCAGTGATCTGGTCGAGTTGATCCAGGCTTTTGTCCAACACTAGACTCTCGCGCTCGTTGGTGGCCTTGTAGCTGGAAATGAGGTGCCAGATGGGCAACGAATTGGCGCGCGCTTGGGAAAATTCATAACGCGAATGGGCCATTGCCGGCCAATCGTAATCTTCCAGGTTGGCGATATACTGGCGGATGTCACGATGGATTTCGGCCCGCGCCGGATCGCGCAGCTCGGTGGTCAGGCGATACAATTCGGCCAGTGAAACCGCTTCTTTCTGAGTCTCCTGACTGGCCAGATCAAAGCGTTCCCAGGCGGCGACGATCACAAAAGCGAGCAACAAGCCGTAAAACGCACCCAAGACGCCGAACGTGAAACCAGCGACTTCGTGATTTTCTTCAAGCCGCTCCAGTGGGACCAATCGGCGCACCAGGTATAAGCCAAGCACGCTGGGTAAGCAAAAAATCAGGAGAACCAGCAGAATCTGGCCCCACAACGGATAAAACAGCAAGTGCTCCATCAGAGTTGTCTACACCTCACCCCAGCCCGCTCCAATCGAGCCGCCGTCGTGAGATGTACCAAATTGGCGTACTGCTGCCCAGGCTCGCCAAGCTGCGCGAGCCCACAAGATCGCTCTGCTCGCCGTCCACAAAGATGAGCGGTTTGGTTTTGCCGCCTGACAATCCCAGCGCCGTGAAATTTGCTCAGGAAGCATTCCAGCTTAGCGCAAGGCGGGCATCACGGCGCGAGCGAAATCCTCAAACACCGGCGGAGTCATGCCGTCGGCGAATTTGATCACAAAGCGATTGATTCCCTTAGCGATACGAGCCTTGAAGGCCGCAATCACCTGCTCCGCCGTGCCCTTGATGGCGTTGGGTGCGAAGGGGTCTTTCTGCACCGCCAGCCACTTGTCGCGAGCCTGGCGTTCGCTTTCGCCCAGCGCTACCAGCACGGTCTCGGCGATTCCCAGCGAGGCGAAATCGCGTCCCACGGCTTGGCAATGGCCGCGCAAAGTGGCGATCAGATCATCGAGGTCGCCGTGGCCGCCGGGGATGTTCCAGTTGTCGGCATACTTGGCCACCAGCTTGAGCATTACCTGCTTGCCCGCGCCGCCCAGAGTGATCGGCGGATGGGGCTGCTGGAGGGGCTTGGGAAAGTTGAGCGCCTCGTCGATGCGGAAGTAGCGGCCTTCCACGGTGGCTTTGGGCTGATGAAACAGCGCCTGCATGATGCGCAGGGAATCCTCCAGTTGGCGCAAGCGGACGGGGTTATCGGGATACTCGTAGCCATAGGCCAGGAACTCCTCCTTCTTCCAGCCTATTCCCAGGCCGATTTCTATGCGGCCCCCGCTGATGTGATCCATGCTAGTCAAAGTCTTGGCCAACAGCGCGGGGTTGCGAAAACCATTGCAGATGACCAGCGATCCGATCCGCAGCCGCTGGCTGTGAACCGCCGCCGCCGTCATCAGAGTCAGGCATTCCAGGTGGTCTGCCTTGGGATCCGCACTACCCCAAAAGTGATCGGCGAACCAGACCGAATGGTAGCCCAGTCGCTCCGCCGCCTGCACCTTGGCCAGGGCCTGGTCCACGCTGTAACCGATCTGATGGAGGAACAGGCCGAACTCGATTGGTCGTTGTTGTACTGCCACTGCACTGGTTCTCCTGAATTGATCGTCCGCCCGGCTATTTGAATTCGGGCATTACCTGTTCCGCGAACAGCTTCATGGTATCGGCCACGGGTTCGGCCGGGATCACCGTGAACATGCTAATTCCTTTGGCGATTCGAGCCCGCAGGGCGGCGACGATCTCGGTTGGCGTGCCCTTGATCCCAGTCAGCGAAAACGGTCGCAGGCGCGCAGCGCTCTGCCAGCGCTGGGCCACTTCAGCCTGATCGCGTCCGATGCACACCAGCAGTTGCTCGGAGAGCTGCAACGAGCCGAAATCGCGGCCCACGCTCTGGCAATGCTGCTTGAGGATGGCGATCAGTTCGTCGAGATTGTCGTAACCGGCGGTAATATTCCAGCGATCGGCATACTGCGCCACGATTCGCAGCATCACCCGCTTGCCGTTGCCGCCGATGGTAATCGGGGGATGGGGTTTTTGAATCGGTTTGGGGAAGTTGTAGGCCTCGGTCACGCGATGGAAATGCCCCGCCACCGTGGCGGCGGGTTCTTCGCTGAACAACGCCTTGACGATGCGCAAGGTGTCTTCCAGTCGCTTGAGCCGTACCCCGATCGGTGGAAAGTCGTAGCCGTAGGCGATGAACTCTGGACGCATCCAACCCGCTCCCAGACCAATTTCCAGCCGGCCCCGGCCAACATGGTCCAGGCTAGCCAAGGCTTTGGCCAACAGCGCTGGATTGCGATACAGGCTGCAGATGACCAGGGCGCCGATTCGCACCCGTTCGGTCTTGGCTAACAGGCCCGTCATCAGGGACAGGCACTCCAGGTAGTCGCTATTGGGATTGGCCAGGTTCCACATATGGTCGGCCACCCATAACGAATGGTAGCCGAGCTGCTCGCTGGCTCGCGCCGCCTCCAGCATCGCTTCGAAGGAGCGGCCGGTCTGGATCAGAAAAATTGCGAATTGGGTCTTGGCTTGCGCCATCACAGCTCCTCCATGGCGGACAAATCGGCGCGTTCAAGCCGCGCGCGGCGGTTGACATTGGTCGGGCCCGGAAGGTGCGCGCGGGGCCTTGCGCCAGCTCGCCAGCAACAGGCTGGCAGCCAGAGCCCACACCCCGAACACCAAACCGAGCAACACCCAGGTGGTGGCGGAACGGCTACGCCGACTGGCCACGATCGCGGTCAGCGGCGCCAGTGTTAGATTGATCGCGAGCGAGGTAATAAGCAGATCCAGCGGTGGCTCCTTGTGGCCCATCAGGGCAAAGCCTGAAGCCAAGCCTGCCATAGTGGCCCAGGTCTGGATCGCTTTCATGGTAGTTATGCTATATGGTTACGCCAGTTATGGCACGCCGGGAAGCCGAAAAGCTGGTGGAAATGTTGCGCCGAATGAGCGAAGAAGGGCTGAGCAGCTTCTTCGGCGAAGTAATGGCCAGCGACGCCTTGCGCCAGGCTCTGGCCAGCGCGGGCGAGCGTCTGATGGATAATAAAGGGCGCTTCGATCGCAACGTCGAGACGGTGTTGGACTTCGTCAACATCCCCTCCAAACGCGACCTGCGCGAGTTGAAGGCCCGCATCGATCATCTCAACGGCCAACTGCTCAACCTAAATCTCAAAGTCGATCGCCTGATCAGCGAGCGGCCGCGCGCGCCTCGTCCGCGCGGTGGTGCCGGTACTCGCAAAAAACCCAGCTGAAGAGGGTGGTTGGTTTATCTACGGATGCTGTGTTGCGTTGGGGGAAACTTTTTGCCCGTCGCATCAGCTTGATGGCCGCAGCGGGGCTATCGCCCTGGCCAATTTCGCCAGATCCGCCAGGTTGCTCAGCTGGTGTCCAAGTTCAGGCGCGCAAAGTAATTCAATATCGGACGGAATGAGCGCCTGCAGCCCGCTCAGAGCGCGCTCTTCACGCTGCTTAAGGGCCGCGAAGTCACGCCAATTACGCAGAAGTTTGCGGCGCAACGCGGGGGCGAGATCACCGGCCATGCGTGGAGGATCGCCAATCGGCGCGGTGATCCGATTGACCAGCACGCCGTTGACCCGGATATTTGCCGCGCGTAGCGCGCTGAGAAAGTCCGCAGTCTCCTGAATCCGAACCGTGGTAGCACTGGTCACCACCAGCACCGCTGCTTGCTCGCTGCGCAAAAGTTCGGCAACTCGCGCAGCGCGTTGAGCAAAGCCCTGGTACATTCCGGCGAAACTCTGGACAAAGCTCTGCACATCGGCGAGCAGATGCAGGCGACTGAACCGGTCGAAGGCGCTCAGTACCCCGCGTGCGGCCAGGTCGGACAACCGTAGCCCTCGGTCCAGGCCGCTGCCCAGCAGCGTGGTGGCGCGAGAATTGAGCAGGTCGAGCAGGCGGCGCGGTGCGTCCAGGAAGGCAAAAGCCTCCTCGGCCGGTGGAGTATCGATCACGATCAGGCCGGTGGCGGATTCGCTATAAAGCTCCAGCAGCTTCTCCATCGCCATGAAATCGCCCACCCAGGTCAGGGCCGTGGAGAGGTCGCGATAGAGCCGATTGGCCAAAATCCCCTCAGCCACGGCAACCGACGGCGCATGGCGCCTGATCACAGCGTCGAAGGTGGTCTTGGGATCGAGTTTGAGCGCGCGTAGGCGACCGGCGCCGGCGCCAAGCTCGACCGCTTGCGGCGCGGCGCTGCGCTGGTCCAAGCCCAGGGCATCAAGCAAGCGTGGCGCCGGATCGACGGTTAACACCTCCACGTCGCGACCGGTGTAGGCGGCTTGGATAGCCAGCGCGCAGGCAGTGGTGGTTTTGCCTACCCCGCCCGCGCCCAGGCACAGCAACACCCGCCCGTCCTCGCGCTTCCACATCAGGATGTCGCGCTCAGCGCACGGCTGAGCTGGAGGACCTCGGCTTGGCCGAAGCTCGGACTGAAGAGTAGCGGCAGCTCGATCAGGTCAGGCACGGCGGCACGCAATTGCCGGCGGGCACGACGGACCGCGTCGTCGATTTGGGTCCGCCGGCGCATCAGGCGAGCGCTAGAGGCTCCCAGCGGGCGCGCGGCGCGCAGATCGGCGGCGGCAAACAAGGGGGCCGGTACGCCGTTTAGGATCACACTCACCCGTTGAACTCCTAAGTGCTGGCGGAGCTGGTTGACCGCAGCCAGCCCTTCTCTGAGCGCCAATTCCTGAGGCTCGATCACTACCGCCGCACCGAAGCGTGCTGGATCAGCGAGGAAGCCCTCCAAGTCAAGCGCAAGCCGATTAAGCGTGCCACGGTTAGCAACCCGGCGCATCCCCGGTGCCACTGCCAACAGTTCCAGGGTAGTGCCGGTGGACAGCCCGTCGACCACCACATAGCGATCCTCGCACGCAGCCTGCCATGCCAGCGTGGCCATTCGACTGAGCAACACAAAGGACTCCAACCCAGGCAGGGCCGCGGCCACGTATCCGAAGGTTCGGCTTGCGATCAGTCGTCGCGAGACCGCGGCCAGCGGCACCAATCGCTCGATAAAGCGTTCCAATTCACCACGGGCGTCCAGCGTAATCAGCGTAAGCCGCTCCTGGCTCAGCACTCCCGTATCGTTGCCTTCAAGCTCCAACAGGCGTGCCGCCGAACGGCGATGGTCCAGTCCAGCCAGCACCGTAGGATGGCTGCGCGCCAGATGCAAAGCCAGCGCGCAGGCCGCGGTGGTCTTGCCGCTACCCCCCTTGCCCAGGGTCAGTATTAGGCGCGGCCAGTTCATCGGCTAAAATCCTAGCGGATCGACCGAGAGGAGCGGAGAGGCCGATGGTCAGAATAGATCTGCGAATCGCACCTGAACAGATCGCCTTGTTCAAGGCGTTGGTGGAGTCCTACGACAACCTGGCCACTTTGCGCACCGCGGACCCAGCCACTCATCGGTTGCGGCTGTGGTATGGGCGCGAGCAGCAGGGCGAGATTGAAGCCTTACTTTCGGAGTTGAAGGCGCTGGGGCCGATCCAGATGATTCAACGGCTGGAGCTTGCCGACGAGGCGGCGAATTAGCATGCGCTCGACTCGGCTTGCGGGATAGCGCGCCGCTCCCTTTCATACCCTCACTACACGTCGCTCCACATTCAACGCAAAGTTGCGGCCCTACCCGCGCGAAAAAATCCTTTACACCCAAAGCATGACAGAAGTGAGCATCAGGACGTGTGAACGCCGTACATAACTTATTGTCGAGGATTTGCACGCAGAATTTCTGATTGACGATAATTGCCTCATTTCGAATCAACTAAGTCAGTCACAGGTATGGATACACACTTATGGAGCCTCCATATCATAGTTAACTTACCCGACGCGTAGTGGCTATTGACTAGACTGGTTGGTTTGGGTCGGGCTCTGCTCTATGCTCAAAGCGCGTTCGGAAGCGCGAAAATCGTGCATGGCTGCTTGCTCGTCGCCACGCTCCAGGCTCCGCTCGCCATCGAGCTGATAATAACGTGCGTCCATCAGGTCCTTGCTGTTGGCTTGGAGTTGGCTGAGCTCGCGTTGGAGGTGAAGAGCTTCGACCTCCGGATTGGATTGAGTGACCCCGTGGCCGGAAGACTTGGAACAAACCGCTCAATGCCTACGCTAAATTATAATGCAGCTATGAGCCAATGGCAGTTAGTTTGTGGGGAACAGCTTAAGGCATATGTGAGGGGTGCGATCAATCAGGCGATCAGAGGACTGATTCGGTTGGCAAAACGGCGAATCGCCGCGCGTTGCAACAGACCGTAAGCGGCTGCGGCAAGGCCTAGGCTGATCAGGATACGCACCCAGGCGCCAACGTTGGTACCCAATAGCGTGCTGGCGCCCCAGCATAGCCCACCACAGGCCAGCGCCAGGCCTAGTCCGGGAAGAACTTCCTTCATCAAGCGCGCCAACCGCTCTTCGATGAGTGCGCAAGCCACAAACTGACCCATTAGACCGGTCAGTCCCTCTACCGTACTCATTCCGGCGCTGATCGCGAGCAGGCCAAAGCGGGCTAGTGTGACGACGGTCAGCGCAATCAGGGCGATACGCAGGCCGTTCAGGTAGATATCCATGGCGGGGCGACCTTTGGAACAAAACACCGAGCCCATTGCCAATGACAGCGCGGCGAAGGTCAGTCCCGGAGTCAAAAGTTGCAAAAGGGGCGCGGCCGGTTCCCAGCGGGCTGAGTAGATAAGCTTGACGATAGGATCGGCGAGAATCGCTAGACAAGCCATCAAGGGCAATTCCAGTCGTGCCAGCGTGCCCACAAAATTGCGATAGGTGGTACGCAACACCGAGTTGTCGTCCTGCAAGCGCGAGAACAGTGGCAGAGTCAATCGCACTACCATTCGATAAAGTCGGTTGGGAATAAAGCGCAATAAGTCCCAGGCGATAGCGTAATAGCCTAGTGGCCCAGTGCCGAGCAGGCGCGCGATCAGCACAAAATCGAGGTTGGCCGAGAGGTTGACGAACAGTCGACCGGCGCAGACCGGGGCAGCAAACGCTCCGATTTGCCGGATGCCCAGGCCGCTGGGGGGCACCTGTGGCCACATTGCGCCGGCCATCGCCAGCATGGATGCTTCGGTGATAAAACGGGCGCACAAGCCTGTCAGCAAGGCCTCGCGCGGGCGATGAATCACAAAAAGCGCGACTAGGGCGGCCATCAAAAAGGCCGCCTCGCCGGTGGCCTCGGCTAGGGCCAGCGCGCCAAAGCGCATCTGGCGGCGCAAATTGGCGCTGGGCAGCGCGCCCAGACCCCAAAAAGCGGCGGGCACTGCGAGAATTCGGTACTGCCAAGCCTGATCGGCGGTGCCAAGTATGCGGGCTAGCAGCCCGCCGCCACTGGCCAGGCCGCATACCACTAAAATAGTGCCAGCCCCGATCAGCCAGAATCCGGCAGCTTGACGATCGGGTTCCAATTCACGGCGCTGAATCATTGCTTCTGGCACGCCCAGTTCCACCAGCAGTTGGCTTATGCCTATTACCACCAGAAGTAATCGGTAAAGGCCAAAATCGCTGGGATCCAGGGCGCGGGCGAGAATTGCCATTCCGACCAGCCGCAGGGCCTGGGCGGTGGCTTCTCCCAGGCTGTTGCTGAGCACTCCGAGCGCGAAAGCTGCCTTGAGAACTTGATTTGTGTCCTGGCCGGGATTGTCAACTGACATGGTTTTGTGCTCCCAGACCCAGGCCCCCCGATTTCTGGGCAAAGGTCAGCTTGGAGCAAAATCATGGTGGGGGGAGTGCGGAGGAGCACCTGCCAGACATGTTGTCCGGTCAGCAGCGAACAAGTTTCAGCGCCAGAGACTGGGGTGGGTGGCGCAGAGGGCTGCGCAGGGTGTCGTACTTGCAAGTACAAAATAAGACGCCACCGGTCCCCGCGCGTGCCTATGGCGATTTATCATCCTAACTGCCATTTTAAATTCGGATTGCAAATACGCTGGTCGAGGCCACGGGCGTTGGGCTGCTGTTCAAGGTTTTACACAAGTAGGCGATGGCCAGCGTTGCGCGTGTTTCCCGAGTAGCTGCTGAGTGCCCACCGCATCGAAGCCCAAGCCCAAGGAAAGACCGCTAAAGCGTAGGACCCGTTTCAGACTGGCAGTTGATCGACTGACGGCGACGGATGGGCCGAACTGAATCGTCGTCGCAGCCCTGTGCCCCACAACCTCATCCGTTCCATGTACAGGTAAACCACCGGTGTGGTGTACAGGGTCAGCATCTGACTGACCAGCAGCCCGCCGACGATCGAGATGCCCAGGGGGCGGCGCAATTCCGAGCCCGTGCCACGCCCCAAGGCTAGGGGTAGTCCCCCCAGCAGCGCCGCCATCGTGGTCATCATGATAGGGCGAAAGCGCAGCAGACAAGCCTGGTAGATTGCCTCGTTGGGGTTGCGACCCTGGGTGCGTGAGGCCTCCAGCGCGAAATCTATCATGATAATGGCGTTTTTCTGCACGATTCCGATCAGCAGGATGATCCCGATGAGCGCCACCACGCTCAGTTCGGTCTGGCACAGAATCAGCGCCAGCAGGGCACCCACTCCGGCCGAGGGCAGGGTGGACAGGATCGTGATCGGATGGACGTAGCTTTCGTACAGCATGCCCAGCGTGATGTACACGCTGATGATGGCCGCCAGGATTAGCAGCGGCTCACTGGCCAGAGAAGCTTGAAAGGCCTCCGCATTCCCCGAGAAGCTGGCGATAATATCGGCTGGCATGCCCGTCTCGCGAGTGACCCGTTGAATTTGGGTTTCGGCCTGTCCGAGGGAGACTCCGATGGGCAAATTGAAGGAAAAAGTGACGGCGGGAAACTGTCCCTGATGGTTGACCGCCAGTGCCGTGGAGGAGGGTTCGTAATGGGCAACAGCGGCCAAGGGCACTTCTCCGCCTGATTTGGTACGCAGGTAGAGCTGTTGCAGCGAGGCGGGGTTCTGCCAAAAGCGCGGCGCCACTTCCATCACGACGTAATACTGGTTGAGAGCGGTGTACATGGTGGAGACCGGGCGCTGGCCGAAGGCGTCGTAAAGCGTATCGTCGATCTCCTGCTGGGTGATTCCCAGCCGTGCTGCGGTGCGCCGGTCGATCACGAGCGTGGCGTCCAGGCCATGGCTTTGCTGATCGCTGTTGAGGTCGACTAGTTGAGGCAATTGATGGAGCTTGGCGAGCAGTTTGGGGGCGTAGCGGTTGAGTTCGTCAAAATCGTCGCCCTGCAGCGTGTACTGATAGTTGGCGTTGGTCTTGCGCCCGCCGACCAGGAAGTCCTGCGAGGCCTTGGCGTAAAAGCTGCCGCCCGAAAAATGCGCCAGCCGCTTGCGCAAACGCGCCAAAATGACGTCCACGAAGGCGCCGTCGCGCCGATCGCTCAGCGGTTTCAAGGTAATGAACATGAAGGCGATGTTGGTGGTTCCAGGGCCACCCGCCCATCCGCTGACGTGCTCGATATCGGGGTCCTTGCGTAAAATTTTAACCAGCGCCTCGAAGTGTTGGCTCAAGGCTTGAAAGGAGATGTCCTGGTCGGCCACCAGCGAGGCGGTCACCCGCGCGGTATCCTGCTGTGGAAAAAAGCCCTTGGGAATGATGCGGTAGAGATAGACGTTGAGCCCCACCGTGGCCAGCGCCAGCGCTAGGATCAGACGAGGGTGGCGCAGCACCCAGGACAGGCTGCGATCGTAGCCACGCAACAAGGCCTGGAAGAAGCGCTCGCTGAAACCATAGAGCGCGCCATGGCGCTCCTCGGCGGGCGGATGGAGCAAGCGCGCGCACATCATTGGGGTGGCGCTGAGCGACAGGCACATCGAGACCAGGATGGCCGCCGAAAGCGTGACGGCGAATTCGCGGAACAAGCGGCCCACTGCTCCGCCCATCATCAGGATTGGGATGAAGACCGCGCATAGCGAGGCGCTCATCGAGAGCACGGTGAAGCCGATATTTCGGGCTCCCAGTACCGCCGCTTCCAGAGGGTGGTGGCCTAGTTCGATATAACGGGTGATATTTTCCACCACCACGATCGCGTCATCGACCACAAAGCCGGTGGCAATGGTCAGCGCCATCAGCGAAAGGTTGTCCAGGCTATAGCCGAGTAGGTACATGATGGCGAAGGTGCCCACCAAAGCGACTGGCACGACGATGCCGGGGATGGCGGTCACGCGTGGACTACGCAGAAAAAGAAACACCACCATCACGACCAGAAAGATCGAGGTCAGCAGGGTGCGTTCGGTGTCGTGCACCGAAGCTCGAATAGAGACCGTGCGATCCAGTACCACCTCCAGCCTGATCGTGGGGGGCAAGGCGGCTTGCAGTTGGGGCAGGGCGGCGCGGACCCGGTTGACGGTGGCGATGACGTTAGCTTGGGGCTGGCGAAAGATGATCAGCGCAACTCCGACACGGCCGTCAATAAGTCCGATGTTGCGCACGTCCTGGACCGAATCGATCACGGTGGCGACGTCGCCCACCCGCACCGCCGCTCCCTTGTGGTAGGCGATAATCAGCGGTCGATAGAGCGAGGCCTTAAGCAACTGATCGTTGGCCCCGAGGACGATCGCGCGCCGACCGTCGGCGATCAGCCCCTTGGGCAGGTTGGCGTTAGCCGCCGCCAGCGTGCTGCGCACCTGCTCCAGCCCGATGCTATAGTTGGAAAGTTGGGCGGGGTTGAGTTCGACCCGCACCGCGGGCAGGGTTGCGCCGCCGACCAAGACTTGGCCCACCCCCTCGATTTGCGATAACTTCTGCGCGATTATCGACTCGGCGATATCCGCTATCTGACCGGCGCTGGCCACGGAGGAGGATAGTCCCAGCATCAAAATCGGCGCGTCGGCTGGATTTATCTTACGATACGTCGGATTTTGCGGCAGGGTGGTGGGCAACTGGCTGTGCGCTGCGTTGATGGCGGCCTGCACGTCGCGCGCGGCGGCGTCGATATCGCGGTCGAGATCGAACTGCATCACGATCGTGGTCGCCCCCAACGTGCTGGCCGAAGTCATTTCAGTCAGACCTGCGATGCGTCCAAACTGCCGCTCCAAGGGGGTGGCGACCGAAGAGGCCATGGTCTCGGGGCTGGCGCCCGGAAGCTGAGCCTGGACTTGGATGGTGGGTAGGTCGACCTCGGGTAGGGGCGCCACAGGCAGCAGATTGAAGGCCACCGCCCCGGCCAGGGTGACGGCTACCACTAGAAGGCTGGTGGCTACCGGCCGATGGATGAACGGATCAGAGATGCCCATCGACGTGCCGGTTGGCAACGGCGCGGGGTGCACGAGAGCTCAACTGAGCATGGCTCGACAAAGGCCTGCGCTGCCTCTTAAGAAGCCAATTCCATTCGACGCGATCCACAACCACACGCTTCGGTAGCTGAAACAAAGGTTTGCGCTAACAAAGCAGGTTTCATCCCTCGCGAGCAACACCCGCGACCTTTTCGGGTCAGGAAAAAAGTTGGCATGACCTGCTTCGCATCCTTGCTTACAAAGACAGCGCTTTGGCTACCGCTTCACGGTGGAGAGGAGCGTTGCCGAAGTTGGCTTCACCCGCTAGGGCGCGGCGATGAAAGAGCTGGATGTCGTGCGCCCAGGTGAAGCCGATCCCGCCATGGATTTGAATCGCCTCGCTGGTTACGTTCTTGGCCGTATCCGAGGCATAGGCCTTGGCCATTGCCACCGCCGCCCCGGCGTCTGGGCGCTGTTCGGCCAGGGCCCAGCATGCGTAATAAGTAAGCGAGCGGGCGTTCTCGACCATCATCAGCATGTCTACGCATTTGTGTTTGATGGCCTGGAAAGCGCCAATGGGATGGCCAAATTGCACCCGCGTTTTGGCGTAGGCGACGCTGAGATCCAGCGCTCGCTGCGCCACGCCCACCAGCTCCGCGCACAGGCCGGCGGTGGCCAGCTCCAAGCTCCGTCGAATGACTGGCCAGCCTCCGTCGCGCGGACCCAAAAGCGCCGCTTCGCCCACGGCCACGTCATTTAATGTCACCGCGCACAGCTTGCGGGTGCTGTCGATACTGGGTTGGGGCGTAATGGTGACTCCGGTGGTCTGAGTCGGGACTAGAAATAGACTAATACCCTCCTGGCCTTGCCCCGCAGTGCTACGCGCCGCCACCACCAGGGTTTGCGCCACCTGTGCGTCCCAGACCATTAGCTTGTGACCCGACATCACCCAACCGCCGGCGTCTGCTCGGGCGCGCATCTGGATCGCCGCCGGTTCGTACAGCGCCGTGGGCGCTTCCGCAATTGCCCAGCTGACGATCGATTGACCGGCGGCGCAAGCCGGTAGCAATTGCGCCTGTTGCGTCGGCGTTCCGGCCGCGGCAAGGGCGGGTGTGCCGAGCAGGACGGCGGTAAAAAACGGCCCCGGCATCAGCGCGTATCCGGCTTGTTCAAGCACCACGGTCAGGTCCAGGAAACTGCCGCCGCTTCCCCCATAAGCCTCGGGGATGAGCAGTCCGGTCCAGCCTAGCTCGACCAGCTGTGTCCACAGCGCGGGATCCAGCGCGGTGGGATCGGCCATCATCCGGCGCACCAAGCTGATAGGGCATTGCTCGCTAAGAAAGCGGCGCGCGCTTTGGCGCAACATTTCCTGTTCGGACGAAAAGCCGAAGTCCATCAGAGCTGTCCTCGCCTTTGGGTGCGGGCCTCTAAAGCCTCCATAATGATGTGTCAACGTTAGCCCAGCGCCAGCCGGAAAGCGATCAAGCTCGATACAATTGCCCTTAAGCCTTGAAAAGTTGGGCCTGAGGGTGGTTTACTCGAATCGGCGCTAGGCCTTTGGGGAAAGGCCGTACCGCTTAGTCTCGCGATCGGGATGGGGGCGATAGATGGCCAAGGGTCATCTATCGCGAGCGTGATGGATTGTTCGGTGGGATGAACATTGGCGCGTTCATATTGCGCTGGCGCGTGGTGCTGGGGGCGCTCATTGTAGCCGGCACGGTCGTCATGGCGGCGGCCGGGTTCAAAATCCGAATCGGAACCCAGTTCATCGATCTTTTTGCCCGCGGCCATCGCAATGTCGAATTGACCGAGCAATACCGCGGCTTTGGCGGCCATCCCACGGTGGTGGTGATGGTTACGGTCAAGCACGGCGATATCTTCAATTATGCGACTTTGGACAAGCTGCGCGTCCTGACCCGCGAGATCGACTGGCTGCCGGGCGTCAATCACATGGAGATCTTTTCGCTGGCCTCCTTTCGTTTGGTCCACATGCAGGCGGTACCTGGCGGCTTGTTGTTACATCCGTTCATGTATCCGGGTGTTCCTCATACTCCCGGCCAATTGCTCGCGCTCAAAAAGAGCGTGTTGGCCAATCGTGGCACGCTGCTTCATCTGATCAGTGCCGACAATCGCAGCGCGATCGTCAGCGCCGAGATCAATGACGAAAACCTGGACTACGGCGAGTTCTATCGTCAGCTTCGCGGCTTGGTGCTGCGCAATCAAGATGCCAACCACACCCTCTATCTGAGCGGCGAGCCGGTCATTCGCAGCTACGCCTACCATTATTTGTGGGCAATCGAAGCGGTGTTTGCCGCGGCCTGCCTGATCGTCATCCTCATCTTCTATCTGATCCTGGGCGCCTACTCGTGCTGGTGGGTGCCGCTGCTCACCGGCCTGCTGTCGGCTTGCTGGGGCCTGGGTTTCGGCGGCTTTATGGGCTACACCTTCGATCCCCTGATGCTGGTGGTGCCCTTCATCTTGACCGCCCGCAATCTGAGCCACGGGATTCAATGGCAGCGGCGCTACTACTCCAACCTCAACCGGCTGGAGGATCGGACCGACGCCTGCGTCACTACTGCCGAAGAGATGTTCATCCCCGGCCTGGTCGCGATTACGGCGGATGTCACGGGAATTGTCTTCATGTCCTTTTCGGGTATTCCGGTGCTCGACGAGCTGGCCCGCACGGGGACCTTATGGCTGGCCTCCAGCCTGTGGACAGTCTTCATCTTCCAGCCCATCTTGATGAGTTATCTAGTAGTCTCGCACGAGCGCCGCGGCGAACTGGCCGAGGGCTTGCGCCGGCGTCTGGAGGACTTCGGCGAGCGGGTGCTGGAATTGCCGGTTACTCCCGGCTGGGGGCGGCGCACACTGTTAGGTGGTTCGCTGATGCTGTTGGGGGTCGGCGCAATCGCCGCGATGCGCGTCCCGGTGGGTTACAACATGCCTGGCACGCCTTTGTACCGCGCCGACACTCGGGTCAATCTGGACTGGGCGGCGATCGCCCGCAAATTTCCCATCGACGAGGGCTGGGTCGTGGTAACCACTCCGGCCTATCCCGATCCGCAATCGGTACTGAGTCCGCGCGTCCTGCGGATGATCGACCGGCTCCAGGCCTACCTGCTGCTTGATCCGCAGGTACGCCAGGTCATCTCCTTTGGCGGTATCGTCAAGAGGTTGAACCAGAAATTCGACTACAGCTATCCCAAATTCGTCGCGCTTCCCAACTCGATTACCTTGGCGGGCAATTTCTGGGCGATGTTTCGGGGAGCCTCGGCGCCGGGCGAGATGGATGACTATTTTTCCAACACCATGGGTACCGACACCTGTATTCGAATCCTGCTCAGCGACCATAGTCAGCAGACCTTGGCCCGCCTGAGCCGACGGTTGGCACGGTTCCAGCGGCGCTATGTGCGCTCAGATCCGGCGCTGTCGCACGTGCGGCTGAACTTTCTAGGCGGCACCGCCGGCCTCTACGCTGCCGCCAACGACGTGCTCTACCGTACCCATCTACTCAATTTGGCAATGGTGCTGGCGTGCGTGCTGGTCTTCAGCTCCGTGCTTTTTCGCTCGCTGCCGGCCGGCGCGATGTTTGTCTTTTCCTGCCTATTGGCCAATTTTACCGCCTTTATTTATATGCGTCTGGTCGGCATGGCGCTGACTATCGATACCGTGCCGGTGATATCGCTGGCGATCGGCCTGGGGCTGGATTACAGCATTGCCACCGTCTCGGCGATTCGCGCGCAAGTGGCCTACGGCTATGATCTGGACAACGCGATTCGGGTGGCCTTGCGCAACGCGGGGGAGAGTGTGTTCTGTACCTTGTTGGTGATGATGGGATGCCTGATGCCTTGGCTGCTTTCGCCCGCCCTGTTCCATCAGCACATGGCCGCGCTGCTGGCGGTTCTGATTGCCACCAACGCGCTGGCGGGGATTTTCATTCTGCCGTCGGTAATTTCTGCCTCGCGTATGCGCTTCATCACCCGCTGCGAACTCAGCGAAGAGTCGGCCAAGCTCTCGGAGGTTACGGCCACGGCGAGTTGAGGCTGGCGGTGGCCGAAGCCCTGCTTCGTGTCGCTTCTCCTCCCGCGCGCAGGAAAAGGGTTGCGATGAAGGTTTGCGCCGCCACCGCGCAACGCGCGCTGTCTTCCGTCGCCTTGCCCTGAAGCTGGATCGCGGAGAACGCAGTCTTGGCGTACTCCATTTTAACTTGCATTGTTGTGTAAACTTGGGCTTGCGTCCAGCAAGTATTGCAATTGCATTGTATCCAGTTGAATTACTATTGCTGCAAAATAAGGCAGTGCGCCAAATTTCATAATTTTTAAGTTTTCCCGCGGACCGGCTTGACTTGGCGATCTAGCGCGATTGGGATGTTTGCTGGAAGCCTCAGGAAAGGAAATCGGTGGGTTCGATGGGTGAGAATTACAGCGGCGTTAGCTCCAGTGCGCGAATTCGTTTTCGAGCATTGACGGTCCAAGCGTGATTCGGGCGCGAGTCTGGGATAAGGGCAAGGGAAATTGACCCGCGACACGAGGCTACTTGTAGATCCCTCAAGCGGCCAATCGCTGGTCTGTCATTATGCGCCCAGCGTATGCAGCGAGCGCAGTCTTAGGATCTTGAACAGCTTGGCGAGCCTCGGTGTAGCGGCGCGCGAAGGCGAGCCAGCCCGGTACCGATTTCCCATGATCGCGACGTGCGCCACTTACTTACGTGGCGCGACGCTGGCTCGTGCGCTTTGAATAGCGGGTTGCCTGTTAGCCTTGAGCGGCTGTGCGTTTTCGCGCGGCGACCTGGGCGTGCCCTTTAGCGCCAACGATCTGGCGAGTATTCAGGACGGTCGCACCAACGAAGCTCAGGTGGTTGAACTCCTCGGCGCTCCCGACAGCATCAAGGAAATCGGCCAGCATCAAGTATTTCATTACTATCGCTACACGCTCAAACACGCCACGGTGCTGGTCTTTACCCGGGTCAATATCGCCAGTGACGACCTATATATATTTTTCGATCAGGACGGGGTTGTGACCCAGGTGCTGGCGGGTAATCAGACCAACAACCTTAAGTTTCAGTTCTGGCCGTTTGGCCACTGAGAGTGATGTCCGGTCTTGTAAACAACCTAAACAACGCATCGCACGGGTGGCATCCCGTCTTGAAAATGTGGACGCTATGACCTGCATGCAGGCCTTACCTGCCGATTCTTGTCCTTGCGGCCGCAGGGAGAGCACTCGGGCTAGTGAGGCGCGAGTTAGCCGGAGCGTCGAGAGTGGCTTGCGAGTCGCCCCCGCGCTGGCAAAGCGATCGCAAGCAAGCGCGCAGGCATCTTGCAGGTCAAACAAGCGTGCGTTGCGTCGGGCGAATCAATGGAGCGCTTGGGCTTTGCCGATTGCGATCCTCGTTTTGAGCGCGGCCGGCTGCACGCCGATCAGTTGGACGAGGGTCACCATAAACCGTCCGCTGCATCCCGCCGACGTGGCCTTCATCAAGCCTGGCAACACCAACTGGAGCACCGTAATGGCGCGGCTGGGCGCGCCCAACGACCTGATCCCCAGCGCGGACGGGATAGTCGCCAACTACTATTACTACGACGGCAAGCATTTTGGCGTCGATTTCGGATATCCGCTGAACTTCGTGGGACCGCTCTCGTATGCCCCTCACAGCATGGTACTGCGCAATCTGGGGGTCGGCTCCGACGAATTTCAGGTCGCCTTCGATACCCACGGCGTGGTCCAATACGCCGCCTTCTCCAGCGGCAGCGCGGCCGCCAAATACAAGCTCTGGCCGTTCCACGGCTCGCACTTGCCATGAATGCCGGGGCACCAAAAAAATCCGGTTGCGCCAACCGAAGGTTCGAACACTGCTTTCAACCAGTTGCTCAGGGGGTTTCAAATAAGTGACTGGCTGGCCGGGCCTTGAATGTTGGATTCGGTGTCGTCGCTTCAGATGTTGCGCGGAATGTTGGACGTGTCGGTTTAATCCGTTGCGTGGGGAGGTCGCGAACTGATGACCAACTCCCCCATGATCTGTCACCCGACGTTTGTTCGCTGACCCTTAGCCCATGATTTGCCATGGGGGAGAAAGCGGTAGCGGCGTCTGCCCAGCTAACTTGCAAACTAGCTGAAGCGCGCGGTGGCGGTCCCGATTACCAACCGCTCTCCCTCTTCGTTTTCCAACCATAGATCCAGCTCGGCGGTGCGCTGTTGGCTATCGGTTTGGGTGACGAATCCGTGCAAGGTGACGGTGTGATCGGGCAGTACCGGCGCGCGATAAGTGACTCCTATCCGCCCCAGCCGCCCACCGCCGGCGCGAGCCCAGTCAGTGACCAGCTTGGCGAGCAAGCCCGCGCTCATGTTGCCCGGTACGATCATTCCGGGCAGTCCTTCCCGCCGCGCAGCGGCGTCATCGGTGAAGCGCGGATGGTCCATGCCGGCCATCAAGGCGTAGCCACGCGAGCGCTCGCGGGTGATATGAACCGCCACCGGACCCAGGGCTTCGCCCACTTCGATCTGCTCGAATTTGTTCATCGGTTGCGCTGGATGAAATGGTGATCAATGTGGGCGACCACCTGTTGATTTTGATTTAGCACGGTGGAACGGACGATCACGAAAGCCATCGGACCGCTGCGCCCGGTCTTTTCGTAGATCGCCTTGATTTGCGAGACTAGCCGGAGTTGGTCGCCGGCGCGCACCGGTTCCAGCAACTCCAGGTCGCGACCGGCGTCCATCATATTGTTGGCCAGGCGCGGTATGTGGCCGAGGAAGTCCTTGCCGGTGCGCAGAATCAAAACATAGCTGGGCGGCGCGCTAAGGCTGCCAAAGGGGCCCCGCCGCGCCGCCTCTTCGTCGAGGTAAAGGGGGTCTTCTTCGCCCAACGCCGCGCAGTACTCGCGAATCTGTTCGGCGCTAACCACCACCGGTTCGGTATCTTCGAAGACCCGGCCGATTACCGCCGGATCATAGTTAAAATGTGCCATCGAATGCCTTTCGCCCTATTAGGTTGCGCTGGCGCGCGGCACGGGCTGGCGCGCGGGGCGGAAATCAACCGCGCTGAAGTTGCCCTGCTTTAGTTCTTCAACCAACTGTTCGCTGGTGCGAATAGCCTTCTCGAAGCGGGTTGCGCACAAGCCAATCAGGCTGACCAGATGAGAATCGGAGCCGCCTGTGCCGCGATAGCGATACTGCTCGATAAGCGCGGCCGCGCGCTCGTCCTCGCCCTTGCGCGAGCCGCCGTTGAAGCGTTCGACCGCGACTATGTTGTGCAGGGCTGGGGCGTGGGCGTAATACTCGCACAGGCCCACGGTGGGACGCCCAGGATGGCAAGGGACGACCGCTCCGCCGAGTTCCGCCACACCGTCGATCAGCTCCTGGGCGGGCAGCCTGATGTTCTTGAAATCGAAACGGCGCACGATGTCACGGTTGACCCCGAACACCAGCATGTGGCCGTAATCGGTCTCGGCTTCGCAGGCATTGAGAATCAGTAGCCCGTATTTATCTTCCAGCGCGCGGTAATCAGCCGCGGCGTTAAACTGGCGATGCTCGGTCAGCACGATCCCGTCCAAGGGGCGCTCATGCCGGCGCAGCGCGATCCACTTTAGATAGGCTTCAACCGGGGCGCGACTATCGTCGGAGGCTTCGCTATGGCAATGCAGATCCAGCGTCGTGCTCATGGTCAAGCCGGGCGCGCGGGACGAAAGTTGACCAGCGTGATTTCCGCCGTGGCGGGCGTATACACCGCTTCCACTTCCATGCCTATTCTAACTTCCTCGGGCGCACAGTCGACCAGGTTGGCCAGCACTTTCAAACCCTCCTCGATCTCCACGTAGGCCACGATGTAAGGCGTGCTCTCGCGAAAACCGGGGAGCGGACTGTGGTAGGTGACCGCGAAAGTATACACTCGGCCGCGTCCCGTCGCTTTGCACCATTGGGGATGGGGCGCCAGGCAGTGACAACAGAGCGCGCGTGGATGGAACTGGCTGCGCCCGCACACCTGGCAGCGTTGAAAGTACAACTCGTGCCGCTGTAGCGCCTCGAAGTAGGGCCGGTTTTCGGCCTCCAGGTAGGGAAGCGGCTTGAGGTAGGGTCGGGCGTCGGCGTCCGGCATGGTGGGCCTCCGTACCTATGAGTTGCTCAGCAGCATGGTGGCCGCGCCATGGCGATAACCAAGGTTGCCGCCGATCCCGCTTACTATTGCGGTACGCAAGGGCTTCCTGACCTGGCGCGCGCCGCATTGGCCGCGCAACTGACGCACCGCCTCGATTAGTAGAAAGATTCCGCGCATCCCCGGATGGTTGGAGGACAGGCCGCCCCCGTCGGTATTGACCGGAAAGTCGCCATCCAGCCGCAGCCGGCCGCCGCTGACAAAGTCGCCGCCTTCGCCCGGCCGGCACAGGCCTAGCGCCTCGATTTGTGCCAGCACAGTGATCGTAAAGGAGTCGTAGAGCATAGCCATGTCGACGTCTTTGGCAGACATTGCGGCGCGGGCGTAAGCATCGCGCGCCGAGCGGGTGGTGCCCAACTCCAGCAGATCGCGGAGGCCTCCGCCGGCGTGTCCCACCGACTCGCCGTAGCCACGAATGGCGATGGGCGGCTGGCGCAAGTCGCGGGCCCGCTCCATCGAGGTTACCAGCACGGCTCCAGCACCATCGCTTACCATGCAGCAGTCCAGCAGATGTAGCGGCGCGGCGATCATCCGGGAGGCCAGCACGTCGGCGACGGTTATCTCGTCGCGATACTTGGCCTCGGGATTGAGCGAGGCATTGTAACGGGTGGCCACGGCGATTTCGGCCAGTTGCTCGGAACGCGTGCCGAATTGGTGCATATGGCGCTGCGCGACCATCGCATAACCGTTGATCACGGTGGGTCCGTAAGGATTCTCGTATTGATCGGCGGGCGCGGTGCTGCGGCCGCCGCCCCCAAGCCCGGTGCCCGGTTGCGAGGCCGCCACCGAGCCATAACAGATAAGCGCCACCTGGCACAGTCCGGCGGCCAGCGCGGCCATCGCATGTCCGGCGTGAGCCACGAAGGAGACCCCGCCGATATTGGTCGAATCCAGGTAGGAGGGATACAGGTTGAGGTAATCGCACAGGGTGAGCGAATCCATCCCGAAGCCGGCAAAAAACAGCCCGTCGATGTCATTTCGCTTCAAACCAGCATCTGCCAGCGCGCCGCGCACGCTTTCGCCGATCAGCTGGTAGGCGCTTTTGCTGGGTGCAAAGCGGCTGGGATGTTCATAAACCCCGACGATTGCCGCGCTTTTGATGCCCATCGCCCCGTTCCTTAAAGCTGCGCGACGAAGCGCTCGATCTCAGCGTTGATTCGTGCCGGCTGTTCCACGGTCAGATTGTGCGAGGCATCGGGCACGATTACCAGCCGCGCGCCCGCAATCCGGCTGGCGATGAACTCGGCGTCGGCGGGAGTCGTGATGGTGTCTTCCTGCCCGGTCATTACCAGAGCGGGGCAAGTGATACGATCCAATTCCTCCCGCAGGTCGACGCGCGTGCAGGCCAGCAGATCGTAGTAGCGTACCCGCGGGTCGGTCTTGAGCTGCTCGCGCCAGGTTTCATCGATTACCGCCGGATTTTCCGTGACCGTGCGAGCAGCGAAGCCTGCGATGCTTTTTTGCGGCAAGGCGCGCCCCTTGAAAATGGCTTCGGCGGCGGTGATCAGCTCCGGCGGCAGATTGAAGCGGGCTGCCGCCGCCATCGGTATAACTGCGCGGGTGCGGCGCGGATAACGCAGGGCAAACTCCAGCGCGATGGTACCGCCGATCGAGCGGCCGGCGATAACCGCGCTGGGAAGGGCGAGCGCGTCCATGAAGGCGGCTATCCAGCGAGCGTATTCGCCCACGCTATCGCAGCCGCGCACCCCGTCGGAGCGGCCGTGGCCGGGTAGGTCCAGCGCGATGGGACTGTGCGTCGCGCCTAGCGCTTCCAATTGATAGTGAAAACTGTGGCCGTTTTGGCCCGAGGCATGGATAAAGACAATCGGGACGCGGCCAACAAAGGGCGGTGTGACGTCGGGCGTGGTGGTCGGGCCGACATAGTAATAATTGATTGCCTGACCGTTGATTTCTACGTACCTGCTGACCATGCGACAACCGTATCCATAGCTATTGAGTCGGCACAGTGCTTGTCAAATGGCTGGGCCGTGGGGTCATCACCGCGTCCAGCCACCAGTAGAAGGCAGCCCACCCGCGCCAGCCCTCCCAACGCAGGGCCAAATGGCGCACTTGGGCTTCGCTGGCTAAGCCACCCAACCCGTAAGCTTGGCCAATGACCCGGCGTAGGCCAACGTCGGCGGCGGCGATGACGTCGGGAAAGCCCAGCGTGCGCAAGAGCAGGTATTCCGCGGTCCACCGTCCTATTCCTTTGAAGCTAGTCAGCCGCGCCAGCGCCTGATCGACCGGCAAGGTGGCCAGCACGCTGAAATCCAGCGTGCCCGCTACCAAGGCCTGGGCCGCACCCAAGATGTAGGCGATTTTCTGTCGGCTGTACTGGCGCTCGCGCAGCAATTGCGGATCGAGCTCGAGCACCGCGGCGGGGCTGGGAAAAAGCAGATAGCTGTGTCCGTCGATCTCGAGTCGCCGCCCGCACAACTCGATGAGCGCCATTTTGAGCCGCCGCGCAAAAGCCAGATTTATCTGCTGGCACAGGATACCCCAAACCAGAGCCTCGAACGGATCGATAATGAGCAACGGTCGTAGCGCGTGGTAGCGCTCGACCACGGTAGCCAGCACGGGCTCGCCCGCGATGGTCTGCCGGAATGGGCGAGGGTCGACGTCCAACGCGAAGGCACGAATGACCAGGCCCCTGATCTGCTCCAGTCGTTGGGCGGTCAGCCCCGCGCCGACCACTTCAAGCTCAAGTCGCGGCCGGCGCACGCTCCCTATGGAGCGCAGGGCAAGGGCGAAGTCGTAACCGTCGAGCGCGATCGCGCGGCGCCAGACTCCGTCTTCGATCTGTTCGATCACCGTAGCTGGCCAGGCGCGCAGGTAGCGCAGGGCGAGGTCGAAATCGAAGGGCTCAATCGCCTGCAGCACGATCTGGACCCGGGCTGGCGCATGAGCGGCTGCCGCGTGGACTGACCGGGAGTTAAGCGTGCTCAAGGGAGCCTTGCGCCTGTGCTTCCGTGGCGTCACGCCTTGGTTTTTAAGCACTCGCACGTTGTCTTCGAGACGGGTAGTGACCGATCTACAAATCCTATCGAGCAGCGAGGGTTCCTCCTCTTTTCTCATATCTCGCCCTGCTCAGGGAGAGAAGATTAAGGGCCAGTCTTTTTACGCGAGGTGCTGACAGGGGCCTGCAGCGGTATCGCTGGCGGGCTTTTTTCCGCACTTGGTGTGTGCTGGAGGCTGGCAAGGCGGCTAAACGCTTGCGAACAACGGTGCGTTGGGCGCATAAGTGGCGAAGAGGGCAAGTCGCAACACGGGAGGGTGTAGCCATGGCCAGCGCACGCATCTGGGATCGCTTCATCACCGAACGGGACCGGCGAATTTTCCCGGCCGCGGGATTCGGCCGGCGCGGCGGATGGGGCAAGAATCCCGCGCTGGTCATTATCGATGTGACCTACGCTTTTACCGGCGAAGGCGAGCCGTTGGAGGAATCGATCAAGCGCTATCCGCTGAGCTGCGGTGCGGAGAGCTGGACCGCTATCCGCCACACCCAGGTCTTGCTGCAGGTGGCACGGCAGGCGGGAATCCCGGTTTTTTATACCCTTAGCGAACATCGTCGCGACCTGGCTGACGTCGGTGGCTGGAATCGCAAGGGTTCGGGCTCGGGCCATCCCAGCATGCTGGAGGGGAGCAAAGGCGGACGGATTGTCCAAGAGCTGGAGCCGCAAGCGGGCGAGATGGTAATTTCCAAGAAGAAACCCAGCGCGTTTTTTGGCAGTCCACTGGTCTCCTACTTAATTGATCGCGGAATCGATACCTTGATCATTACTGGTTGCACTACTAGCGGCTGCGTGCGAGCCTCGGTGATTGACGCCTTCTCACTCAATTATCGACTGATCATTCCCGAGGAATGCTCGTTCGATCGGGGTGAGGCGTCGCACGCGATCAATCTCTTTGACATGCAGCAAAAATACGCCGACGTGGTGCCGACCGCCGAAGTGATCGAGCATCTGGCCGGCGACCTGCCGCGCGCGGCGCAAGCGGCGCTTCAAGCCGCCAAGTAACGCCATCATTGTTAGCGGTGCAGGGGGCAGGGTGCAGTCCAAAGGCTGCATCTCCGCTTGCTGCACCTGCTTCTCTTTGACGTAAGCACGTCTCATCTGTGCTTAACTTGCCTTTGCCATTGGCATCTCGCTTGCTCCACTCCCCTGCGAACACGCTAAGCTGAATCCGCAGACCGCAGTCAGGATATCGGCATCCAGCTCTAGCGAGTGGTGAGCCTAGGTTTATGATTGCATTGCTGTTAATCGCAATAATCGTTTTCGCCCTCAGTCAGCGCCGGCGCTATCGCCGCCAGCTCTATGGCGACCGCTGGACGCGCAAGGTGGAACGCTGGCAGCAGCGCTATCGCCGCTTCGACGGATGGGGCGAGGGTTGGCAGCGCTGGTCGCATGCCGCCCAGACCCAGACGGACAGCTCGGCGGCGGGCGCGCCCGCCCCAGGTGGCTCGACAGCGGAGGTCTATGAGCGCGCGCGCCGGCGTGCGCTGCATCAGGCGGGCTTTTACGTCCACCTAATGTGGTACGGCATCGTGATCGGCGGCTTGTTTTTGCTAAACGAACTGACTTCGCGCAGCTTTCAATGGTGGGTCTTTCCGGCGGCGGGATGGGGAATCGGCCTGGCCAGCCATTTCTGCGCGGTTTACGGCTGGAGTTGGGTTCACGATCGGGTGTTCGAGCCCGCGGTTAAACGCGAAGTGCAGCGCGAGGTCAATCGGGAAAAGGAAGTCCTGCGTACCGAGAATCAAGCTTCGCTCGACGAATTGGCTGCCACCTTCGCCCACGAGATCCGCAATCCAATTGCCGCCGCGCGAAGCCTGGTCCAGCAGATGGGCGAGGATCCGCGCTCGGGCGAAAACGTCGAGTACGCCAAAGTGGCGCTGGACGAATTGGCGCGAGTGGAACGCAGCGTCTCTCACTTGCTCAAATACGCCAAGGAAGAGGCCTATCAATTCGACATCGTCAATCTGGCCACTGTGCTAGATCAGGCGGTGACCCAGATGCGCAGTAAGCTGGAAACCAGCCGGGTGGAGGTGATCCGCAGCTACCTAAGCGGCCCGGCCGTGCGGGCTGACGCCGACAAGCTGCGGCAGGTCTTCGCCAACATGATCGACAACGCCATCGATGCGATGGCGAATAACGCCGCCGCGCGCCGCTTGGAGCTGATTATCGGCGGCGCTCCCGGGCAAGCTGTGGTGACGATTCGCGACAACGGCTGCGGCATTCCAGCCGACAAGCAAGGCAAGATCTTCAACCCTTTCTTTACCACCAAAAGCGAGGGCACAGGATTGGGGCTGGGAGTGGCCAAAAAAGTGATGGACGCCCATCGCGGCCGAATCGAAGTCCAGAGCACCTTGGGCGTGGGAACCCAATTTATTCTGAGCCTGCCGCTGGCCGAGCGGGCTCGAGCCTGGAATGAAACCCAGGTTCAGGCGCGCGGACAAAGCGGCGCCGTCGTGGCGGCGGATGGCTCGTCCGAGGCCGCTTCTGGCGTTGCCCCCACGCCGCGTACCAGCGAGGGCTGGTCATGAAAGGTCGTCTTCTAATCGTTGACGACGAACGCGGCATCCTGGTTGCGCTCAAGGGATTGTTCACCAAAGAGGGCTACGAGGTCGAAACGGCGGAATCGGGCGAAGAAGCGCTGGCCAAGGTGCAAGCCGCCGGTTGCCATGTGATGGTCACTGACCTCAGCCTGAAGGGGATGTCGGGGATGGAGTTGCTGCGGGCTGTGCACGAGATGCAACCCGACTGCGCGGTCTTGATGATCACCGCTTACGGCAACCAGCGCATCGCGGTGGAGGCAATGAAAGCGGGGGCGGAAGATTATCTGCCCAAGCCCTTTGACAATGATGAACTGCGCATCAAGGTGGCCAACGTGATGCGCCGCCAGCTGTTGCGGCGCGATTACAATCGCTTGCGCGAACAGATGGAACTGGAGCGTGGCCGTTTCGCCGGGATGATCGGCCAGTCGGCGGCTATGATTCGCATCTTCGAGACTATCGACAAGGTCGCGCCCACCGATGCTACCGTGCTGGTGCGCGGCGAATCGGGTACCGGCAAGGAGTTGGTGGCGCGGGCCATTCACGCCCGCAGCCCGCGCGCCGCTCGCCCCTTCGTCGCGGTTAACTGCGCCGCCTTCTCGCGCGAGCTGGTAGAAAGCGAGCTGTTCGGCCACGAAAAGGGCGCTTTCACCGGTGCGGTGGCCCGCCGCGAGGGCAAGTTTGAGGCCGCCGACGGAGGCACGCTGTTTCTGGACGAAATCGGAGATATGAGCCTGGAGACCCAGGCCAAGCTGTTGCGCGCTTTGCAGGAAAAGCGCTTCGAGCGGGTCGGCGGCAACCATCCGCTGGCGGTTGACGTGCGCATTGTTGCCGCCACCAACCAGGATTTGGAGGCGATGAGCGGACAAGGTCGCTTTCGCGAAGATCTCTACTACCGAATCAAGGTGGTCGAAATTCGGGTGCCGCCCCTGCGCCATCGACGCGAAGATATTCCCTTGCTGGCGATGCATTTTCTGGCCGAGGCCTGTCAGCGGTACGGTACCGGGCCGCGCACGCTGAGCGCCGAAGCGATGCGGGCCTGCGTGGAGAATCCCTGGCGCGGTAATGTACGCTCGCTCAAGGCGGCGCTGGAGCAGGCGGTAATTTTATCCTCGACCGCCGAGATTAGCGCAGCCGATCTGCTGGGCGACCCGGCCATGCCCGCCGACCCGGCCGGCGAGGACGCTGCGGCGGAGCTGAATTTTCGCCAAGCCAAGGAAAAATTCGTCCGTCACTGGGAGCGCGAATTTTTCATCCGCGCGTTACGCGCCAGCGGTGGAAATATCTCCCGAGCAGCCGAGCGCGCCGGGATGTATCGCCAAAGCTTTCAGCAAAAGTTGCGTGAGCTGCAAATCAGCCTGCCTGCTCTCGGCCTGGAGTCTGAGCCGCAATAAAGCACCGGGTTGGCGAGTTAGAGCGGGCACGAAATCCCGCGAAGGAGTACACCATGTTTATTCGGCGAGTGAGTAATCTGTTTAGCGGAAAACTGAGCCGTTGGCTCAAGCGGCGCGAAGCACGCGACCCCGAGGCCGTATACGAGGCCGCTATCAACGAGCGCCTGCGCCGCTACCAGCAGCTCAAGCAGGCGGCGGCCGGCGTGATTTTCATGCGCGAGAAATTGGAGCGCGAGCTTAAGCAAAAGAGCGCGGAGCTGGGCGAGATCCAGGAGCAAACACTGCAGGCCGCGGATCTCGATGAAGATGGCTGCGCCCTGATTCTGATCCAGCGCCAGCACGAATTGGAAGCTGAGAATTCCCGCCTGCGCGCAGAGCTTAACCAGCTCACGGCGGAGGCCGAACAGGCCAAGCATAATCTGCTCGGTTTCAAGCACGAGATCGACCGCCTGCGCCGAGAAAAGACCACCATGGTGGCGCGGCTGCGCAACGCGCAGGCCCGCATCCGCATCCAGCATTCGCTCGAAGAACTCTCCTACGAAGACGACGTGCGTGCGTTGAACGAAGTGCGCGATTCGATCCATCAGACCCTGGCCGAAGCCGGGGTACAGACTGAGCTGCACGGTTCGGAGATCGACCAGAAGCTGGAGGAGATCAAGCGCCGTGCCGCACATAGCCGGGCTCAAGCCGAGCTGGACGAGCTCAAGCGACGCCGGCGCCTGCCGCTGGCTCCGCTCAACGTGTTTGAGAACCAGCGCGTGGGCGGAGCGGTCAGCTAGCAAGCGGCGATTGGCGTTACCCAAGCTGGATCGATCAGACGGCGGGGCGCATGATGGATGCGTCCCGCGGCGGAGGCGGGTTCCCCATGGTGATGAAGTTGTACGATCTCTGTGCGGCCGAGCGCGAGCGTCGCTTCAGCCCTTATTGCTGGCGTATCCGCCTGGCCTTGGCGCATAAGGGGCTTGCGGTTGAGACCATTCCCTGGCGGCTGACCGATAAGGCGGCGATCGCCTTTGCCGGCTCGACCACCGTGCCGGTGCTAGTGGACGGCGAGCGTAGCGTGGCCGATTCCTGGGCGATTGCCAACTATCTGGAGGACACTTACCCAGAGCGTCCTTCGCTGTTCGAGGGTGCGGGCGGCCGTGCCGCCAGCCGAATGATCGCGCAATGGACCGAGAGCGTGGTTCATACTGGGCTGGCACGCTTCGTGATGCTCGACATCTACCATCACCTCGATCCCGCCGACCGCGATTACTTTCGTCGCTCGCGCGAGCAGCGGGTGGGCGCAACTTTGGAAGCCTTTTGCGCGGAACGTGACCGCCATCTGGATGACTTTCGCAAGAGCCTGGAACCACTGCGCCGAACCCTGGGATTGCAGAAATACCTGGGTGGTGACCATCCCTTGTTCGCTGATTACCTGGTTTTTGGTGCCTTCCAATGGGCGCGCGCGATTAGCCCCTACAGAGTGGTGGAAGGCTCCGACCCGATCGCGAGATGGCGCGAGCAGATGCTGGATTTGTTCGACGGTCTGGCACGGAAGGCACCCGGCTACCCGCTGTAAACCTGTTTGTTGCGGCGCCGCCGCGAGACGGGCGAGAAGTGCAAGCCTGCGGGCGTCCGCCGGTGCCGCCAACCGCGCCAATCGGTTGAGAAATCGGGAAGAAGTCGGAGCAGCCGGCAGACTCAGTTCGAGGGGGGCGGCGTACGATTCTGGACTGAGCGCAAAAAGGCTGCCAGCGCGCCGGCATCGGGAGCAAGCTCCGGAAAGGCGCGCATCTGGTGCGTGTTGCGCTTAGGCCGATAGCCTGGCGGATAGGACAGATTGGCCAGCCGATCGCGGATCAATTCGCGCGAGGAACCGGCAACGGGAGGTCCCAGCAAGCCCGGCAAGTTAGGATCGGGATTGTGGCATTGGGTGCAGTTGCTCACGTAGATCGCGTGACCTTGCGCCACCGGGTTGGAAGCCTTGGGACTAGAGCAGGCGAGCAGGGCAATCGCGATCCCCGCCAGCATGAGGACTCGCAGATACGCGGCAAACCGCCTGGGACCCGGCTGATCGATGCCGTAGGCCGGGGTCAGTCGTTCGTGGGCCAGGACTCTTCGGCTTCGCGCGCGATCGAGCGCATTGGTGGCGACGGCCAACGGTGCTGCAGTCCCAATTTCTTTTGCAAACAGTGCCAAACCTGGCTAAAAGTACCCCGGGCACGCCTCTGTTCGCGGCGCATATCCAAATCAGGATCGTTGACTTGGCCCGAGCCGACTCGCGGCAATCTGAGCTTCAATTCCACCGCCCCAGCCCTCCCAACGGGTTACCGCTTAAGCCTAACCGGGCACGCGCGTATAGTCAAAAGGACTTGCCTTCGAGTCGTAACGGACTGAAACTAGTAAGCAGTGCGCAATGCTGGTATCCGGCCAGAACGTCAAACTGGTCCAAGGAGGACTCCGATGCGCAAGTTGCTTTTGATTCTCGCCATTACCCTCTGCCTGGGGAGCTGGGCCTGCCAAAAGACCACCGAGGCTCCGCCCTCAACCGCCAATCCCAACGCTTCCGCTGCTCCGGCCGCACCCGCCGCTCCGCCCACGTCGGCTCACAACGCCTCTCCGGCGGCGGCCAGCGGAGAAGCATCACCCGCAGTGGCCTCGCCGCAGGCCTCTCCTAGCTAACAGCGGTAACGGCCAGGGCGGGCCGGCCTAGCTGTGTTATTGGCCGGTCCGCTCCCTCGACAGCGCGTCCGTGGATAGCTGTGCCACCTGAGTCATGATCCAGTTGAAATGCTGGTCCTCTTCGGGTTCGACTTCATCAAACTGCACATTGCCGAAAGTGCCGTGCAGAATAAAGACGTGCCAAGAGAATAGCTAGCCGAGCCCTACCTCCTCAGGCTCCGCCGCGGGGGGAGCCGATGCGATTAACGATGGCTGGATACCCAGGCTAAGTTGCGCCCCATCGGAAAATCATAGTAGCCGCCGCGCGCCCCGTAGCGCTGATAGGGAGTTGCACAGCCCGTCACCTTCAGGGTAACAGCTATACCTCCGATGAACAGGTCCGGGCCTCGCTCCTGTACCGATGTGCGGAAGTGACCCAGGCCCGCGGCTACGGATTTTTCATCATCCGCGCCCGTCCCGACCCGTTGCCGCCTATGGCGAGCAGCAATGCGCCGCTTGCCGGCGTGGGCACCGGCGACTCGGCCTATCGGAAAGAAGCGATAATCGAAATGTTCAAGCGCAAGGGGGCCAACGCCAAGGCTTACGACGCCCGCCAGACCCTTGAATATCTCGGTCCTCAACTAGGATTATCGCCGTGGCGGCGCCATCGCGACTTCAATTCGGCTGGTTGGGGGTGTGCGCGCTCGTCCTGGGCTGATTCCGCCTCGCGCTAAGCGGGGCGGATCGCGTTAATGCCAGGGGAGCTTGATGGTTTCGGTGGCGCCAGTTTCGTCGTTAACGACCAGTACTTGCAGCGCCTGGTAATTGCCTTTGGGAAAGAAGACATAGCCGCCCACGCTGAAATCCTTGCGGACCTCGGTGGCGGGCAAAGCGAGGGCTCCGATCTGCTGACTGGCTTGGGACTGAGCCTGTCCTGGCCCCATCATCGCGCCACTGAGCGCGCTTTCTCCCGCGCCAAGCACCCCGCCCAAAGCCGCGCCTGGGCCCACTCCGCCGAACACGGCGCCGCCGATCGCCCCTAACGCGGCGCCAATGCCGCCGCCGATTAATCCACTGGCCGCACCGCTTTTCAGCGCCGAGCTCAGGCTCTCACTGCCGCCGGCCTGACGCGCCGCTTCGGCCGGAGGAATTGGGGCGATGCGGTTATCGGTAGCATCGATCGCGAAGATCTGGCTGGGCTGCACGCTGCGCCCTACCTCGGTTCCGTTGGCGAGCGAGACATAGACTGGGACTACATCGCCAATCGGTTTGCCGGCCTGGGCTCTCACCGAGAGGTCACCCTGAATTGGGGTTGCGGCGACCTTGGGGGTGTTGGACAGCGGCGCACTGGCGATCGCGCAGGCGTTCACCATCAGGGCCAGCCAGCTCAGGCGGAAGTGCCACCAGTGGCCTCGCGCACGTGCCCGCACCGGGGCACGGGTTTGGGTTCCTTGCAAATAAAAGCGCTTCACGGCTCCTCTACTAGCGCTAGTGTATTGGCGCCGGCCGGGGCGAGCCATAGCCTGGCTCTGGAGTCGATCGCTAAGGCGGAAGTCGGCGAATCCCAGGGTAAGGCCAAAGTGACGAAGCTACGATCGCGCGGCACGAAATGAATTAGCCGCGCTGGCGAGGTTTCTTCATACCAGACACTGGTGCGGTCGATTGCAATGGCGCAGGGATGGGAGTTGGGGCCGCCGGGCGAACGCCATTCCTTGAAGGCGTGACTCACCAGGTCGAAAGAAGCCAACTTGCCGACCGCGGATTCAGTGAAGTACAAAGCCGTGCCAGAGATGGCCATCGCGCACGCGCCGGCGCCGGGTGTGGGAATAGGATACTGAGCGAAGCGATCAGTGCGAAGATCGAATCGCCCCAGCCAATTGCGCCTGCGCAGGCAATAGTACAGCCCTCCGTCGCCACCATCCACCAGTGTCTGAGGCCTGCTGCCGGGTTGGGGCAGGGCGAAAGCCACGCCCTCGCCGCTAGCCGGCTCCAGCATCCCGATCGCGCCTGCATCCGGCGCGCTAAAATAGATTCGCCTCCCGATGACGACCGGGATGTCGGGAGCGAGCCCCTCCACGGTGGGAAATTCGCGAAGTTCGCCACTGGCTGGCGCTAAGCGGCCGATTTTGCGTGCTCGCGCTTCGGCGAACGTCACCCAGCCGTCATTGCTCCAAGTCAGACCGCGCAAGCCGGCGTGGGAGCTGGGTACCTTGAAGGTTCGGATCACTCCGCTTACTTGGTTAAGCTGGCCGATTTGGTCGCGGCTGGGCTGGGTAAAATAGACCATCGCGCCAGGGCCAAGGGTCAAATCGCCGGCGGTGGCGGCAAGAATGAAGCTGCGCAAGCAGGGCATCGCCGCGCCCATTATCCCGACCATCAAAGGCAGCAGCGCGAGTTGCCAAAGCCGCATGCATTTACAACAGCGCGTACAGTTGGCAATGGTCAAGCGGTGAAGGAAAATCAGCGCCAGGCTAAATACCAATCGCGCTTGGGCCGGTGATTTGCATTTCCTGATGAATCGATCTAGGCCTCAGCGGGACGCGTTGCCTGAGTTGGACCATTGACGGGAGCTATCGATGAAGCAACAAGCCAAGGGCGCATGGCTGGTGATGTCGGCTCTGGTCGCCATCATGATTCTGGTCGCCGGACCGGCCTTGGTCACCCTGGGCGTTTTTCTCACTCCGCTTATCCGTACCTTTCACTGGTCGCACGCCCAGGTCTCCTTACTGGCTTTTGCCAGCGCGGCCACCGGCGGCATCGTCGCTCCGCTGGTGGGATGGCTCATCGACAAGATCGGCGCGCGCTGGGTGATTGGAGCTGGTTTGGTGATGATGGGACTGGGGTATTGGTTGGCGAGTTGGTGCAACTCGATCAATCCGATGGTCGCCTCCTTCGCTTTATGGGGAGCCGGCGGGATGCTGGTCAACCTGTTGCCGATCATGGTGGTAGCGGTCAACTGGTTCGGCGCTCGGCGCGGCTTCGCCGGCGGCGTAGTCTTCATCTCGCTGGGTTTCGGGATGACCATCTGGCCGCTGATTTTAACTTGGCTTATCGCACACGTGGGCTGGCGCTTGGCGATGCGCTGGGAGAGCCTGCCGGTTCTGCTGATTGTGCTGCCCTGGGTGCTGGCGGTGGTACGCACCCGGCCGGCGATCGCCGAGGCACGCACCACCGCGGAAGAAGTTGCCGCGCTTCCCGGTCTCGATTTCGGGCCAGCGCTGGCTACCCTGGCCTTCTGGCTGGTGTTGGCGGCGGACCTGCTGTGGAACACCGCCTTTCAGTCGGTGATCGTCCATTCCATTACCTACATGATCTACCTGGGCTTCACCCCCGAGCATGCCGCGCTCATCTTCAGCGCGCAGACCATGATGAGCGGCTTGGGCGCGATTCCGCTGGGAATGCTGGCGGATCGGGTTGGCGTGCGCAAAGTGATTTCTTTCTCGCTGGTCAGTGTTGCGATCGGAATCCTGGGGCTATGTGGCTTCAGCGTGCCAAATCTGCGTCCGTACCTGGTCCCGGTTTATATCCTGTTCTGGGGGACGACGGCAGGCGCGGTCTTCCCCTTGTTGCCCATTCTGCTGGCCGAAGTCCTAGGACTGCGCCGTTTTGGTTCGCTCAGTGGGATCGTCCGCTGTACCTCGGCCTTCGCGATGGCGCTGGGGCCGATGTGGTCGGGCTGGGTTTATGATCGCACCGGGAGCTACGTGCCCGCTTTTGAGGTCGCTTCGGCGGTGATGCTCGTAGCCGTTCTGGCGGTGGTGCTGGTGCGTCCCGCCAAAGGGTGTGACGAGGTGCCGGTGGCGGCCGCGGTCAGCGTCGCTGGCTGAACTCTGCCGCCCGCAACCGCGGCTGTCAGCCCGCTTATCAGGTCGTCGAATGGCGGGCGCGGCGCACGATCCGCTCGCCTAGATCGCCTATTACCACCAAGGCCAGGGTTACGGCGCTGATTCGCAGCCACGCCGGGGGCCCTCCGGGAGGAATCGGCACGCTCAGCCACAACACCACCGACGCGCCTAGACCCGCGACTTTGCCCATCCAGTAGCCAGCCGGCTGAGCCGGCGGGGCAGGGGCGGCTGGCGCAGGCATCCTGGCAGGTGTTGGGGGCGGTGCCACAGTAGGGGCGGCTGGTGCACCCGCTGGCGCGACGACCGGGGATGGCGCGGCCACTTGTGGGGCTGGCGTCGTAACTTGAAAGTGAGCCGCGACGTTACGCGCGAACGCGGCGATGGTGGCGTCGGTCTGCTTGCGAATAATCGGTTCGCCGAACTCGCCCAGCTTGCCCAAAAAGCGTGCGCTGGCGTCAATCGAAAGCCGGGTCAAGTCGGGTGCTTCTTCCACCAGGGTCATGGTGGCGCTTACGTCGGTGCCACCGCCGATGCGCCGATCCTTGGCTTCAGCCTTGGCCACCGCGCGCCAATTCTGCTCGTCACGCTCCTTGATTGCGACCGCACCTTGTAGGTTCAGGCTTATCGGTCCGAGTTTAACCTTGAGGCGACCGCGATATTGATCGTTACCCTCGTTGATTACTTCTTCCACTCCGGGCACACACTTGGCCATCTGCGGCACGTCCATCAGGAACCGCCACAACTCGGCCCGGGCCACCGGAATGGTACAGGTCTGTTTGAAATTCATGCCACCTTGTGTCCCGCCTGAGTCAAAGCCTGCTCCAGGGCACGGCGCACGAACACCACCGCCATGTCACGCTTATAGCTGGACGAGCCGCGAAAATCGGAGGTCGGATCAACCGCGCCTGCGACCAGCGCCGCGGCTTCGCGCAGGGTTTTTAGGGTAGGGACCTGGTTGATCAAGGCGTCCTCCACGGCGCGGGCGCGAATCGGCGTGGAGCCTGCGGCGCCCAGTGCCACCCTCACGTTGCTCAGCTTGCCACCGGTCAGCGCAACCCGCGCGGCTACCGCCACGGTGGCATAATCGTCGTGAGTCTGGGGGAGAAACTTCAAATACACGGCGCTGCTGCCCGCCGGCTGGGCCGGAACGATCACCTCGGTGACCAGCTCGTCGGGCTGCAGCACGGTTTCATAATAGCCGGTGAAGAATTGATCCAGCGCTACCTCACGTTCGCCCCGCTGCGAGCGGATTTTTACTCGCGCATCGAGTGCCAGCAAGGCGGGCGGAGTATCTTGAGCCGGGTCGGCGTGCGATACCGCGCCGCCGATCGTGGCCTGGGTGCGAATACGCACTGTGGCGACCAGATGGATCGCCTGCGCCAGCATCGGCGCCTGGCGCCGAACCAAGTCAGAGTTTTCCAGCGCACGCAGCGTGGCCAGCGCACCCAGGCGTAGCTCGCCGTTGCCGGCGATGGTAGTTAGAGGCAGGCGGCGCAGCCCGATCAGGTAGCTGGGCTGCACCAACTGCTGCTTCATCAGATTGATCAATCCCGTGCCACCGGCGATAAGCTTGGCCTCGTCGCCGTATTGGGCCAGGGCGGCAAGCGCTTCGCCCACCGCGGCAGGTTCGATATAGGTAAAGGAGTTCATACCCGGACCTTTCCTTCGGCCGCGGCCTGGATCGACTCGATAATTTTATAGTAACCGGTGCACCGGCACAGGTTACCCATCATCCAGTCCTGGATCTCTGCTTTGCTGGGATGAGGATTGCTGTTGAGCAACGCCTTGGCGGCCATGATCTGGCCCGGCGTGCAGATCCCACATTGGAAGCCACCATAATCGATGAAGGCCTGCTGCAGCGGGTCGAGCTGGTCACCATGGGCTAGCCCTTCGATGGTGGTGACTTCAGCGCCCTCGGCCATCACCGCCAGAGTCAGGCAGGAGCTTACCGGCTGGCCGTTGAGCAGCACCGTGCAGGCGCCACACACGCCCACGCTGCAGCCTTCCTTGGTTCCGGTCAAGGCCAAGTCGTAGCGCAAAAAATCAATTAGTAGCCGATTGTCGGGGACTTCGCGGCTTTGCGCCTGGCCGTTTACCCGCAGCGAAATTTTCTTCATTGATGGCTCTCCTTGGCACGCAGCCCTGCATAGACCTTTTCGGCCGTGATCGGCAAGTCCATCAGCCGCACTCCGACCGCATCGTAAACGGCATTGGCGATCGCGGCAGGCGTCGAGACATTGGAATGCTCACCGATTGCCTTGCCCTGATGCGGTGCCAGACCGCTGTCGGTGGGGACCAGGACGGTTTGCAACTCGGGAATATCCTTGGCGGTAGGCAGCTTGTAATCGCCCAAATGGACGTTGGTCACTTGGCCGTCGCGCACCACCAGATGCTCTATCAGGGCCTGGCCGATCCCCTGCACCGCGCCGCCTTCGATCTGACCTTGATGGGTCAGCGGATTGATAATCGTGCCGACGTCGTGCGCCGTTACCAGCTTGCGCAGCGTGACCTGGCCGGTTTCGGGGTCGACCTCAACCTCGGCTATCTGGGCGGCAAAAGCCGTAACATCGACGGGCGCGGGATTGTACACCCCGGCGCCACTGACGGGTGCCTTGCCCTTCGCTGCCGCCCACTCCATCAGCCCCGCCAAGCTGACGCTCTTGCCCTCGGGCGTGGAGAATTGGGCCGCCTTCAGACTCACCTGCGCGGCGGTGCATCCCAGATGTTCGCCTGCCAGTTCTAACAACGCCTGGCGAACCTTCTGACAGGCTTCGTAGGCCGCCTTGCCCCCGGTGTGGGTGAAGCGACTGCCGCCGGGTCCCTGTTCCCAGCTCGCCTCATCGGTGGAACCATGCACCACGCTGACCTGGGACAGCGGCACGCACAGCTCCTCAGCCACAAGCTGACCCAGCACGGTATAGGAGCCGGTGCCGGTATCGGGCGCGCCGGTCAGCAGCGTGACCCGCCCCTTGGCGTCGACGGTGACGGTCGCGGTGGATTGTCCGTTGGCCCCTGGCGGGCGGTCGTACATCGCCACCCCGCGCCCGACGTTTTTGCCTTTGGGCGTGCCCCACCCGGCCGCCTTGGCCGCTGCTTCGAGGGTCTCCTTGCCGGCGACATGGCGCCAGCGCTCGCCCAGCGGCGCCACATCGCCCTCGCTCAAAACATTGAGGCGGCGGAAATCCATTGGGTTCATGCCCAATTCCGCCGCGATCATGTCCATGTGGGTCTCGACCGCGAAAATCGTTTGCGGCGCGCCGGGCGAGCGCATATGGCCGCGCGGTACGGTATTGGTGTAAACCCGCAGCGATTCGATCTCGATATTGGGGATGCGATAGGAACCGCCGGCATGATGGGCGCCATGCAGGGTATGGGCCGGGATGAAGGAGCCGTAGGCGCCGCAATTGAACAATGTGCGGGCGTAGCGCGCGGTAATTCGTCCGGCGCTGTCCACCCCGGTGCGGAAGATGAAATGACCGGTGTGACGCGGATTTCCCGCCATCAGTTCCTCGGTGTAATTCATCACCATCTTGACCGGGCGGTGCGAACGGCTGGCCAGGTAGTAGCACAGCGCTGTATCCATCAAAGAGCCCTTGCCGCCGAAATCGCCCCCGATCGAGACGGCGTTTACCCGAATCCGTTCGTCGGGCACGTCGAAGGCCACAGCGAGTTGATGGCGGGCCACGAAGGGCATCTTGTTGGACAGCCAGACATCGATTTTGCCGTCGGGCCGGATACCCACCGCGCAGGCGTGCGGCTCGATATAGCCCTGATGGACCGGCGGCACATAAAACACGTGCTCGAAAATGCGTGCCGCTTGGGCAAATCCCGCCTTGATGTCGCCATGGCGGTAGAAGACCTGGCTCAAAACATTGGGAATCGGTGGGCTGATATGCACTTCCTCATGGCCAGCGGGCGGCTTGGGATGGGCTGGCGCGCTATCGTGAAGTATCGGCGCTCCAGGCTTCATCGCTTCCAGTGCGTCAAAGACCGCCGGCAGCTCCTCATATTCGACTTCGATCAGACGCAGCGCGGCTTCGGCGATTTCCGGGGTGTCCGCGACCACAGCGGCGACTTTCTCGCCCACGAAGCGCACCTTGTCTCGCGCCAGCAGGGGAATATCCAGGTAGAAGCGGCCGATACGCACATCGGGTAAGTCCGCTCCGGTCACCACTGCATGGACGCCGGCCAGCGCGCGGGCGGGCGCGGTGTTGATCGATTTGATCCGGGCATGAGGAAAAGAGCTGCGCAGACATTTGGCCCACGCCATCCCAGGCAGGATAACGTCAGCACTGTACAGGGTATGACCGGTAACCTTGGCGGGCCCTTCGACATGCCCCACGGCCTGCCCGATACTGACTAGACTTGCCATTCCTGCACCCCTCTCTGGTTGCGGCCGAACTCCGGCGCTCTGGGTAATTTGGGCCCTCAAAAGGGCGGCGCGATTCGCGGGTCTGCGACCCCTGGTTCAGGCGCCCGATCCAGTACCTGCGGCTATGCGTTCCGCCGTCCGCTGCCGTCGCGCGACGCGCCTTACGAATCCGCAAGTTTAGCTTCGGCTAAGTACGCCTACAATCTCTCTCTCTCGGACGCGTGGCTGTCAAGGAAGGTCCCTGGATCTCGACCTTTTTGAAAGCGGGGTAAACGAAGTCCCACTGCTTTGCGTCAAAGCCAGCAGGATAGGGAGTGACGGCCATGAGGACAGCTACACAGGAGCTGAAACGGGATTGGGCAAACCTCCGCCCTCGGCGCGCAGTCGAAGCGCTTCGCGCGGGCCGAATTGGGGCAATTGTGCTGGCGACGTTGATGACGCTCTCAGTGCTGGGATGCTACGGACCGCCGATGGGGCCGCGCGCAACCGATACCTTGATCGGTGGCGCGTTGGGCGCGGGCGGTGGTGCGCTGCTCGGTTCTGCCGCTGGTGCGCCCGGCACGGGTGCGATCGTGGGCGGCTTGCTGGGAGCCGGCGGCGGCTATCTGGTCGGTAATGCCCAAGCTTGGCATCCCTACTATTATCGTTACTAGTATCGTTACCAGTGCCACCAGCGCTTGGACAGCGCGCGTGACGCTTCGCCACTGAATGAGCTCCGCTAAGTTGGGTTTTGGCCCCCCTTTCCCTCGCACCTAGGGGGAGGGAGGGGGAATTTGTACGGTGCCCATTTCTTTTCGGCCGCACGGGTGTATATCGCCGATCGCGGTGGTAATCAGAAAACCCAAAAAAAATTTACAGAGGGCGCCGCAGGGACTTGACGCAAGCGCGGGGGTGCGATATTGAGAATTAATCTCAATTGAGATTAGGTTTCAATATCATGAAGAGGATCCTTCAGCCGATGCCCTGTTTACGCTTTGCTCTAGTTCCTTTGACGATGCTGGCGCTGGCCGCTGTGATTCCCGCGGCGGCTGCGGCGACTGATTCAGAGCCAATCCAATTGCGCTACGACCATCACAGCTTTAGCCCGCTGACGGTAACTGTACCTGCCGGCCGCCCGCTGACCATCAAAGTGATGAACGCCAGCAGGGAGACGATAGAGTTCGAAAGCTTCAAGCTAAATCGCGAACGGGCAATCGAGCCGGGCCAAGCGATCAGCGTGCGGCTGCCCGCCTTAAGCTCGGGTAAATACGATTTTTACGACGATTTCCATCAGGACGTGCCTCAAGGGACCATCGTCGCCCGCTAAATCGCCCGGCAAAACCAATAATTAAGCCGGAACGCGCGCGATGGGCAGGATAAAAATCGCCGCGGCAACGGTGCTGCTGACGGCCTCCTTCCCAGCAACGATGCTGCTGGCCGGAGCGAGTGGGGTGCCTACACCTACTTCCGTCCTGCAGACGTCCGCACCGGTGCAGGCGATTTTGGAGCGCGCTTGCTACGACTGCCATTCCGATCGCACGCGCTGGCCTTGGTATAGTGCCGTCGCTCCGCTGTCGTGGCTGATCGAACGCGACGTGCGCTTGGGGCGCCAACAACTGAATTTCTCGCGCTGGGGTGGCTACTCCTCCGCCACTCGCCGGCACAAGTTGGAGTGGATCGGGCGGGTGGTGCACAGCGGCAGGATGCCGCCCAGGAGCTATGTTTTTATGCATCCGGAGGCCGCTCTCAATCCCCCTCAGCGTGCCCAAATCGAGCGCTGGGTGAATTCTGCACTGCTCGCCGAGCCCGCCAACTAGCTCAGTGGACTGCGCAGTAAAAGTAACTTTAGCGAGCCGCCCGCCCACCAATCCGGTACCGGTTTGTGCGATCGCGAAGTGCTCAACCGGCACAAGATCTCCACGGGACAGTGCAGCAGCAAAGTTCAGATAGGGAGTGGAAATGGGACCGTATTCGTATGTGGGATGGACCGGCGCTATCCTTCTGACGCTGGGGGTAGCGTGGCCGACAGCGGCCCGGGCGCAAGTCGACCCCTGGGAATTCGAGGTCTATCCCTATGCCACCACCCCGCGCGGCGTGCTGGAGCTGGAGACCGACAACGCGGTTTCGATCAAAGGGCACAATCAGGGGGGTGAAGGCACCGCCGCTGGCACCTTTCCCAGTCAATCGATGTGGTACAACCAGTACGAGTTTACCTACGGCCTGACCGATCGGGTCGAGGCCGCGGCATACCTCAATTTTGCGCTCCCGCGCGGCCACGGGTTCTGGTACGCAGGCTCGAAATACCGTTTGCGCGGACGGCTATTCGACGAAGGCGTGCTGCCGGTGGACTTGGGCTGGTACACCGAATTGGAATGGCACCAGACTCCGCAGTTCGACAACGATCAACTGGAGTTGGAATTGCGCCCGATCGCGGAGAAAGATTTGGGGCCGTTTTCACTGGTGGTCAATCCGATCTTTGAAAAAACCATCTTTTCGGGCGTGGATCGCAATCGCGGCTTCAACTTTGGCTATGCCAGCGGGCTTTATTATCGCTGGTTGCGCTACCTCTCTCCGGGGCTTGAGTTTTACGGCGCTCCCGGCCTGATGGACGACACGCCACCGTTGCCGATGCAGGAGCATTACGTTTTTCCCGTATTATGGGGCGAACTGGATCGGATTGAGTACAACATTGGTCCAGGAATTGGGCTGACCGGGGGTTCGGATCAGCTCATTTTCAAGTTCAATCTGGAATTGGAGAAATTTATCGGCGCCCTGTTCGGTCCCTCCTCCGACTCTGGCTGGCTTTTCTAATACCGGCTGGAGAATGTCCGCGCGGTCGATTGCGTTGCGCCACAGCGCGCGCGATCCAACCTTGTTTTTTATACGCGGTCTAATACCATGCAGGCTCGCGCTTTCGGTTCCTCGGCGCTTCCTTATTTAGCGGGATGGCCAGATCCACTCGTCATTGCCGTGCACGCGTACCTGCGCGGTTCGTTTTCTAGGCCTGTGGTGTCCAGGTAGACGGCCGTTCCAGGCCCTGGCACTGGAAAGTCAGGCGATTTCAGCTAACGCACGGTCCGGATAGTCGGTAATGATGCCGTCCACGCCCAAGTCGAGTAGCCGGCGCATCTCGGTGCGATCGTTGACGGTCCAGACATGAATCTCGATTCCGAGCTGATGCGCCATGGCAACGGAATCGGCCGTGACCAAATCAATGCCGCCATGTTGTGGCGGAAGCTGAAGCGCCTGTGCTGGCGTTATCGGGCGCTGGTGGTTGATGAAAGCCTGCCAGAACTGGGCGACTTCGCTGGCCGAAAAGCCAGTTGGGATCTCGGGGGCCAGGCGGCGCATCTCCGAAAGCGGAGCCTGATGTTCCGAGGCGATTAGCACGCGCCGCCGCATGCTGGTGGCTTCCAGCACGCGGTCAAGAATCGCTGGAAGCGGGCTTGCCTGGGGCGGCTTGATCTCGATGACGAAGTAGCTATCCATAAATGCTGCCAAGACCTCTTCCAGGCGCGGCACGCGTATTCCCTGGCCGCGATAAGGAAATCCCCGGTCGGGAGCGAAGTGATAGCCGCCATCGAGAGCGGCCAGTTCGGCGTATGTCAGAGCGCTGATCGCGCCATGACGATCGGTGGTGCGGCCGAGATCGGGGTCATGGCAAACCGCCAGAATCCCATCGCGGGTGGCATGCACGTCCAGCTCGAAATAACGTGCGCCCAGACTATGCGCGGCGGCGAATGCGGCCAAGGTATTCTCGGGCCGAAGGCCGGCACCACCGCGGTGGGCAATCACGCGTGGCGGGTTTGGATCGAAAAAGGCGCTGTCGAGTGGCTGCGCCACCAGCTTTTTCCAACCTATTAAAGCAGGGGCTTCCCGTTGACCTACATCGAAGCGCTATCGTTGTCGAGGGCGGCCGCGGAGGCACGACGGTGGCGCACGTGATGACGATAGCGATAACGATGGTGACGCAGGTGAACCGGCGTAGTGGCGCTGGCGGTTAACATCCCCGGGTCCACGGGTTTGGCAATTGTAAGCGGTAAATCGGGGTGCGTAACCCGATCCGCAACGCGGCCAGGAAGCTGCTCGGCGGCGAGCGTAGCAGGCGGCATATTGGCGTTGGGCAGCTTGGCCAACTCGCCATCCCAACGATTCTTGAATTCATTGAAAAGCGCCATCCGGTTGCTTGGAATCGAGGCCGCCTGGTCCAGCTTGACGGTCAGCGGGTTCAGAAAGTGCCCCTCTTCATACAAGGCATAGTGCAGATGCGGGCCAGTAGCCAAGCCGCTGGCTCCTACCCAGCCGATCACTTGACCGATCCGAACTGCCGCACCCGGGCGGGCGGCTGAGCTGATTCCCGATAGATGGCCGTACACGCTGGTCAAGCCGTTGTTGTGCTTGATGCGCACGCAGCGCCCCAATTCGCCAGCCCAGCCGGCGAACTCGACCACCCCGTCCCCGGCGGCCTTGACCGGCGTGCCATAACCAGCCGCCAGGTCAACACCGACGTGAGGGCGATAGACGTGGAGAATAGGATGATAGCGGGCGGCGGAAAAGGTGGAGGAGATGTACTTGAACTTGACTGGATAGCGCAAAAACTGCGGTCCAAGCTGACGCCCCTTGGCGTCATACAAGTGCTCATTGCCGTGCTGGTCGCGAAAGCTGAAAGCTTGCAGCTCCTGATGCCCAGTTTTGATGTCGGCCGCCTTCAGATCCGCGTCTTTGGTATGAGTGCCATCCGCAGTGACAAATTCGCTGTAAACCAGCTTCAGGAAGGCTCCGGCGTGTAGACGGGCGCCGAAGATGTTTGCCAGCCGATCTATGATAGTGGACGGCAAACGGTTGCGCGCTCCGGTCAGGTTGGGCTGTAGGGCTAAACTGCAAGTCACTGTGTGCGGCAGGTAGGTGAGCGGTTTGCGCGCCGCCACCACCACGCCGCCGCCCAGCGAGCGCTCCACCACGCTGCTGGAGTCATCCAAATCGTAGCGCAGACCGCGCAATTGGCCGCCCGGCTCCTTGTCCAGCTCGACCAAATGGCCGGGGCGTAAGACCACGCTGTGAGCAGTGGCGCGAAAAGCTTTCTCCCAGGTGCTCCATTGGGTGCTGTTGAGTCCCACCTCTCGCAGGAGGGCCAAAATCGTAATTGCCCGGCGCAGCTGGAAATGTTCGGTAGTAGGCGGTGGTGCCGCTTGTGCCGGCGGTTCGGCGATGTTTTCGTAGACGGCGGGGGCGATAGTTCCAAGGCTTGGCGATTGCTTCGCCTTAGCCGGCAGGCGGCAAAGGGCGGCGGCACCAGTGCCGTTTCCCAAATCGTTTCGCAGTGCCAACAACGCCGGGGTCGCAGCCCCAAGCTGGGGTGCGGTGCCAGCTTGATGGGCCGTGCCACGCGCCGCAAGCCGCAAGTGTTGGGGCTTGCCACGCCAAGGGCTCCTGACCAACGCCACTGTCAGCAGGGTCAACAGCAATCCGGCGGCGGCCACGCTGGCGGCCTGCCAGAGCGAATTGCGCGATTTTGACCCAAGACCTTTCATAGTTGGCGCATACTTATTTGATAGAAGCCAGAAAAGCAAGCGAATCTGGCCCATTTTTGGACACTGGCGGACTGTTTATCGTATGGTTGTTGATAACTGCCACTGCCTGCTAAGGTCGGTTGTCAATGAGTATAATCGGCTTGGACTGGGGCCGTCGCCGAATCGGGGTGGCGGTGGCGACAAGCTTGCGCTTTGGCGTGCAACCACTCGCTATCATCCAGCGGCGCTCGATCCGCGAGGACTGGGCGCGGCTTACAGGCTTGGTGGAGCAATGGCGACCCGAGCGAATCGTGCTCGGCTTGCCGCTCAATCCAGATGGCTCCGAAGGAGCGGCCGCTCAGGCCGCGCGCCGCCTTGCTAGGGAGCTGGCTAACCAATTTAAGCTGGTGGTGGAGTTGTTTGACGAACGGCTGACCAGCTTCGAGGCGAAGGCCCGTGTGGCAGAACTGGCGGGGGAGGGGGTGGCGCGGCGCACCCCAGTCGATCCGATGGCAGCCGCGCTGATCCTGGAGGGTTGGTTGCAGGCTCAGGCTGCGAGTGAACCCAGGCCTGCGCCTGCGCGGCGCGCCGAGGGTAATCGCTAAGCAAAGCGGCCGAGGGTGGCTTGGCCCCACTGAGAGCGGATGGCGTTGCGCGGCAAAACGGTAAGCGTGGCGGTGGCCGCGCTGGCGGTCGGGCTGTTGGGGGTGGCAGTTTATCACCTGTGGTGGCAACCCGGACCTCCCCTGAGCCCAGCCCGAACCGTTCTGGTGCAACCCGGCCAGGGGCTCCGAACGATTGCGCCGCGGCTGCGCCAGCAAGGGGTTGTGCCCAGCGCCTTGGCGCTGGAGGTGCTGGCCCGCATGCTGGGAGTGGCAGGCCAACTCAAGCCTGGGCTATATCAATTCGTCGGCGGCGAAAGTCCAAGCGAAGTCTTGGGTCACCTGGTGCGCGGCGACGCCCTGTTCGTGACCGTGACTATTCCCGAGGGTCTCACCGTGCACCAGATCGCGCAAAGGCTGGAAGCGGCGCGACTGCTGTGCGCCGAGCAATTCGAACAAGCCGCGCGCCGCTCGCCACTGATCGACGCAGTGGGCTTGGCACCGCTGGGGGCCGAAGGCTATCTTTTCCCCGCAACTTATCGGTTTGCGCCTCAAGTCACTCCGCGCCAAGTCCTGGTGGAGATGCTCAGACGCTTTACGGCGCTCCTGACCCCAGCGGTGACAAAACGAATTTTCGAGCTGGGCTTGACTGTCGATCAATTGATAACCTTGGCCTCGATGGTGGAAAAGGAAGCCAAAGTACCGGCCGAACGACCCCTGATCGCCGGGGTGTTTTACAATCGTTTGCACTTAAATATGCCCTTGCAGTCCGACCCCACCGCGCAATACAGCTTCGACGGCGCTCAGCTTCCGGTGGCCCAGGCGGTTCACACGCCGTCGGCTTTCAACACCTATGCGTTTGCCGGCCTGCCGCCCGGCCCGATCGCCAATCCCGGCCAGGCGGCGATCCAGGCGGCTCTTTATCCCACCCCGACCAACTATTTATACTTCGTGGCGCGTCAAGACGGGACGCACATCTTTTCGCGTTCGCTAAAGGAGCATGACCGCGCCATTGAAAGTCTGCGAATGTCACACAAAACCGCCGCGCCTCCTACCGAGTTGGGCCGGCATTGAGCAGAGGGGGCGATGGCCGATCCGCTGCAGGTAATCGACCAGGTGTGCCGGCGCCGCGCCCGCTTGGCCGCGGCGTGCGCCGCGGCACGATGGCTGCCGCCAGCCCTGCTGACAATCGCAGTGGCGCTGGGGTTGAGTATGCTTGGGGCCCATACCTGGGAGCGCTGGGGCTGGGCGTTAGCTCGCCGGATTCAGGCGCACCTGCAGGTGGGGCTTTGGGCGGCAGCCGCGGCGGCACTGCTGACGGCTGCGCTGGTGGGCTGGCGAGCGGCGGTTGCCAATAGCCAACGACTGGCCGCGGCCGAGCTGCTTGATCGCCATTTGGGCAGTCATCAAACCTTGATTACTTTGGTCAGCGTCCCGACCAGCCAGCGCAGCGCGCTATTTCCGCTGTTGTGGCGCCACGGCGCCCAGGCGGTGGCAGGACTCGATCCGGTAAGGGCCCTGCCGTTTCCGTGGGGTCGCATGATTCGGCAAGTTTTGGCCGCCGGCCTATTCAGTTTCCTTGGGCTGGTGTTGGTTTTAATTTTGGTAGTTGGGCTTACCAACAATCCGTTGGTTGACCAGGCCCATCAGTTGCGTAAGCTGGCCCGCGAGATGGAAGGTCAGGCCCACGACGCCCAAGGCCGCCGCTTGGCCGCATCCCTCAACGCGGCTGCCGCCGCGCTGGACAATCCGCGCTTGCCTGCCCAGGTCAAGTTGAAACAGATAGCCGCCGCCAGACGTGAGCTTGAGCAGGCCGAGCAACCGCCACCTCCTGCACCCGGTCGCAGCGGACGCTCGGGTGGCAACGGCACCTCGGGTGGCACGGCCAGCCGCCAAGCGGGTAACAATCCGGGCAAGGGGGCGCAGGGCCAGGGCGCGGGCTCCGAGAGCGCGGGCAACGGGACGCAGGGTAATAGCTCCGGCGCGGGGCATCAGGGAAAAGCACCAACGCCCGGCGATGCGCTGGCGGCAGCTCAGCACGACTTGACCATGGCCGAAGCGGCGCTTAGCCAAGCTCCGCGCATGCCCTCGGGGAAAGATCAGAGTAGCGGGAGCCAACCCTCCGGCTCGCAGCCCCAGCCCAAGATGTTTGCGGCCACCGGTCACCCGCCGCAACCTAATCGTAAGCCGCAGGGCACTATCGTGCAGCCCAACGCGATTGCCAACGCCTCCAACCTGGGCACTCCCCGGCGCAATGAATCGGGCACCGCTAAAGGCGACACTCATTTGGGGCAATTCCCCCAGCCGGTACGATATGAGCGCTTCTACAAGCCCGGCGAAGGGCCCGGGATTGGGATCAAAAACGCCCGCTACGTGCTCTTTCGCATTCCTCCGGCCAGTCCCGCGGTGGGCGCGGGCCAGGTGGTGCCCGACCAGGAACGGCCCGCCGCCACCTTGCCCTTCGCGAACCTGCCCCTGGATGAGGTCAAAGTTAAAGCCGAGCCGCAGGAGTCGCAACTGATACCACCGCGCTACCGCGAGCTATTGCGTTAAGCTAAGGAGAGATGATGGGAGCTGCGCCGCAAGCAAGACCCGAAGATCGGGTCAGCGAATTTCGTCAGATTTTCAAGCGGGTCGAGGACGAGGTGGGGCGCGTTATCGTCGGCCATCAGACGGTTTTGCGCAAGGTGCTCACTGCCTTGTTTTGCGGCGGCCATGTTTTGATCGAGGGGGTGCCGGGTTTGGGCAAGACCCTGCTGGTCAAGACCGCCAGCGAGGTTTTGGGGCTGAGCTTCAAGCGCATCCAGTTCACCCCCGATTTGATGCCCTCGGATATCACCGGCACCCAGCTCTTGAGCGACACCGACGGCCACCGGCAGTTCGAGTTCAAGCCCGGGCCGGTGTTCGCCCACATGGTGCTGGGCGACGAGATCAATCGTGCCACGCCCAAGACCCAATCCGCCATCCTGGAGGCGATGGAAGAACATCAGGTGACCGCGTTTGGGGTTACCTATCCGCTCGAGCCGCCGTTTTTTGTGCTCGCCACGCAGAACCCGATCGAGTTGGAAGGAACCTATCCGCTGCCTGAGGCGCAAATGGACCGCTTCCTGTTCAAGGTTGTGATGGGAGCACCCAAACCCGAGGAGCTGCGCGAGATCCTCAATCGCACCACCGGCGCACAGCAGTATCAGCTGCAACCCATTCTAGACCCGGCCCGGGCGCCGGTTCAGATAGAGCAGCTTAAGCTGCTGGTGCGCGAGGTCATGGTGAGCGAGCCGGTGGAACGCTACGTGATTGGGATCATTTCCTCGTGTACCCCTGGCAGCCCGGGCGCGGCCCCGGAAATCTCTCAGTATTTGCGCTTTGGTCCCAGTCCGCGCGGGGCTCAGGCGCTGTTGCTATGCTCCAAAGTCAATGCGCTGCTAGAGGGGCGAGTCAACGTTAGTTACGAGGATGTGGACGACGCGATTATTCCGGCCTTGCGCCATCGCTTGCTGCGCAACTTCCAGGCGGAGGCCGAAAATGTCTCCTCCGAAACTCTGCTGGAAACCGCGCTTAAGCGGCTGCGCAAGCCCAAGGGCTGAAGATGCTGGGGCTGCCCGACCAGTTCAGTGCTGAGTTCATCGCGCGACTGGAGCAGTTGCGGATTAAGACCCGGCGCGAGTTTGCCGGCTTGGGGCATGGCGCCCATCTGTCGCCGCGACGCGGTTCCTCGCTGGAGTTCAACGACTATCGCCACTACGCGCTGGGCGACGACATGCGCTACATCGACTGGAGTCTTTACGGGCGCAGCGACAAACTCTACATCAAATTGTTCAAGGAAGAAGAGGACCTGCTTACCTACATCTTTGTGGATGCGAGTGCGTCGATGGCTTATCCGGCCGTCGACCATAAGTTCCAGGCCGCCATCGCCACTGCGCTCGCGCTGGCCTATGTGGCCCTGGCCTCGGGCAACCGGGTGATGGTGCGGGTGATGGCGGGTAGTGGCTCTCTTCCCGCTGGCGGTTTTGTGATGGGGCGCCATCGGGTAAGCGAACTGAGCCGTCAACTGCTGGCGGTGCGGCCCGCCGGCGCGCTCGACTTGGCGCCCGCGATGGCGCGTGAGCTGGCGGCGATCAGACGGGCGGGCAAGCTTTTTCTGGTCTCCGATTTTCAGATGCGACTGGATTCGCTGCGCCAAGGCTTCGGTCTGCTGCTGGCCGCCAATATGGATGCCAGCGCGGTGCAGATTTTGGGTGAGGCCGAGCTGGAAGGTGCAGGCCTGGAGGGAGATGTGGAGGTGGTGGACGCGGAGAGCGGCGAACGAGTGCGAGTAGCCATGAGCAAGCGGGCCCGCGAGCAGCATCGTACTACCCTGACCCGGCTGGCCCGCGAGGTGCGCGTTTGCTGCTTGCGCGCCGGCTTGCGCTACGCCCTTTACAGCACGGCTCATGGCTTCCAGGATTTCTTTCTGCACGCGGTCACCGAACTTGGTTTGGTGCAGTAACTGACCCGCCCATGGGATTTCTTTATCCGGGCGCGCTGACTGCCTTCGCCCTGGTCCCGCTGTTGGTCGTAGCCTACCTGGTGCGCGAGCGGCCGCGGCGAGTGATCGTCTCCAGCGTAATCAGCTTCTACGCGCTGCGTACGCTGCGCGCTCAACGCCCGTGGGGTTGGCCGCGGCTGGATTGGCGCTTTGTGGTGGAACTGCTGATCCTGAGCCTGGTGGTATTGGCGATGGCCGGACCATACCAGATTCGCCCGCGCACACCCATCGCCGTGGTACTGGATAATTCGGCCGCCATGCAGGTGCGCGAGCCTGACGGCGTGCGCTTTGCCCAGGCTCGTCAGCGCCTGTTGCGCGAGCTGCCCGAGCAAGCCGATCTCGAGGTAGCGCTTTACCTGACCGCGCCTGCACCCCATCTCTTGGCTAGCGGCTTGGATAGCGTTCAGGCCCGCGGCTTGATTAGCGCCGCCCACCCACTGGATGCTCCCGATGACGGGGCGGCGACCGCGCGGCTGCTGGCCGATCTTGCCACCAGCCATCGCTTCTCCAGCATATTGGTCGCCAGCACCCACCCATTCCTACCTCCCGTGCCCGCGATTTTCCACTTGATTACCGTGGGTACCGCGCTGCCCAACTATGCGTTGGGTTCCTTTACCGTCACCGCCCAGAGCTTCGGGGCAAGCGCGCTCAAGGCTCGCTTGAGCTTGGCCAATTTCAGTTCCCAGGCCCGCACGGTGAGGGTCGATTTGTACGGCGACGATAAGCCGCTCGCCCACGCGCAGCCGCAACTTGCCGCGCGCGAAGTAAGTACCCTGGAATTTCCCTCCGTGTCGCGCGCGATCGCCTACCGCGCCCAGCTTTTGCCCACCGATGCCTTCTCTCTCGATAACGTGGCCTACGCCTCGGCTGCAACCGGTGATGTCGTCCGCCTGCTTTTTGTTTCGCCTACGCCCCACGATGCGCAGGGGCTGTCCGAGTTACCGGGACTGGAAGTCACCACCATGACTCCCGAACAATATTCACCCGACCGCGTCGGCGCCGATCTGATCGTCTTTGAGTACGCCGTGCCCAAGGAACTGCCTGGGGCCAATGCTTTGCTGGTGATGCCGCCGGCGGACGATCCGATTTTCGGTTTGCAGTTGGCTCGTGCCGCGACGACCCAGGTGACGTCCTGGCGCTCCCCCGATCCGCTGACTGACAACGTCAATTTCCGATTGCTGCAAATGCGGCAGGCGCAATCCTTCAAAACCGGCAGTTGGCTGGATACGGTGGTGGAAAGCAACGCTGGCGCTTTGATCCTCGACGGCAGCCATCAGGGTCATCGCTATGTCGTGATGGGTTTCAATCCGTTTCCATACCTGGGTAGCCGCAACCTGCCAATGTCGATCCTGACTCTCAATGTGCTGGCCTATCTGTCTGGCTTCGGCTCAAGCGAAGTGGGCTATCGCACCGGGCGGCCGTGGGTTGTACCCTCGGGCATCACCCAAATCGTGACGCCGCGTGGGGTGCGCTACCAGGTTAAACCAGGCCAGCTTTTCAGTGGCGACAACTCCCAAGGCTTCTACAAGATGAGCGGGCCTGGCGGACAGCAGCGTCTTCGCGCGGTCAACCTGGATGATCTCACGGTTTCGGATTTGGAAGATCGTCAGCCGCTGAAACTGGAGCTGGCTCCGGCACCGCCCGCGCCACCCTCCACGTTCGCCCAGCGCCGCTCCTTAACAGCCTATCTGCTCGCGGCCATCCTGCTGTTAGCCGCCGGCGAGGCGCTGCTGATTTACCGCCGCCCGGCGATGGCTCGGACCGTCTGATGAAGCTGCCGCCACCCATTGCTCACGCCTTAGCTTCCATCCGGCTTGCTCATCCGCGCGCGCTGGATCTGCTGGGGCTGGTCGGAGTGTTGCTGCTGTGGTGGCTGCTCCAAGTGCGCCGGCCGCGTGAGGTGCTGGCGCCACTGCTACGCGCCCTGATGCTTGCCTTGGTGGTGATGGTGTTAGCCCAGCCCCAGCGCCTGAGCAGCTCGGAGGGCGCCACTCCTCCGGTGGCGGTCGATCTGTCCACCAGCATCACACCCTCGATGCGCGAGTATATCGGGGCTCTGTTGCGGGATCAGCTCAAACTGCGTGACTCCGATCCGGCAATCGCCTTCGGGCGCACCCAGGTGATGGAAAGCATAGGCGATGTGCGCCGCCAACTAGCCGGTCCTGGTTGCGAGGCCTGTGCGCCCCAGCATACCGACCTGGAGGGGGCAATCCGAAAGTTGATGGCGCTGGACAGCGGTGGTGCGCTGGTCCTGATCACCGATGGCTGGGAAAACCTCGGCGATGCTTCGTCGACGATCAACGCATTGCTGGCCGCTCATAGTGCGCTTGATATCCTGACTCCGCCCGGAGCCGGGGTGCTGCCTAACGTGGCGGTTAGTGGCCTGACCTTGCCCCACGCCCTAGCCAGCAGCGAGGCCTTCCAGGTCGGGGTTTCGCTCAGCAACATGAACGATCATGCGGTGGCGGGCACGCTGAGCCTGCTGCAAAACGGTCAGCTAGTAGAACAGCGCCGAGTGACTCTGGCCGCAGGCTCGACCAGGATAGATTTCCCGGTGCGCGATGCCGGGGTGGGACTGACCTCATATGAAGCGCGGTTCACTCCGCTCAAAGCGAGTGACGATCTCTATCCTGAGGACAACTCGCGCCAAGCGTGGGTCGGGATCGGAGCCAAACGCAAGATCCTTATTTTTACGCAAAATCAGCGCGAGTCGGCCTATGTGGAAGCAGTGGCGCGCAGATTGGGGTTGGAGCCGCAGGTAGCCAGCGCCCGGCAAACCACTTTTGACCGCTCGCTCAGTGGCTTCGACGCCGTCATCCTGAACAATATCGCGCGCGAGCAACTTCCCGCCGCCACTCAGGAGGCCTTGATCCACTACGTTTCTGCCGGTGGCGCGCTGGCGATGGTAGGTGGTGACCGTAGTTTCGGCCTGGGCGGATGGCAGGGCAGCGCGCTGGCCCACATCATGCCGGTGATCATGAAGCCGCCGCAGCATCAGGAACGCCGGCGCGCACTGGTGTTGATTGTCGACAAATCGGGGTCAATGGGGCGCGAAAACAAGCTGACCTATGCCAAAATGGCGGCCGAGACCGCCTTGAGCAGCCTGCGCCCCGACGATCTGATCGAAGTAATCGGCTTCGATTCGCAGCCCTTCGTCGTGGTGCCACTGGTGCCAGTCAAGGAAGCCAGGCCCTACTTCTCCCAGATGGTGGATCGGCTCAAGGCGCGCGGGACCACCTATTTGATGCCTGCGCTGCAACAGGCCGATCGTGACTTGGCGGCCAGCGGGGCGGCCATCAAACATATCGTGATTCTGACCGACGGCGAGACCGGCGGCACAGCGGCCATGTACTACGACCTGGTGGCGTCGATGCATCATCAGGGCGGCGTCACCGTCTCCACCGTGGCCATTGGGCGCGAGGCCAACCAGACCTTGCTCGATGCCATCAGTCGCTACGGTGGGGGCGCCGCCTATCAGACCGATAGCCCCAAGGCGCTGCCCGATATCACCTTGCAGGATACCCGCCAGCACACCGGCGAGTTGACGTTGGTCGAAAAGCGCTTCGTTCCGCAGACCGCCAATCCCGATCCTGTGCTCAAGAATTTGGCCGGTCGTCGCTTGCCACCAATTGACGGCTTTGTTAGCACCCAGTTGCGGCCCGGAGCGCGACTGGATGCCTGGACCACGCGCGCGGGTCAGCGTGAGCCCCTGATCGCCAGCACCACTTACGGCGCCGGCAAGACGCTGGCCGTCACCACCGATGCCGGTGGGCGCTGGGCCACGGGTTGGATCAAACAAAATGCATTTGGTCCGCTGTGGGACCGCTTTCTCAAGTGGATGACTCCGCCGGTGGTAGCCACACCCAAATTCGACGTGGCGATGGGCTTTCGCGATGGCCGGGTGCAGCTCCATATCACCGATTACAGTGCCAATCCGCAGCGCGAACTGGCGGTGGTGCGGGCGCGGGTGGTGCGACCCGATGGCAGCCACGAGGAGGTCCTGCTCACCCCGGCCGCGCCCGGCGAGCAGCAAGTCAGCTTTGCCGCACCTGAGCCTGGAACCTACTACATCACCTTGCGCTCGGGCCTGGCTGGCAAGGACCAACCCTTTCCCCCCTTGGCCTATACCGTTAGCTCGGCGAATTTTATCGAAGTTCCGCGTGTGAGTCCCAATTACGGATTGCTTGAGCATCTGGCTTCGGCCACGGGCGGGCGGCTCAACCCCTCGGTTGCGGAAATCAAATTGGCGCGCCCGCGCTTCGAGAGCAGCGAAGGCTTCTCGCGCCCCTTGCTGCTCACCGTGATGATCCTGCTGATGCTTGAGGCACTGGTGCGCCGCCTGACTGCGTAAAACGGCGGTTTTCGATGGACGCAACCCCGAATCGATTCACTCACCCTTTAAATATCTACGCGCTCGGGCTGATTATGGCCGTGGGGGCCGTCCTGCGCCTGCCAGGGCTGGGCGCTGCCGAACTTAGCCCCGATGAAGCCGCGTCGTGGCTCGCCGCCAACGCACCGACCCTGCTTCAGGTATTGCACCGGCAGGCGCAGTTGAATCCGGGTAAGCTGCCGCTGTACGAGGTCGTGCTTCACGGCTGGATCGGCATTGCGGGCGAGGGCGTGGGCGCGATGCGCGGATTGGCACTGCTGTTCGGACTGTTCGCGATCGCGCTGACCTATTACCTGGGGCGCGAGCTGATGTTGCTGGATAAAGCACCGCTGGATGCCGCCGAGCGCGTCGGTCTGAGCAGCGCGCTGCTGTTCGCCGTCAGCCTCGTGATGGTCAAGTACGCGCGTCAGGTTCGAATGTACGAACTGATGCTGGCTCTGGTCCTGGCCCAAAGCATCTGCCTGTTAGCGGCACTACGCCGCGCGAGCTGGCCGCGCTACTTGGCTATCGTCGCCCTGGTAGTCTTGGCGCTGGGCGCCAACATGATGGCCGTATGGGTCTTCGCAGCTCAAGGATTGTGGCTGCTGTGCTGCTGCAGCACCGACAAAAAGCGGCAACCGATGGGGCGGTGGGGCGCGCTGGCGGCGCTTGTGGCTGGAGTGCTGCTGACCGCGCCGATGCTGTGGATCGATCTGCGAATAAGCGAAGGCACGCTAGATTCGGGGGCCTTGCTGTGGATTCATCGGCCCGATCTCACCGAGCTGTTTTCCTTCTTCAATCGTGGCAGCGGCACCTTTCCTTTTCCCATCCTCGCGCTACTGGCGATCTGGGGCGTGATCGCGCGCTGGCGTACCGAGCGCACGCTGGTCAGCTTTGCGCTGTTTTGGATGTGGCTGCCGGTCGTGATGCTGTTGTTGGTCTCCTGGCTGATCACGCCTATGCTGGTGGAGCGCTATGCGCTTACCTGCTTCGTACCGTTTTTCGTGCTGGCCGCGTTGGGTGTGGAGTCGATAAAGTCGCGGCTGGGGGCGGCCGGCGCGCTCGGCTTGCTGGTCGCGCTGTCGGTGGCGCACACCGTGGCTTTTCTCCAAACCCCACTGGATAATTCCTGGCGACGCGCCGCCGATGCGATCGCGGCTAGCGGCCAGCTTGGTCCGGTGTTGTTTTCGCCCCCCGCGCCTGAAGCGGTCATGGCCTATTACCTGGGTAGCGACTATCGCTTCCTGACCCTGGAAAGCCCCGGTGACTGCGCCAAGGGCGCCATCTTCGTGTTGTGGGACCATGATCTGGGGCCAGCGCGGCTCCAAGCGGCGAAAGCGTGCGCTAAGGGCTACCGAACCCCCATCTATCATCACGCCGATTTGACGATCCTGGGACGCTGAGTAATCGCGCGGGCGCGTCGGGTGGCGGGTGAATCGCGCGTAGGCAGATAAACCTATCCTGACTGTTCGGCCTGTTTCTTATTGTGACAAGGTTTGCCTGACTTCCTGCCAGCTTTTAGGCTAGCTTATGCAGTTTGCGCGTTGGAGGGGACAGAGGAGCCGGGGTTGAGCGAGGGCGCGGCAAATAGCGTAGGAAAGAGCGGCCGCGGGCAGCCCTCCGCGCTCACTGTTATCACGGCGATAGTAATTTTGCTGTTGTACCAGGGCTACACCCTCTCGGTACCGGGGATAGCCGCGCCTTGGATTGCCAAGAGCTTTCATCTTGATGAACAGCAACTGGCCCAACTGTTCGCCTGGATGTCGGGAGCCGCGGTCGGATCGTTGTTCCTGGCCCGTGCCGCCGACCGCTATGGGCGCCGGCTGATAATTATTAGTTCGCTGGTCGGAGCTTCGCTGTGTTCTTTCGGAGCAGCGCTAGCAACCTACCCGCCCCTTTTTGCCCTGATGGAGATCGTGGTGTCGGCCCTGCTCGGCGGGTCAGTTTCTTCGGCAATCGCGCTGCTGGCCGAAGAGTTGGCGGTTGATCAGCGGGCGCGAGGACAAGCCGCCGCAGCGCTGGCGGGCGCCGTCGGTGGGGTGCTGGGATATGTGATCATGCCGCTGCTGGCCGACGCCAATTACTCCTGGCGCTGGTTGTTCGCCCTCAGCGGTTGCGGCTTGGCGCTGGTGATGCCGATGGCACGGATGCTGCCGGGGGGAGGGGAATGGCAGCGGGCAGCGGCTGCCGGTAGCGTTTCGCAAAGCCGCATCTACGATATTTTTGCTCCGCTTTATCGCCGGCGCACCTTGACCTTGCTCGCCTGTGCCGCGCTCGACACGATTGCGGGCACTGCCGTCAACGGTTGGTTGTACTTCGAGACTGTCACCATCTTCGGCCTTTCACCCACTCGAGCCAGCACGCTGGTAGTGGTGGGAACCGGGATCGGCATGCTGGGCTTTCCCCTAGGAGCCTGGAGCGCGGAAAAATTTGGCCGCGTACCGACAGTTACCTATCTGGGCGGCGCGGCTTGGCTGGGTGCGGTGGCATTTTACTGGGGCACCGGTGGTGCGATTACCTCAAGCTGGATCTGGCTAATCGTTGCCTATAGCTGGTTCAAAATGGGCGCCAGCGCAATGACCGTGGGGGCCAATGCGGCGGCCACCGAACTCTTCCCTGCGGCTTTGCGCACGACCATCATTGGCTGGCAGATGATTACCTCCTCGGTCTTCACCATCCTGGCCCAGATAGGGATCGCGGCCTTGATTCAGCCACTGGGCGGGCTGACTTTCGTGATTCGCTACTGTGCCCTGCTCGGCATCCCCGGCGCGCTGCTGTTTCGGGCCTTTATCGATGAAACCCGCGGGCTGTCGCTGGGCGATTCGGCCAAGGAAGGAGCCTGGACCCAAACCCGCCGTACCGCCACCAGACCATTGCATGGCGCAGGGCGGAGAGCACCCGATGGTCAGCATCGGCAGGCTTAACCCAGTCTTGGTTGCGCTCCTAAGCGGCCTGCTCCTACTGGCCGCTGGCGCGCGCGCTTCCGATCATACCCGTCCCACGCGCAGGCATGCTCACCCTCACAAGCGCCACACGCCCACCCCGACGCCTACGCCGACGCCCACCCCGACCCCCAGTCCGGTTCCCACGCCGCGTGCACTGGTGCTGATCAGCGGGGGCATCGGGATGGTGACGATCGCTACCGGCAGCAGTCCGGCGGTGCTCGAAGGCAGCGAGGTTTACGACGAACACAGCGGGCAGTTCTATCCCGCCGGCGCGATGACGGCGCGCCGCGACCGCCATAGCGCGGTGCGTCTGCCCAACGGCAAGGTCTTGATCGTGGGTGGCGCCGACAGCGTGCTGCTGCCCTATTTGACGCTTTCGGGTCCGAGCCTACCCTGGATTTTACGTACTAACGATCTCTTCGATCCGGCGCGCGGCCTGTTCTATGCCGACGGCAAGATGGCGGTTGGACGCGACGACGCTACCGCCACGCTGCTTCACAACGGCAAGGTACTGATCGCTGGCGGAGGTATCGCTCAAAGCGAGTTGTACGATCCGGTCACCGGCAAGTATAGCATCGTTGGCGACACCGTGCGGGTGCGTTACGGGCAAACCGCGACCCTGCTGAACAATGGCAAGGTATTACTTGCGGGTGGCGGAGACGCGTTGGCCGAATTGTTCGATCCAACGCAGAACAAGTTTTTCGCAACTGGTGCGATGAGTACCAACCGCTTCAGTCACACCGCAACCTTGCTCAAGGATGGGCGGGTGCTGATTGCCGGCGGTAGCGTGTACGCGCGTAGCCAACCGCTGGATACCACGGAAATTTACGATCCGGTCAGCGGCCGGTTTAGCCCCGGGCCCAAGATGCTGAGTGCGCGCGCTGGCCACACTGCGACCATGCTACACGACGGTAAAGTGCTGCTGGCCGGCGGTCAGAGCCACCGGATGGCAGCTTTGTACGATCCGGCAACCGAGCGCTTTTCTGCCACTGGCAAGATGGTGGATAACCGCTATCTGCACACCGCTACCCTCCTGCCCGATGGCAAGGTGCTATTGGCGGGAGGCTGGGACAAGAGCTATACGCCGCTGGCCAGTGCCGAGCTGTACGACCCGGCCAGTGGCCAGTTCAGCGCCACCGGCAAGCTTAAAGTGGGGCGCGCCGATCAGACGGCGACCCTGGTGTTCGTCAAACAATGGCCGCCCCCGCTATGGTTGAAGCCGACCCCTACTCCAACTCCCTCGCCAACGCCGCGCCCGACCGCGACGCCTACGCCGACCCCAACCCAGACCCCGACCAGTACGCTCACCCCAACCCTGACTGCCGCCCCTACGCCCACTGGTTTACCCACAGCCGTGCCGGCGTCGGCGCTGAATTCGAGCGCCAGGCCGACTTCCAAACCGGCCGAGCATAAAGGACATGTGGTGGTTACCCATCGCGGGCAACCGCATCATCGGGCTTTGCCCCCTCCGGTGCGCGAGAAAATCGAGCCCAAGGCTGCTTATTCCGCCACGCCTCAGACCCGTTTGACCCCTCTTGCACGGAAACCGCCCCGGCGGGTTAGCGCAGCCACTCCGCGGCCTTCGCCAGCGCCATCGACCAGCAAGGAAATTATTCCGAAGGCCACTACTAGCCCGTCAACGTGACGCCAGGTCCGCTTGTTGTAAACGGTCATAGTCTGGTAATCTCAGGGCGAAGCAAGTTTTGAGACCAAGGAGCGGGTTTATGCGAAAGACGATCTTCTTTGGAGCGATGGCCCTGTTCCTGCTGGGTTTTGGCGGCTATGCCACCAGCCACGCCTCGCTGAGCTCTATTCTAGCGGCCTCCGACGCGCCCAAGTGCTGTCAGAATCATGCCGCCTGCTGCCCGGGTAGCTCGTGCTGCTCCGGAGGAAAACACAGCGAACACGCTTGTCTGCGCTAACAAGGGCTGGCCTCGCGTCTAACGGATAGAAGCTCCGGTCTGGACGCTGTCGCCCGCGGGCAGCGTCCGGGCTGAGGTTCAGATAAGGGTCTTTAGCTCGAGAATTTTCTCCTCGAATGCAGGTGAGGATGGTGTCGGTGTGCAAGCGCCGCGCGCTGACCATCGCCGCGGAGATAGTATGCGCACGGCCGCGCTGCGGCTGTGCGCAAATAACAAGTGATGAAAAAACTCGGTCTGGCACTGTTGATGTGCGGGTGTAGCGGTTGTTTCAGTCCATTTTCAACCTGGAGCACGGGGCGACCGATGTATCCCGGCGCCTATCGAGCCGAGTGGCAGCGGATCCACGCGCCCGACCACAAGGTGACTTTTTACGAGAGGTACTTCGAGGGTACCGGCTGCTCGGAGCCGCTCAATGCCGACAATCAATGCCCAGGCACCGTCTCGCGTGGTTTGTTTAGCTGGAACGGTGGCGGCGGGTGACTTGCTCAGGCCTCCTCGCCCCCCATCCCGGCGCGGCTGCTTTAAGAGTTGGTCTTGTGAAGTCGAGTAGATAGCTAAAGTACTGCTTCTTGGCGCGGTAAACTCTATGCGAGTGTGTTCCGTGTCAGTCCTGCCTGAATAGCTAGCCGAATTACTAAGATCGTATCTTTAAGAGATCTCTCGGCGGTCTGCTGGTGGGATGCCACGCACCCTGCAGCTTGGTGGCAGACTGGCCGGACGCTTGTGGTGCTCAGGGGAGGGGACCGAGGGAAGGCAGGGGGACATTCAGTCCGGCGTACAAGGCTCGTCGCGGACCCCATTGAGGTGAAAAGACGCCGATTCCTGTGCCGTTACGGAGCTCGTAGGGATGATCGAAGACGTTTACCACTACTAGCCGTCCGTCAACCGTGCCCAGCGCGGGAGCGTGGAAGCTATGCCCAAGCGCCGCGTTGATTTGCCAAATTGGCGCGAGCGTCTGGCTATTGGCGAAGCCCGCGCGGTATCCGCTGCCCCAGATGGCGTCGAGGGAAAGCAAAAATCCCCGCCACCGATAGCTGCCACCGGCCGATGCGGTAAAACGTTGGTCGTCGTCCAGTGTTATCCAATGATGCTGGACATAAGCGACGGTCGCACTATTATCGGCCAGAAACTGGCCGGCGGTGATGTCCTTCGCCTGAATGACGGCGTAGGACAAATTGAGGTAGGCGGAAAAGGCGCCTCGACCTTCCACCAGGCTAACATCGGTACCCCAGCCACGTCCTTGACGATAACTTAACGGCGCCGTGACGTAGGTGCTGCCGAGCTGGGCGAGGTCTAGCTTGTGGCGTGCGACAAGAAAATAGCTGTCCAGGCTTAAGGCTAGATTCAGGGGTAGCTGGCGAGCCAGCCCGACATCGAAAAAATCGTCGGTCTCGGCCGGGATCTTTTGGCTTCCTTGGGTGACCGCAGGTTGGCCGGTGGTGCCGGCGAATCTGCTCAAGGTTTGCAACTGGACGGAGTCGAACGGTGGCACCTGGAAGTAGCGGGCATAGCCGGCATGGAGTTCGGTCTGTGAATCGATTTGATAGGCTGCACCTAGCCGTGGACTGAATTGCCATTGAGTAACAAGAGCGTTCATCAAGTCCAGGCGGGCGCCAAAGGTCAGGGTGAGACGAGCGGTGGGGCGCCATTGATCCTGCAGGTAGAGGCCGTAGAGCATGGCCAGGGTGTGGTGGTTGTCGACCACAGAAATGGGGATGGTACTGCTCTGGTTACCACTGCTATCGACAGGGAAGACCTGGGCGTGATCGTCCAGTTCGATGGTCTCCCCGCTTAGGTAAAAGCCTGCCTGAATTGCATGCTCTGAGCCGAGATGGTAAGTCGTGTCGCCCTGAAGACCATTCACATATCCCGAGTCGAGCAAACGCGCGGCGATGCCGTTGTAAATCAGGTCGCCCACCGGGTCGGGGTCGAAGTTGAGTTGGTAGTATCGGCTGAAATAGGATATCTGATAAGAGCATGTAGCGCCTAGAGTACCGTCAATTGAGAGGACACCGTAATAGCTCTGCTCGAACTCGCTTTCCGCGACCGCGTTTGCCGGATAGGAAGCGACCGAAGCAAGCGCATACAGTGGACTGACGTGGGGGTTTGGTGGGATTTGAAAATAATTGTCCGAACTCCCTACCACCAGACTAAGCCGAGCAGAGGGACCAAGAGGATAAGACAGATAGCCGAAGAATTGACCTTGGTCGGTATAGTCGTGCAAGGGCGTGGGGGTGGAAGTCGCCTGCTGCACGCCGAGATCGTTGCGTAAGTATATTCCACTGACGTAGTAGCTCAGTTGATGGTCGCACCCGCCATATTCGAAACTGGGCTCAAGGGTATCGCGCTGTCCACCGTACAGATTGACAGTGTCACCGGGATCCTGACAACCGCTTCGTGTTCGCAGGTCAAGGACCGCTTCGTTGCGGAAACCGTATTGGGCGGGCATGAAGCCGGTAAGCAGATCCACACTTTGCAAAAAGCGCGGGCTTAGAATTTCGCCGAAGTTGTTTACCGCGTCGGGAATGTAAACGCCGTTGATGCGATACTGGATACCGTCGCCGTTTTCGCCATGCACGTGAATCTGCCCTTGCCCTTGACCATACGCGTCGGGACTTACCCCGGGCGCCTGGATTAGAACCTGTCGCAGGCTGGAATTATCGCCCGCCGGCAGGCTGCTTATCGCCGCGCTGTCGAAGCGGTAGGTGCTCGTACCCGCGTTAGAAGGCGCGTTGCGAGGCGATTGGGCTTGCCGTGCGGACACCGGCAGCGTAAGAGGCGTCTCGGAGCTAAGCGGGATCACGAGGGCGCCGGAACTTGAGATCGCGACTACCGAGGTTGTGAAACCGGGTAAGCTTGCAGCGATACGCGCCGGGGTGTGGCTAGTGGCGGCAAAAGAGAAGCGGCCGGTCGAGTCCGTATGCGTGGTCGCAAGCGAATTGCCCTGATCGTCGAGCAAGCGGAGGAGTACGTGAGGCAGCGGTCGTCCCAACGCATCCCTTACCGAGCCTTCTAGTGGTCCGCCGCTTGGATGCCCAGTTGACGCCGCAAATACTCGCGCTTGAGCGACAAAAGAGGTTGCCAGCAGGAATAACCATCCCAGCAAGATAAACCTACATGCTCCCACTCCAGCTCCAGCTTGCCTGTTCGAACGCTCGTTAGACTCCAGAAATTCGGCGAATTACTGTCTCGAAAGATCCGGAAAGGCGTCAAGACCCGGCGAGTTGAGCCAACAAGCAACTGCGCCCCGCTGGCAGGCGAGTGCCGGAGCATGGTGCCATGGAGAATGGATAGCAGGCGTGGCGGGGCGGGAAAAGATTCGCGCTAGCTGCCCAGGTTTACTGCGCAGCGGTCAAGTCACCCGGCGCCGCCTGGTTGGCTGGCGGGATATTGACAATAGCAACTCGTGGGTGCAAGCCGCGTAGGAAACCAACCGAAGCGCCGGATTCTATTGCTAACGTTTTTCCGCGCAAGTCTCACATTTCAAAATGAATCGGGTCGGAACAAGCGGGCCGCCCACATTAATATGGCGGTCGTCGCGGAGGCAGCAGCTCACGACATGGTCATCTGAGAGCCACTGGCAAGTGACAGAGCTTTGAGCACGAACATCGGAGTCATCGGCTGGTAATTATACTGCACCGTGACATGAACCGTGCTGCCAGCGTTTTCGTTTGGACTCCAAGTGGTGGTGACCGTGAGCTCGCTGCTGCTGAGGCCCTGAGGAAGCTCACCGGCGACGTAGTTGCTGACCGCGCTGGAGGTTGTTGGCGAGGCACTGTCGGCGCCGTGGGTAGCGGCGTAACGGGCTGCGTCGCGGGCCGCACCGCAGACAAAGTTGTAGCAGAGCATCGCGCGGCCGAAATCCATCAGGTTGCACAGCAGCAGCAAAATGACCGGAATAACAATCGCGAATTCCGCCAAAGCCTGGCCCGTCTGGCTCCTGGCGCGGCAAGTCGACAAACTGTGGCGATTATGGCGATTGACGTAGGTGCTCTTTAGGGCTGGCGCTGGATTTTTCATTGGTCTCCTACTGCACCCGCATCACGGCGGTGTCGCTCAGAGGAATGCTAGAAGGTAGTCCTGGGTAATCGACCAAGGGAGTGAAAGTGGAGGAAGTGGTCACCTGGACGTAGGTTCCGGGAGCGCCGCTGGCGCAGGTTCCGGTAATGCAATCGACCTGGCTCCCATCGACGCAGGCGCAAAAGCTGGTGGCGCTTACGTTGAGAGCCGACAAATCGACGGCGTCATTTTTGGCCGCGGTCTCCATTCCATTGTTGTCCGCGGCAGTGACCACGCTCTGAGCGCCGTATTGCACTCCGGCCCGCGCCGCGTCGGCTACTTCCATGGCGGTATAACAGGCGCGCCCCAGGTCGGCGGTTACCAAAAACGCGATCAGCAGGATCGGCAGGAATAATGCGGTTTCCACCACCGATTGTCCCGCTTCGCGCGAGCGTGGCCGGCGGGCCGTGGCTTGGAGGGTTGGTGAATTCATTCGCCCAGCACTACGGTTTTGATTGGCGAGCCGTCCTGCAACGAAGAATAGTCGGCATTGATTACCGTATCGGCGCCATTGGATAGCGAGACCTTGTCGGCGACCAGAATTGTATAGGCGGCGGTGGAGGAGCCGCCGGAGAAGACCACCGAACCTTCAGGCATATATAGGGTGCCGTTGATGATCATGTTAGCGCCGCCGTCAAAGGTATTGGCGGCCGTCGAACTGATATTGCGGTCCTGGAAGGCCAGGATACCTTCGTAGGTGCCGCTGGTTGGCGCACTGAGGTTAACCGTCCCACCTCCGGTCACATCTATCGGAGCGAAGGTCTGCCCGCTGCCGGCAGTGTTATAGAAAGTCACGCCGCTGCCCGTGACCGAAGCACCGTTGCTGACTGTCATGCCACCGCCATTGAGGATATAAGTGCCGGGGCTGAAGGTGACGCTGGCGCCCCCGCGAATTTGCATCCCACCGCAATACACTCCGGGCGACAGGTTTACCTGGTTTCCATTGCCCACCGAGTAGTTGGTGTAGTCGCAACTACCGTAAGCAGGAGCGGGAAGCGCCGCCAAGGGATCCTGGACCGGGGAGACGCCGGTTACCGGGGTTGGATTGATGGTGCCGCCGCCGCCGTCGGCATAGCCACCGGTCACCCCCACGCCGGGAGCAGTCAAGGTAGCTCCCCCGGTGACCGAAAGGGCTGAGGAGCTGTCGGAATCCACGATTATGCCGGTGTTGGAGGTGATGTTCGCTCCGCCGCTTAGCGTAAGGGTTCCCAAGGCCCCGGAGGCATGCGGATCAAGGACGTATATTCCGTAACTGCTGTTGACCACGCGGGCTACCGCACGCGAGGACATCGACACGTTGTCGATTCCTAGAACCCGTGCGAAGTAGGTCGGCTCGGGTGCGTTGATAATGACCTCGACCGCCTGCGGATTGCCGGCGTACGCGCCACTGGCGGGAGGATTGTTGACCGTAATCGCTACGTTGTTGGTGCCGTTGCTGAAGCCGTTCTGACTGGCGCTGGTCAAGGCCGCGGTCTGGGCGTCGCCGGTGCCGTGAATTACCTCGTAGGCGCCGCTCACCGCGGCCGCATCGGCCGCGGTTTGCATCACTCGCTTCTGATAGTAGAGGTTACCTACATCCAGAGAGAGGGCGGTGAAGCCCATCATCCCGGTCATGGCCAGCGCTCCCAGGGTGAGAACCTGTCCCCGCTGAAGACGCGCAGCGGCCGGTAATTTCGGGCGGATGACCTTGAACGTCATAGATTCGGGCTAATTTGTAGCCGCGGCGATTACAGCAAGAGCTATGCCGACAGTTTGAAAAAACATTTGTCAAGATTTTTGTGTACACTCGGCCGCTTGTTACCGTGGCTCAGTAGCAGCGGCGCAACCACCGTTGCGCTCGCGCGACGTCGTTGGCTCAATCCGATACAACACCATTTCCTGGTCGCCCAGGATTCGCGTGGCAGTCAAATTGGCCCTGCGCGCCAGCTCGAAAGCAGATTGCAAGCGCCCAGCTATCAGCCAGCCGCCGCCGGCGCGGCGCACATTGGTAGCCAATATCTGAAGTGCGAGGTCAGGGGCCGCGGGATCTATCGTCAAGCGCGGGTTGGAACTATGGCAATAATAGTCGAAGACTGCGCGAAAGTAACCCCGTGAAAAAGCTGTAACCGAGCTATCTACTCGCCGGCGGTTGTGCACGACGGTCAGGCCTTTTTCGAAAATAACCGGCTGGCCGGGATGTTGTGAAACTAATTGAGCAATCTGGGGCCAGGGCTCGGGGGTGATCTGCATGTAGGGAATAAAAGTGGCCACAGACAGACCAACCAAGGCGGTGGTGATAAGATTGCGGGCTTTGCTTCCCCAGTGGGCCAGCAGAGCCGCCAGCAACAAGGCTGCGGCCGGACCCACTGGAGCAACATAACGTACCTCCAGCATTGGACGAATTAGTATCGAGCCACAGGCCATTGCCGCCACCGGCAAAAACAACCAGACGGCGCAAAAGCGCAAGGCTTCATTTCCGCTTTTCCGCCGGGGGAACATCAGCAGTCCAGTCACCAGCGCCAGGCTGAGGGCTAACGCCAGGCCGCGAGTAAGCAGCGAATGCTGGCTGAGTGCTCCCAGGTAATCCATCCAATGAGTGGTCAGCAGCTCGCGCCCCTGCGCTACCTCCACCGGGGCAAAGGGCGCAAAAACAATCAGCGCCGCGGCAAGTGCGATCCACGGTGCGGTGGCTAACCGCCCGGTGAAGACGTCCCGCAGCAAAATCGCGGTCGCGGCGCCGACAAATAACAGCGCTAGCAAGTGGGTATAAAGCAGCAGGGTGGCCACCAAAGCCAGCCCCGCGGTAGTCGCGCGCGAATCGGGATTGCGGCGCAGCCGCAACAAGAGCCAAAACAGCGCTGTGCTCAGAGCTATGAACATGGTGTACATCCTCGCCCATCGGGCGAAGAAGAAGGTCAGCGGATTGGAGGCCCATAGCGCCGCTGCGCAGACCGCGGTCGCGGGATCAAACAGTTCGCATCCTAATAGATAGGTAAGGCTCACTGTTGCCATCGCCCACAAACCGGAAAAGGCCCGTAAGCTTGTCTCACTAATCCCGAAGCAAGCGGCAAACAGATGTAGCGACAAATGGTAGAGAGGTGGCTTGCCGGGGTCGTATTCGAGGGCCACGCGGATAGCCTGGCCGACTGAGCTAGCGCTGGCCGCCAAGGCGCTGTATGCCTCGGGGCTGCCAAGCGGTTTGCCCAATCGATAAAAATAGACTCCCGCGGATAGGACCAAGCCACAAGTCAGATAAACCGAGCGCCGGCCCCATGCCGTGGCTGTTTGCATTTCCAAATCTGTTGATAATGAGCGGCCTGAATCAGTCACGGTGAAGTGTAGTCACGGGTTCTGCCAAGCAATCCGCAGACCTAAGCGTTGCAAGCACCCTGCCATTGGTAGTCTTATTTATCTAACAGTCGAGGAACTCGGCGAGTCGGCCACAACTGTGAGGTTTTCTTCTCATCCAAGCTCAGTTTTGACGCTTTGCCGGCTTTCCTTAGCAAAAGCGTTGCATAAATGCAGCATCCGGCTGCATGGCCGCAACCTGATCAAGCTAGCCACCCTAAATGTTCCAAGTTTTGCTGAGGGTTGCAGGAGCGGCACATAAGTTGCTGTTGGAACACAGGCAAGGCATTTGTCAAGCAATCACCGCTGTTGGTCTCGGGCAGGATTGGGGTTGGGCAGGCAGTTTAGGCCTCGGGTGATTGACACGGCAGTCTAAATCGCCTGGGAGAATACTAGAATGTTGTTTAGAAAGTTCGTCAATCGTTTACGCAAGCAGGCTGGACAAGGAATGGCGGAGTATGGGTTGATTCTAGCCCTGGTCTCGGTAGTCGCGATCGCTACTCTTACCAACGTAGGCAGCGACCTCAAGACCCTTTTCAGCACGGTCGCTACCGACATCGCTGGCTAGTAAGAGCTGGCCCCGGGGATGGTGGTTGCGGCATGGATCTGGCGCGTCGGACGAAAGGATTTCCGGGCGGCGCGCTAGAAGCGGTCTTTTTTAAAGGCGCGGACACTCGCCCTGGCAGCATTAGATGCGGAGGTCGGCCCTATTTCTGATCGCGGGTGTGCTGGTTGCGATTGTCGCCACCGTGACCGTGTATTCTACTCTGATGCGAGCGCGCCAGGCCCTGATCGCGGCGAACGCCAAGACTACGGACGTGGTGGTCGCGGCGCGGGATATACCTACAGGCTCGCGAATTGATATCGGTGCGGTCAAGATAGTCCGCTGGCCGCGCGACTATCTGCCGCCCGGCGTCTATACTACCATCAAGCCGGCCTTGGGAAAGATCGCGCGCGCGCAGCTATACGCTAATCAGCCAATGGTGGCCGCGCAGTTGGTTGACGCTGACCAGTATACTAATCCCGGCGGATTAATAATTCCGGTTAACATGCGTGCGATCGCCATTGCGGTGGATGCGGTGGGCGATATTGCTGGTTTTGTGTTGCCGCGTTCGCGGGTGGACATCTTGGTTACAATTAACCAAAGCGGTTCAGCGCCGCCCCTTGCGAAGACGGTACTGGAAGATGTTGAAGTTCTTGCGATAGCTCAGACCACTACCCAGACTCAACACCCGCAGTTAGAAAAAATCGTTACAGTGCTGGTTACCCCTACCCAGGCTGAGCAACTTGCGGTCGCCGCGCAGCAGGGTGTTTTGCGTCTGGCCTTGCGCGGCGCGGGAGATGACAAAATTGTCGAAACCAGCGGAGTGGATCTTCGTCAGGCTTTGGCGGCCTATGCCGATCCTCCTGCCCGCACCATGCCGGCCAAAGCGCGGCCGCTGCAGGGAAGCTTAAAGCGCAGGCTGGACCAAGTGGTGGTGCTGCGTGACGGGGTACGCAGCGAAACCTTGAATTTTGACGGAGACCGACTGGTGGCGCGCCAGAGCGCAAGCTCAGTGCCTGCACCTGCCGCGGTTCCCGTCGCTCCAGCTCGATTCGCAGCCGCCGCCCCATTCCCGAAGCCCGCAAGCGGCGGCTTTGCCGGCGCCGGGACGGGCAACCTGAGTGAAGCGACGGGGACGGCGATGGGAGGGCCGTAAATGACGCCGCCACCGTTACGTGTTCACTCACGCGGATTGTGGTGGTTGGGGTCCCTGGCCGTGCTGATCGCGATCTGTACACCACTCGGTCGGGTATATGCGGCGCAAGAGCAGACTTTGGCGCTGACCGCGGGTGCGAGCACGGTATTGAAGCACGTAGATCCAGACCAAACGCCGCAGGTTCGCTACGACGGAGGCGTTCGGGCGTTCGAGGTCGATCCTCAAGGACGCGATCAATTGATAATTTTAGGTCTGGCCCGTGGCAGCGGCACGCTCAAAATAACCCGCGACGGTCAGCAAGTAATTTATGATATCACCGTGACCGGAATAGCCAATCCTGAAAATCCTACTCTGCCTGGGACCGCACCCCCTGCGATGGGCAGCCCGCCGGCAGGATCTGGCTTAACTCCGCACAGCATGAAAGCGCCCCGAGCGCTAGGGGCATTGGCTAGCATAGCGCCGCCAGTCAAAGCTGACCTGTATTCAGTGGTCGAAGATCATGCGCCTACAACGACGGCAGCCGCCGCGCCAGTGCCAGTGACGGTCATGCCGGCGCAGCAGCCGCCTCCTGAACCGCACAAGTACACCACTGACCCACCTGCCGAAATCGAGGAAATTCCCTCGCTCGATCGGCCCGCGAGATTGCCAGATGATACGGTTTCGATGATGGCGGGAACCGCGCGAGTCTACGACTTTCCCTCGGGCATCAAGCGGGTGTCGATTTCGGACAGCAAGATAGCTGATGTTCAGGTAGTCAATCCGCGGCAGCTGATGATAGTTGGCCATGCGCCCGGTGTAAGCAGCCTGGTGGTGTGGGATCGCAGCGAGAATTACGTCGAGCGGCAGATTCGGATCGAGCAGGTTGGCCAGCAACAGGTGCTGCTGGATGTGGTCGTCGCCGAGATCGATCGCACCAAGCTGGAGCAGCAGGGAATCGATTACTCGGTGGCGCTCACGCACTACGGCTTTTCGCTGGCTGGCCTGCCGGGGATGGTGGCCGGTTCCTACAGTCCAACTATGCAGTTTAACGGCGCGCAATCCGGTCTTCTCAACCCCTCGTCGGGCCTGCCCTCCGGGGTATTGCCGCCGGGTGGCGCTTACTATCCACTTCCAGTTTCCAGCAACATTACCTATGCGATCGGCGGCGCGAACAGTAATGTCTCTACCAATTCGTTTTTTCAGTTTTTGGAGGAACACGATCTGGGAAAGATTCTCGCCCAGCCGCATCTGCTGGCCAATTCCGGGCAGCAGGCGCAATTTTTGTCAGGAGGCGAGATTCCAATTATCGTTTCGCAAGCACTCAATACATCGATTGTGTTCAAGGAATACGGCACCTCGGTGATGTTTGTTCCCACCGTGGTCGGCCGCCATGAGATTGAGCTGGCGGTCAAGCCAGAGGTGTCGCAACCCGATTATACTCACCAGGTATCGTTGAACGGCTACTCGGTCCCGGCGTTTGTGACACGACGCGCGGAAACCGAGGTTCGGATGGGTGAAAATCAGACTCTGATGATTGCCGGCTTGATGATGGAAAACACGACCTCGACCGTAAAGAAAGTCCCTTATCTCGGCGATATGCCATATTTGGGGGGTCTGTTTCGAAATACCTATTGGACCAAGCAGACAACGGAATTGGTGATGGCGGTGACGCCTCACATCGTGCGACCGATTCCCGTCGAGGGGCAACTGGCACTGCCTACCGACAACGTCGGGCCGATGTCACCCGAGGAAATTCGCACTCGTCAACTGCCAGTGCCCGACGCCAGTCGACCGCGTTTTTAGCCATGCCGGAGCAACAAAAATGAGCTGGGGTCAGGGTAAGGATAGGAGTGATGGACTCAGGTTGCTAGTGCTGGGCGACGATGGCGAAGCTCGTCAGGAACTATGCGGCACGCTGGCACAGAGCAATCTTCAGCTGAGTCAGGAACAAGGAGCTCTGAGCGGCGCGCCGGCGCGCGACGCCGGCGAAAGCGACGCGATTCTGGTGTTGGCGGGTGAACAGGCCAGCGCAGTATTGGAATTTCTGCAGCGCCAGGGCGGAGTGTCGTCCAAACCGTCGGTGGTGGTCATCACTCCGGAGTCCGAGCCGGGCGCGATTCGTCGGTTATTGCGCGCCGGAGCCGATGAGATTCTATTTATTCCTCCTTCGCTGCCGGATCTAGTCAAGACTTTGCTCAAGGTCAGCGAACGATTGCAGCGGGTCGATCAACCCAAGTTGGGACTGACCTGCGCGATTGCGGGGATCAATGGCGGGGTAGGTGTCACCACGGTGGCGGCTAATCTGGGGTTGGCGCTGCGCTATGCGCTGGGGGTCAAGGTGGCGCTGGTGGATCTGGATCTGCAGACCGCAGATCTGGCGGTGCAGCTCAATCTGGAGGCTGAACACAGTGTGGCTGGGGCGGTCGAGATCGAGAAGCTGGATTCCATAGCGCTGGAATCGCAGCTGATCCGCCATCCCAGCGGCGCGTACCTCCTGGCCGGCCCTAAGCAGATCGAGGAAGGAGAAAAGGTGGGGGCGTCGGCCTTGGCGCAGCTTTTGGACTTGATGCGACGGATGTTCGATTACCTGATTATCGACTGTGGTCCGCATCTGGACGATCGAACGTTGGCGGCCTGGGAGCAGAGCGATCACCTCTTTGTGGTGGTCAACCAAAGCGTCAGCGCGGTACGCGGCAGTTGGCGCATAATCGATTTGCATAATCGCTTGCGCACCGCGGCCCCGGCGCCGCAGTTAATTCTGAACAAGGCAAATAACCGCAGTTTGGTAAGCGCGGCCCGAGTCAGCGACACTCTGGGACGACCGCTGTTTGCCAGCTTGGTGCGCGACGACCGCCTGCTGGAGGAGGTTGCAAGCCGCGGCCTGGACCTGTGGCGCTATCGCGCGCGGGCTCCGCTTACCCGCGGCTTCGAGGCGCTGGCCGACAAGATCAGCGGGCGGGAGCGCAAAACCGGTTGGCTGCGTTGGCCGGCGCGCACACGCTCGCCCAACCTGGCCTTGGCGGAAGTCA